>ENA-OROE01000219-OROE01000219.1-human-gut-metagenome-genome-assembly--contig:-NODE-219-length-60823-cov-15.966199_pt1 | contig 60823 bp, 49 predicted proteins | sample MGYA00242126_ERZ509044 | MGnify/ENA primary metagenome ERZ509044 (study PRJEB26280, sample SAMEA2338716) | human gut metagenome | biome: human gut; feature: human-associated habitat; material: faeces... | reverse complement strand
CGATGCTGGGGGTAGAGACAAAATAGTTCGCTTCGGAAAGGGTTATGCCTAGTTGCTGGCTGATGTGCAAAGTTAATTCTTTTTTTCTGTCCTCACTAATAGGTTCCGACGAAATTTCCACTTTAAAGATATTTCGGTTTATCATTCCCGTGCTTAAAGTGGAAAGTACCTTATCTGTGTGGGTGCTCCACACTTTCAAGGCTGTCCATATATCATTGTCGTCCAGCTGGATAAAATTCTCCAGACAGTCGGGGTTGTTATAGAATTCCGTTGGATTGATATCATTGTAAAGGAAAAAGCGTAATGCAGGAGATGCAAACAGTTCCACTCCTTGTGAAGCCAGTTCTTTGGCACGCAAGAGAGTACTAATCAGCATCTTTTCGTATGCCACAGACGTCTTATGCAGGTATACTTGCCAGTACATCAGGCGACGTGCCGTGAGGAAATTCTCGATAGAATAGATCCCTTTGGATTCGACAACCAAACGGTCATCCGCTACATCAAGCATTTTGATGATTCGGGCAGAGCCGATGTTACCTTCTGTTACGCCTGTATAAAAGCTGTCGCGGCGAAGATAATCAAGCCGGTCCATATCCAACTGACCGCTTACGAGTTGATGCAGAAAGCGTTTCGGGTATTCGTCCTTGAAGATTTGAATGGCAAGACTCAGCTGGCCGTTCATCTCTTTGTTCATCCGTTCCATCAACATGAGAGAAATCTCTTCATGTGAGACTCCTTTTACAATCGTGTCTTCCAGCACATGCGAGAAAGGACCGTGTCCTATATCATGCAACAGGATGGCGGCCTGCACGGCTTCCGCTTCACTATCAAAGATAAAATTGCCTTTGGAGGCCAGTTGGGTGATAGCTTCACTCATCAGGTGAAAAGCGCCTAAGGAGTGTTGGAAGCGGGTGTGTTGTGCACCGGGGTACACAACAGATGACAATCCTACTTGCTTGATGCGGGTAAGACGCTGTAAAAGGGGATGCCGTACTATATCGTACAGTAACCCCTTTGGAATATTGATGAACCCGAATACGGGGTCGTTAATTATCTTTCTTTCGTAAGGCATTCGTTTTCTTTAGAGATCCTTTTTCCCTTTTCAGAGAATTGCTTTGAGTTGTTCAGCCATTTGTGCTTGTACTTCTTGTGCGGCGGTGCGGGCAGCTTCTGCAAATTTCTCTGTTTTATCTACGTAGATAATACCACGCGACGAGTTAACAATCAATCCGCATGTACTGTTCATACCATATTTGCAAACTTCTTCGAGTGAACCGCCTTGTGCTCCCACGCCTGGTACGAGAAGGAAATGGTTCGGGACAATCTTGCGGATGTCCTCAAAAGCACGTCCTTGAGTAGCACCTACCACATACATCATGCGGTCATCGCCAGCCCATTCCTGTGATTTGCGTAATACTTTCTCGAACAGACGTTCGCCGTTTACGTCTTCTGTCAATTGGAAGTCATGAGATCCTTTGTTGGAAGTCAATGCCAACAGGATCACCCATTTGCCTTCGTAGGTAAGGAACGGAGTAACGCTGTCTTCACCCATGTAGGGGGCTACTGTTACAGAGTCGATATCCAATTCTTCAAAGAATGTGCGGGCATACATTGCAGAAGTATTTCCGATGTCACCACGCTTTGCGTCAGCAATGATGAATTGATCCGGATAGTTATCTTTGATATATTTTACTGTCTTTTCAAATGCGATCCATCCTTTTACACCCATGCTTTCATAGAAAGCCAGATTGGGTTTGTAGGCGATACACAAATCAGCTGTCGCGTCAATGATTGCTTTGTTGAATGCGAAGATCGGATCTTCTTCTTTCAACAGATGTTCCGGGATTTTCTTGATGTCAGTATCAAGTCCTACACAAAGGAATGATTTTTTGCGCTTTATGTTTTCAAATAATTGTTGCTTATCCATCTTGTTATTTACTATTATACAATTTACTATTTCTAAGAAATCATTCTCAACTATCAACTCTTCATTTTTCTAAAGTTCGCTTTCTTTCAAGCGTTCCGCGTTTTCTGCTACGATCAGATGGTCGATACAGTCTTGAATATCCCCATCCATGAATGCAGCAAGATTATAAATCGTGTAATTGATGCGATGGTCGGTGATTCGTCCCTGTGGATAGTTGTAGGTACGGATTTTAGCAGAACGGTCTCCGGTCGATACCATTGTTTTACGTTTAGAGGCAATGTCATCGATGTATTTCTGATGTTCCTTGTCATAGATAAATGTACGGAGACGGGCCAAAGCACGTTCTTTATTTTTCGGTTGGTCACGTGTTTCGGTACATTCAATAAGTATTTCTTCGGCAATGCCTGTATTCGGGTTCTTCCAGATATAACGCAGACGTACTCCGGATTCTACCTTATTTACATTCTGTCCACCGGCACCACCACTTCGGAAAGTGTCCCATTTGATTTCTCCTTCGTTGATGACTACATCGAATTCTTCTGCTTCAGGAAGCACGGCCACTGATGCGGCAGAAGTATGAACACGTCCTTGTGTTTCGGTAGCAGGAACACGCTGTACGCGGTGTACTCCCGATTCATATTTTAAAATTCCGTATACATTATCACCTGTGACACTACAAACAACTTCTTTGAATCCTCCTGCTGTTCCTTCGTTCGCATTGGAGACTTCCATCTTCCAACCTTTGGTTTCACAGAATTTGGCATACATGCGAAAGAGGTCACCGGCAAAGATAGCTGCTTCATCACCTCCTGCACCACCACGGATTTCAAGAATTGCGTTCTTGCTGTCTTGCGGATCGGCAGGAACAAGCATCAGTTTGATTTCTTCTTCCAATACCGGAAGGCGCTCTTGGCTATTGTCCATTTCTTCTTTCGCCATTTCGCGCATTTCAGCGTCCGATTCATTAGCAAGGATATTTTTAGCTTCTTCAATATTACCCAGTAATTGGATATATTCTTTCCTTGCTTTCATCAAGTCGTCTAATTCCTTATATTCTTTAGTCAACTTGACATAACGTTTCTGATCGGCAATCACTGCCGGGTCTGTGATAAGGGTAGATATTTCTTCAAAACGGGCTACGAGTCCGTCTAATTTTTCTAGTATGGTACTATTGTCTGCCATTCTTTAATATCTAAATTCTCCGAATTCGCTCTTAATGATTAATTCTGTTTGCTCGCATGCTTCAACGCGTCCTACAATCTGTGCCGGAATACCGAATGACTCGGAAATAGCTATTACTTCTTCTGCATGTTCCGGTGACAGGTAGACTTCGAGGCGATGTCCCATATTGAATACTTTGTACATTTCTGCCCAGTCCGTACCGCTTTGTTCTTGGATTGTTTTGAATAAAGGAGGAACAGGGAAAAGATTATCTTTTACTACGCGTACGTTTTCTACAAAATGCAGAACTTTAGTTTGTGCACCACCGGAGCAGTGTACCATTCCGTGGATTTCCGGGCGCAGTGCATCGAGTAATTTCTTCACTACTGGTGCGTATGTACGAGTAGGGGAGAGTACTAACTTACCTGCATCAATTGGAGAATCTTCTACACTGTCTGTCAGTTTTAACTTGCCGGAGTAAACTAATTCTTCAGGAACGGCAGCATCGTAGCTTTCCGGATATTTTTCAGCAAGATATTTGCCGAATACGTCGTGGCGGGCACTCGTCAAACCGTTGCTACCCATACCGCCATTATATTCTTTTTCGTAAGTAGCTTGTCCGTAAGAAGCCAGACCAACGATCACGTCCCCCGGACGGATATTGGCATTGTCGATAACGTCTGAACGTTTCATGCGGCAAGTTACGGTAGAGTCAACGATGATGGTACGTACCAAATCGCCGACATCAGCAGTTTCACCACCGGTTGCATATACGCCTACACCCATTTCACGGAGTTCGGCCAGCAATTCATCTGTTCCGTTGATGATGGCGGAGATTACTTCTCCCGGAATCAACAGTTTGTTACGTCCAATGGTAGATGAAACAAGGATATTGTCTACGGCACCTACACAAAGCAGGTCGTCGATATTCATAATCAATGCATCCTGTGCAATACCTTTCCAAACGGATAAGTCACCCGTTTCTTTCCAGTACATATAAGCAAGAGATGATTTGGTTCCGGCACCATCGGCATGCATGATGTTGCAATATTCCGGGTCACCTCCCAATATATCGGGAATAATTTTGCAAAACGCTTTTGGAAAGATTCCTTTGTCGATGTTCTTGATGGCGTTGTGCACATCTTCTTTTGACGCGCTTACTCCACGCATCATGTATCGTTGATTACTCATGAGTTATAGAATTATATTGTATACGGCTGCAAAAGTACAGTTTTTTTTTGGTACAGCCTAGAAAAACAGTCAGGTAAATTCCGGAGTAAACTTTCGATTATCATACGGCTATGCGTGTAAAGCCAAGATTATAATGCATATTTTATATGTTCACTCCAGATTGAATCAATCAGTTTTCCAACTGTGGCATGACACCTCAAACTATATTCACTGATGTTTATATTGTACTTTTCAAGCAATGCTTTTCTTAAATCAGCATACTGAATTTCTGCAACATAGAAACCTGTATTAAGTGTTATTAGTTTTCCCTTGCAGAAAGGGCGAACGAAATTGAATACATCATTTTTAGAACTGAACTTTCTCTTCTTTTGAGCTGGCGGAAGTGTATTGGGAATTGTAGAAGTCTTTCTTTCCCATATTGCATTAACAAGATTTCCTATGGTAAATAGATTACTGATTGCTTTCTCACTATATGTTAATTCATAATCTTTATCTAAGATTTGAATTAAAGGATATATACGTAAACCTGCAGTGATGATATTGGTGTCAAGAGTTATTAAAGATCCTGTACATAAACTTCGAACCAATCCAAATACATCATTCTTGTTCTTGAATGCTTTGTTTTTATTTGAATTTACTACAGACGAATTTCCTGATGCCATATTTGTAGATCTGTTGACAGAAGGCGCTTCTTGTTTGGGTACGATAGGCTTTGATTGAGGTTGTGTTTTGACTTTTTGCTCTGCTAAAAGATCCTCATATTCTTTCTGTACTTTTCTAGCTTTAGTTTGTTCATCGGACAGGCGTTTTTGTAATTGTTTGTTTTCTTCTATAGAACACAATAAACGCTTCTCTTTATCGCGTAAATCATTTTTTATTTTTTCATTTTCTCTTGTGCTTTCTATTATGGAAAACTCTAATTCTTTGATTCGAGAATCTGATTCTTTATTTAGGATTTGCATCTGCTTGATTTCAATCTTAGCTTTTTGTATGGCAGATTCATTCTTTTTTAAATTCTCATTCATACTATTGCAATCTTCGGTAGCCTGCAAAAGAGAACGTTGCAATCGTTGATTTTCGATTTCTAAATTACTTTTTATGGTCTGCAGTTCGCTCACCATATTTATACTACGCCAATTGGTTCGCGCTACAGACAATTGTTTCTCATCCTATTGATAAGTGTTATTTCCATCAATGTAGTATAATATAGGAAAAGTCCAACCACATCTGTTGCAAAAATCAGAAGATATTGACACTTCTTTATCACATATAGGGCATATCTTGGTTGTATTTCCTATATATGTTTGTTTTTCAAATATTTGCTTGACTACATCTATTTGTTGTAAAGTCAAACGTTGACAGTCTTTTGCCAAAACGCTGATTTCTTCTTTTATCTTTTCTTTCTTTGCTTCCGCCTCTCTCTCTTCTCTAAGCTTTTCTTCTTCCCGCTGTTTTTGAGCAATATCTTCTTTGACTTTATTAATGGCACGGAGTAGATCTTTTAATGCGTTTTTGGGATTTTCCAGATAATCAATATAATCTAATGGTCGTATCAGAAGTTTAAACTTCTTATTATACTGGCTATTATCAATTTTTACAGGGATAATTGCTTTTTCTCCGTCCAAGGCTTCGAATATTTCTCCTGCAGTCCACATCGATTCGTTCGAATGTTTGGAGGATATGAATATGAGTATCTTAGATTCAGCTATTGCGCCTGTGATAATTTCAATGAACTCTTGTCCACTGTAAATTCCGTCTTTATCGAACCAGTAGGTAATACCATTTTCATCGAATACATTTTGGATTTCCGCTATGGCATTACCAGGTATTACATTGTAGCTTTCATCAACGTAATCTCTGCGTGAATAGCTTATAAAAACATCGTATTTGTATTTCATGTTATATTGTATTTACTAAAATGTGACCTCTGATTTATAGTGCGAATATACTCTTTTTGAGTGGAATAAAGAATAACAAAGAAATATTTTGTGAAAAAAAAGACGACATAAAGTAGTGTTCGATATTAGTACTTAAAATAGTTGTTGAAAATTTGATAATTAATTGATTCTCTATTGAAACAGATACTTGATTATTTCCAAGCGAATGCTTTAAAATTGCATCACGAATATAATGATTTAATGCTGTAAAATGACATTTGTGATTAAATGGAAAATAAATGTACTTTTCTATTAGAAAACCATGCTTATCTGGGCCATCTTTTGTAAAATGTGAGGTGGATATAAATAAAAATAGTGGGAAAGTTTCTTCTTTTCCCACCAGCTAAAGATTTATTTATATTGCTAAGTATCTCTAAATGTAAAATATAAAGATCGATTTAGCCTCTTTTTAGAATTCTACCTTCGGAGCCTTCTCACTTCCTTCTTCTGCTTCAAAATATGCTTTCTTATCAAAGCCGAACATTCCTGCAAAGATATTTTTGGGGAAACGGCGGATATTGGTGTTATAAGCCTGTGCAGCATCATTGAAATTTTTGCGCGCTACATTGATACGGTTTTCAGTTCCTTCCAGTTGAGCCTGTAATTCCAGGAAGTTTTGATTAGCTTTTAAGTCCGGATAATTCTCGGTAATAGCTAATAACTTGCCCAGTGCTGATGTTACAGCACCTTGTGCCTTTTGGTATTGCGCCAACTTTTCTGGTGTCAGATCGGCAGCGTCCACTTTAATTTGAGTTGCTTGGCTACGTGCGGCAACAACTCCTTCCAATGTTTCCTTCTCATGTGTCGCATATCCTTTCACTGTGTTTACCAGATTAGGAATCAAGTCGGCACGACGTTGGTATTGAGTTTCTACATTTGCCCATTGACCACTTACATTCTCGTCCATAGTAACCAGACCGTTATATACACTTACTGCCCATATGACAAGGATAGCCACAACGGCTAAGATGATAATAATTGACTTCTTCATGTTTCTTGTTTTTATTGAATTTGATAATTTGTTTTCTACTTATTTTCTTTAGAAACGAGAACCGGCACCGCCGCCACCGCCCATTCCTCCGCCAAAGCTGCCTCCACCGAAACCGCCTCCGCCTCCGAAACTACCTCCGCCGAAGCCTCCAATAAATGGACCACCTCCGCCACCTCCCCGGTGGTGGTAATCATTATCATAACTTTGTTGGCGGCGTATGATGGTATGTCCGCAGTTTCTACATGTATAGGTAACATCCTCGGTTTTCACCCCGTTAATTCGGGATACGACAGCACTTCCGCTTCTCTGTAATTGATGTTTACCACAATTCGGACAACGGCTTTGTTTGCGTGCCGAAAAGAAAGCAAGACCTCCGCCAATAGCAATAAAACAAAGAATGGCAAGAACAAAATCAAAAGAACCACCGCTGTTCGAATCGGAGAGAGCATCATTTTCCATAGAACCGTCAAGCCGCTGACAAGTCGCTTTTAGGCCGGCCACCATTCCGGCATCCCAATTTCCGTCTTTCAGGTAAGGAATCATATATCTGGTTTGAATCCTTTTACAGATCGCATCGGGGAGCACTCCTTCCAAACCATAACCGGTATAAAACTGGATACAACGTTGATCTGTAACCAACAAAATAACCAATCCGTTATTTTTATCTTTCTTCCCTACACCCCATTTATTAAGTAACTGATGGCAGAAGTTGAAACAATCTTCTTCTCCGATTGATGGAACTACGGCAACCACCGTTTCAATTCCTGTTTGTTGTTCCAAGGCATAAAGCATGGAGTCTATACTGTCACAAGCTGCCTGTGAAAGTATGCCGGCCGGGTTGCAAACATATTGCATTTTGTTTTGCAGGTGAACTTTCGGGAGGTTGTCCACCGTGTATACTTTCTCTTGAGCTTGTAGTGGGAACAGAAGAAAAGTTGCTAGTATAAAAGTCAATATTGATTTCATAACGATTATTTTACGTTTGCAAATATAGAAACTTTTTCTGTTATGAATCTAAAACTCCTTGTTATAATAGGTTTAATGAATGTATCGCCCGACGAATGCACGGACTCGGTCGGTGTACTCCTGTTTATTCTCTTTGTATGAAACAGCATGAGCCGCTCCCGGCACAATCCATAGTTCTTTGGGTTCCGGTTTGGCTTCGTAGAGCGAATATGCCATCCAGGTGGGTACATACGTATCTTTATCCCCATGAATAAACAGCATCGGAAGCTGTGATTTGGCTACTTGTTTCAGTGAGGAAGCTTCTTTAAAATTCCATCCATATTTCTTCTCGCAAAGCCAGCTTGTGGTATACATGAGTGGAAAAGGGGGAAGGTGGAAACTAGCTTTAAGCTCATGTGAGAATTCGTCCCATACACTGGTGTAGCCGCAATCTTCCACAAAGCATTTAACAAATGGTTTCTGTTCCTCACCGGACACCATCATGGTTGTCGCACCTCCCATTGAAATGCCGTGTACAACCATTTGTGTACTATCTCCGAAAATCTCATTGGCAATGTTCATCCATTGCAATACGTCCCAACGGTCTTTCCATCCCATCTGGATGGCTGGGCCTTCACTTTCTCCCTGATGTTGCAGGTCGGGAAGTAATATGTTATATCCTAAATCTCGATTATACAGATAACCAATCATAAACATACGGATAGCATTATCTGTATGTCCATGTACAATGACTGCTGTCTTACTGGTGGGTTGGGGAGCAGCAACATAATACGCATGAAGTTGTATTCCGTGCGGATTGATGATGAATGTATCTTTCAGTGCATCCACTTGTTTCAGGCTGTCCACCCATGGACGTAGGAAAGGGTAGTTTCTATACATGAAGGGATAAGAGTCAGCATCTTTAGACAAAATCTTGGCATTCGGAGTCAATGAAAAGTTTAACATATAAAAACTTCCTCCGATGGTGCAGCCGGTCAATGCCAGCATGATAATAATGATGCTATATACAACTTTTCTCCTCATAAAAACTCTCTCTAATCCTTATTTATGCCATATCTCCCATGCGGCAAATGCCTGGAGCAGCAGCATTTCCAGACCGTTTTTAACAACAGCCCCTTGTGCTTCTCCTTTTTTCATGAACAGCGTAACATTCGGATTATATAACAAATCGTAGAGCAAATGGTTTGGAGTCAGTAGCTCATAAGGAATATTAGGGCAGAAATCTACCTTAGGAAACATACCTACGGGAGTACAGTTGACGATGATTGTATATTCTGCCATAATTTCGGGAGTCAGTTCCTCATAAGTCAGCATATCATCGGCTTTGTGGGTGCGTGATACGAATATACTTTCAATACCCAGGTTTTTCAGCCCGTGGTAGACGGCTTTGGAAGCTCCGCCGGTACCCAGAATCAATGCTTTTTGGTGATGAGGCTGCAATAAAGGTTGAATGGATTGAGTAAATCCGATGATGTCGGAGTTGTAGCCAACCAGTTTGACTTTTCCTTTCTGCTGGCGGATGATTTTAATGACATTCACAGCACCTATCTTTGCGGTATCACGGTCGAGTTCATCCAAAAAAGGAATCACTTGTTCTTTGTAGGGGATAGTCACATTAAGCCCGCATAAATTGGGATTCTCTTCGATAACTTCCATGAAGTTATTAATGCTGGGAATTTCAAAATTCACATACTCTGCATTGATACCTTCGGATTTGAATTTCTCATTAAAGTATCCGATAGAAAAAGAATGTCGCAGAGGGTAGCCGATTAAACCATATTTTTCCATAATCATTTATTGCTTAGTTGGGTTATTGGGTTTACTTTTTAGAAGACGTACTATTTCTTTTACTTTACCGTCAGGGTATTTGTCTTTATAGTATTCCGTCAAATCTTCGTATATCCAGAAATTATAAGGGCGGCCGATAAAGATATTGAAAGTGTTAGATGACTTCTCGCCGTCAATGCCTAATTTCAATTTTATATGGTTGTATATTTGGTCGTCAGGAGGAATAAGTCTGCAAGTTTTGGCTATTTCAGTCGTTATTCCATACATACCATGAGCTTCTGCTTCTTCGATTGCGAATTCCTTTTTTGTTATAGGAAAGCCATCAGAATTGAGTAATGTATATGTACCGGAGTTCTTTTCCTGAATAGATATACTGTATGATTCTCCATTGGTATAGGGAGATTTACTCTCTAAATCGGCTTTTATTTTTTCTTTAATTTCGTCCGTTTCTACATCTATGCCATATTCTACGGCAACGATATCGAATTTCTGTTCAGATTGAGAGGGGGGGCTGGTAATTACTAAACCTTGTTTCTGGTCAATTTCTTGTCCGTTCAGGCAGAATTTCCGGTCGAATACGGGTTCTTTCTTTGATTTCCAGGTCAGTTTACTGGAAAAAGTGATGACAGATGGTTCTTTTCCATCATTCCAGTCTATTTCTACTTTCTCATTATCGAATGTATGATCGCCATTGAATTCTCCGAAAGTCAGATAATATTTTCCGTCTTTGCTTACTCCTGTTTGCAGACCTGTGAAATAGGCCATATAAGCTCTGGTGCGTTCGTTTAGCGGAGCATCTTTTTCGTAAGTCTCCCCTTTGTAGATCGCTTTTATTCCTTGATTGGCAATAGAGCCTTTGGTGAGTGGATTCAGTAAGTCATTGCCTTGAGCATCCTGTACTGAAATGTAAAGAACTATGGGAGCAAAATCCCATATTAGGTCATCTCCTCCATTGTTTGCCGGATCACAAGAGGTGAAATTGATACAACAAAAAATGCAGAGTAGAAATAGTCCAATTGATTTTGTTGTTTTCATAAGGTTACATTATTAGGTTATTTGGTTGCGGTATAAAGAGTGCAGATACCAAAGGTCAGCCGTTTGAAGTTGACTTCGCTAAAACCGGCTCGGGCGATGACTCCTTTCATGACTTCCCCTTGAGGAAATACTTTGATGGTGTCCGGCAGATAGCGGTAGGCACTGTTGTCTTTAGAGAGAAGCTTGCCCAATAATGGAATGACGACTTTTGAGTAGATGGAAAACAGTTGTTTCATCGGGAAACGGTCCGGAGTGGTAAGTTCCAGAATCACAAGATGACCGCCCGGTTTCAATACACGGCACATTTCGGAGAGTCCTTTGTCGAGGTCTTCGAAGTTGCGGATACCGAAAGCTACGGTGATAGCGTCAAAATCATTGTCGGCAAAAGAGAGTGAAGTACAGTCCTCCCGGGCAAAAGAGATCTTGTCCGACAGTCCTTCCTTTTTTACTTTTTCACGTCCCACATTCATCATGCCTTCCGAGATGTCCGTGCCGATCAGTTCGGCAGGCTGTAGTTTGCGGCAGGCGAGGATAGCAAAATCCCCTGTACCGGTAGCTACGTCCATCATACGCTGCGGTTGGAAAGGGCGTAACCAGGCAATCGCTTTTTTGCGCCAGCTGCGGTCGATACCTAAAGATAAGGTATGGTTCAGCTTATCGTATGCATGCGCGATGTTGTCGAACATTCGTTCCACTTGCTCGGTCTTTTTTCCTTCTTCGTCGTAAGGCTTGATATGTTGTTGCGGGTAGTCCATTCTTTTTAATTGATAGTTGATAAATGATAGTTGGAAAATGATAGTTGATAAATGATAGTTGGTGGATAATAGGGTTGAGGTTATATGCAATGAATTGCATACGAACTGTCATCTATCATCTGTCAACTATCATTTATTATCTATCATTTGTTGACTATCAACGATTCAAGAACGTTTCGACGTTTTTGAATATACGTTCAGCGATGTTGGTGGTATCTTCTTTCACAAATTTCTCACCGGTGATGTTTTCGAACAATTCGATGTAACGGTCACTGATGCTTTGTACGATAGCCGGAGTCATTTCAGGTACTTTCTGACCGTCTTTGCCCTGGAAACCGTTTTCCATCAACCATTCACGAACGAACTCTTTAGAAAGTTGTTTCTGTGGTTCGCCTTTTTCGAAACGTTCCTGATAACCTTCAGCATAGAAATAACGGCTTGAATCCGGAGTGTGGATTTCGTCCATCAGGTAGATAGTACCGTTGTGCTTGCCGAATTCGTATTTTGTATCTACGAGAATCAGTCCGCGTTCTGCTGCGATTTCAGTACCGCGTTTGAAAAGGGCTAATGTATATTTTTCGAGGATTTCATACTCTTCCGGAGTAGCCAATCCCTGTTTCAGGATTTCTTCTTTAGAGATGTCTTCGTCGTGCAATCCCATTTCTGCTTTCGTAGTCGGAGTGACGATCGGTTCGGGGAATTTTTGGTTTTCGCGCATTCCGTCCGGCAATTTCACGCCGCAAATCTCGCGTACACCGCTTTTGTAAGCCCGCCATGCGCTACCGCACAGGTAACCACGTACAATCATTTCCACCGGAAAACCTTCACACAACACACCCACTGTTACCATTGGGTCCGGAGTAGCCATTTTCCAGTTCGGACAGATGTCAGTAGTGGCATCAAGGAATTTAGCTGCAATCTGGTTCAGCATTTGTCCTTTGTAAGGAATACCTTCAGGCAGTACTACGTCAAAGGCCGAAATACGGTCGGTTGCTACCATGACGAGTTTTTCGCCGTTGATGTTGTACACATCGCGCACTTTTCCGTGGTACACACTTTTCTGTCCCGGAAAGTTGAAATCTGTTTTTGTTAATGCTTTCATTGTCTTTATTATAATTACAAATTACAAGTTACAAATAACAAGTCGCAATAGGATTCCGAATCTGAAAGACGATTAGTCTTTAGCCAGTTTCACCGGACGTTCGCCGTTGATAACCAGTTGTTCGTTTTTCCGTTTCTCCCGTTCGGCTTTCGCTTCTTTATCGAACTTTTCGTAAGCATCCACGATACGTTCCACCAGTTTATGGCGTACGATATCTTTCTTATTCAGTTCAACAAAACTGATCCCTTTCACTCCCTTCAAGATGCGGAGAGCTTGCACCAATCCTGACGTTTGTGAAGCGGGGAGGTCAATCTGTGTCATGTCTCCCGTCACAATCATCTTGGTGTTCATACCCATGCGGGTGAGGAACATTTTGATTTGTTGTGTGGTGGTATTCTGGGCTTCGTCCAAAATGACGACTGCGTCATTCAGCGTACGTCCGCGCATAAAGGCTAACGGGGCAATTTGGATAATGTTCAATTCCATGTATTCCTTTAACTTGGCGGCAGGTATCATATCCTGCAAGGCGTCATATAAAGGTTGCAGGTATGGATCGATCTTATCTTTCATGTCTCCGGGCAGGAAACCGAGTTTTTCTCCGGCTTCTACGGCGGGGCGGCTAAGAATGATTTTTTTGATTTCTTTGTTTTTCAATGCACGCACGGCAAGGGCAATAGCGGTGTATGTTTTTCCCGAACCTGCCGGGCCGATGGCGAATACCATATCATTCTTGGCGAATCCTTCTACCAGTTTCAACTGGTTTTCGCTTCGGGGGATGATAGGCTTGCCCGTGACACTGAACACAATCACGTTTCCTGTCTGTTCCGCTTGCGGGGCATTTCCTTTTATAATGTCAATGATAACTTCTTCTTTCAGTGAATTATATTCGGCGCAGTACTTTTCAAGTTTGGTGATATTTTCCTCGAAGGCACACATTTCCTCCTCGTCGCCCAGCACTTTGATGACATTGCCTCGGGCAACTATGCGTAGCTTTGGATATAAAGCTTTAATTAACTGTATGTTGGCGTTGTTTACACCATAAAAAATAACCGGATCAATGTCCTCAAGAACAATCAGCTTCTCTATCATTAAGTTGTATTAAAGAAAAATTTCTGCAAATTTAATCAAACGTTTTGGATTCTCTGATTGTTTGGAGGTGAATTTTACTGCAAATCTTCTACTATCCACTTTTCGATGTTTCTTGTTTCATTACTGAAATTGATGCCTATTTTAAATATTTGTCGTTTGTCGGCAGCAAACGCTTGTGCATAATGTTTGTCATTGATTTGTTGTAGAGCCTCTTCGGCAGTTCCATCCAACTTGAATTCCATTATATAGATGAAACGTTCGGTTTGCAGGACGAGATCAATGCGTCCTTGTGAGGTATGATACTCGGCTTTTACATAGAATCCGATGAGTTTAAATACGATGAAGAGTACATTTTGATAATGCAGTTCCAAATCGCGTATCAATTCGTAAGGTGTATCGGCAAAGAAACTTTGCAAACGGCGGAAAAAGGCGTTATAATCACCACTTCGTACTTCGGCTACGAATTTACGAATTTGGAATGGTGACTCGATAGCATCTATGTTTGTGTAGAATGGAAGAAGATATTTAACAAAACCTTCTTCTACTTCCCGATTGGGAAAGTCCAGGCGATAAGTTCCAAATTCTTTGTCAAATCCTTTGATCGTGAGATATCCACTTTGATAGATAACCGGAATAGGATTTCGGGATGTCGAATCAATGCTGTTCAGTACATCTGCATCCGTTTCTTCATGCGTGATACGTTGTAGATTATAATTGGATTTCTTTAGTAATTCTACCAAATAAGTCGGGGTACCGGTCTCAAACCAGTAACTACCGAATTTCATCTTATAGAATGTGTTGAGCAAACTGAATGGATTGTATATTCCTATGGAGTTTTCTACGAAATGATAACCATCATAACATTCTTTCAGTTCGGAACATACCTCCTCATAAGTCATTTTCTGCTTATCAGCCAAGATATGCAAGTCTTCTTCCATATTGTCGTGGATTTCTTTCTCTGTGATACCGCAGAGTTCCACGTACTGTTCATCCATTGAAATATCAATCAGATTGTTCAGATCGCTGAATACACTGACTTTTCCGAATTTGGTGACACCTGTCAAGAGAGCAAATTTGATGTAGCCGTCCATTGTCTTCAATACACTATAGAAAGCTTTCATTATATTACGAAACTTTTGCTGAAGTTCTTCATTACCTATCGCTTGCAACATCGGTTTATCGTATTCGTCAATAAGAATGACGACACGTTGTCCCGTTTGCTCATTGGCTCGTTGGATGATGCCTCGGAAACGCAATGCAAAGGTTGTTTCTGATGAAGCAGTGCCATACAATCGTTCCCACTTTTCGAGTGTGAAGTTTAAGATACTTTCCAGACTTTCCAGTGTATCGTATTTCTCGGTGTTAAGATCTATATGTAGAATAGGATGTTTTATCCAATCTTTTTCCAGTTGTGCAATAGCCAATCCTTCGAAAAGTTCTTTTTTTCCCTGATAATATGCTTCAAGGGTAGATATCAGCAGACTTTTTCCAAAACGGCGGGGACGGCTAAGAAAATAGTAACGACCGGTTTTTACTAATTGATAAATGAGTCTGGTTTTATCTACATAGAGATAACCATCGTTACGGAGACTTTCAAAATTCTGTATGCCGATAGGATATAGCTTGCTCATAATCTGATTCTTTTAGCGTTGGATTCATACAAAGATAGCTGTTTTCCGTCTTAACACAAAATTTACCTTGAAGGTTTTATGATATGCTGGTCAAAGATTTTGAAAAAAGGCATTTATCGGGCGGTGATATGGAAACAACCTTGCTTCAGTTCATATTTGATGTAGCATTTTTCAGCTTGTCGCAGGTCTCTTAAAACCTCGGACAAGACAAGTTTCAGTGTGTCGGCACTCACGTCCTGCATAGGGCGACCGTCTTTATCTTCCACCTTTTTAAAACGTTTCCAACTGACGTCAAAGGTTGCTCCAAAGCAATGTGCCGAGTTGGCGGAGGCATTTCCGTTGCGACGGCGGAGGCGTTTCACATCGTTTTCGGTGCGCAATACGGAAGTGATGATTACCTGATTGGGATTCAAACCTTTGGCAGCCAATGAATCAAGAAAATTGGAGCCGATTGTATCGAGCAATGCACTGGCACGTGGAACGAGGTAAGGAATGGAATGTGTCAATGAATCCACTGCATAAAATTCATTATCAGTGATATGAGTCAGCTTTTCTTTCATATCTTCAGCAGCTTCCCGGTCTGCCAATGGACGGATACCTATCTTTTTAGCGACTTCCAGATGTGCATCGTTCAAATCAGGGAAAGAACGTTTGTAATTGACGACACCCCGAATATTGTGTGGTTCATTCAGTTTCAGCGACATGTCTTTCTTTTTGCAGCCCGAAGTAAGCGTTGTAAGCCCAATAACTAGTAAAAATAGCGGTAATATGCGAAGCTTATAAATAGTCATTTTATATTTTTTGCTCGCAAATATACGCTATTTTTTCATACATTTGTAGCGGTTTATAAAAATAGGCCACTTTCCCACTAAACATAACACACATGAAAACAGATTTCGATTACAATTCTATGCCCGTTAGCTTCGCTCATTGCTTGAATGGACATTGTTTGCGTGCGGACAAATGTCTGCGACGACAAGTAACTCTCCGAATGCCGAAAGAACGGGCTGCTGTAATGGTTATTAATCCCGAACATATCACTTCCGATGGTGGAGACTGCACTTACTTTATTGATGAAAAGCCGGTGTTGTTTGCACGGGGTATGAAACATTTGCTGGACCGGGTGCCGCTTGCTGATGCCACCGTTATCAAACGACAGATGATAGCCTACTTCGGCAAAACGATCTATTACCGTTGTTGCAACAAGGAACGGCTGATTAAACCGAAGGAGCAGGAATACATACAGGGACTTTTCCGCAGGCGGGGAGTTACAGAAACGCCTCAATTTGACGAATATATAGAATACTATGATCTTGGGTAAGTATATCCGTTAGTTCCGGTAGTCCCACATATTGTGGGAAAGTATTCTTTTATATTATGGGAATTTATTCCCGCAAAATAAGGGAATAAATTCCCTCCAGCTAGGGAATCTTTTCCCATAATATATGGGACTACCGGGGACTGTAATACCCTGATAATGGTTGACTACCTTTTTTCTTATCTTCGGGTTGGGTTGACATTTATTATGTAGGTATTATATAGCAGTCCCGGTATGAGAAATGCATGATGAAAGTATGAGAAATACCGGTTTTTTATGACATTTCAGGCAAAATACTATGAGAAACAGCTTTTTGAAAAGTATTTCTCATAGTATTATTGTTTTGAATTACAGATGATTATCCTATAAGATATGAGAATATGAGAAATGATTTCGCAAAATCATTTCTAGTGCATTAGATGACTGTGTCTTTCAGCCATTTCCCGAAAAAACGGTCATAGACAATATAACCATCTGGTGTATTATATATCAGTTCTTTATTTAGCAAGGACTTTAGTGCCACGTTAACGCTGCTAGGCGTTTTTAGATGATGCCTTTTGATGAAGTCATTGGCATTTATACTTTTTATACAACCTTCTGTGGCAATAGCTTTCAATAAATCCACTTGATTGTTGGTTAATAATGTCAGGTTACTTTGGTATATGGTTTCCTGTTCATCTAAAATGTCGTTTATGCAGCTATCTACCAGTCGGTTATCAATAGGGTTGATTCTCTTCTCATACAATCGGTTGAGTATGCTTTGAACGTACCAGGTGTGTCCGTTTTCGAGTTGATACAAGTAGGAGAATGCTTCTAACGATAACTCTCTTTTTTCTTTGGCAAAGAATGAGTGTGCGAACGAATAATAGCTCTCCAATGGAATTTCCTTTAATACAATAATCTGTGTACTTTGATAAAAAGGCCGTTTTGCGGAACTGAACATTTCTTCCATTACATGCTTTTTACTTCCGGAAAAGATAAAGTGTACATTCGGCATGAATTGGATATGGGAACGAAGCAATGCTTCTACACCTTTTTCCGGGTATTCTGTAATCTGTTGGAATTCATCGATGGCAAGGTAACAATGTTTTTTTGAAGCTGCCATATAGTCGAGTATTTCTTTCAATGTCTGTTCGGCACGGGCGGGAACGAAGTCCAGAGTTACGGTAGGCATACCGCTTCTTTCGTCAGTACTGATTATAGGACGGCAAGATTTAAAAAAAGCGGTCATTTGCCGGAGTATATTTTGGGAAAGGGTATCCAATTCTCCGAGAACATTTTGAGCAAGCAATTGTATGAATGCCTTTAAATCGCGTGTAGGATAGATATCCATGTAGAAATAGGCGGCATTCGGATTCTTTTCCTGCTTCATCCGGTAGAATACATTTTTGATGAGTCCCGTCTTTCCCATACGCCGGGGAGATATTAATGTCAGATTCCGCCCGTTTTGTAAAGCTGAAATCATTTTATCAGTTTCTTTTTCCCGGTCACAAAAGTATTCCGGGCTGTTGTAGCCGTACACAAGGAATGGATTATATGGTTTCATATTTATTACATCTTTTACGTTACACATTTTATGTAATACAAAGAACGTAATAATTGGGGAATATTCAAAGACTTTTTTTACTTATGTGTATATAAACAGTGCGCTGATGAGAAAAGAACAAGTATCTTCTTTCATCAGCGCACAATTATCTGTTGGAGCAGGATTATTTCTTGTCCTTTTTCTCTTCAGCTTTCGTTGCAGGCTTTTCTTCCGTTTTGCTTTCCGGATTGATGATACCCTTCACTGTTTCACCGATAGGCAACTTATCCAATACTCCAAGACTTGGAGCTACTGTTTTCACCAGCGTATTCAGGAAGTTACTTGTTCCGCCGTTTCCTCCGTCAAATACAGTGATATTTCCTAAGTTCATGTGTTCGAACGCCTTCACCTGTTCTCCGGCAATTTCCTTCCATTGGTCTACCATCTTATATTGGATAGCGATGGCCGGATTCGATTCAGCCGCTCTTACCATTGCTTCGAAACCTTCTGCTTCGGCAAGTAACGACCGCTTCTTACCTTCCGCTTCTGCTTCCAGTTTCATCTGGATAGCTTTTGCTTCCGCTTCCGCTTGTGCTAAAGTTGCTTTTGCACGTGCTTCTGCTTCACGGGTAATCTTTTCTGCGATGGCATTTGCTTGCAGGATAGCTTCCTGTCTGGCGATTTCCGCAGGAACAATCTTTTCAGCCTTCAATGAAGATTCCACTTTCCGTGCCTTTGCTTCTTCCACTTCCTTTTGCGCAATTTCGCGTGCAGTTTGTACGGCAGCTTCCGATTTTGCGGCAGCTTCACCGGCTTGCTTGTCTGCATTGGCTTGCGTCACGGCCAGTTCGGCATTTGACAAAGCTACTTCTTTCTGTGCGTCATTTCGTCCGATAGCAGCTTTCTTGGCAGCTTCCGCCTGTTTGATTTCCATGTCCGAGTTCAGTTCGGCAACGCGGCTTTCCTTTTCGGTATTTGCCTGCTCGATACGGATATTCTTTTCTGCTTCTGCTTTTGCTACTTGTGATTCTTTTTCCGCATTAGCAATAGCTACTTGAGAAATTCTGTCCTTATCTGCATTGGCTACGGAGATTTCCTGTTGTTTCTTCGTTTCTGCAATAGCGATATCCTGGTCCTTACGGGTTTCCGCAACTTTGGTTTCGCGTTCCTTAATCTGATTGGCAATTTTGATAGCACCCAGCTTTTCTTGTTCTTCGATGTTAGCCTGTGCTTCGTTCAGTGCTTTACTTTCAGCTTCCTTACCTAAGTTGACAATGTAGTTGGCAGCATCGCGAATGTCACTGATATTGATGTTCATCAGATACAAACCGAATTTGCGAAGTTCAGTATCAATATTATCTTTCACTTTGGAGAGGAACTTGTCGCGGTCGGAGTTCAACTCTTCAATTGTCATATCAGCGATAACCAGACGCATCTGACCGTAAACTACATCTGTAATCAGGTTTTGTTTGTCGTCTATGGTCAGTCCGAGCATACGTTCAGCAGCGTTTTGCATGACGTCTGCATCTGTACTGATAGCTACGGTAATAGTAGTAGGTACATCAACGCGGATATTTTGTGCGGATAGTGCGCCTGTCAGTTTGCAGTCAATCTGCATCGGTTTCATTGACAGGAATTCGTAGCCCTGAATGATAGGCCATACGAAAGCAGCTCCACCGTGATATAATTTCGCAGATTTCTTTTCTCCTCCTGTCTTACCATATACGACGAGTACTTCGTCACTCTTACATTTGCGGTAGCGGGACAGGATACCGATAAAGGTGAGCAGGATAACCGCCACTAATATAGCGGCCATGATTAGCATTTCTTGTGTCATAGGAATTGTGTAATTTTGAATAGTTATTGAATATATAATGTTCCGTCCTGATATCGGGTGATAACAGTGCGGTCCCCGGTTTGATACGTCTTTCCCGATTCGGAGATTACGTCTATTTCGCGCATGGCTCCGTCTCGGCTTACCTGAACGGTATATTTGTTCTCACTTTGCTTGAAGTAAATGGTGCATTCGCGTCCTGCAAGTTCGTTGGTCGCTTCGGAACGGTTCACTTGTTGCAGTTGATAGGCTTTCTTGTACAGGAACCATACGGCGAAAACAAAGAAAAGACCCACCAGAATGCCGATGACGTAACTTTGAATCTCTGCGTTTCCTGCCAGATACATGTACCAGCCGAATCCGATTCCGAAGTGTGTGAGCCCTTTGAATGAGACTACGCTACTGATGTCTGCATCTACATCTGCATCTAGGTCTCCGAAAAAGATGGATAAAATGAATTGGATTACAAATATTCCTGTTGTAACAAGGGCGATGATTAGGAAGATGGTATGGCTCATAGTCATTCTGTATTAATATAAAGTCTCTAGTTATAATACTTCAAATATACAGGTTTATAAGAGATAAACAAAGATTATTCGCCATAATATAGATATTTTTATACTTAAGTGATTTTAGGGCCAATGTATGCTATGTAAAAAAACTGTTCACTTTCTACAGGAAAGAAATGTATTCTTCCCGCTCCCGGAGTGTAGCGTGCGTGCCACGAGCACAAATGTTCTTTTTCGTCGGGACAAAGAAATGTTAGTTTATCTTTCAAATCTCTTTCTCGTGCTTTTGATTCATAAGTAACTTTGGAAGTAAAATCTTCTTCCTGTATTCCTTTTCCTGCGATACATTGTGAGGCTACCAATTGTAATTCACATAATTTGATTATAACTTGTCGCAGTTCGGATGTTGCATTTTTTAATGTCCTCATTTGTGTTTTGACGTCTTCACAGAATTTGAGATTCGGGAATAGTTCATTTCTTTTCAGCCATAACTCATTACCGGTTTGTATTTGGAAAAGTTTTTGTTTTAGCAGTGAACTCTTGTGGGTATTACATTGGTTCTCGTTGCAGACATTTCTTGTTTGTGATAAGAGAATTTCAGGATTGGCTTCATCATCAAGCATAGTAATTGATACTGTGTATGTTGACGAATTCCAATTATTGTGTGTGAAACTTACAGTAACGGAATTGGTGACACTTTCGCTGGCTATTCCCAGTCCTTTGCATGGGATATTATCTATACTCATATCGGTGATATGGTATATATCTTCTATATCTTTCTCCGGGAACAGGGTACCTAATACACTTTTCATCAGTGTTCTCAAGTCTTCGTCTTCAATTATGGAGTTGTCTTGAATGATGTGATAGTATGAGATTCCATGTAGGAAACAGTGATTCCCCAAATCCGCGGGTACTCGGATGGCTGTAATCCCGAAGTTCCTTAAGATTTTCATACAATCTCCAAAGTTTTTGAAAGAGTTCCGGACAGACTCATGTGTAGAGTAGGTGCACAGTGATAATTCGTTTAAATAGGCATCCATTAGTTTAGATTAAATCAGTCAGCATTTTATCCCATGTGTCAAAGAAATCATCCGGTCGGTGGCTTAGTTTTCCGCTTTCTTTGATTTCTATGTAATCAAGATCCGGATATACTTTTCCGTCAGCTATAATTCGGCGGATAAACAGTACTTTTGCCTGTTCTTCAGTCAATAATCCTTTCTTAAATGAGCAACGTACGCTGTTTAATATATGGTCGCTGTGAGATTCGACAATAATTTGCGCACCATTGTGTACGGCAAGGCAGATAAGCAAACCTAGTTTGGCTTGTGCGGCAGGATGTAAATGAGCTTCCGGATTTTCGATGATGAGCAGGTCGCCTTTCTTAGCCTTTAAAAGAGCTACAACGATAGGTAGACAGAAAGTAAGTCCGAACCCGACTTGTAAGGCGGAATAGCTTTTCCCCAATGAGCCTTCGATATTATAAAGAAGTTTGACGGTTGATTCGTCTATTTCCGTAACTCTTGTTTTTAAGGGTAAATGAACTATTTCTTCCATCCATGCGTTCAGATTTTCGTATAATTGCTCCGAACCGTCTGTTACATTGGGATGCTTCATTCCTTCCATGCCGATTTTTTCATTATCGGTGATGGCATTAAGCAGATAGGCAGGGGTCAGTTCTCCCTGTATTCCCAATTTGGTGTTGAAATTTCTAGATTCTTTTTTGCCATACACACTTCTTGGTCCCCATCTTTCTGCTTCCAGAAAAATGAAATCTTCTTTAAAAAGGGGAATATTAGCTAGATTCCCGTTACCTGTGTAATGACAATCTAAGATTTTTTGTTTAGGGTCGGAAGCATTTATGCTCCATTGGTGAAAATCTCCGTTGTCCAGTGTGAATCCGATGTCAACTGTCTTGTTTTGTGCCATTGTATAGCATAAGCTTTCAGCAGATTCCAAGTCAATATAGTCATTGGATAAATCTACTTGATTTTTTAGTTCCAGATAACCAATTTCATAACTTTGTTTGAGTAATAAGAGAGCCTGTATGACACTCGACTTTCCCATTCCATTGATACCGGTAATCAAGGTAAGTGGTGCCAGTTCTATATTTTCGTCTTCAAAAACTTTAAAGTTCTTCAGTTTGATATTCTTTATCATTTTAATCAATGTATTTCTTTATAATTTCACGGATGCCTTCAAATCGTATTCTCACACCGGTTTTCGTCTGGGTATATTGAGGTTGTAGTAAACGGTAATTTTCCCTCTTGAACACTTCATATTCATCCAGGAAATGTCTTTTCCTCTTCATAAGTAAATCAAATTCATACCTTGACAGTTCTGACATATTCCACATCAAGGCATCCAGTAGTCCTATATGTGATTGGGGTATCCTGCTTCTATTATCATCCAAAAATAAATAAAAAGTCCATTCCGCTCCTTTATAAAATCTTTCTTCCAATTCTCTAAAAGAACCTCTGTTATGTTTGAGCGAAAAAAGAGCTTCGGAAATAAAAGTTTCAATATCTCCCTTATAATTTATGTAGCCAAGAATACAAAAAGCCATGAATTTCATCACGAATCTTCTAGCTTCCAGTCTTTGTGACCGGTAATAGGGGCTGGAAATATTCTCGAAGGCTTTAGAATTAGCCAGTGGTCTAAAAAAATCTGTGGATAATTCACGAAAAAAGACATGCTGGATTTTACTCCAGATAATCCCTCGCCTGTCAAGATTCAGGCGTTGATAGATATTATATCTTACTTCGTGCGGAGTTCCGGGATTGATGATATAGACCATGATTTCAGCTTCCATGATTCTGGATGCCATATATCCGTGAAGCCTGTGGAAAGAACATCCTTCGCATTCTCTTTTTAGAAATTGCAGATCTTTCAGTTGGAATTTTCCCCGAATATAGTCGTACACGGCAAATAGGCGTTTGATACCATCTATTACTTTCCATGTTGGCTGACTACCGTCAATATAGAATAACGGAATTGGGATTTTGATCATCAATGACTCAATGAACAGGCTTTTTCTTTTGATGTCCCATGCGTTTAAATAGTTGCTGAGTTCTGCATCATCTTTGAACAAATCCAATTTATGATTGTCGACCATTGCTATAAGGTCGGACATACGCAAATGCTGCATTCTGAAGCTTACGTCATCTGCATTGAATGGAGAATCATTGTTTGGATAAGGTCCTTTTATGTACATAAAATCTTTGTATAAACGCATCAACGCTACAAAAATAGTAATTTTTGCACAGTTATGCCATTCTTTATTGAATTTACTTCGTTTGGATGACCAAAAAATCCCCACCCACCCAGCACTATCTTCACAGACTGTATCTGAGTGGAATGAGGAACACAAACAAAACAAACAATTATTTTATTTATGGATTATGGGATCCGTACGCTAACGGATGCTACTATACATGTGTGTTATTGGGGCAATCGAGTACAAGTGTTGAATCATCGCATAGTATAATGGAACATTTATCCAAAATGCCGAGGTCGATTTCTACTTTTATATGCCCGCAGACATCTATTATCTTGTTTTTGAAGTCTGCAAAGCCTTTCACAAACTTTTCAATCCGGTTGGCCGAATGCTCGAAAGCATACCAACGTCCGTTCTCCTCAAACAGATAGGCTTGGTGCGTATCCGATGCTTCTAATTGCAGGATGTCTTTCGGTTCCATGGTAATTGGTGTTATTCGTTGTAATTGTTTGAAGCAAGGGGGTGACCCTGGGTGAGAGGCATCACGGCAGCCTTACCGTGATGGTTTTTCTTATCTTACCGGTTTTTACATAGAAGTTAAACTGCTCGGTGATGCGGGCTTTGTCGATATATATCCATACCGTGTTCACCACTCTCGCTCCTCGTCCGCCTTCTATTCCCGGCATGAAGGTGACGCCCGTTGCCGGGTAGTCAGCTATTACCCAACCGTCGGTTATGTTGTTGGTCAGCACCTTCAGCTTGGTGAAGCAGATGTTGCCGTTGTCCGTCAGTTGTAGGGTCGAAGAGTTTACTCCGAGGAAATAACGGTCGTCGGTTGTGAGGTCCAGGATGTCGCCTTCGGCGGCGGTGAGGGTCATTACTGTTGCCTGGAACGGTTCGTTGTCCGATTCTCCGTTCATCACTTCGTTTCTTCCGCGTCCTTCATAGTTCACGTTTTGCAGCACGAACACGTATCTGTAGTTCCGCTTCAACAGGTCTACCTCGTTTTCACTTTCCGCTTTAATCATGTCCAGCCGGTAGTAACCTTCCTTACCGTAATATTTACCGCGAATGATTACGGAAATTTTGTTCGAAGCGTTGTTGACGGTTTCCCCCACGTAGAAGGTTGCAATCTCCATCCTGTCGGGGCCGGCGCTGATGATGGTCGGTGTCACTGACAATGTCTCCGCAGTTTGTCCGGCAAGAATTTCCTGTCGGTTTACCACATAACCGCCGGTATTTACATTGACCGCTTCCACGCCCAGAAATTCAAATTCGCTTTTGAGCTGGGAAGAGTTGTACTGCACTTCGATCTTGGCAAAAGAGCGGATAAGCTCTACGGATACGTCGTACGTCCGGTCGCGGCTGAGGCCGTCACTGAATTCTGCCGTTTCGCCATACATAGGGATTGAAGTCATGCTGTTGGAACCGCTGAATGTCAGTTGCTTGGCATCGCTCAAGGTGGAGCTTCCCGCCGTGAGTCCGGAAATGTCGGCGTTGGCGATGAGGAGCAGACGGACGGGATTCTCGGTTTCTTCAATCGGGACATAGATAACCCTGCTGTTCTCATCGGCTGCGGCAGATTCATACTTACCGGTGATATCAATCACTTTCTGAAGGATATCGCTTTCAAACACCAACATATTTAAAACCTCGATACTCGATTCGTCCGCGACGGCACGTGTGGCGGAAGGCAGCCGGTTGTTGGGAACCGACAGGTTAAGCATGACTTGCGCGTTTCCCGATTTACCCGTGCCGCTGTTGTCGGGACAATTGCTTGCAATGTCTTCTGTCACGCAGGACATGAATCCCGCGATTATCAACAGACAGTATAATATGTTATAAATATGTTTCATATCTCTATTCTTGTTTTAGTTTGTTTTATTCCTGATGGCTAACGGTTGCTTTGCGTCACTTTGATTTCTCTTTCACTTCCGTCACCGAATCTGATTTTGAGAGTTGCAGTGCGTGCCGCTCCCGTCGTATTGGCTTCCGTCACCGTGAATTTGATAGGCTGACGGCTGCCGGCTATTCCCTGGTCAGGTGTCATTACGAACCACATCGCTCCCGGATCTATCACTTCCCAGCTTTCGGTGATGGAAGTCAGATAATCATCCACAGACGAACCGTTGGCGGCTCCTAGTGTAATTTCAGCCGGAATCTGTATTGCGTTCTGGATACTGGCTTTCGCGTCTTTGATGCAACGCACGGAACCTGCATGAGTCGGTTTAGCGTATAGTTGGTTATCATTTTCAATCAATCTGTGCAGATGACGTCCATTGCCACTGCTATTTGTCTCTCTTCCGTGCAGGAATAACGCTCCGGGTCTTGAAGTGTTTCCTGCTGTAATAGATGAATTAGTCCATATAATACTATTCACGGTGAGTGAGTTCTGGGCGTCGACATTTGCGAATGAATTAATGTCTCCGTCATATACTCCGGCTAATGGTAACCATGCGGCATTGGCAATTGAAGTATTATTATAACGGTTGTTGCCCGAATTCGAATATGATTTCACACCGCTTGGCTTTGACGCGGCACTGTTGCTGTTTAGCCAGAAACCGTAGGAGTCTGTATTGGTGGGTGAAATATATTGATTTTGGTTGGGCCACCATGTTACATTATAATCATAGTTGGTATCTTCGCTTGTCACCGTTCGTGTCCAAAAGAGCTCTCGTACTTCACATTGGAAAACGATAGATGAAACAGGCGGTACGCGATACCCCGGCGGACACGGGTCATAGATGGTTTTGTTTCCTGCGTCTCTCACCGTCGTGAAGCCTTTGTCGGTTCCCCATAGGAACTTATAGTCCACACCGGTAATTGTTCCTTTGATGAGAGTGGTCGGACTCTTTATCGCTTCATCAATGCTCAAATTTGAAGCGGAATTCTTCCATTCATATCCTGCTAAGTTGAATGTCTGCATTCTATTGTTCCTTTGCGTTTCCGAAATAGATCCGGCTCCGATAAACGGGTCTTTGCGTCCCCACTGATAAAGCAATCCTAAAGATGACAAGCCGGGCTTGTTGGTGAGCGCTCCCAGATAGCGGTCAAGGAAATCATAACCATAACCGGAACCGATATTCCATGTTTGAGTACAGGCATCCAATTCGTTTGCGTCTACATAACCATTTCCATTACTGTCTAAATCCGGGCATACCCAAAGATGCCATGTCCAGATGATTTCTCCGTTCTTGAAGGCGCCAATCAATGCATTTCCGCCTTGTTGGTTAGGATAGTTGCTTCTTTTGATATCAGCGTTCTGCTTCGTAAGGTCAATCTGGAATTGTACGATACCGTTTTCATTGATGATAGTCTTTCCTTGCGCATCGGCTTTCAGGGTTACCAATCCTTCGGCGGTCTGCCAGATGATTTTAACATCGTCCGGTTCAAGGTTGGGCTCCTGGTCTTGCAGATAATGTCCGTCCGCAATCAAGCCCTCTTCACCATTCCCTTTCACGGTGACAACCAAGTCTTGAATGATCTTGCTTCCGTCGTCCGATACGATGTAGCAGTTTGCCGTTCCTTTACCTCTCTGGCGCACCATAATCAGTTTGTTCAGATTGCCCGAAGTGATGACGAAGCTGCCTCGTCTTTGTCCGCCCAAGTTTTCGCCAATGGCGGTAATGGTAACTCCCGAGCCGTCGGCTTTCTTTGCTACGGTAAACCAGTCACCGCTCTTATCGCTGATTTCCCAACCATTGTTGTGTGTCGATTTCACCATTAAATCATTATTTACCGTATTGGTCGATTCGAGGAACAATCCGCCGGTTTCCACTTCCAGTGTATATTGTCCGCCGATACCCCGCATCCACTCCGTAGTCCAGTCTTTGATAGTGACGTCCATGCCTACTACTACATGGTCGAGCGCCTGATCGGGATCATCAGTACCCGGGCGGGTCACGTTGTTGATGTTGAACGTATAGATATGGTTACGGATGGCGTTGTAGAACGTATCTCCTTTATTGCCTTGTTTGAAGTCGACGCGATAATACGTCTCTTCTTCGCTTCCCATATAATAACCGCCCACAACGAGACACATCGGTTCCGCCGTGTTTGTCTGGTCTGATTCGGGAACGTAGATTTTATTTTCGATGGCATAGCTTCCTCCTGCCCGGCTTTCTTCAAACAACAGGTTGTTTTCCGCTCCGCCGTCATATCTCGGGAAGAATTCCACATTCTGCGGAATGGAAGGAGTGATAATCAAGTTCGAACCACCCTCCTGATTAACTACCGGAGCATGCAACGAACCTGCCAGACCGCTGGTGCGGGCATAATATACGCGTACGCTTTTCAGTTTGAACACTTCTTTATCGTCTCTTGGCGCTATGCCCTGTCCGAGATTCACCACTACGTTAATCTTGGATATGGCACGATACAAATCGACGCTGCCCGACACTGCCTTTCCTTCAATCGGAGTGACGTTTGTTTCGCCCCACATCGGGAGCGGACGGTCGGCAAGCGCCCAAATGCCGGAGAATGTATATTTCAGGTTGTTCAGGACCGTGGTTTTCGTAACCGTGCCCTTTTCGAGGCTGTTTATATATTCAATCAGTTCATTGCCGTTCTCCAGCCCTTTCAGGTTGGTGAGAACAACGACTGTCAGTTCATTCATTTCGATCTCTTCCGCATTGACTGTAGCCATCAACGAATTGTTGCTGAGCATGCGTGCAACGAGCTTTCCTACGTAATTGCCGTTCGCCTTGCTGAACACCAGCGCATACACATCTTTGATGCTGCTTTCGCCTTCAGCCGGAGCTTCATCCGGACCGTAGACTAGTCCGCGGGTCTTACCGTTGTCTACCGGAACATTGAGGAGAATCTTTATACTGCTGCTGCCGGTGCCGTTATCCGGTGAATCGTAGATTTCACTGTCCGTGCAGGCAGCAATCATTGCTTGCAGACAGATTATCGCGAATATGTAGATGTACTTTTTCATTTTGTTTGCTTTTTAAAATTCAAATTCATTCAGGTTGACCACCCAATCGTTAATCTGAATCACTGTCTTGAGAAACGTCAGATTTTCGTCGACAAAGAAGATCATGCCATAGCTGTCTTCGCGATCCAGGTATTCCTGTAACGGCATTTTTATGAAATTTTGTTCCTTGAGAAGTCGCAGATAACGGATCAATGACCCGTCGGGGAGTAGCTCGGTTTCATTCTTTTTATTGTAGATTCTTAATCTCGGATTTTGGGTCTCCATGAGCCGTGCCATGCTGATTTCCGCTATTGCCGCGGAATAGGTGTTGACAGGCTCGCCCTCTTCGCTGAAAGCGCGGGTGGTGACCTCGTCTGTTGCGGTGACGAATGGCTGGTAAGTCAGCAGATTGTCTTCCATTAAAGAATTGTCATAATTCATCTTGCCATTGTCATCATATATAGCGTAGGTGAACATGTCGTCTCTGATAGCTCTTGATGTCGGTATGTCTTCATCCGGATTCTGGTTTACCTGCGCGATTACAATACGTATGTGATTGGTGTTTTTCATCAATCCGATGGTCGTAATCTCCTCTCTGATGCCACCTGTCACCGGTTTGGTCTCAAGCTGGCTTTCACCGTCGATGGCTTCTCCGTGCCAAAGGGGAGAGAGTTGCTTGTCGACTATATATCTGCCTTCTTCTCCTTCCGCGCGTGAAGTCGGTTCGCGGAGCGTCAGGACAATAAGGTCGTCTATTTTTGACTGATTATTCATCACGGGGACAGCGAATGACTGATTGTCAAGTCCCGCCCAGGTCACCAAATGATATTGCTTCGGGTCGAAGTCTACTGTCATGGAGTAGGAGCCGTCTGCCAACATCTCACCTTGATCTGTATTCTGGTAAACAAAGTTTCCTTCGTCATCAAAAGCATAAAGCGTGATTGTTTTCACTTCCTCTGCAAAAGCGTCTACCTTCTTCATGTGGTAATCATACTTGAACTTGACACGGTATTTGATGCTGCAATCGCCATCGTCATAGTCGAGGACGGAGTCGCAAGATGCGATTGCACCAGCCAATACGGTGAACAGCAATGCGTTGCCTACCTTTTTCTGTATGTTAGTGAATATCCGTTTCATGCTTTTTTGTTTTTACAATTGAAATTTTCTTGTTTTGCTTTGTTTGGCAAATTTAGTAGAGCGGGGAGGGGATGCCTCCCCGCTCTCTGTGAGTTTGTCTGTGTATGATGCAGATTAGAAATCGAATGAGTTCAGGTTAACTGTCCAAGGATCGATCTCTACTGTCAGATTGAGCAATGTCGGGTCGTCAAAGTCTTGAGGAAGAACTGTTCCCAATCCTGCGATAGAACTGACAGTAAGGCGATAGATGTTGTTACGTACGATGGTTGCGCTATTGTTGGCTGCCGTCTTGATCTGGCCTACATAGTAGCATACGCCTTGGTCATATTTCCTTAGTGCATAGTTATTCCAGCAGTCTTGTATGGAGGTTGTTTCGGTAAGCCCATCAAAGGCATATCCTGCTGCCGCCATCTCTGCTATGGTTTTGAAAGCTTTGTTGTCGGAAGTGATGTAAAGAGTGCTCACTACGTCATCTACGGATATTACACCTTTATAGACGATATTGGTTGTAGTCCCCAGAGTGGTTCCGAGCAGATTCTCCATGCAGTAGTTGGTAATGCTGCTTGCACCGATGGCCTGAAAGTCGAAAACAGTTGCTGCCGGGCCGTATGGCTTGTACAGACTGGCGGTTACCGTTCCACCTTTTAATACGGCTACTTCCTGTTGCAAACCTGTGTATGCGAAGTGGGTAAGCTCTACCTTTAAATCTGCATTTGCCAGATTTGTGGCATCATCAGATACCTCAAAACTGTTTGAAGTGGTGAGGTTCATCTGTTCAAGCTTGGAGGCTACGCGGCTCACACATACTGTCAGTGGGTTGATTTCTCCTTTTATGAAATCTGTCGGTTCAGCAATGCCTGATGCGTTGCTCATTAAGAAGTGATCGGCTTCAGCGATTCCTCCCGTAGCTTGCAATGCGCCGATACCGCCGGAAGTGAAGTCTGCTGTTTCCTTCAGATTAGCGTAGCTGGTACTACTGGCTAAGCTCGCTTTCAAAGCAGCCGATGCGTTCAGGAATACCCAAACCGATGCTTCTCCATCGCTTACGGAAATTTTTTCTTTCAAGTACAGAACAGACGGAGTGTGTGTGGCGGTTGAAGTTGCAACTGTAAAGTCGGCGAACGGCACAGTCATGATGTTTCTACTACCTGCCTGTTCGATAACGATTGTTGCATCGGTAAATGCTTGTTCGGCTTCAATTCCCGCTTCGTTGTCACCCGCCGTTGCAGTTGTACTTCTGGTCTCAGCACCGGAGAATGCGATACCAAATTGTAGGAACGCGTTTTTGGGGGCTGCTGGTTGACCATTGTCGATCGTAGCATTTTCTTCATTGCTACAAGATGCCATTGCAATGGCAGCAAGACTTGCTAAAAATAAACTTCTGAGTTTCATAATTTTGAATGTTTTAGAATGATAATAATTTCTTTTAAGATACTTTTGTTAGGGAGAGAGTCATTATTCCAATTAATAATGTGGGAGCTTGTTTCATCTGTGGGTTTATTCCGGGGAGGAATCTGGAAGTCCTTATTATAATAAGGAATGGTTGCTTCCGGGAGTTGGTTAAATTGTGGTCTACTTCTTATAGGCGCTGTTTGTTTATTTGTTGATACTCAATTATGTTTTGTTTTTATTTTCTCTTAAAGGATTTCTGTCCTTAATCGATATTGCAAAGATAGGGCGGAAGGGAATAAGTGGAGGTTGGCGTTCTTTTCAATTTGCAAGGTGTTTTTCGCAATTTTTTGTATAGCTGTTCTGTGTGGGGCGTTTTGTTCATTTGTGAATGATATTCTCTGTAAAATGAATATTTTACCTTCTTTGTTTTCACTTTACCCATGCTCTGAAAAAATGACCAGAACTGAAAAAATGTATATTTTATATTCGTAGAATTCAGAATATGCAGGGATATCCGTACCGAAAGAAAAGATTAGCAGGATTTTTAATCAATAAATATCTGTTTTGAATGAATTAACATAGAACTGTGTTGATATGATATCGGATAGCTCTTAATCTTTTTATTTGAGTAGAGAGATGGTCTTTATTGTTTTAAACTGTAAGTTGGATCGAACTCTTGTCTGGTATGCAATGGGAAGAAAATGGTTACTGGAAATAGTATCTTGTCGGTTGGTCGGTGAGGTAAGTGGTGTCTCTCACCGACCAATCGGTCGTTCCTCACCGAGGAACGTTGCTTTCCTCACTGGGGAATGATTTTTAAAAGTCGTACTTGTTATGTATATATTGGTTGTTCATATACAAGAATTGATGCTTTTACTGCATATTGTTGCACAATTTTATACATGGTTTTCTCTAATAGGCAAGCCTTGAACGGGCTTTTCTGAAATATTATCTTAAAAACAGAACATTTGTATAACAAGAAACGCACGACCTTCGCAGGTGGTGCGTTTTGTCCATTCTAAGGGAAAATGGAATTGGGGTATAATTGTTTGTGTTAATTTTCAGGATAGTTTTGCTTCTTCTTTAGTTCCATCAGGTTGATGTTTGCCTGTGTCGTAAGTCCGGCGGCTTTTGCTTCTTCGAAGTATTTTTTAGCCTTTTCCAGATCACCTTCTATCAAGGCAACCACTCCCAGGTTATTTATTGTTTCTGCCGCTTTCTGATCGGCTTTTGCCAGATATTTCTTGGCGGAAGTCAAATCACCTCCTTTTTGGATTTCCATTGCGGCAGTATTAAGGTTTGCGGTCGGATCATCCGGAAACATGACAGCAGCTACCTGGAATGCATGATTGAATTCTTCACTTCCGGGTTTATAGCTTTGTGCTACAAGATAAATTTCTTGAAGGCTAAGTAGCTGAGGGCGAGTTTTAATGATTTCCTTGGATTCGTCAAGGTTGAAACCTCGTACTGTATAATTGACCGTGTAGTCCGAATGGCGCAGTGACGGATAACATTCTCTAAGCAGGTATTGCTGGTAAGCTTGTGGACCAATCAGCCCGGCTATATTGCGTTCTTTCACGTCAATATTTATGTTCGGGTCGTCCATCATGCGAAGCACCTCTTCTTTTTTGTTCATAGTTGAGGTCTCGACAAATTTGCGGAAACCTTCCCAGTCTTCCGGAGTATGTTCGGACGTGATCAGGTTCTGGTCAAAGTTATAATAACTGGTCACATAATCTACCAATGCCTGTGTACGTCCTTTGGCTAATCGGGCATTGTTGGCATAACTTCCTTCGGGAGATGCATAGCCATGTATCCGGATATTGGTGAGCTGGGTGTTTTTATCATTGCGCACCGTGTCGATGCTGGCTCTGATTTTAGCCAGTTCGGTAGAGTTGCGGCGATATTCCGGATAGATAATAATCTTGTTTACCGGAAAATCCAGATATGCGGTTCCTTCTACAGCACGATGTTTCACGCCTTCTGCTTTCGGGGTGATATAAGCTATTGCCGGATGTAGCTTTAACAGTGCAATGTTCAGCTTGGTTATCATTTCGCCCGTACTTTCGTCTACCACATCGCAACAGCCGCACATATCCACGTTCAACATTAAGTTTGCCTGTCGCATCCATGCTTCATAAGGAAGTTGTACGAGATAGTCTATTTTTTGTTTCTCATGCCGTTTGCGGCGGATAACGGCATACGTATTTTCCGGATTCTGATGATTTCGTTGATTGACGAGTTGGCGTTTCCGTCCATATACTACGATGGCCGGCAAGACCTTTGTTCGCCCGTTTGTTTCTAGATATGGGGTCAGGGTAACCGCATTGTTGGAAGTCATCTTCAGATTATCATGCAGGATGAGATCCATACGGATGGTCAGGCGATTATCATCGCTACGCGTGATTGACTCGTTGTCCACGTGTATCTGGTTTCTGTAGAGGGTCTGCGCTTTTCCACCCAGTACGGGTAGCAGGCAGAAGAATATACATAGAAGCTTTTTCATATTTGTTTTGTTTTAGAATAAGTATATTAAACTGACAGCAGCCTTTGTCGGGCCTACATAATTCTTGTGTCCTTCATCCACCTTTTCTCCGCAAGTCTTGCATTCGTATTGTTTATACTTGACACGAGCATAGCCTACGCCTATGTTTCCTTCCAGATTCCAGTGTTTTCCCAGAATCCATTGATAACCATAAGATATACCCAGACCATAGAAGTGACCTTTGAAACGGTGGTCTTTTAATTCGGGCCAAATGCCCCAAGGCATATCGATGGCGGCAGCTTGGTAAGCACCTCCATGAAGGTGCGCACCTACAAAGTGACCGTTGAACTTGTCGCAGAACCAATAACGCAGTTCCGGCTGAAATGCCAGCATCTTCATCATTTTCTGATCTTTGTATTTCCAGGGATTGTAATTGGCATACAAATCCAGGGTTAACTTCTTGCTAAGACCAACTTCGGCTCCAAGATTGATAATTTTCAACGCGTCCATTACAACATTTGTTTTGATTCCGACTACCTGACTATATAATAAGGTAGAAGCAAACAACGTGACGAGTAGGATTAAAGTTTTTTTCTTTTTCATCGTATGACGGGTTTTGTTTGTTGATAGCCAAATGTAGGAATATTCTTAATAGGCCTTAATTGGTATATTCATCTTTCTTTTAGCTTGTTTCGGTGGAAATTAATAAAAAGGTGTGTGTTTCTTTCTTTGACCGACGGTATATTAATCATTTTATAATATAGGTATTTTTGATTGTTGTCTGTGAATGATTTGCCTATGGTGGTTGAATTGATACTTGTATATTCTGATAGAACGCTTGTATCAGTTGTGAATTATGCATTAAAGAATGGTAAATTATTTATTTTCACTGGGAAAAAGTTTTTTTCTTTGAATAAAATACCTATGTTTGTGACGGTTGAACGACCGGAATAGGAAAACAAACAATATAGTGATATTTAAAAATAAGGATTCCCTCCAGAGGAACACAAACTAACAACAATGTATGTCTAATGTTGGATTGCTAAACAAAACAACAATTCGCAAACATTTATAACAAGCAAATTAGGAGGAATTTTTATGAAAGCTATTAATCTCTTTTTCGCATTTCTGTTTACGTTAACTTTCGTCGCATGTTCCGATACCGAAAGTGAGAGTTTTGAAGATAACGCTTCAAGCTTTGAATCCATGAAATCTTTATATGGAATTGAGTCAGCTGCGTATGACGGGCAGTTGGGTGATGTGCCTTCTGTTACTACAGAAGAAATGGGTAGTGTGTTGGAGGCGCTTCGTAAGAACAGCGCGTCTAGCCAAGAATGTAAGGTGGAGGATATAGAGGGATATTATGGAGCTCAAAGTGATAAGAAAACTGTTATGATGACCGCCGAATATCAAGCCCGGACACGAAGTGGAATTTTCGTGGAAAACTTTGCCTTATGCGTTTCCTTGAATTTTAATGTGGATAAAGGAGCCGTATATTATATCGGCACTACTTATGCCTGCGCAACAGACCTGTTCTACTGGAAAGGGTATGGAGCTTCATTGACTACAACTGCTGAAGACGGCAGTGTGTTCAGTTCGACTTCTTATCTTTATTTTCGCGTGAATGACCAGGAAGATTGTCTGGTAAAGGTACCGGTTGTCTTTAAAGGAAGTTATGATTTTTCTGCCAATAAAGGCATCTATAGTTTTACCCTGTCTAAAGTGACGCAATAACTCGATAAATAGATATTTATATATAAATATATGACTTTGGCAACCGTATATGGCCGGAGTCGGTAAAAGAGGAACCAAACAACAAACAATATTATTGGTAAGGAGAAACTGATTGGGGTGATTTACACGAAGCAGTCTACTGGAAATTTCAGAACCGATAGACTGTTTCTGTATAAATTGTTGTTAAATTTTGTTTCTCTCTTTGACCTAAATATATTTTTTTATATCTTTAGCAATTAACATGACATAAGCAAAACATTATGATAAATATTAGGGAAATACTACTTTTATTACTCCTGTTGTACGGCACTACACTAGCACATTCTTCTAGTCTTCATTGGTGTCCTGAACCTATGGTTATAAAAAACGAATTAAATAATAATACAGTTTATAACCTCTGTTATGGCAAGGATGGCTTTATGTGGTTGGCTACCGACAGGGGGATTTCTCGTTACGATGGTTTCCGTTTTCGTGATTATCCGTTGATTCTCAGGACAGATTCGCTATCAATTCCGTTAACTCAGGCAGTGGGAGCTTTGAAAGAAAACTCTGACGGATTATTTTATGCCCGGTTATATCAGGGGGGCATTGTATGTTTTGATAAGGAAAAAGAGAAATATCTTCCGTTTTGTTTCGACAGGTCGTTCAAGCTGAGAGATGTGTTGGATTTCTGTTGGAGTGGTGGAGTATTATATCTGGCGACATCTTATGGATTATTCCGAGTCGATGTTGTTCGTAAAGAAGGGGATAAGGGGGAATTTATTTTTTGTACTTTGGGTGCGGAACCTTTAGTGAAAGGAAAAGTTACAAACTTATGTGCAGATGGTAAAACGAATTTGTATGTTTCGGTTGATAGAAAGAAAGTGTTCCATTATAATACTGTAACTAAAAAGGTTTCTTTAATTAAAGAATACGATGGGGTAAATCGTTTATTTCTGCAAAATGGTTACTTGTGGATTTGCAGGTTGTGGAATGATATTGTATGTTATGACCTCAAAAAGCATAAAGAGCGCGTGATATCCTTGGGGAACGTTGATAATATTGATTTCTCCAGTCCCTATATCACCGACATGGATTATAAAGATAATACCACGTTTTATTTCACGACTTGGAACGGGTTGTTCCGCTTGGACTTTGAAACTGAAAATCTTAGTGAGAGTTCTTTTTCTCTGACACCGTTAATACAATATGAAGTCGCATGGCATGCTGATATAGAACGTAAGATGACGAGTGTGCTTTGGGATGGTAGGCAGGACATTCTTTGGATAAGCTCGTTTGGAGGTGGTATTGTGAAATTGGATATCAGTGACAATATGTACAGTCGTGTGCAACAAGAGTTCGGTACCAGAGTGAATGGTATGGTGGAGGATGCAAAGGGACATATCTGGATGGTAATGGCTGACGGCATGATTATGAAGAGTACCACGCCTGTACTATGCTCGGCAACGCGTTTCGAATTGTGGAGGAAATCTTCCAGTTTCTCCGGACATTACCATATTTATATGGATAAAAACGGAATCATTTGGCTGGGAAACAACTTGGGAGAGGTGATAAGTATAAACCCGCTGACCGATGAAATGAAAACATTCAATTTGAAAACGAAGGAAGGTGAAAAGTTGATTACTTCAATTTTTCAGTTGTGTATGGATTCGAGGAACCGTTTATGGGTAGCGACTTCGGACGGGTTAATGCAGATTGATACGGAAAGTGCTGAATGTCGGAAGGTGGAGCCGGAAAACGAGTCATTAGACATGGCATATTCCGTAGTGGAGGACAAGGAAGGAAATCTGTGGATTGGAACCGGCAACGGACTCAAAAGGTTACAATATTGGGGCAATCAGTTGCAATGGAAAGGGGGCTATGAGCGGAATAATGGTTTGGAAGAAATGCCGGTACAAACAATTTATGTGAATAACTCCAATCAGATTTATGTGGCTTATCTGAATATTGTTCTTCACATTGACGGAAGTGACAAGGATAAACTGGAGACGATATATACTTTGGAAAATGGACTGACTGGCGGGCATATAAGTTGTATGGTAGATGACCAGCTCGGAAATACATGGGCGGGTAATAATTCGGGAATAATAACTGTCAGAAACGGTAAGGAGGCTTTTTGTAATTATCTGTCGGTCGGGAATTGCAGTTCGGTGTGCCGTTTGCGAGACGGTCGGTTATTGTGGGCAAATTCATGGGGATTAATATTTTTTGATCCGGCCACTCTCAAGATAAACAGAGGAGCGAAGAAATTACTGTTGACAGATGTGGAAGTAGAGGGCACTGTGATATTGGCAGGAGAGAAAAGAAACGGACAAGTTGTTCTTCCTTTGGCTCCGGAAAAGTTAAGGAAATTGGTTTTTAATACGAAGAATAATGATTTTCGTCTGTATTTCTCTGATTTGCGCTATGGAATGGCACAACGTAAAATAGCCTATCGCCTACTTCCCGAAGATGAAGATTGGAAAATGCAACAGCTTGGAAAATGCTTATGGTATAACAGGCTGTCGGTAGGAGAGTATACTTTACAGGTGAAGTTGGTTTTCCCGGATGGAGCAGAGGGAGATGTCATTCAGGTTCCTATTATAGTAGAAGCTGGTTGGTATCGTTCCGTATGGGCTTATTGGGCGTACGGAGTATTGATAGTAATCTTGCTTTATATGCTCTATAGGCATTTGAAAAGGAGAAACATCCGCAGGCTGATGCATCGGGACCGTGAAATATTATTAAGGGAATCTTTGAACATTGAGAAGATGAAACTTGAACAGAAGCAAGAGATAGAAACGATGAGAAACCGCTTGCTGATGTTGTTTGTTCAGAAACTGCGTACGCCGCTTTCATTGATTATCGGCCCTTTGAAGGATATGTTGGAAGATTTGAAACTTATACCGGGTTTTGCTATGCGTGGACAAGTTGCTTACCGGAATTCTCTTCGTATGCTTGATGCTTGTAATCAGTTGCTGGCTATCTATGGTCATAGTAATTTAAATGAGAAATTGCAGGTCGCTCCTTATCAGGTGGAAAAGTTGATAGACAATAATTTATTTGATATCCGGGAGATGCTAAAAGTGTATCCTATTCATTTTCAGTATGAGAAGCGGGTTAAGAAAGAACTGGAATTTTATGTGGATAAGAGGAAGGTTGAATTTATTATTCACAACCTGTTGACGAACGCTTTTGCCCATACTAATTTTTCAGGGAACGTTTCGTTGACGATTTCCGAAACCATGGAGGAGAATCAGCATTATGTCACTATTAGTGTGGAAGATGATGGTAAAGCGTCGATCAATACCGTTGAACAAATCCTGCCTGGCAACAAGAAGGCAAGAAGTGAGCCGGGGTTTATAGAGGTGGGATTCTCGGTGATGCAACGGATGATGGAGATACATCATGGGACAATTTCTTTGGTTGATTCTCCGGGAAAGGATGCAAAAATTAGTGTAAGCTTCCCGCTTGATAGGAGTGTTCTCGAGAATGATCCGAATATAGAATTTGTTGCTCCGGAAGAGAATAAGGATATAGAGTTTGAATCTATGGAGATTGCACAATTGAATTCTATGGCGGCTGAAGATATCGTACAGTCCACATCCGGGACTAAGAAAACCTTGTTGATTGTCGAAGACCAGAGAGATATCCGTCTTTATTTGAAAATATTGTTCGATAAAGAATATAACCTGCTAATGGCAACCAACGGTCAGGAAGGAGTGGATATGGCTATAAAAGAATTGCCTGACCTGATTATTTGCGATATAATGATGCCGGTAAAGGATGGCTTTGAATGTTGTCGGGAAGTGAAGGAAGGACTCGAAACTTGTGGTATTCCTTTTATCATGCTGACTGCCAAAGTGGAAGATGAGGATGTGGTGCATGGCTTGGAAATCGGAGCGGATGATTATGTATTGAAACCGTTTACTCCCAGTATTTTAAAGGCGAAAGTACGTGCCCTGCTCAATAGCCGTCAGGTGCTAAAGCAGATGTATACGAAATTGTTCATGTTGCCGGGGGCGGATACTGCCGGGGTGAGTGAAACAGAACAGCCGGATGAGCATGTCAAAGTAGAAGATCCGTTTATCAGTTCGGTCATCAAAATAGTGGAAGATAATATTGGTAAAGCGGACTTTAGCGTAAAGAAACTTGCGGCAGAGATGAATATGAGTCAACCTACTCTATATCGTAAAGTGAAACAGAATACGGATTACACCATCATTGAACTTATTAGGGGAGTGCGCATGAGGCGTGCTGCCGTGCTGTTGAAAACCAAACAATATGCAGTGCAGGAAGTGGCGGAAATGGTGGGATACAATGATATTCCTACCTTCAGAAAACATTTTGTAGATGCATTTGGTACTACTCCTTCCACTTATGAATAAAAAAATGACTACTTTTGCACGCGAAAACCCTAAAAATAGGAATTAGCGTGCAAAGGTATTTTATTTATTTGGCTTATGACGGAACCAACTATCATGGTTGGCAGATTCAACCGAATGGGATTAGTGTGCAAGAATGTTTGATGAAAGCCTTGTCCACTTTTCTGCGTCGTGAAATAGAGGTGATAGGGGCAGGGCGGACAGATGCGGGGGTACATGCTTCTTTAATGGTAGCCCATTTTGAATCTGAAGAATTATTGGATACTGATTCTGTCACAGATAAATTGAATCGTTTGTTACCTCCGGACATTTCCGTTTACCGGGTTTGCCGTGTCAATCCGGATGCGCATGCCCGCTTTGATGCGACTGCGCGAACTTACAAGTATTATGTAACGACATCGAAATATCCTTTTAATCGGCAATATCGTTGGCGAGTTTATAATCAGCTGGATTATGCACTCATGAACGAAGCTGCACGTACCCTTTTCGAGTACACTGACTTTACGAGCTTCAGCAAACTTCATACGGATGTAAAGACCAATATCTGCCATATCACTCATGCCGAATGGACGCAGGAAGATGATGCTACTTGGGTGTTTACCATCCGTGCCGACCGTTTCCTGCGGAATATGGTGCGAGCCATCGTAGGTACGCTGATTGAAGTGGGGCGGGGGAAACTTACTGTTGAAGGCTTCCGGCGGGTTATCGAACAACAAGACCGTTGCAAGGCTGGGACATCTGCTCCGGGGCAAGCCCTGTTTCTGGTAAATGTGGAATATCCCGAAAGTATATTTGAATAATAAATAATAAATATTCTCATGTGGTTATTATTAGCATTTCTCTCGGCTACTTTGCTGGGCTTTTATGATGTATTCAAGAAGAAATCGTTGAAAGATAATGCGGTACTTCCCGTTTTGTTTCTAAATACATTTTTTTCCAGTCTTATCTTTCTGCCGTTTATCCTGATATCCGTATATAAGCCGGACCTGTTGGGAGGAACGATATTTAATGTTCCCGTTGTTGGTTGGGAACAACATAAATATATTATCATCAAGTCGTTCATCGTATTGTCTTCGTGGATATTCGGATATTTCGGAATGAAACATCTGCCTTTAACCATAGTGGGGCCTATCAACGCCACCCGTCCGGTGATGGTGCTCGTGGGAGCGATGCTGGTATTTGGCGAACGGTTGAATCTCTATCAATGGATCGGGGTAATGCTGGCCATTGTCTCTTTCTTTATGTTAAGTCGTTCGGGGAAGAAAGAAGGAATTGATTTTAAGCATAACAAATGGATATTCTTTATTGTGTTGGCTGCCATTACAGGTGCTATCAGTGGATTGTATGACAAGTATCTGATGAAGTCTCTGAATCCGATGCTGGTACAATCCTGGTATAATGTTTATCAGGTGTTTATTATGTGTCCTATTCTATTATTGCTTTGGTGGCCTAAAAGAAAGTCTACCACCCCGTTTCGCTGGGACTGGACGATTATCCTGATTTCTATCTTCCTTTCGGCTGCCGATTTCGTTTACTTTTATGCATTGAGCTATGACGATTCCATGATTTCCATTGTTTCGATGGTCCGTCGGGGAAGTGTAGTAGTCTCTTTCACTTTCGGTGCACTTCTCTTCCGTGAAAAGAATTTAAAAAGCAAAGCGATTGACCTTATACTGGTGTTAATCGGAATGATATTCTTATATTTGGGGTCTAAAAATTAAAACAGTTACACAAAATCTGTTTGTCACAGGTTAAATAAGATAGATATGAAAATAAATAAACTTGTAATCACTATATTCTTTTCTGCTGTCGGGTTCTTTGTTTCGACTGATCTTTGGGCACAAGAAGCCAAAACGCTGTTTGTGAATATGCCGGATTCTTTAAGCCCGTTACTAACCAAAGTAAACCGGGAAGATTGTATTGACTTTCTGGAAAGTAAGATGAAAGCGCAAGTAGAGAATCGTTTCGGCAAAAAGTCGGAGATGACTGATCTAAGTAAAGATTATATCCGTATGCAGATGTCGTCTCAATCTACCTGGCAGATGAAAGTGTTGGCATTAAATGATTCAACGAACGTAATCTGTACAGTCTCTACTGTTTGTGCTCCTGCCTGTGATAGCAACATCCATTTCTATACGGACGACTGGAAACCGCTTACAACATCTCTCTTTATTACCCTGCCCCTGATGGATGATTTTTTGAATGCTCCCGATTCAACAGGAGTTTATGAGTTTGATGAAGCACGCCGTTCGGCAGATATATTATTGATGAAAGCCGATTTCAATAAAGAAAATACGGAACTGACTGTTACATTAACTACTCCTGACTATATGTCAAAAGAGACGGCAGAGAAACTGAAACCATTTCTCCGCCGTCCGATTGTTTATCATTGGAAGAATGGAGCCTTTACTAAATAGATAATTCTCCATTCTCTGTTTTCCTTTATTCTCAACTCTTTAAACATTCGTTGATAAATGCGATCATTTCCGGTGTGTTTGCTTCCACACTTTGGAGTAATTTGAATTGTGCTTTGGTGCGAACGAGGTTATGTTCCGGATATTTGATTTTATAATAAGTATCTCCATTGATATAGTCTGCCAAGAACCGTACACATTGCATGTATGGGAATAAAGCGGCTGCATAAGGAAGATTTTCAATCTCGATTGGAGTCAGGAATGATTTGGCTCCTTTCAGGTAACCTTCAGTAAACGCTTTGAATATTTCCATATTGAAGTTTACACGATCAAGGTCTTTATCGTCCTCATCACCCGTGTTGGCGCCTGTACGGAGGAAGTCACCATAATCGGAGAAGATAAAGCTGGGCATTACCGTATCCAAATCGATGACGCAAAGCACTTTACCATCCTCATCGAACATCATGTTATTCACTTTCGTATCGCAGTGGCAAACACGTTTGGGGAGTTTTCCTTCACGATATAAACGTTCTGCTTTACACATTTCATCTGCACGCTTCTCTATTTCATCCAGATAGTATTTCACTTCCGATACCCGTCCGGCAGCATCTTTCGCAACAGCTTCACGTAGTTGTTTGAGGCGGAACTCCATATTGTGGAAGTCAGGTATGGTTTCACCCAATGTTTCCGGAATATCGGCCAACATAGCCTGGAAGTTACCAAAAGCTTCTCCAGCATAATTTGAATATTCGGGATTCACCGTCTCATACGTTTTGGCGCGTGGGATGAATACCATCACACGCCAGTAGCTGTCACCGTCGAACCAATATGCTTTACCCTCTTCTGTTTCGAGGAAACTCAAAACCTTGCGCTCTATATCCGATTCTCCTGCCTCCGTCAGTTTCTTGCGAATGTGATTGGTAACAGCGGTAATATTGGATTGAAGCATCTCTACATTCTGAAAAATGGCATGATTGATGCGTTGCAAAACATAGTCGGGAGCATCTGCTTCTTTGGTGTTTACTTTATAAGTGTCGTTGATAAGTCCTGCACCCAAAGGTTTGATTTCTTCTATCGTACCTTGGACTTTAAATTTAGCTACGATGCTAGATAAATCTTTCATGTTTTTTTTCTTTAAAAATTTATACTAAGGTTATCGATAATCATATTTAGCAGCTTCGTTGGCCTGGTTAGCCGAGCGAACGGGTACTAATGTGAAGCCCCACTGGTAATCACGGTTAGCCGGGATCTGGTGGAAAGGTTCCGGGCGAGCACCCCAACTGTCATATCCGCCTACTCCTTGTTGCTTCATATCTACACAAACCTCAACGAAATCTCTGGGAGTGATGTCGTTGACATGATGCATTCTCCGTAATACGTTGCGGGCAGCGTTCTCGTCGTGATTGGCAACCTCTTCCGGGCTGAAGTTATTCCATTGGTAAGGGTGGGGCAGAGCTTCTTCAGAGTCAAAGTCTTCGATAGAGTTGCGCAAGGCATTGAAACCGATAAGACTGTCCGCTACCAACACCAGGCCGTTTCCTTTATTAGGAGATAAAGCGATCCAACGGGTATCAGTGTGATGTCCGTTTTCCTGTGGACGCACATAGTTGAAGTACATTTGATCCGCTGTTGTCTTATATACGCCAACGAGCGTTCCGTGATTGCGGTCGATATAATTCTCTTCCGGGCCACGGCCAAAGTATTGTACATTGTTCATCTGTGCCGGCAAGCGGAAACGCACACCGATACGGGGGACTTCCAGTTTGGAGGCAGCCTTACGGGCAGCATCACTTCCGGGGGTAAATGTAGCCATGCGGGTAGCTTCGGAAACTTCTGTTTCTGTAGGCTGCATATCCGTTGATGTGAATTTGGCATTTACGTTAACTATTCCGTTCGGATAGATTTTGTAAGTGACAACATACAAGTTGCCGGCAGCCAGTAAGTAGGTTACATTTAAGGAGACTGCTTTATCTTCTGCTGTCATGGTGGCATCCGTTATGCGGAAGTTTTTGCTTGATTGTTTCCATACCTGCAAACGTTTAGGAGTGCTGTTACCATAGTCATTATCATTAGGAGCACGCCAGAAGTTAGGCTGAATACCAAATCCGTCTTTGAAATATTCTGTACCATCTACTTTATACGAGGTTACTAATCCGCTATTCTTGTTGAATACAAAGTTTACTTTGGAGGAAGAAACGATTAATTCATCTCCTTGAATCGTTGTTTTCAATGCCGGACCGTTTGCTTTATATATACTCTTCTCTGCCTGGATAGGAAGTTGGAACTGGTCGTATGCAATTTCATATCCGGTTGGAATCAACGGTTCAGGCTCTGTGGTTGTTACACTGAAGTTGACAAAATATTCTGTTCCCGGTTGGGCTTTCAGACCATTTACCGGTACGGTGAATTCTTTAGAGGCTTGCGGAGCAATATCCAAAGATACTTTTCCACCTTTTATTGTCTTTCCGTTAGCAAGTACATTGTAGTGAATCTGATATTTTTTCAGGTTAGTGAAATAGAAACGGTTGGTGATTTTGAATATACCGGCTGCGGCATCTACTGCTTCAAAACCTACATTCTGATGTACATATTTCACTTCAGCCATTGCCGGATGCGGACCACGATCCGGATTGACAAGACCGTTGCAGAGGAAGTTACCATCGCTAGGTGCGTCTACGCCGAAGTCACCTCCGTAGGCCCAGTATTCTCTTCCATTCTTATCTTTTTGGAGAAGACCTTGGTCTACCCAGTCCCAGATATATCCACCTTGGAGATTCGGATATTTGTAAATTGCCTGCCATTGTCCCCACAGGTTTCCCGTGGAGTTTCCCATGGCATGTGCATACTCCGAAGGAGCTACAGGACGGTCGCTACCATTCTTTCCGATATTTTCCAGCCAGTCGGCACCCGGATATTGCGGAACATACATATCGGAGTTCCATTCCCATTGAGCACGTTCGTAGTTGACCGGACGATCCATCAGATCTTTGTCTGCCTCTTTCAACCACAAATAAGTCTGATAGAAATTATATCCGTTTCCGGCTTCATTTCCCAGCGACCAGAATGTAACGCTCGGATAATTCTTATTACGTTCAAACATATTGATGGTACGATCCATGTGCGGTTTCAGCCATTCGGGATTGTTACCCAGTGAACCGCCTTTCCGGAGATCATAATACATTCCGTGGCTTTCCACGTTGGCTTCATCATATACATAAAGTCCGTATTCATCACAAAGCTCATAGAAACGGCGGTCTTGCGGATAGTGGCAAAGGCGTACACTGTTTAAGTTATGTTGTTTCATCAGTTCGAAGTCACGGCGCATTAAATCCTCTGTAACATAATGACCTGTTGACGGATTATGTTCGTGGATATTTACCCCTTTCAGTTTCAGAGGCTGACCGTTGATGAATAAGCAGACATACGGTTTTCCGTTAGCAGCCTTCTGTTCGATAGGCTTGATCTCAATCCGGCGGAATCCTACATTGAAAGGAATGATTTCATTGATTTTGCCATTCTCTTTTACTGTCATCAACAGTTTGTATAGATTCGGATGTTCGGAGGTCCATGTGCTGACATCTGTCAGATTCTTATCGAAAGAAAGTGTACGTACTTCGTTCGATGGAATATAGGCTGTCTTCTCTTCAGTAGCTACAACTTTTCCTTGTGCATCTAATAGTTCATAAACTAATATAAGATTAGTTGCAGCCTTTTCGTGATTTCTCAAATCGACATTTAAACCGAAGATTCCATTTTTGTAACTGTCGTCCAGCGTAGACTTAATTCGGAAATCTTTGAGAGCTGCTTTAGGCTGTGAATACAGAAAAACATCGCGTTCAATACCACTCATACGCCAGAAGTCTTGACATTCAAGATAGGAACCGGTGCTCCAACGGAAGATTTTAACTGTAAGTACGTTCTTTCCCGGCTTCACGTAATTGTTGATAAGAAATTCTGCCGGATTCTTGGAGTCTTCGCTATATCCTACTTCTTGTCCGTTGATATATACATATACGCCGGACTTAGCTCCTGCCAAATGCAAGTAGATATCCCGCCCGTCCCAGTCTGCCGGAATATCGATGTCCCGGCGATAAACTCCTACCGGATTGGCTTCGGGAAGAGTAGGAGGTTGTGGATTGCGCGGTTTGAATTCATAACCATGATTGGTGTAGATGGCTATTCCGTGTCCTTGTACTTCCCAGTTGCCGGGCACCTGAATATCATCCCACGAATCTGTATTGGTGTTCGGATCGGTAATGTTTTCGGGAAGTTTTTTATAAGAGTCTACAAAGTAGAATTTCCAGGTTCCGTTCAGCAAGCGGTAATACTTGCTTCGTTCGAACTTGCCACTCAAGGCATCAGCGCGATTGTTGTATGTCATAAAAGAAGTACGTGGATACTCTTTGTTAACTTCAACTACCTGCACGTCCTGCCAATAAGGTTTCACGGCTTTCTCAGCCATTGTACTAAGTGTTGTCAGGGAAAATATTCCCATGAAAATGCCTGTTAATAAGTTGGGGGTTGGTCGAAATTTCATGTTTCTCAATATTGGTTTTTCATTTCTTTTTTATTTTACTTTAATATGATCGAATCCTTCTCCATATACTCCAATGACAGCACTTTGCGATACAAATGCATTCGGGTCTATGTCTTTTATTAACCGGAAGATGATAGGCGATTCCCTTTTCTTGGCTAATACAAACATCATCTTAACTTCTCGTCCTGTATAAAAGCCGGTTGCATTGATAATCGTTACTCCCCGGTGTGGGTATTCGTTAATATGCCGTCCTATTTCTTCATATTTGTTGGATATGATAAAGAACTGTACGGATTGACGGGCGCTATTCACTACCTGGTCGAGAACGAAACTACAAATATAAAGAGTTACAAACCCATACACCACTTTTTCCCAGTCTTTTAAGACAAAATAACTGGAAGAAATGATAATCATATCGCAGATGAGCACGACTCTTCCTAATGTGATGTCCCGGTATTTGTTGATGATGGCTGCAATAATATCTGTACCTCCCGTACTTCCATTAGCCGAAAAAGCAACACCTATGCCGCCTCCACAGAAGGATGCTCCGATGACACATGCCATAAAGGGCTGGTCGTGGAGAAGCCCGAAACCTGCCGTCAATTTTTGAATGACGGACAGAAAGAAGGTGAGGGTAAATACACCAAAAATAGTTTTGATGCAAAACTTTAGTCCCAGCAACTTGAGGGCCAGTAGTAGCAAGAAGAAGTTGATGCTGAAGTACGTATATTGTACCGGAAAACCTGTGGCCCAATATACGATAGAAGCAATACCCGGTACTCCCCCGGTGGTGATATCGTTAGGCAACAGAAAAACGGTCCAACCGATACCATACAAAATCATGCCGATGGCAATCATTACATAATCTCTGGCTTCACGGATAATGCTTTGCTTAGAAGGCTTTGGAATAGCTGTTTTCATAAACGTGATTATGATAATCTATAAAATGTTCAAACACGAACCCATGAATAATCCGGCTTTAGAGGAGAAGCCGGATTGGTTCATTATGCTCGTGCTAAAAGGAAATATGCTGTTTTATTTTGCAAAAGCGTGACGGTAGCCTTGTACTTTATTCCATCCGCCGCGAGTGAAGTCGGGTACTTCTACCGGAGCTGAATTGTTCTCGATAGAAAGTCTGGTAAGTTCAGCCATGCAACACCATTCTGCCAGGTCATAAACGTCCATATCCAATGGCAGTCCATTCTGCAAGCAATATGCCAGACGGTAGTCCATGATAAAGTCCATACCACCATGTCCACCTACTTTCTTGGCTGTTTCTTCCAACTCTATATGAATAGGATCTTTATATTTATCCATCAAGGCTTTTTTTACGTTTTCAGGTACAGAACCATGTGCATTCAGATTCTCATGATTAGGCACATCTTTTGAATCAACTTGTGAAGGTCGCAGGCAATATTCTTCAATCGGATATTTGCTTGCGTAACCATCGGCTCCCACTATCTGATACATACGGCTGTATGGGCGTGGAGTCATTACGTTGTGCTGAATCAACATTGTTTTACCGTTCTCTGTGCGAATCAGGGTAGAAGTCTGGTCACCATTCTGGAAGTCAGTCACCTCTTCTCCTGTTTGTTTCTTAATATAAGCCGGTCCGTTGACAGCTTTCGTATCCATCGATACCAATGTTTTCATGCGGTCACCACGGTGGATATTAAGTACCTGACAAGCAGGGCCCATGCCATGGGTAGCATATACATCACCGCGGTGTAGATGATTATAATCCATTCGCCAGTTATTCCAGTATTCAGGCCAGAAATCTTCCAGATTATGGATATATGAACCTTCTACATGAAGTACTTCTCCGAATACGCCTTGTTGTGCCATATTTAAAGAAGTCAGTTCAAAGAAGTCATATACGCAGTTTTCGAGCTGCATACAATGCTTACGTGTCTTTTCGGAAGTATTGATTAGCTGCCAGATTTCATCCAGTGTCATGGCGGCAGGAACTTCGATAGCTACATGCTTACCGTGTTCCATGGCATAAACACCCATTGCTGCATGATGTTTCCAGTCGGTGGCTATGTATACCAGATCAATATCGTCCCGTTCACAAAGTTGCTTCCATGCCTCTTCCGAGCCACTGTAAGAAGCAGCTTCAGGAAGTCCGGCATTCTTCAAAATTTCTTGTGATTTTTCAACACGTTCGGGAAGCAGGTCGCATAATGCTACAATCTTAGTTCCCGGGATATGGGTCCAGCGTACCACGGCACCAGGACCACGCATTCCTAATCCGATGAAACCGACACGAACGGTATCAATTTTAGGAGTAACGAGTTGGATTACATCTTCTTGTCCGGCAGGGCGGGCAGGAGTTTCTACTTTGATAGGAGTAAAGGCTTCGGGAGCCTTTGGTTGTAGAGTACAACTGGTGTGCCAAGTTAACAAAGCCAAGCCGATAGCCGTGACTGTAAATAGTTTCTTCATCATATTTTAAAGTTTTTAATAGGGGTTATTCGATGTTTTTCATTTACGTGTCAAAAATAGTAATTAATTAGCCAACTATTTATATTTATAATCGATATTTTCATCATAAAAGTTTCTATTATGAGGTAAAAGATGAGTCTGACTTTTTCTACCTGATTTTGTGTAGGCTTATGTGATGTCAAATACATATAAAAGACATGCCATAAAAAGGCTCTTCCTAAAAAGAAGTCACCTTTTTAGAATTGCTTAACGTTTACTGCTCCTGTTGGGGTAAACTACCTACTTCGTCTGTACTTCTGATAGAACCTAGTATTTGTATTTTTTCCAGGCTCCCCTGGTGAAATCCGGTATTTCTACTGCCATGCTCTTATTCAGTACAGATTTTTCACTTAGTTCTGTGATACACGACCATTCGGCTGCATCGTATACATCCATATCCAGTGGAAGCCCGTTGCGCAGACAATGAATAAGGCGGTAATCCATAACATAATTCATTTCATTGGGTAGGCCTCTGCGATGTGCTTCTTCGCCAATGGTTGCGCTAAAAGGATGTTTATAGCGTGCCATCATTTTTTCTAGCAGTTCTCCTTCAAGTGGAGTGTCTCCATTAGGATCTAGGGCGATACAGGGGACAGGGTATTTTTGGGCGAATCCCAGTGTGCCGCATACTGTTTGAAGGCGGCTGTAAGGACGTGGGGTGGATATGTCGTATTGAAGCATGATTGTCTTCCCTTTGAGCGTGTGGATAAGAGTGGTGTTTACGTCTCCCAATTGATATTTCTGGTGGGCTTCCGGTGAATATTCGCCGAATAGTCTGCGGGCATACTCGCTCATTCCTGCCTGATGAGTAGACATGGACACGAGATATTCCATTCTGTCACTGCGATGAATATCCAGTATCTGGCAGGCGGGGCCCAACCCATGAGTGGGATAAGGATTGCCTGTATGTTCGATGCTGTATCTTTTTCCCCAATGGTTGTGATAGCCGCCTTCGCTCTCTTCGGCAAAGTACATTGAACGAAGATCGTGAATGTAGGCTCCTTCTACATGCATGATTTCTCCGAACAATCCTCGTTGGGCCATGTTGAGAGTCATTAGTGCAAAGGGATCATAACAACAATTTTCGAGCATGATGCAGTGTCGCCTGGTTTTTTCTGCAGTGTCTACCAATTGCCAACATTCTTCCACGCTCATAGCAGCCGGAACTTCAATAGCTACATGTTTATTGCATTCCATTGCGAAAGTTGCCATTGGAGTATGCATTAACCAGTCGGTGCAGATGAATATTAAATCTACTTCATCCGATTCGCACATCTTCTTCCATCCCTCCACTCCGGTATATCCGGTGGCTTCGGAACGGTCGGCTTCTTTTAATAGTTGTTGGGCCTTACTTAGATTTCCTTCTCTTATTTCACAAAGAGCTTTGATTTCTACTCCTTCAATTTGCAGATAACGTTGTAAGGTGAGCAATCCTCGATTGCCCAGTCCTATAATCCCGATGTGGACAGTGGGGATAGGGGGATGTGCTAGTCGGAGTACATGCGATTGTACCGGAGAATTTTTCATAAGCTTAGCGGTCTAAAATAAAACAAAAAAAAGAGAATCTAATTTCTCAGATTCTCTTTGGAGAGCGGAAGACGGGGCTCAAACCCGCGACCCTCAGCTTGGAAGGCTAATGCTCTATCAACTGAGCTACTTCCGCAATTTTTTGTGGGCAAAGATGGATTCGAACCACCGAAGTCGAAAGACAGCAGATTTACAGTCTGCCCCATTTGGCCACTCTGGTATTTGCCCTTTTTTGCTTTTGAGGAGGTTTGTTTCTCAATTGCGGTGCAAAGATACAACTATTTATTTAAACTCCAAACAAAATCGATCATTTTTATTGCAGTAATTGCACATTCATCTCCTTTGTTACCCAGTTTGCCACCGGCACGATCCTCTGCTTGCTCCATTGTATTTGTGGTAATTAATCCGTAAATGACTGGTATATCGCCAGTTGCGTTTAATTCGGTAATTCCTTGGGTTGCTCCCATGCAAACATAATCAAAATGTGGGGTATCTCCTTTAATTACGCAACCAATTGCAATAATTGCATCAAGATCGCAATTTTCCATCATTTGGTTGGCTCCAAAAGTAAGTTCGAAACTTCCCGGTACAGTTTTCACCAGAATATTTTCGTCTTTTGCTCCATGTTTTTTTAATGTATCGACTGCGCCTTTCAGTAAAGCACCGGTAATATTGAAATTCCATTCGGATACAACGATACCAAATTTCATTACTTCTGCATTCGGAACGGAATTGAAATCATATTCGGATAAGTTATGGTAAGCTGTTGCCATAGTTAATTAAAAGTTGAGAATTATAAAATGAAGATTTGAGAGTATGAGAGATTTAAGAAGAAAGGCACGGATTTCACGGATTCCACGGTTTTAATAGATAGTCCGCTTAATCCGGTGTAATCCGTGCCTCGATTTCCTTATATAATAGATGGTATATTATTTTTTCATCAATTTAGCTTGCTCGATATATTTGTCGATGTCCATAGCCTGATAAGATTGGAAATATTTATCCTTGATCTTAGTGTAAGCGTTTACAGCATCGTCATATTTTCCCTGTTTTACCAGGATTTCACCAGCTTGTATCAGGAAGGTCGGGCTTAATGTGTTGTTGTCAGCTTTGTCTGCTGCCGACAATAAAATAGAAGCCGCTTTGTCTAATTGGCCAAGTTGTGCGTAGCAGTTACCTGCAGCACCCAAAATTGCCGGAGCAACCATTTGGTCTTTTCCATTGAAGCTGTCCAGCATCTTCACTGCTTCTTCATATTTGCCAAGTTGTGCGTAGCAAATACCAGCATAAGCTTTTGCCAAATTGGCAGCTTTTGTTCCGCTGTAGTCATCAGCAACTTTCAGGAAACCTGTATAACCGATGCTGTCACCGTTCAAAGCCTGTTCAAAAGCATCTTGTTCAAAGTATTCCTGTCCTTTGAAAAGAGCTGCCTGTGCTTTTTCTTCACGTGGTTCAGCATAGAGGTTTTTGTACATGATAAAACCTGCTACAATAATAATCACAGCAACAACACCGCCAATAATTGCGTTTTTGTACTTGATAAGAAATGCTTCCGATTGTGTCAGTGCATCTTCTACGTTCAGATGTTCGTTCTGATTCTTTTGTTCTGCCATTTTATATGATTCTTTTTGTTATTATTCACAGTTTGATATTTCGACTCGCAAAAGTAGTTTTTTTATATCTACAAACGAAATTTAGAAGCATCTTTTTTTGTTTTCCACCCGAAAACCACGAAAATCTTGCTACTTTTGTGAACAAATTAACGTGTACACAATGATACTGAAACGAATATCCATATTAAACTATAAGAATCTGGAAGAGGTAGAACTGGGATTCTCTGCTAAGCTGAATTGTTTTTTCGGACTGAATGGAATGGGAAAGACGAATTTGCTGGATGCGGTGTATTTCTTGTCTTTCTGTAAGAGCTCCGGAAACCCGATTGATTCTCAAAATATTCGTCATGAACAAGACTTTTTCGTGATTCAGGGCTTTTATGAAGCGGAGGACGGAACTCCTGAAGAGATTTATTGTGGGATGAAACGCCGTTCGAAGAAACAATTTAAGCGGAATAAGAAAGAATATAGCCGTTTTTCGGACCACATCGGTTTTCTGCCTTTGGTGATGGTTTCACCTGCCGATTCCGAATTGATAGCCGGGGGAAGTGAGGAGCGTCGTCGGTTTATGGATGTAGTGATTTCGCAGTATGATAAGGAATATCTTGAAGCGCTGATACGGTATAATAAAGCATTGGCGCAGCGTAACACATTGTTGAAGAGTGAGTTTCCGGTGGAGGAGGAGCTGTTTCTTGTATGGGAGGAGATGATGGCGCAAGCCGGTGCAATCGTATTCCAGAAACGTGAAGCGTTTATCCGGGAGTTTATTCCTATTTTCCAATCTTTCTATTCCTTTATCTCGCAGGATAAAGAGGTGGTGGGATTATCTTATGAGTCTCATGCGCGGGATGCTTCTTTGTTGGAAGTGTTGAAGCAAAGCAGGGAGAGGGATAAGATAATGGGATTCTCTTTGCGTGGGATTCATAAAGATGAGTTGAATATGTTGTTGGGTGAATTCCCGATAAAGAAAGAAGGTTCGCAGGGACAGAACAAAACGTATCTGGTAGCATTGAAACTGGCGCAGTTTGATTTCTTGAAGCGTACCGGCCGGACTGTTCCTTTATTATTATTAGATGATATTTTCGATAAGTTGGATGCTTCCCGTGTAGAGCAAATAGTGAAGCTGGTGGCTGGAGACAATTTCGGGCAGATATTTATAACGGACACGAACCGGGGACATCTCGACCGTATTTTACATAAGGTAGGCAGCGATTATAAAATATTTCGTGTAGAAGAGGGCACAATTCAAGAAACGGAGGCTGATAATGAAGCGCAATGATGCCGAACAAATAGGAAAACTGATTCAACAGTTTCTTCGTCAGGAGAGTTTGGAATCTCCGCTGAACGAACAAAGACTGCTGGATGCCTGGCCTCAAATCTTGGGACCGGCGGCGGCTTATACCAGCAATCTTTATATTCGTAATCAGACATTATATGTGCATCTGACTTCCGCAGCTCTTCGTCAGGAATTGATGATGGGGCGTGAGGTATTGGTGCGCACGCTGAATCAGAGAGTCGGAGCTACCGTAATTACAAATATTATTTTTCGTTGAAGAAAGATATTCTGTCTATAACCTTTATACCTAGCTTCCGGAGTGTTTCGGTTGCACGGTTGTAATAAAAAGGGTTTTCCAAATATTGATTGTTATGGGCGTCTACGCCGATGATAGCGGTGCAACCTTCATGGGCGGCTATTTTCCAGAAATCCGGATGAGGAATGGTAGTAATACCATGAATATCATTGTACTCTTCATATCCGATATTATATTCCAACGGTAAGTTTAACCGTACTGCCGTCCGGCAGATATGTCTGCTGACTAGCTTACAATGACGATCGAACTCGGGGTAAGAACGCATAAATAAATCCGGATGGGCAAGGTAGGCAAATAGTCCGCTTTCCATTCCTTCAATAGCACTCTCTTCATAGAGTTCGAGCATGTCTACCGAATCTGTATTCCGGCCGAAGTAGGGGAACTTCTCATCTGTGTGAAAATGGTGATTTCCAAAGATGATATAGTCCAGTTTATATTCTTTGATGATTCCTTTTAACCAGTGTATGTATTCAGGAAAGTATTCGCATTCCAATCCTATTTTTATGCTGATTTGATTTTTATATTTCTCTTGCAGCGAACGGATACTTTCCACATATCCCGGTAACTCTTCGGGAAGCATCCGGATGTCGGATATATAATCAGTGTGATATTTCCACGGAGTGTGGTCAGAAAAGCCTAATTCTTGATAGCCGCCTTTGATGGCACTTAAAACAAATTCTTCGTCACTCCCTGTCGCATGATGGCAGCGGGTGGTGTGGGTGTGATAATTCGTCTTCATTGATTGTTATGATTATATCCATGCGGATGTCGAATGATTCCGCCGGAACTTCTTCTACTAATTGAAATGGGAAACAGATTCCTGCTTTATAGGCTGATGGTATGCGTGGCAGGAGACGGTCATAATATCCTTTTCCCCGCCCCAAACGGTTACCTTTAGCATCGAAAGCTACTCCGGGAACGACGATGAACTCTATGGCTGCATAGTCTGTGAATATTTCTCCGGTTGGTTCTGCTATACCGTAGATGCCGCTGATTGACATGTCTTCCGGTCCGGTGTATATCCGTAGTTCTAAATCATCGCCTACTACTACAGGGAGTAGAATCCGTTTTTCGCTACTCCATTTTTGAATAAAGGCATGTGTATCTACTTCGTCATTCAGCGAATGGTATAGTAATACAGTATTTGCCGCCCTGAAAGCCGGATGGGCTTCAAGGGCGGCAAGTATATTAGCTGATTGCAGTTTTCGCATAGTTGAATCCGCGTGTTGGGCCTTCAGTAATGCTATATGCTTGCGCAGTTCTTTTTTTCTTTCCATCTTTTTTATCCTTCGTCACTTCTTCTTCAACGGTTACCGGAGCTTTGGGGAAAGCTTCTCCTTTTTCAAGTATCTCAATACCTTTAATGACAGTAGCATCTGTCTTGTTGAAGTATTGGAGATAGGCTTCCAGTCCAAGCATATTGTAGATGATGTTGCCAAAGAGGTTCTTTTCCAATAGTTTGTATGATTTCTGAATGAGGATATTTCTTCTTTTCACTCCTTTACTGTCGGCAAAACGGACAAACTGTTCCACCAAACCTTGATGACGAAGATAGTTTAGTAATTCTTCCTCAGTTTCGTATTGGCTTAACTTCTTCCGGTTATTGTCGGTGTATTGGAATGTGAACTGAATAGTCAGTCCCCGGTTAATAACTGTCGATAGATAAGAAGTGACTCCCGTTGTATCCTGCGGTACGAATATATCCGGCATGATACCACCGCCGCCATACACAGTACGTCCCAAGCTGGTATTATAACGTTCGCTCTCATTCTGCTTGATACTATCACGTGAGAAAAATTCTCCATGTTCGTAACGGGTGTATAAATCCAGCTCGTAGTTACGGTCTTTACCGCTTTCGTATGGGCGTTGGATGCAACGTCCGGATGGGGTGTAGTAGCGGGCGATTGTCAGGCGGATAGCCGATCCGTCACTGAAATCGATAGGCTGTTGCACAAGTCCCTTACCGAAAGAACGGCGTCCTACAACTGTACCCCGGTCGTTATCTTGAATAGCTCCGGTGAAAATTTCACTGGCGGAAGCAGATCCTTCGTCAATCAATACAACGAGCGGCATTTTCTGACAACTACCCGTACCGTTGGCAAATTCTTCTGCACGTGGATATTTACGGCCTTGAGTATATACGATCAACTTACCTTCAGGCAAGAATTCATTTACCATGCGGATAGCAGCTTCCATATATCCTCCGGTATTACCGCGCAGGTCAATGATTAGACCTTTGCATTTTTTGTGGTTGAGTTGTGCTAATGCATTAAGCAATTCCACATGGCTGGTACGTCCGAATTTGCTGACTTTCACATAGCCGATATGGTCGTTTACCATGTAAGCAGCATCTACGGTATTTTGAGGAATGTCTCCACGTGTGATGTTGAAGTGTAATAAGTCCTTTTCTCCTGTTCGTTTGATTCCCAATTTTACCTGTGAGCCTTTCGGACCTTTCAAGGTGCGCATAGCCCGTTCGTTCGTTACTTTCTTGCCGACAAACAAGCTATCATCTACAGTAACAATGCGGTCGCCCGCCATTAATCCTATCTTTTCAGAAGGACCTCCCTGAACAACAGCATTGACATGAATGGTGTCATTCTGTATGGTAAACTGGATGCCAATTCCGCTGAAGCTGCCTTCCAGTTCAGAGTTGACTTCTTCGAGATTTTGGGCTGGGATATAAGTTGAATGCGGATCCAGTTCGGCTAGAATTTGCGGCATGGCTTTTTCTACCAAATCGGCCATGTTTACGGTGTCGACATATTGATCGTCTACAATGCGTAACAAAGCGTTTAGCTTATTGGAGGAACCATTAATGATACCCAAACGGTTGCCGGCAAAATGCTTGGCATAAAATGTACCGATAAGAATCCCGACTACCACACTGACTGCTATGATGACAGGTGTAAAACGTGAAGAGTTTTTTGTACTCATGTCTATTCCTTTTTTAAAACGTTCGTCTTCTTATTTATTTGGAGAGGAATTATCATCTAACTCTGTGTAGATAACTTCGATTCCCGCCCGTTTTAATAACTCTATTCCATCTTTCAGGCGGTAATGCTCGGAATAAACTACCCGTTTGATTCCTGCCTGTATGATTAACTTTGCACATTCGATGCAAGGAGAGGCGGTGACGTACATGGTAGCACCGTCGCTACTGTTATTTGAACGCGCTATTTTGGTAATGGCATTGGCTTCCGCATGCAGAACGTATGGTTTTGTCAGGTTGTTTTCATCTTCACATACATTCTCGAATCCGGAGGGTGTTCCATTATATCCGTCGGAGATAATCATTTTATCCTTAACAATTAAAGCTCCTACTTTACGGCGTTGACAATAGGAATTTTCAGCCCATATACTGGCCATACGTATATAACGTTTGTCAAGTTCTAATTGTTTCTTTTCAGTGTCCATGTTGTTTACTATTTACTGCTTACTACCCGGAAAACCATACGGAAAGTTTGTTTACCGGATGCCGGTTTGTATAAAAGGTATAAGTTATTACTATCTCCTTCGTAAGATGTAGCTGCATTAAGCCCCTCTATAAAATTTTTGGCGAGTTTGTCGTCGCCATAACTACCTGCAGTGGTAACTGTAGCTTTGAAGCTATTGTTTTTGGCGTTGGCATTCCATTTTCCTTCAAAAGTACTGGTTGCAATTACAGTTCCTTTTATATTTCCGTTAATAACATCTCCATCTACTGTGCCATCAAATACAATATTATATGTACCGTTTTTATTAAGCTCTTTAATACTTGCTTTCTCTTGTTCTTCATTCTCCCAAAAGCCAAACATCTCATGACCTCCATCTACTGTGATATAATTTAGTTTCCAGGTTTTTCCTGTAAAGATAGCAGCTACATCGTCCGAATCATTACATCCTGAAAATAAAGGAAGCAATAAAAGCAATCCTACTATTTGAAATATACTTCTCTTCATATTTAATATCTAATAACTTAATACTTATTTCTTTATCCCATTTCTGATTAGCAAAGCATCAATGCTCGGTTCCTGTCCGCGGAAACGTTTATAAAGTATCATCGGATGTTCCGTTCCTCCTTTCGACAGAATATTATTGCGGAATGAGTCTGCCACTTCCTGATTGAATATCCCTTTTTGCTTGAATAATGAAAATGCGTCGGCATCCAATACTTCCGCCCATTTGTAGCTATAGTATCCGGCGGCATATCCACCGGCAAAGATGTGGGAGAATTGCGTACTCATACAAGCTTCTTGTACTACCGGCAATATTTGCGCATCCTTCCAGGCTTCTTGTTCATAAGCTTTCACATCTCCTTCAAAAGGAGTGTTGTGCGTATACCATGCCATATCAAGTAAACCGAAACTTATTTGTCGTAGACAAGCATACGCAACATTGAAGTTTGATGCATCTACAAGGCGTTTTATCAATTCATCCGGCAATACTTCTCCCGTCTGATAATGGCGGGCAAAGGTATTGAGGAAATCTTTCTCTATGGCGAAATTTTCCATAATTTGCGAGGGAAGCTCCACGAAATCCCAATATACATTGGTTCCACTTAAACTCCTGTAAGTAGAATTGGCAAACATACCGTGCAGACTATGCCCGAACTCATGCAAGAATGTTTCTACTTCATTGAAAGTCAATAAAGCGGGCTTATTCTCGGTTGGCTTGGTGAAGTTCATCACAACGGATACATGAGGGCGGCTGTTTTTACCGGTCTTTTTATCTATCCATTGGTCCTTATAACTCGTCATCCAGGCTCCGGCCCGCTTTCCCGGACGCGGATGGAAATCGGTGTATAAGACGGCTAAAAATTTACCGTCTTTATCAAACACTTCAAAGGCTTCTACCTCTTTATGGTAAACCGGAATTTCTGTATTTTTCCGGAAAGTGATTCCATATAACTTTTCTGCCAAGCCAAACACCCCTTTCTTCACTTGTTCCAGTTCGAAGTAAGGGCGGAGCATTTCTTCGTTGATATTGAATTTTTTGTCCTTTAGTTTATTTGAATAATAACTCCAGTCCCAAGGCATGACAACGAAATCAGCTCCCTGTTCTTCGCGAGCCAGTTCTTGTATCTCTTTATATTCTTGTTGTGCAGTAGGAGTGTATGCTTCCAGCAGTTGGTTGAGCAGCTTGTATACCGACTTGCTGTTTTCAGCCATTCTTTTCTTTAGCGTATATTCCGCATAATCTTTGTATCCCAGTAACTGGGCTATTTTCATGCGTGTATTGGCTATCTTTTTTACGATGTCGATATTATTGAATTCGTTATCGTGTGTACATTTGGTATTATAAGCCATATAGAGTTTTTGACGTAAATCCCGATTGTCAGAATACGTCATGAAAGGAATATAGCTCGGAGCGTGAAGTGTGAATGCCCATCCTTCTTTTTCTTCGTTCTTGGCCGTTTCTGCAGCTGCTTCTATGATAATTTCAGGTAGTCCGGCGAGGCTCTCTTTTTTCGTTAACAGCATTTGATAAGCATTCGTCTCTTTCAGGTTGTTTTCACTGAAGGTAAGCGTCAATTTACTCAATTCGGTAGTCAGACGACGGTATTCTTCCCGTGCTTCTCCTTCTAAATTGGCGCCATGACGAATAAAACTGTTATATGCATTTTCCAGTAACTGTTTTTGTTCCTGTGTCAGTTGCAAAGTCTCTTTTTGGTTATACACTTCCTTCACACGTGCGAATAGCTTTTCGTTCAGTGTGATATTATTGCTGTGTTCACTAAGCAACGGCATAATCTTTTGAGCGAGTTCTTGTAGATCGTCATTCGTTTCTGCGCTCAACATATTACCGAAGACGGCAACTACTTTGTCAAGTAATTCCCCTGACTCTTCGAAAGCTTCTATCGTATTGGTAAAATCAGCCTTTTCCGGATTCTGTATGATGGCCTCTATTTCAGCATTTTGTAGCTTGATTCCTTCGAGGATAGCAGGCTCATAATGTTCTGTTTCAATCCGGTCAAACGGCACGGCTTCGTGCGGCGTGTGGTATTGCCCGTAGAAAGGATTCTGGGCATTTGTTATATTGTTCATAGTGCAAACTAGTATCAATGTTATTAATAATCTCTCCATAGAGTTACAAAGCTACTAAAATTGTAGCTTATTCAACGGATAACACGTTGCTTTTTAACAATATATAAAATGAAATGTATAAAAAAACCGCTACGGTTTCCCGCAGCGGTTTCTATATTGTTCAGACTTCTAATTAAGCGTTAACTGATGCCATGTGAGCGATCAAGTCAAGAACTTTGTTAGAGTAACCGATTTCGTTGTCATACCAAGATACAACTTTAACGAAAGTATCAGTCAAAGCGATACCTGCTTTAGCGTCGAAGATAGAAGTACGAGCGTCACCCAAGAAGTCAGAAGAAACTACTGCATCTTCAGTGTAACCCAGGATACCTTTCAATTCGCCTTCAGAAGCTTCTTTCATTGCAGCGCAGATTTCAGCGTAAGTAGCCGGTTTAGCCAAGTTAACTGTCAAATCAACTACAGATACGTCCAAAGTCGGAACACGCATAGACATACCAGTCAATTTGCCGTTCAATGCAGGGATTACTTTACCTACAGCTTTAGCAGCACCAGTAGAAGAAGGAATGATGTTGCCAGAAGCAGCACGACCACCTCTCCAGTCTTTCATAGAAGGACCGTCAACTGTTT
>ENA-OROE01000214-OROE01000214.1-human-gut-metagenome-genome-assembly--contig:-NODE-214-length-62163-cov-43.821939_pt1 | contig 62163 bp, 68 predicted proteins | sample MGYA00242126_ERZ509044 | MGnify/ENA primary metagenome ERZ509044 (study PRJEB26280, sample SAMEA2338716) | human gut metagenome | biome: human gut; feature: human-associated habitat; material: faeces... | reverse complement strand
GCTTTTATTTCCTATTGTATGATTATATTTTCCGTATTGAAAGCCTATACTTCGTAGGATTTTACGTGTTACTGCTGTTCGACATCGTGCTCTGCATACAGGTAGAGAACCTGACGGCTATCACGGCCAGCGAGCAGACGATGGCTGCCTACCTGCAGAACAGCTTCTTCTCGGCAGGCTACCTGATGGCGGCAAGCATCGTAGCCCTGAAGTGCCTGAACCTGGTGCCGGATCTGGCAGCATGGATGATTCCGGAAGGCGACACGGCCTTCTCGACCCGAAACTTCGGCGAGGGTGTGGCGCAGCAGGCCAAGATGACGGCAACGGGCGGCATCGGAACCGTGATGAGAGGATGACAAACCTTATAAAAAGATAGAACGATGAAAGCAAGCAAGAAACTGAAGAAATGGTACAGGGACGAACAGTTCGTCCGCTACATGCACAAGCGTGTCAACGAAGAAATGCGACGTGCCGCAAACCAGCGGCTCACTGCGGAATATCAGGTACTGAACGACGGCTTTGACCGGGACAAACGGTATATCGCCCCGCTGACGACCTACCTGACCTACCGCCTGCAACTGGCCAGGCTGCAGAAAAAAGTCCGGAAACGAAAACGCGGCATCTGGTGGGTGTTCATCCGGGTAATCGTACTGGGAATCTACACGGAGCACTTCCCCCGGGAGTTCGAGAAGCTCCGGCAGGACCTGCTGGAGGATATCATGCCGATACTGCATGAGGAATACCTGAAATGGAGAAACAATCAGTAAACAATCAAACATAGAGAAATATGGTTATCAAGCATTTGGAGAACAAAATCCGGCTGGTGGGCATCATCTGCACGGCCTTCCTTGCGGGATGCGTCATCATCAGCGTGTCGAGCATATGGACTGCCCGTACGATGGTGACGGACGCACAGAAAAAAGTGTATGTGCTGGACGGCAACGTGCCCATCCTCGTGAACCGGACGACCATGGAGGAAACCCTGGACGTGGAAGCCAAGAGCCATGTGGAGAGGTTCCACCACTATTTCTTCACATTGGCACCGGATGACAAGTACATCCGCTACACGATGGAGAAAGCGATGTACCTGGTCGATGAGACGGGACTGGCACAATACAACACCTTGAAAGAAAAAGGGTTCTACTCGAACATCCTGGGTACGAGTGCGGTATTCTCAATCTTCTGCGACAGCATCGCCTTTGACAAGAAGAGCATGGAGTTCACCTACTACGGACGGCAGCGCATCGAACGCAGGAGCAACATCCTGATGCGCGAGCTGGTTACGGCAGGACAGCTCAAACGGGTGCCGAGGACGGACAACAATCCGCACGGACTGCTGATCGTCAACTGGCGTACGCTGCTGAACAAGGACATCGAACAGAAGACCAAGAGCAACTACTAAACCAACGAGCATATGAATGTCAAAGGATTCAGGCGGATGCTGTTCGGAGAGAAGATGCCGGACAAGAACCATCCGCAATACAAGGAACGCTATGAGCGTGACGTGGATGCCGGGCGCAGGTTCGCCAGGGCGACGCGCATCGACCGGGCTGCAGCCAGGGTGCAGGGCTTCGCCGACGCACACCGGACGCTGTTTCTGGTCATCGTCTTCACTTTCGTCATCGGGGCCTTTGCCTGGAACACCTACCGCCTGGTAGCGGTGTACCGCCACAGTCCGGCGGGACGCACGGCAATGGAAGTGCAGGATTCGGTGCTGAGGGAACGGCACAGGCTGCATCAGGAGGGTAAGAGACAGGAACATACAAACGGAATAACCGGACAATGCAAGAGATAATCATCCATCAATCAAAGACATGCAATGAAGAATCTATTGGAGAAAATCAACTGGAGACAGCCGAAGTACATGCTTCCTGCCATCCTTTACTTCCCCCTGCTCGGCGCGTCCTATTTTATCTTCGACCTGTTCCACACGGAAACCCTGGAGATAAAGGACAAGACGATGCAGACAACGGAATTTCTGAATCCCGAACTGCCGGGAGCGCAGATCAAGGACGACGGCATAGGCAGCAAGTATGAGAATATGGCAAAATCGTGGGGCAAGATACAGGACTACTCCGCAGTGGACAACATCGACCGGGACGAATCCGGCAAGAAGAAGGAGGAATATGAATCGAAATACACGCAGGACGACCTCGACCTGCTCACGGAACAGGAACAGGAGAAGGCTGCGGCGGCTGAGATTGCCTCGGCCAAGGCACGGGAACAGGAAGCCCTCGCCGAACTGGAAAAAGCCCTTGCCGAAGCAAGACTGAAAGGACAAAACGCAGTTCAGCCACCGGCAGAGACCGAGACCGCCGACACTGTTCCGCCCCGGGCAACGGAAGTATCAGGAACCATCGACGAAGAGAAGCGGGCGGTGAAAGCACCGTCCGACGATGCACCGCCCAACGAGGTGGTGCGCAAGGTGAAGACCGCTTCAGATTACTTCAACACGCTGGCGAAGGATGCCCGTGAGCCGAAGCTCATACAGGCCATCATTGACGAGAACATCAAGGCGGTGGACGGCTCGCGCGTAAGGCTGCGCCTGCTCGATGACGTGGAAATCGGAAAATACGTGGTGAAACGGGGAACCTACCTTTACGCCACAGTAAGCGGTTTTTCGTCAGGTCGGGTGAAAGGCAGCATCAGCAGCATCCTGGTGGATGACGAACTGATGAAGGTAAGCCTGTCCATCTATGACACCGACGGCATGGAAGGACTGTATGTACCCAACAGCCAGTTCCGGGAAACGAGCAAGGATGTGGCGAGCAGTGCCATGTCGGGCAATATGAACATGGGAATGGGAAGCACGGGAAGCAGCCTCGCCCAATGGGGCATGCAGGCGGTGACCAATGCCTACCAGAAGACAAGCAACGCCATCAGCAAGGCCATCAAGAAGAACAAGGTCAAGCTGAAATACGGGACGTTCGTATATCTGGTGAACGGACAGGAGAAGAAAAACTAAGATGCAGGTACCATGGAAAAGGATTTGTCAAACCTTCATCTGGGAACGGATGGACTGTACTATGAGGACTATGTCGCTCCCGAAGAGCCGGGAACATTCACCGGAAAGCTTGTAAGCAGGCAATGGTGGCACCACGGCAGCCGCTTTGCCCTGATATGCAATTTCCTGACAGGGAACGGACAAAGGATTGCCCTGTTCGCCTTTCAGAAGGATACCGGTTTCTACGGGCCGAGATACGGGGAAGTCAACTTCAAGACAGCGGAGATAGACACCTGGTGGGAATGCGAGGTCCGGATGACCCGGACAGGACGCTGCACATGGATCTGCGCCCAAAGGATTGACGGGCAGGAAGCCCCGGAAAGAGAAAAGGGAAAAGAAGAAACAAACGAATAACTATAATCAACGACATGGATATGAATTGGAAGAAAATCGTAATGGCATTTCTTCTGGCGGCGGGATTGCCGGCTGCACAGAACGCACTGGCGCAGACTACCTATGAAGAAATGGAACAGCTGACGGTGAACGAACAGGTAACGACCGTCATCACGGCATCGGAACCGGTGCGTTTCGTGGACATCTCCACCGACAAAGTAGCAGGTGACCAGCCTATCGACAACGTCATCCGGCTGAAACCCAAGGAGGCGGGACATGAGGACGGCGAAGTGCTTGCCATCGTCACCATCGTGACGGAACGCTACCGCTCGCAGTATGCCCTGATCTACACGACCCGGATGAAGGAGGCGGTGACGGACAAGGAAATCCAGCTGCAGGAACGCAACGCCTTCAACAATCCGGCAGTGACAATGTCCACCGCCGACATGACAAGCTATGCACGGCGCATCTGGAACTCGCCTGCGAAAATCCGCAATGTGGCCACCAAAGCGCACCGCATGGTAATGCGCCTGAACAACATCTACTCGGTGGGCAACTATTTCTTCATCGACTTCTCCATTGAGAACAAGACGAACATCCGTTTTGACATCGACGAGATACGGGTGAAGCTGACGGACAAGAAACTTGCCAAGGCCACCAACGCACAGACCGTCGAGCTGACACCTACGCTGGTGCTGGAACCGGGTAAGACGTTCAGACACGGATACCGGAACGTACTGGTCGTGAAGAAGCTGACCTTCCCGAACAACAAACTGCTGACCATCGAAATGACGGAACGGCAAATCAGCGGCCGTAACATCAGTTTGAACATCGACTATGAGGATGTACTGGCGGCAGATTCGTTCCACGCAGATCTATTGGAGGAGGAATGACCATGAAAAAGACGATTATCCTGATACTGGCCTGTATGTGCATCGCTGCCAGTGCGAGCGCACAGCGAGGTAGCGGACGCCTTTCGCTCGGTGTGGGGCTGCTCTACAAGAACGGCATGGATGCGACTCTTGCCTACGAACATGAGATCAACTACCGTCATGCGTGGGAGTTTTTCTCCAACGGCTACCTACAATGGGCCCAATGCGCCTCGTGCAAACATATCTGCCCGGATTCATTCTGGCGCAACTACCGTACCTATGGTTTCGGTGTAGCTTACAAGCCCTGTGTCACCAGAGGACGCAACCACCACGGCAGCCTGCGCATCGGTGCTTCGGCAGGGAGCGACACCCGGAAGTTCCTCGGCGGTCTGCATTTCGGCTATGAACACAACTATGCGTTGCGGGCCGGATGGACACTCTACTGGCAGGTAAAGAGCGATGTGATGATAAAAGGTGCGGACGTACTGCGGGCAGGTGTCGTGCTGGGTGTGAAACTGCCTGTGAAATAAGGGAACATAAAAAACGGAAACGATATGATACGAAAATTACAATGGGTGGCAGCGGCAACAATAGCTCTGTTGTGTGCTGCCTGTGATGCGCATTTCGATGTGCCTGATACGGCTATACAGCCGGGGCATGTCCTCTGTACAGACGGAACAGTGCTGTCCTATACAGCGTATGAGCAATCGGGCAAGAGAGCGATAGCGGTCCTGTTCGATGCCGGACAGCGGGAAGATGCGGAAGGGTACGGCTATGCGGTTTACCTCTGGGACATTGAACCGCTGGCCTTTGCCGACAGTCTCGGCGTTGATCAGGACACTTCTGCCGATCCCATAGCTTTTGACGGGAATGCCAATACATCCAAGCTGTTTGAGGCAAAGGAAACGGCATCACCGATGGCCAAAGCCGTTTTTGATATGTGGGAGTATAAACAAAGTGCCTTCGTACCATCGGTAGCTGAAATGCGAGTACTATACGGCAACTTGAAAAAAGTAAACCCCATCATTGAACGGTGTGGCGGCCAGCCCTTGCCGGCGGACGAGGAAAATTGCTGGTACTGGACCTCCACGGAAGTGGCCGGACAGGAAACGGTCAAGGCCTGGCTCTACTCTCTGGGCAGCGGCACGATACACGAGACCCCGAAAAATCAGGCGCACCGGGTGCGTCCGATCATTTCATGGAACAAGTAAACCTATCAACGAACCATTAAACAGTAAACTTATGAAGATGAACGGTATTGAAGATTTTATGACACCGCAGTGTATGGATATAGCACAGCCGAACCATGGGTTCTTCGGGTATCTGCTGAGATGCAAATGTCTTACACAGGAAGATATTTCGGGAGATTTCATATTCATTGACGACGGAACCGACTGTTTTGTGAGATTCCCCTCCGTAAAGAGCCACAGGGAGAAAATCCGGACGGAATGGAATGCCCGCACTGCCCGTTACCATGATTTTTTTCAAGGAATGCTCTTCTACGTCAATGAAGACAGGATTGGAGACTTTGCCGATTTCATGACTGACAGTCCGGACGAGGAAATAAGACAATTCCTGCAACGCTTCATGACAGAGGTACGTGCCGCAGTCCAAACCAACATCCCGGGAATAGAACCGCTCTATGCAGTGTCACATATCGGTCAGCTTGCCAATGACGGTGGCATGCAGTGGCCTCACATCCATATCCTTTGGGGTATCAAAAAATAACAGATTAAATCCATGGAAGAAAGTAAGGAATTGCAAGGATTCTACCAGATATTCCGTACGGTGGTGTATGTATCCGTACTGCTGGAGTTCTTTGAATATGCCATTGACCCGGCGGTGCTCGACCATTGGGGCGGCATATTGACGGATATCCAAGGACGAATCAAGCAGTGGGTCATCTACCGGGACGGGAACCTGGTGTACAGCAAGATTGTGACGGTGGTGCTCATCTGCATCACCTGCGTCGGTACACGGAACAAGAAACACCTGGAGTTCAACGCACGCAGACAGGTAGTATATCCGTTGACAGGCGGACTGCTGGTGCTGGTACTCTCCGTTTGGTTGTTCGGTCATAAGCTGGAACCGAGGCTCTACACCCTGCCACTGAATATCGTTCTTTATATGGCGGCCTCCATCGTAGGCGTAGTGTTGGTGCATGTAGCTCTGGACAACATCTCGAAATTCATCAAGGACGGACTGATGAAGGACCGCTTTAACTTCGAGAACGAAAGTTTCGAACAATGCGAAGAGAAGATAGAGAACGAATACAGTGTGAACATCCCCATGCGGTACTATTACAAAGGAAAGTTCAGGAAGGGCTGGATCTCTATCAGTAACTGCTTCAGAGGTACCTGGGTAGTCGGTACACCTGGATCTGGTAAGACGTTCAGTATCATCGAACCTTTCATCCGGCAGCACTCGGCCAAGGGCTTTGCGATGGTTGTATATGATTACAAATTTCCGACACTGGCGACCAAGCTGTACTACCACTACAAGAAGAACGAGAAACTGGGTAAAGTGCCTAAAGGATGCAAGTTTAATATGATAAACTTTGTTGACGTGGAGTATAGCCGCCGGGTAAATCCAATCCAGGCCAAGTACATCAACAACCTCGCCGCTGCCAGTGAAACAGCGGAAACGCTGCTGGAGTCCCTGCAGAAAGGAAAGAAAGAGGGTGGCGGCGGAAGCGACCAGTTCTTCCAGACCTCGGCCGTGAACTTTCTTGCCGCCTGCATCTACTTCTTCGTGAACTATGAGAAAGAACCGTATGCGGCCGACGGCACTCCGCTGTATGCGGAGAGACGGCAGGACCCGCAGACGAAATTCTGGAAACCGACAGGTATCGTGCGTGACAAGGAGGGTGGCAACATCGTAGAACCTGCCTACTGGTTGGGAAAATACTCGGACATGCCGCATATCCTGTCGTTCCTGAACGAAAGTTACCAGACTATTTTTGAAGTACTGGAAACAGACAATGAGGTAGCTCCGCTACTCGGCCCTTTTCAGACGGCCTTCAAGAACAAAGCGATGGAACAGCTGGAGGGTATGATCGGTACGCTGCGTGTCTATACCTCGCGACTGGCAACCAAGGAAAGCTATTGGATATTCCACCGTGACGGGGACGACTTCGACCTGAAAGTGAGCGATCCGAAGAATCCAAGCTACTTGCTGATAGCAAACGACCCCGAAATGGAGAGTATTATCGGTGCGTTGAATGCGTTGATATTGAACCGACTGGTTACACGAGTGAATACCGGGCAGGGCAAGAATATCCCCGTGAGCATCATCGTGGACGAGTTGCCGACCTTGTACTTCCACAAGATAGACCGCCTGATTGGTACTGCCCGAAGCAACAAGGTGAGCGTGACGCTCGGCTTTCAGGAACTGCCGCAGCTGGAGGCCGACTATGGCAAGGTAGGTATGCAGAAAATCATCACAACGGTGGGCAATGTGGTGAGCGGCTCGGCCCGCTCGAAAGAGACACTGGAATGGCTGTCGAACGACATCTTCGGCAAGGTGGTACAGATCAAAAAGGGCGTGACCATCGACCGGGACAAGACGAGCATCAATCTCAACGAAAACATGGACAGCCTGGTGCCTGCCTCGAAGATTTCGGACATGGCCACCGGCTGGATATGCGGTCAGACGGCACGCGACTTCGTAAAGACGAAAACCGGTGCCGGAGGTTCGATGAACATCCAGGAATCGGAAGACTTCAAGACCACGAAGTTCTTCTGCAAGACGGATTTTGACATGAATGAGATAAAGAAAGAGGAAGCAGCGTATGTACCGCTGCCCAAGTTCTACACGTTCAAGTCGAGAGAGGAACGCGAACGCATCCTGTACAAGAATTTCGTGCAGGTGGGGCAAGACGTGAAGGAGATGATCAAGGACGTACAGAACAAGCGTAACGCCCGATAAATGGCAGGGTGCACGAAATGAGGAACAGAAAAGCGGGATTGTCGGGCGCTAAATGAGCCACAGTTGCCATAATAAAAAAGAAAAACACCGATGAAACGGCTGTTTTCCGATTTGACACGACGTGGAACTGAAAAAAAAAGTAGTACCTTTGCAACCAACTGAAAATACCAATCAGCCAACCCGATCACTCGTTCTAACAATCATATATACTGTGAAAATGCGAGTCCGCCTGCCGTTTATTCAGAGAATATCGGCAGGCGTTTTTTTATAGGTCAGTGTCTTGTTTGCAATCAACACTCTATCAGTTTCTCTACCCATTCATTGAAGTGACTGCACCGGGCGCGAAGTTCATCCATGCCGATACTTTTGGTGACATCCTTGCCGGTAGCCGGCTTGTTGTAGTTGTAATGCTGTTTATTGTCACCTTCTATCACCTTGATGATGCGTTTGCTCGGAGCCGTTGCCGGACTGTTGTTGATCAGCTCGGGGTTGCCGGTTTTCTCCAGATCTTTCTTCAACTGTTCGCAGCGTTTCTCACAACCGGGATAACGCTTTGCCAGATAGTCAATGCCGCAGAAAAGCAATGCTTCAAATTCATGCAACTGGATATAGGGAATGAAACGTCCATCGTTGACTGCTTCTGCAAAGGCCGTTTCCAGCGCAGCGACACGTGCGTAGGGCTCATCGATTGCTTTCGCCGTTTCATAACCGGGAAAATCATCCGGCAATGCGTAGAGGTCAAACATTGTCGTGAAGATATGCCGTTCGTATTCTCCGTCCACCTTCATCTTCCGCAACAGCTCCAGGTCTGTCACTGCCTGAGCATAGCTCAGCATTCCACCGCGGGCATTCTTTTTCTTGTTGGTGGTAATCAGGATGCTTTTCACGCCTGCCACACCTTGTGCTTGCAGGTAGGGGCGCAGCACTTCCTCCACAAATCCCTGTTCCGTCTGTCCCTCACAAAGGACATGAATAATCTTCGCTTTCATACGGGACGCCCTCCTATGATGTTCTTGTCCCAAAGTTCACTCACCGTATAGTTCTGAAGCCAAAGTTGGTATTCTTTGTCGTCAAGGTGAGTGACAGAGGTTGCCTGCGTTTCTTTGTTCATTTCCACCACGGAGATGTCATCGATGTCGAAATGATCGACCAAATCCTTGCTTTGCGTGGCAATAATGACCTGTGCGTGTATCGACGCATCCTTGACCATTTCTGCCAGCTGGCTGATGGCATAGGGATGCAGGCCAAGTTCCGGTTCATCCAGGATGATTACGTTGGGCATTGTCTGGGCAGGCTGCAGAAGCAGGGCGGCCAAGGCAATGAAGCGGATAGACCCATCGGAGAACTGGTAGGCATTGAAACGGTAGTCCGTGGCAGAGTTGTCCACCCACCGGAGCGAAATGATGCCACCTACGGGCTCCAGATAGAAGTCCTGGAACTGAGGCACGACGTCACGGACGTAGTCAACAATCCGGTTGTAGGCATCCTTGTAGTTCTCGCGCAGGAACAGCAGGAAAGAAGGCAGATTGTTTCCGTGTGACTGGAGGTAGTTGGCCGTCTCGACGGGACAAGCCTGACGCAGCGGTCCCTCTGTCGACGAATCGTGAAACTGATATACCTTGCAGTAGGAAAGCATCTGGAAAATAGTCTTGGCAACCGGGTCTTCACACTCTGCGAGAGCCGATTCCTTGAAATTCGGTTCCAATGCTATCTCATAGGGCTTTTTCTCCCCCTTGCGGTGCCATGTAATCCGCTCTTCCGTGATGATCAGCCTGTCGGGAGTGGCATTGGTCAATGAAAAGCTATAAATATCCATGGAGTTGTTGTCGGCAAACTTCAGTTCTCCGGACATGAACGGTGTCCGTTTAATGCCATAATGCAGCAAGGCATGAGACGTTCCAGATATTTCCACATATCTCCCGAATGACTTGCTCATCATGTAGCTCAGCATCCGGAAAAAACTGATGATATTGCTCTTGCCTGCACCGTTGGCACCCAACAAGATGCTGACATCACCCAGCTGCAAAGTCACAGGTTTGTCATAGGCTATGGATTTGTAGCCTCTGATTGTGACTTCTTGTAATTTAGTCCTTTGGTATGTCTTTGCCATTATCGTCATAATCTTGTTTAAGTTACAAAATTAGCCATAATTCTCAAAACAAGCGAAAGAATGCCCGAAAAACTGTCGGTCCAAGTTGTCCAGAGCATAAAGTGCAGAGTACAAAGACATCCAGGAGAAGAGGCTCTGCGGGGTGGAATTTCGTGAGATGAATGCAGGGACAGCAGGTATAAGAGAGACGGTCATGCGTCCCGTGCATCTTGCGTGTCCTGTGCACCAGGAATGTTTTCCTTACGGACAAGTTCCTTGTGCTTCCCAACCAGTTCGGGGAAATTCCGTTTGAGGAACTGCCCGAACGAACAGGCATTGAAGCCGAACCGCTCGGCCAGTGATGCCACACTTTCAGTCGTGGTGGCGTAGAGCTGCATGGCTTCGCTGTATCTCTCCATGCTGCGATGCGAGACAAGTTTGCCGTTGTCAGTCTTGACCATTCCCTGCATGGCATACAGCTCCGGCTCGTGTTCCTTCAGGTAGGAACGGAAAGTCTCGGGGTGCAATCCGAACTCGGTGGCGACCTGCGCGGTCGGCAGTCCGCTTTCCTTCAGCCGGCGAATGGCATCGGCGTATTTGGCCTGGGTAGCCGGATTGTATTTCCGGACCTGTGACCAGTCCACGGGTTGACCCTCTTCATAAGGAACATTCTTGCGCTTGCATATCAGGCCCAGGTGCCACCGTTGCAGGTGTTCATAAAAGCCTTTTTTTGAAACACCGGTCTTCTTAGCTATCTGTGAAGCGGACATGGGAGTCGTGCTGAAAAGATGCACCGCTTCCGCATACTTCTCCACCGTTTCCTGTGAAGGGGAATGGATAGTACCCCGACCGGTGATTTCGCCCCTGCGCTGACTACGCAACGCCTTTTCGCGTATCCTGATGCGCTTCTTCACCAAATCCTTGTGATAGAACAGCAGATGCTGCTCCAGACCGGTGTAGGACAAGCTGCACGAGTCGGCCACCTCCTGTACCGTCAGATAAGAATTGCCACGCAGGAGCTTGAGTGCTTCGGCATACTGCTCTTTGCAGGCACGACGTGTACCGCGCTGCAGACCGTCACTGATTCCCAGCCACTCGCGCGTCTTTTCACGCCATTCGATGATATCGGGATAGTGGGTGCGCAACTGCCTGCCGAGGTTGGTCCCTTCCAGACCGAACATGCGGGCAATCTGTGACACGTTCAGCTCGATATGCTCCATACTGCCACATGCCGCAATCGCATCCTTGTATTTGATCCGCGTAACGGGCAACTGTCCCCGGAGATAGCCCAACTTTGTGTGCCGGGCTTCCTCCTTGTCACACAAAATGGCATACCGTGCCAGCAGCAGTTCACGGTGATACTTGGTCAGGTAACACCGGAAGCCCGACTCGGTCACACCGCAGATGCGGCAGATTTCCCGACCGGAAATTTCGGTAGATGCGTACAATTCAATCGCCCGACGGTATTTTTCTTCCGTCTTGGGTCTGACTCCCCGAAAACGGTTGCATTTTCCGGATTTCTTGTCCGGTGTATCCTGTTCCTTTTTCATGCCGCATCCACCGTCATTTCAGATGAAGGTTGAAATGATACACACTGTTGCGGTTCAACTGATAATTGCGGTTCTCCACACCGGGCTGGTCGTTGCACAGGTGAACCGTGGCATTGGGTTCCATCTGTTCCACTTCCCCGGGAGAGAGCCCATTGTCAGCATACCACATCTTCAGACATAGGGCCTTGTCTTCAGTCAATGCCGAATTAGGTGCTGCATACAGATAAATCGTAGAGTTCTGCAGTTCATCCAGCGTCTGCACTTCGTAAGCACTCTGTTTCACATATTCTCCCGGTGAGATACCTGTCGGAAAAAGATTGGCTTTCAATTCCAGATTTTCCAAAAGAATGTAGAGGGATTTATTCGGTTGGATTTTCGATTCGTCGAACGAAAACGCTATTTCCAGCCGCGAAATGATACGTCCCAGCGAGATGGTGATGTCGTTGTGCGAAGAGACCTCTCCTTGGTAATAGCCAAACATATAGATATCACGCACATGGCCGGCCTCCAGTCCCGCATCGTCACCCTGACCCGGAGTCGTGACATAAGGTATCTGTATGGAGTATTTTTTGAACTCGTCGAAGAATACCGTACCGTCGTCCAGCATCGAAGCGATCATCGTCTCTACCTGTTCCTCGGTCAGGTTGGCTATCAGGCAGACCGTATATTCCTCGCCTTCCACAACTGGAAAATCTGCTGTCGGAAGCATGGTGCTCAACAGTCCGTTGCCGTTCTCATCCTTCAGGTTGATGTATTTATAAAGTTTTTGCTGACCATCCTTTACCGGAAATTTACCCAAGACTCCTTCCTTTACATCGAAGACCAACACCGTCAGCGAATAAATGGAGTTTTCGTATTCGGGCGGAAGCGACTGGTCCGCACGGGTATCGGCATAAGGAACCTGTTCTCCGACCAAAGTCATAGGACCTGTGGAGACTCTGATAAAAGCAGGGGCTTTGTCCTCACCGTCCTGAAAGGTATCTTCTCCGCAAGCCATCAGCAGCAGTGAGGCAGTCAGGAAAACAGTATTGATTATTTTATTGGAACACTTCATAGTTATTTCTATTTTACAGTTCGATTGTTTGCCGGAAAAAACGGAATCTCGGCATCCCATGATACACTTTCCCAAACCAATGCAGCCACACCCTGGTTAATCGTTACCTTACCCCGGTAATGGTAGGAATAACCCGCACGGAACATCTTGCGGTTCAGCATCATTTCAAACTGGGTCGGATTACCGTTGACCTCGATATTGAAAAGCACAATGAGCGGTGTGGCTACGGCATCCGTAGGCAGGATGTGCGTCTCCAGGGCAATGCGGTTGTCGGTCGATACCAACGGCTTTTTCAGATAGACTAGGGTATTCTTGTTCCCCGGGTGAGCAACGAGTGTATCAGCCGGAGTGCAAAGCGTCCAGTTCCAGGGTGCACTGTCTTCGCTACCCTTCGAATATCGATTCTGCAGTCCCGAGAGTTCGACCCCGATGGGCATCATCTTCAAGGTATGGACAAACGGGTCTGAATTGTCAGAATAGATGGTGAATTTGAGTCGGGCGGTCTGGTTGATGAGCGGATCGAGTTCGACCAGCTGGTCCATATTATTCTCTTTCAATTCCGTCACCGTCGTCATGCCGGAGGTTTCCTTATAGCGTGAGTCGTTCGCTATAATCCAGTCTCCGTTGTCCAGATAGAGCGACAGCTCGCCCGAAGCGGTCTGGCGGGCAAGTTCGCGTGCCGGCCCCAAGGCACGGAAGATGTATTTTCCGGCAGGCAGATAGAGCGGTGTGTCGTAATCCGATTCCGGATTGCCGTCCTTGTCCACTTTGCACGGAATCATGCTCCGTCCGCTTACACGATAGGATTTGACCGTGATGAAGCTGGGAGCATCAAGTGCTTCATCTTTTACTTCGTAGATGGCTACCCAAAGCGTGGTGCCGTCCGGTACCGGGGTCGGTTGGTAAGGATGCAATGTTCCATCCGGATCAGGGTCTATAGGTATATCCGCATACTCCACACGAAGGGCACTGCTCTTCAAGTCGGACAAAGGTGCTCCATAGGTACCTGACTGACAGAAATTCACCTGTACCGTTCCTTCAGGAGCCGGATGGAGCGATGGATCATCCTGGCTGCAACCGGCAGCGGAAAGAAGCCCAATAACCACCCAGGCTTTTGCCGTATATTTTCGTATCTGATTCATCATCTTTCTATTGTCTGTTAGGTTGATAAGTAGATTCACGCACCAGTCGGATCTGTGCTCCGGTTCCTTTACGGTCAACAGCAGGGAAAATAAACTGATTGGTCCGTACCGTACCACCAATCTTGATTCGGAAAGTCTTGAAACCATTATAGTCTTGTTCTTCCGATGTAGCAAAAATCACTTCCTTACCGAAAATTTGGAAATTACCGGCTTCCCATTGGTAATCTCCTATAATTCCATTGATAGGAAGATATAGCACGGCTACCGGACGAGTCCAATCGAACTTCCTGTAATAGTTGGGGGCATTTTCATGCCGGCTAAGCCGATCCATTGCCGTGGCCGTGAAACGCTCGATGACCAGATAGTAGAGGTCAGTGTTTGCTTCTGCTCTTTCAACACGCCATCGCATACGGTAAGCCTCGTTGGTTCCTACTTTCTTGATGCCGTAAATCGTACCCCATAGCGTTGATTTGCCACTGTTATTTGTTTCATGAATAGGTCTGCCTGTTTCATCCTCATAGCGTCTGCTGATCAGGTATTCGGAATGATAATTTCCGTAAGGGTCACCGGCCTGTTTGATAACAGTTCCATTGCTGGGACCGCTGTCCGATTCGTATGCGTCATCCGACGGATAATTGGGATAATTCTGGTCATTGGGCACATGAATATAAATGATATCCACAGCTGGATCCTCATAAAAATCGGTACCGTCAGTTTTACCAACATTTCCCGGTCCACCATTTTTTAAGTTTCGTAGAAAAGTGATATTTCCAGCATGAGGGGTCGTCGGCATGATACCAAAAAACTCCTGTTGGGTAGGAAGTCGCCATCCCGGAGGAACAGGCTGGTCTTCTACCTTATCCCATAGATGTGAATCTTTCAGCCCATAGACTGCATATCCCAAAGACTTTCCATTGGCAACACCTTCATTGATATCTTCCGGCTTTAAAATAAACTGATTTAAATCTGTACCCCAATCATCTTCACGCAGACATCCCTTGGCATGTGATACGACCGGATAGACCTGTGTTCCATCCACCAAATTATCCGTTAATACCCCATTGTTATTCACCATCGGAAAATACGGGATGTTCCGACCGAACTGGTAGAAGAATCCGGTACATTTCTCATATCGTGATTTGCTAGCAGGGAAAAAGTCCTCGGCACCTAAGTTGCGGTCAGACCAGATCAGGTTGTCAAACAGCATGGTATTGCCCAACGCCTGCTCTTCAAATCCTTCGCCGTCTTCCCAGTTGTCCGTTTCCCCGTCAAACCACGGATAAACCATGGGGGTAAAAAGAATGATTCCGTCTTCAGCAAACACCATCCGCAGCATGTAGGCGCAGTTCTGATGGAACACCAACGGAGTATCATAGGCTCCACTTTCGCCCGGTCTCATGCGGTCGTTCAAAGCAACTCTTACGATATGTCGGCCAGCCTCGTCTGTTTCATTGGAAAACTTGCCGGCATGCTCGCCGCTTATCACCAATTTCATCGTAAGACGTGCAGGCCGTTCCATGTCTGAGGTTGGCAGTATGTAGGACTCCAGATAGCCTTTTTCTGTCGGTTCAATCTCTTTTCCTTCGGGTATGCTGTTCAATGTCCGGTTGACTGGTTGGATATCGGCTGCAGGCTGCCCGTATTTGCCTTCTCGAATGTCGTAGGTCAATTCGTCATACACACCTTCGATGGCCACCTCGTGCAGCTTCAGGTCAAACAAGCCGATAGACTTGCCTGTTGCTTCATCCTTTTTGCCTTGTTGGATAACCTGTACACGGATACGGGAAAGAATGTGCTTGAACTCCAAGACCGATGAAGTCTTTCCTGCCTTGCGGTCGTAGTCCAGGTGGGCACGGAGATAATCGGGATAACCCTTCTCCGAACCGGGAACATAAGAAACCTTCACTTGGGGGTGTTCACTTGTTCCCATAGCTGGAAGCAGATTTTCCGACATCGACGCTTCTTCGTAAGGAACACCGTCGGTAAATCCGTAGGCTACGAACCTGTCACGCATCAACTTGGCATATTCCTGCTCCATTTCCACGTAGTGACGTACAGATTCTTTTCCGAACACTCCGTTCGTCTGACCGAACAGATATTTGTCATTCCCGTCGTATGCCCACAGGCGGTATCTCGTGTTCTCCGGGAAATGGCTGTTCGGGGGTACACTCCGTGTCAGCAGTTCCCCCTTGCGGGCTGTCAGCCGGTCAGCGGTTCCGCTGAAAGGGTCCGCCAGTTCGTCGTTCTGGCAGGAAGCCAGTGCACAAAGCATTCCGACCACGCATAAGGCTGTATAGGCAAATCGTCGCATCATCTTCTCCTTTCTTTTTTTGTAACTTCCGCTTCACTCCCGGAGGATACCGGATGAATCGGGTATTCATGCAATTCCTCACTGTTCCAAGGCACCGCTTCCGCCCGAAGTGCCACTCCGGTCCGGTTGAAAGTGATGGTTACCTTGTATTCATATCCCGGCAAGAACTTGTCTCCCGTGTGGGTGCTCCATATATCTATGGGGTCGAGCGTCCATGTTTCTGTAGTGTATGCCCCGGTATCACCTCCCGACTGGGCATCGTACAACTCTGCCGTCACTGTGATGCCCAACTTCGGCTCACCGGACTGAGTTCCTACCCATTCACCCTTTATGGGGTCGAACCTGTCGGTGTCTTCTCCGTATTCAATACCCTTTGACAAGACATAGCAGGTACCCAGTGTGACAGCCTCGTTTGGCGGTATGATGGGCTTGTGTTCCAAAACCTTGTCAGCATACGGATAAGGCGTTGTTTCGGATACGGTATAGGTGGTATAGTCCCGGGTATCTATGTCACTGTCTCTGGTATACAGTTTCAGTCGGGTCGGGATAACCAGTCCGTCCTCTTCGCGGGTCGGTTCTATGAAGGCAATCCTGATATTCCGCACACCCACCATCCCGACCATATCGGGATTACGCTCGCCGAGGAACGTCAGTTTGGCTGTCAAATGTCGGAATTTTAGTTCCTTTCTTTCCTGAAGGAATGTATTGTCCGATTCTTCATCCTTCTTCATGCTGGCCGAATGCGCCTCGCAGCCGTCACAGGACAGCAGGTCCACACTGCCGTCCTTAACCTTGACATCCAGTTCGGTAAAACCCTTTCCTGTCACAGGTGTAAGCACATCGTCCGGTGCATAACCGGTGGCATGAATCTTTCCGAAATTGGAAGGATAGGTATAGGGTGTCTCAAAATAGACGTGCCGGTCGAAGGTATAGTGGTTGATCTCCTTGTCGAGAAGCACGGTAAAACTTGGTTCTGCATTTGGGCTGCCCTCTATCCAACTGCCATGAAAGACATTGTTGTTCCAAAATAGAAGGCGTCCGGACGGTCCGCTATTCAACATCTCTTCTGCCACCACGCGTGTATGTACCGCAATGGGCATACCGTCGGGGTACGGCACCTCGTCCGACCACTCATCCCCTGAGTGACAGGCTAGCAAAGAAAGACTTGCCATTCCGACAAAAAAAGTATGTATCGTTCGCCTCATAATCTATAAGTTAATTCAATTCCACATTTGCACTACCGCCATCTTTCCATGCTTCCACACGAGTATGTACCTTGATGTACTCCGGTTCGGAACCGGTCCGTCCCGGTGTGGCGAAAGCGTCCACCGTCAGGATGTAATAGACATTCCGTTCCACCTGTCCGTCCGCATAGGTAGGAGGTGTATCAGCTGGCTTGTCGGTAGCTTTTCGGTTATCGACATAGGTATAATAGTAACCCCGTCCGCGCGGCATCGCCTTGAAGGATGCCAATTTCTTGGGGTCGTCTTTTTCTGTCCATTTTCCCAGTTCGACAGCTATGGTCCTGGCAGCACCATAGGTATAGAACTCTGTTTCACCCTGTTCGCCCACGACGGAGAGATAGGTGTTCTCAGGGAAACCGGGCTGTTGTTCATCATAAATCTGACCGGTCTGAACCATATAATAATAGTTCAATGAAGCGGTGAGGATGGCCCAAGATACTTTCTCCGACGGAGAGGTTATACGTACGATTTTTTCAGGAAGCGTAGTTTCACTGCTTCCTTTCGCAATCAAATCCTTGATGGTGCTTTTCATTTCCGAAGTCAATTCTGGCGACTCTTTCGCATTCATCTTATCGATATAGTTTGCCATTTTCTTCTCGACAAACAAATCTTTGGGCGTAAACTTGGCTGTGATGCTCACATGGGTAATCATCGGCCACGGATAGTTGTAATTGGTCAGAATCACTTTCGAGGCTTCATCCGTCAGAGACAGGTCAAACGTATTTTCGGGGCAATACAGTCCTTCGCAATAACAAGTCTCGTCATTGATACCATTGGGCATTCTGTTTTCCTTATAAGGCAATGTCTTGACATAGAATCGGCTCTGCTGGTTGAGAGTCTGTACTGCATGGTAAAGAAAATTATCTCTCAGATTTTGAGGAACAGGAGTCCCCCCTTCTCCGATGGAAATATTGTCCTGCAGGTTCTTGTTGGGGTCTTCGTAGTAAAATGACTGTTGGTCCGGAAGCCAGGTTGCACGCTGCATGATATACGATTTGCGGTTGAGTCCGTTGACCAAAAAGCGTACATTGTCCTGACGTATCCATCCGCGTCCTTTCAAGCCCTTCGTCAGCACACAATATTGTACACCTGGTTCAGCACCTTCTACGAGTTCCTGGGGTTCTGCCACCTTGCACGTCACCAACATCTTGGCCACGTTTCTTTTGAGGGCAAATGATTCGGAGATGCTGTATCTGTCGTTGTCCTCAGTCAGCGTCAGCTGGTGGCCCTCCGTGCAGAACATGGCAATATCGTTCCGTGTGTAAGCAGCATCCGGAGTGTCATCGAGGCCGATGCCTCTGCCGGGTGCATATTCCTCTGCCAGACTGCCATAATTGTCTTGTTGCTCATTTACCGGCACTGCGTATTCCTTGTTGCCATCGGCAAAGCAGTCTGCCTGCTTTGGGGAGAGGTTGACACCGATGTACACCTTCTTGAGACCGGTTGTCAGCCGGTTGGTTCCTCCCTGGTTGATTTTGAACGTCACTGTTCCGTCGGATGCAGCACCCGGATAAGGAATCCGAAACCATGTCTTCGGGTTCTGTCCCGCGGGGTTGCCTTCGTTGTCCAAATCCTCGAAAAAGAGACAAACCGAATGAATTGCATTCTCGTTCTCAACTCCCGGGCGGGTTGTTTCTTCATCACTGCCCGATGTCGTGCGTGTCATTCCGGTGTTTTCGTTCAAAGACAGCTTCAACGAAAAACATAGCTCACCCGATATGGGAACGGGAGCAGGCTCGGCAGGTTTCGCCATAAAATTTTCCTCCTCCGCACAACTGTTCAGAAGCGACACCAATGCAGCTCCGAGCATGAGATTGCGTATCCTATCGGTCATTGTCTTCATTTCACGTATATCTTAATCAGTTACTCAGGACAGTTCCGGGGCATTGCCCGGTCGGAACCGGTCTGATATTTTTTTCTTCATCTTCTCAGTCTGTGCCGAGCTCTCCTTCATTGAGGCGGATCACCCAGCCGTTAATGATAATCTGTGTCTTGAGCCACGACAGGTTCTTGTCGAGGAAGAAGACAAGTGTATAGGCATCGTTGCGGTCGAAGAACTGCTGGTCAGTCAGTTTGCTTCCTTCGGCGCGTCGCAACAGCAGGTAGTCCAGCAGGGGGATGTCAATCACCGGCTCGTCGTCTGTGGTACGGTGAATCCGCAGGCGTGTGGGGTTGCCTTCCACCAAACGTGAAGTGTTGAATTCTGCAAAGGCTACCGTGGTGGCTCCCGTTCCGTCCGGCTGGCCGCCTACGCCCTGTTGTCCCGTTGAGTAGGGACGGTAGGTCAGTGTGCCATTGGGTATGGGCAGGTTGTCATATCCCAAACGGCTGTTGTCGTCTGTAATCGCAAAATCAAAATGTTTGTCATCCACCGGATTTCCGTTGATCTGCTGCAGAATGATACGGATGCGGCGTGTGTCCTTGATCAGGGATACGGTATGTTCCGTGTAGTCTTTTTCGACGACGATGTCTGCCGCTCCGTGCCATAGCGGGTGCAGTTCGCTCTTCGAAACCATCTCTTCATGGTTCAGTTCTACGTGTGTGTCCTCCTTGACTGTACACGCTTGCGGACCGGTGAAAGATTCCCCATCGAGTCCAGCCCATGCAATCAGTTGGTATGAACCGGGTTCGAGGTCCAGTGCCATGCGCCATTGCGGATTGCGCAGAGCCTCTCCGCTTTCTGTCCGGGTGGCGATGTATTTTCCTTCATCGTCGAAGATATAGAGCGAAACAAGATCCACCGATGTAGGAAATGCGTCGGCTGCTCCGCCGTTATCATCATAGATCAAATACTCGAAGCGAATCCCGGTTCCATAGAGGCAATCGGATAGGTCTTCATCGATCAGCGAGGAACAGGATGAGAGGACCCACGCCAGCAGACAGCACATCAGTCCCTTCACAGTAGGCAAACACCGGATTATATGTCGCTCTTCACTTTTCATATTCAATAATTTGAGTTGTCGTACTAATACCACAGATATTTCCCGGAAATGGGAAATATCTGCGGATTTTAAAAGTTATTTATGGGTTAGAGTTCGATTCCTTCGTTTTTACGTACTACCCAAGGAAGGATAGATACTTTCACGCTCAGATACATCTTGCTGGTTTCGTCAGGATTATTTGGATCGATTTCGCCTGTCGGGTCACCAAGGTCATTAACTTTGCTGACTGACAACTTGTACACATTGTTACGAACGATAGCAAATTCCATAGGACCCATCTGTTCGTTATTATTGTTATTCATGTGTCTGATCCAGTATTTGTAATAGCAGGTTGCACCTTTATTACCATCACCAATGTATTCCTTAATTAATTCTGAATTTTCAGTAATTTCATAGAAATCAATGATGTCTTGCTTGTTTTTGTACAACACGTTGGCATAAGAATAAAAATTTTCTCCACTTGTGTAGCTTGTAGTCTCAAAGTCGTTTTTTCCCTTATTCAAAACATAAACTTCTTTAGGAGCATAGGTAGCCTGGAAGATGATACCGGTTGAATAGCCGTTCAACTGTGCATCCTGTGTTGTTGTATTTTCCATGCAATAATCCAAAAGTTGATGTTCTGCTTCTGTAGGCAGATTTTTATATTCTTGCGAGTTTACAGCATACTCTTGGTCAGAACCAAACCATTCAATATAGAAGTTATCTTTTGAGGCAGCCTCTACAGTCTTGGCTGTAAAATAAGGATCAATCACGAAATTGTTACCCGTCTGATCTCCGTTACCGAAAGTATTGTCAGTCTTCCAATTACCATCAGCACCAGCCACTTTGCGGAAGTAGTAAGCATCGTTGCGCAAGTTTACCAGTTTATAACCTGTCAATGTTACAGTAGCGGCAACATCTGAAGTACCTTCCTTGTTAACCTCATATTGGTTTTCTTGTCCCTGGGTAATGTTTTCTGCCTTATAGGTAATCTTGGCAGCTGTACGCTCTACTGAAACTTCCAATTGTGCTGCTGTTTCAGCCGTGCTGTTTAACTTAGAAGAAATCGATAATTCACCAGGGGTACGGCTTGTCATGAGGAATTTATTCTTGCTTTCATTGAAGACCGCATCTGTCTTGACTGTTTTCTCAAGGAATGTTTCCAAATTGATTCCCGCATTTGCACCGCTGACACTTCCGTTCATCACGGCATAGACTTTCATGCCAGTACCTTCAATTCCTACTTTGATGGGATTAGTAGTCGTGTAAACAACATTTTTTTCCTCATTCGACTGTTGGGTAAAATCTTTACTATTTATTGTCAAGACACCCTTACAAGTTGACGTTTTTTCGTGTCCGTCGAAGAAATAGAGGGCAATGTCATGGAAGTTGTTTTCATTGTCTGTACCGATTTCAGATCCATCTCCGTTTTCAGGATCTGTTTCTGTAAGTGCTCTACCCATGGCATCTGCACCACCCGGCATGGCAATACGGATTGTCGCATAGGTCTCAGCGTTACCAAGGATACCCTGACCGCCCGGAGTCGTGTTATCCAAACCTTCATCGTTGCTGCATGAGAACAGCCCCATAGCCATTGTAATGGCTGCTAAAAACTTGAATTTCATGTTCATAATAAATTTGTTTAATTTAAAAGATTGTTGTTTTCCACTTTTTTCTCTAACTCTATCAGGTTGTGTTCCGCTGCGCTGACTCCACGGTCACGGGCCTGCTCCAGCAAGGTGCGGGCAAGGTCGTAATCGCCGCGCAACAGAGCCAGCACGCCCCGGCTGTGTACCGCTTCGGGAGTGTCTCCGGCTTTCAACAGATAGTCTTCCGCCTTGTCATACACCCCGTCGATGATGGCTATGTTGGCAGCATTGAGGTTGGCAATCGGGTCTTCCGGATACATGCGTACCGCCACATCGAAGACCTGGTTGAACTCTTCGCTACCGGGAGCGTATTCACCGGAAACAACGAACATCTCATGCAGACTCAACTTCTGCGGACGAGTCTTGATAATCTGTTTGGCTTCCTCTACGTCGAAGCCGCGTATGGTGTAGTGAATCGTATAATCGGAATGACGCAAGGCAGGGAACCACTCGCGCAGCATATAGCGATAGGTGGAACCGTCACCGGCATTGCGCAGCAACTGTTCACGCCGGTCGGGAGTCTTCGTCGTATCGTTGATGATGGCCAGCATCTGCTCCTTGTCCTTCAGGTCGGATGCCAAGACCTTGTTCCGCAAACCGTCCCAGTCTTCCGGAGTGGAGGTTACGGCTATGAGTTTGTCCTCAAATTGATAAAGACCGCGTACATAATCCTTCAGTGCCACGGTACGCCCGGCAGCCAACCGTGTGTTGAGCGCATAGGTGCCCTCGGGTGACGCATAGCCATGAATGGTTATCTGGCGGATGGTGAGATCCCGGTCGTTCTTCACTCGGTCAATCGTTTCGCGTATCTTGGCGAGTTCTGCCGGATTGCCCCGGTAGGTGGAATCGATATTCGTACGATTCACACGGAAGTCAAGAAAGGCCGTACCCTTTTCGCTGCGTGACTTGACTGCTTCGGCTTTCGGTTCGACATAAGCCAGCAAAGGCTTTACCTGATAAACCGCCGGCAGCAGGTTGAGCTGCATCAGGTCGGTCTCTCGGTTTTCCTGGGTATAACCGCCACAACCGCACCATTCCTCGTCCACAGTCAGGGTGGCCCCGTGCATCCATTTTTCATAAGGCACCATCACACGGTAAGGCACGGTCTGCTTCTTGCCGGGACGGAAACGCAGCTCTTCGACATCGGCATATTCGGGGTATTTGCGACGTTCGCGCTCATACATGATATGCTGGCGCCGTCCGCTGACGATGACCGGACGCAGGAATAAGGTATCCGTACCGTCAGAAATAACCGGAGTAAGTGTCAGGAATCTGTTGGAGGGCAGTTGCAACGAATCAAGGTCAAAAATCATCTCTACACTGACCTGCCGGTTTTCCTTCTTCGCTTTCAGTTCTTTGATATGTATTCCTCCTTTGGCGACTTTCTGCGCCATCAGCTGTGCCGGTAGAACTGCCGTTATAGCAGCAGCCAGCACCATGTACAGTATGGTGTTTCTATTTTTCATCTTTATAGATTTTTAGAACAGGTAAATCAGGCTGAGTGCGGCTTTAGTCGGGCCGAAATAGTGTTTGCTGTCTTCACCAATCTTTTTCCCGCATTTGTGACACAAATATTTGTCATACTTCAGATAAGCGTATCCCAAGCCTATGCTGGCTTCGAAGTTCCAGTGTTTGCTCAGCATCCATTGGTAGCCGTATGACAATCCGGCTCCGGCAAGCCATCCTTGGTAGCGATGGTCCATGATGGCGCGATTCTCTATCGAGCCGAACATCTTGCCGTTGCGGAATCCCCAGGGCAGCATACCGCCCCAGTTGTAGTGCGCCCAGTGTGCATGAACACCGAAAAAGTGCCCATTGTAACGTTCGCACGTCCACCAGCGAAATTCAGGTTGAACAAGGATGTGCTTCATCTTCATGTTGTCACGAAAACTCCACGGATTCAAGTTGCCGGAGACATCAAGCGTGATGCGCTTGCTAAGGGCAACTTCGATACCCAGATTGATGGTGGATGTGGCATCGTAGAGCAGATTGGTCTTGAGTCCTACTTTCTGACAGAAAGCCGGAGACAAGCAGCCGGCGAAGAGGGCCAGCAATAGAAGAATCCGTTTTTTCATATTCATTATCATCTTTTTTTCAAATGCGAATAATTATTTTCTATAACTATTTACTTTTTCAAAAGTCATCGCAAGCGATCGTGCCATTGAAACCCGGTAATTACTCCGACTATGTTTCCTAAGCAAAGATGTTTTGCCCAAAAAGGTTGCTTCTCTCATTAAGAGAAGTCTTTTAGTCCGGGCGGAAAATCAAAAGACTGAAAAATAAGGTATAAATACCGTATATGAATTTGGATTTGCTCAATATTTGTTGTTGAATTATACTTTTTGTGCAAACAAGTGAAAAAAAAGTACGTCTTATAGGGCCTATATGCTGAATAATTCGTACTTTTACAGCCGTAATCGTTTCTCTTAATGAGAGAAAGAAGCATTTGCTCAACATGTTTTTCTTTTCACAAGTCATTCCGCTGCTTTCTTTTTTGTATCCTCAGTCTTTTTTGTCATCCGATAGTCTGCGGCAAAAACGCTTTTCTTTTTTACCAGAACTCACTTTTCATGCCTGTTTCCATACATCTCTTTTGAAGAGAAATAAGTCAGTACAGATATTTGCATATCAAACAGATAGAAAGGAAAAACGCAAGTTTTGCACAACATTCAATCCCATTACACAACTATTTTTAATGTAACCGAGCAATTATCCGATAGCTTTCATTGTTTTATTCAACTGTTTTAGTAATTTTGCAGTTGTTTGGTATTTCTCTTCAAAAGAAATCCTATCAGGTTCGTAATTTATTGTTCAAATTTCTCTATCATTGCCGTCTCTTTTCACAAGCCGTTTTTATCAATTATTCTGAGCAGTATCCAATTTCATGCAATGAGGTTTTTTCAAAAGCCGTATCCGTAAAAAAGTGAGATAACCTTACCAGCGTTCGCAACGACTGGTATAAAAGGATGTTTTGCCTCGGCAAAACCGGGCGCACACAAAAACACCGCCGGTACGGATGTATGGGCGGTGCAAAGAGTTATTGCTGCCATGTCAGGCAGTCTGTCCACTCAACAGCTTGCCGAGCTGCTGCCTGCAGAACTCCTCGTATTCGGCTTGGTCGGTGCCGCTCTCGACAGCGCGGTCAATGACATCGCCCAACTCATCGAAGCAAACTTCCTTGCTGACACACTCCGTGGCGGAGCCGCTGAGCAGATACACCTCGTAGTAATCCGAGCCGTTGAGTACAATCATGACGTATCCGGTATGGAGCCGTCCGTTCAGTTTGATGCGCAGTGCAGGCAAGTCCCTGTAGATGGTGGCAGCAAACTCCGTGATGCCCCATGACATGATTACCGGTGCCGGGGTCATTCCTACCAGCTGTTCCTTGATGGTCTGTGCAATTTGCAATACATATTCTTTTTCCATAACTGCAGTGTATTAAAATGATTATTGATTTGTTTTACTCGAACCAATCCGGGTTGTCCTTCTTCAACTCGGCTATCAGTTTCTCGTCGCTGAGCTGAAGGGTTGACGCATCGGTAAAGAAAAAGATTCCGTCATAGATTCTTCCGGCTTCCTCGCTGGCAAAGCCTTCGTTCTTGTCTTCAAAGCTACCCGGTTGCAGGGCATCAAGCAAGAGTGTCGAGCCGATGAGCAGCTCTTCACCTTCGTTGGATTCCACTACACGGCAATCATAAGCCTTGCCGTCAAACTGTACTTTCTGTGTTTTCATACGCCTGTTCATTTTAATGGGATATGTTTACCGTTTTTCTTGAGATACTCCATGATGCACTTGGCTTCTTCATGCGAAGCATGGTTGCGTTCATCGTAATGGCGTGTCTCGTCTGCCATCACCACAATACACTCCTTGACCAGCCGATAAAGGCTCTGCTGCAGTGTGGGGTGCATATCGGGAATAGCGGCGGCGAACCGCTTGGGATTGAAACTGAAACTGTTTACCGCCATTTCCCAGTCTTTGGCGAGCTTGTACTCCTTGCTTTCTCTGATATTTTCCATGTTCATAAAATTTAATGAGTTGTTTTTTTCTTCCCTCCGTTCGGTTCTATATGCTGTCGGAACCGCCTTGGGATTTACAGATGCTTTTCAAGGACTGGCGAACCAGCTGCTTCCGACGCTTTTTCCGGAAAATTACGCTTTCGCAGAAAGGAAGAATTTTGCAGGAAATGCACTTCAAAGTGACGGAATCCAGCGCGGCAGTCCACCTTTGCGACTGGAAAAACCAACCGGTGAAGACAGGTATGGACTGAAACAGACAAGAGATAAATAGAAAAGAGGGAAACAGGCGATAGAACAGGTAACGGGTGGCGGCGGGGAATCGGGAGGCAATTAGAAAGGGATAGAAAAGGGTGTTTGCGCGGATGACGGCACATGTCGGCAGACGCGCCGCCCGGCAATCCTGCCAAGCGGTTGGCTGTGAATCCCTGTTCCTTATTATATAGGGCAATTCCATGAAAAGACAGAGGGCGGATTCCTCCGCTCCTCCGTCCAAGAGTGATTATGGTGTCAAGCTGCAATCTCTTCCTTTGTCTCTTTGCCAGCAGTCGCTTCCGCTTCGGGCTGTGGTTCATCGGACGGCTCCGCTTCCTGCCTTGCCTGTTCCTGCACGAGCAGGACGGCTTTCTTTTCCTCGATGCGCTGATGGCGTTTCTCGTACACCTCGTTGTGTCCGTTCTTGATTTCTGCCAGTGCTTCGGGCATGTGCTTCTCTGCAAAGTCAAGCAAGAGGCTTGCCGTGGCATTGCTGCCCGATGCGTTCTTGAAATTGGCAATCAGATAATCCCTGCGGATGACGGCTTTCTGCTTGGCTGTAAGGTTCTCGATGATGTTCATCTTCTCCTTGTCCGTGAGGTAATGGTAGGTCTCTTCACACTCGATGCCGACCTCTGCAAAGTGTTCCCTACGGAGGGAAGAAAGCAGGAAGAAATAAATCATCTTGTCCTCGTCCTGCCCGAACTTGCGTTCCGACATATCCACCTCCAGAATCTGCTTCTTGGTGTCCTCTACGGTCTTTTCAAGGGCAATCTCCTTGTTGCGCTTATCCTGCTTCTCCAATTTCTCCACCGGTGAGAGCGTCTGCTGCTGCGTTGTACCATTATAGCCTGTGGATGAATGCACCGCATTTCTTACATAGCATAGTACGATGTCCTTGCTCTCGATGCGGAAATAAAGGGTGATTTCGCCTGCCTCGCTTCGGGTTCGGATTTCCTCGCATTCCTTTACGTAGTCGTCCACTTCCTGCTCGTAGTCCTTGCAGGCTTCCTCGTATGCTTCGTCTGTCTCGTAATCCTCTTTCCGGGGTGATGTGGACAGCTCGGGATAGGGCTTTGCATAGCCATTGAGACGCTCCACCTCATAGCCCATGGCGGTCAGTCGTTCCATCACGTCCTCGTTGCCGTTGAAATTTTCCTGGCAGAGGGCAACCTCGGGGCGTTCTTCCATTAGTCGCACGGCTTTCTCTGTGAGATAGGTTGCATTCATTTCAGCAAGACAGGTGCGGTTGGCGCAATTTCCGCAACCACCCTCACAGAACAGCATCATGTTGTTGGTGTTGTGGGAGCATGACAGACAGAGGGTCTTGTCGAATGCGTACCGCTGCAAGTCGGTGGTGTATTGCCGTTCAATGCTGCGTGCCACCTCGGTGGCTTTCATCCCTCGCCAACTGTTGTACTGCTGTACGCTTTCACACAGATGCTTCTCGTACACCTCTCGCTGAATCTCTTCCCCATAACGGCAGATTTCGCTCGCTACGCTGATAGTGATTTCGTCCTGCTCCAGAAGCCGGGCTATTTCGGGTATCAAGGAGACGAATTTCAAGCGTGTGCGGATATACTTCTCGTTCTTGCCGAACTGCATCACCAAAGCCTGTACATCATAGTGACCGCTGTCTATGAGCCTTTGGTAAGCATTGGCTTCCTCAATCGGTGTGACATCCTTGCGTTGCAGGTTTTCCGTCACCGCCATTTCCTCGGCTGTCTCGTCCGATATTTCCATAACAATAGCCGGAATTTCTTCCAGTCCTGCCATGAGGGAGGCTCGGTATCGGCGTTCTCCGAACACAATCTCAAAGCGGTCTTCTGCCACCGGACGCACTCCGACAGGTTGCAGGACACCCTGCTGACGGATGCTTTCGGCAAGTTCCGACAGGCTTTCCTCGTCAAAGTTCTTGCGTGGGTTGTAGTTACTCGGCTGTACGTTTGCCAATGCCACCATCGTGATGTTTTTCTCCATTGATTGAACTGCTGCTGTTGTTTCCATAATCACAAAATTTAGTTTGAACTTGATTTTTTTTGTTTCCCTCCGTTCGGTCCAGTTTCCTGTCTGAACCGCCTTGGGATTTACAGGTGCCTTTCAAGGACTGGCGGCCCAGCTGCTTCCGACACTTTTTCCGGAAAATTACGCTTTCGCAGAAAGAAAGAATTTTACAGGAAATGCACTTCAAAGTGACGGAATCCAGCGCGACAGTCCACCTTTGCACTGGAAAACCAACCGGCGAGGACAGAAATGTGCCGGAGAAGCAACATTCAAGATAAGGTAGAAGGGAGATGATACGCCGGAAGGCGGACAGTAAAAACGGAGAAACTGTAAAGGAAGGATATGCGGTACAACCGGACAGACGGAGCGCAGGGCAAGGCGAGGTAAAAAGGCATATTGGCTGGAAAATTCTGTCAGTTCAGGACTTTGCCATAAATATATCCGACCGAAGTATGTGTTATTCAGAAAATATCGCTATTTTTGTAGTAAAGAAACCGCTGTTTCGGAAATGACTGTTTCGGAACACTGACTTAAAATAGACAAGGATATGAGATTTTTTGATAGAAAAGAGGAAATAGCCTCTCTGCAGGAGATAGGCAGACAGGCGCGGGAGAACGCCCAATTTACGGTCGTGACCGGCAGACGCCGTATCGGAAAGACCATGCTCGTACGGAAGGCCTACGAGGATGAGCCGATGCTGTATTTCTTTGTCGCCCGAAAAGCCGAAGGAGACCTGTGCGAGGATTACCGGCTGGAGATAGAGAACAAGTTGGGTGTTCCAACCATGGGACGCCCGGAACGCTTTGCCGATGTGTTCGAATACCTGATGAAGCTCTCGGCAGAACGCCCCATCACGCTCTTCATCGACGAGTTCCAGGAGTTTTTCCGTGTAAACAAATCGGTGTTCAGCGACATGCAGCGCATCTGGGACCTCTATAGCCAGAAGTCCCGTATAAACCTGATAGTCTGCGGTTCGATATACTCCATGATGACCAAGATATTCAAGGACAAGAAAGAGCCGCTGTATAACCGTCAGTCGCGCTTCATGACCGTCCGGCCGTTTACACCCAGCGTCCTGAAGGAAATTCTGGCGGAATATAATCCCGCCTATACACCGGAAGACTTGCTGGCTCTGTACGCTTTCACGGGAGGCGTGGCCAAGTATGTACAACTGCTGGTGGATGCAGGAGCTACTACCAAGGCAGCCATGCTCGACCACATCATAAAAGCCGATTCCATCTTCCTGGGGGAAGGAAAAGCCATCCTGATAGAAGAGTTCGGTAAGGATTACGGCATCTATTTCTCGATCCTGTCTGCCATTGCTCGGGGAAAGACATCCCGTTCAGAAATCGAGAACGTCATCGGCAAGGAAATCGGCGGCTACCTGACCAAACTGGAAAATGAATACGAGGTCATCGCCAAGAAGCAGCCCCTCTTCGAAAAGAGTTCTACCAAGAACGTCCGCTATACGATAGAGGACAACTTCTTCACATTCTGGTTCCGCTTCATCTACAAATACAGCTACATGCTGGAGATAGAGAACTATGGAAGCGTGAAAACGATCGTGAACCGGGACTATGAGACCTTCAGCGGCTTGATGCTTGAACGCTATTTCAAGCGTGTGCTGATAGAAAAGCAGGCCTTTACCCGCATCGGAAGCTGGTGGGACCGCAAGGGTGAAAACGAGATTGACATCGTGGCGGAAAACGAATTGGAGGAAACCGCCACCTTCTTTGAAGTGAAGCGCAAGGCCGAGAACATCGACCTGGAAGTGCTGGAGACGAAGGCAGCTGTATTTTTACGCGCTACCGGAGAGTTCAAGGGGTATGCCCTCTCATACAAGGGGCTGTCCATGGCAGACATGTAACAATGCCGGGCTGTTCAGTCCGGACATACGAAAATATGGAAGCAGGAGAAAGTGAGGAAAACCCTCACTTTCCATGCTTTGCCAGATACTCCTTCATCGCCTCGTTCACAATGTCTCTCAACGACATGTTTTTCTCGATAGCGAGGTATTTCATGCGTGTGTGAATGCTCTTGTCAATGACGAAATTACAATGTACTGCCGGCTCCTTTTCCTTCTTAACCGGTACCGGCTTCTCCTTTTGCGGAGATTTCTTCGTGGATGACAGCAATCCGTCCAGTCCGGTCTTCATGCCGTCTTTCAATAAATCGCTTTTGCCCATATCTGTTTATTTTAGTTTCAATACTTCTTTAGCCAGTTCCATGTAGTCCTTGGCTCCGTTGCAGTTCTTGTTGTACTCGAAGATATTCTCTCCCTTAATCGGTGCTTCGGCCAGTGCCACATTGTCCCGGATGACGGTTCCGAACACCTTGTCGCAGAAAGAATCGTTGATGATTTCAGCCACGCTCTTGTTGAGCGTCTTGCGTTTGTCATACTGGGTGATGAGAATGCCGCCTATCTTCAGGTTGGGATTCAACCGTTCCTTGACAATTTCAATCACACTGGTAATCTTGGCCATTCCGCGCATAGCCAAAAACTGTGCCTGTACCGGAATGATCAGATAATCCGCAGCCGTCAGCGCATTGAGCGTCAACAGCCCCAAGGAAGGCGGACAGTCAATCAGGATGTAGTCGAATTTCCGGCTTTCGAGCAATTTGGCAATCAGTCCTTTCAGAATCAGTTCCCGTCCCGGCTCGTTAATCAGTTCGGATTCTGCCGCCGACAGGTCCAGGCAGGACGGCACCACGGCAAGTCCGTTCTCCAGCTCTACAAGCGGCAAAGGATATTCGCCTTTCATCGCTCCGTACACCGTCTGTTCCTCCTCGATGGAAAGTCCGCACGACTCTGTCAAGTTAGCCTGACCGTCCATATCAATAGCCAGTACACGCTTTTTCTTCTGCCCTAAAGCGGCAGCAAGATTGATGGTGGTGGTTGTCTTTCCAACCCCGCCCTTGTGGTTCAATATCGCAATAATCTTTGACATAAAACATTGTCTTTAAATCATATACAAAGATAATACTTTATTTAGTAAATACTAAATAAAGTGCATACTATTTTACTATAAAATATCACTTTAGTAATATAGTATTTTAGTAGATTAGTATATACTAAAATGCTAATCTACAATTTTACTCATCTACTAAATGTAGTAGCTACTATGTGTAGTAAACGGTATGAGATAACTCTTCAACAATTCTTATCTGACAGGTGCACCGAAGTCATCAGTTGCCAGATAGAACGTTTTTTTCAGTCTGAAAAATCGTCGGACAAAATGAGCTACGAAAAAAATAAGGTAGTTGTTTCAGAAGCCACCCCCACCTTTTGTATGCTGGTGCGTATTAACAATGATGCGGTATGGAAAGGCGAGTCAGGTATCAACAAAAAGGAAAAAGAGAACAGGTGCTTTGTCATGCTGACTATTCAATCTGATTGCCAATACATAACAATTAATCATAGAATCATTAACGTCAAAAAAACGAGTAACATGAAAAAATGGATTACACTGAGCGTAGGCTTGCTCATGTCCGGATTCCTGTTCGGGCAAACTGAAAACACCCAGGAAAAGAAACAACCGATGAAAGGTTATGAAATCAACGGCCTGATAACCGGGAAATATACCGGCAAGGTATATCTGGTAAAGGAAGATGGCATGCACGGGCCACAGACAAAAGTGGACAGTTGCGAGGTGATAGACGGACGTTTCCAATTCAAGGGAGATTCCGTACCTGAACAATCGGTCATCTATTTCATCCAGAGTCATGACGAGCAGCTGGCACCCGTCTTTCTGGAAGCAGGTCAGATCAACATGACCATGCGTGCCGATTATTTCTTGGGTTCGTCGACCAAAGGAACCATCAACAATAACCTGTGGACGCTTCACCAGTTGCAGACAAGATACTGGATAGACAGCATGCTGCTGGCTTCCAACACTCACTATATGCGCTACGGACGCGGTAATTTGGCCGTGGAGGACAGCCTGTTCAAATTCCGCACCTGGGAACAGAACACCAAGAAACTGAATATGGAGAAAAACATGGTGAGATTCTACAACGACCAGGCTTTTGCCCCGTTCATCATGCTGTTTGAGATGACCAACGAATTATCATTGAACGAGCTGAAGGAACTGCGCGGACAGTTGAACGAAAAACTGAACGACCATCCGTACACCAAGGAACTGGATGAAATCATCGCCAACAAGGAATTTAGGGTCGGTATAGAGGCACCGGAGTTCTCCATCAAAGGCATGGATGGCGAGGATATCGAATTGAAGAACTTTATCGGTAAATACATCCTGCTCGACTTCTGGGCATCGTGGTGCGGACCGTGCCGCAACGAAATGCCGAATGTGGTAAAACTCTACAAGGAATGCAAGGGCAAGAACTTTGAAATCATCGGCATCTCGCTGGACCAGAAGCCGGAGCCTTGGAAGAAGGCGGTGAAAGATCTGAAGATGACCTGGCCGCAGGCGTGCGACTTTCAGGTCTGGTATGGTCCGGTAGCACGCAGATATAACCTGACTGCCGTACCTTACACCGTACTGATCAATCCCGAAGGGAAAATTGAAGCGTTGAACCTGCGCGGAGAAGAACTGATTACCACCATCAAGACCTTGTTGAAAAACAACAAGAAGAAATAAGGGGGTAGAAACGGGAAATACACCGGTCTGTATGCCTGCCCGGTGCAGGTGTACAGACCAACAGACCAAAGCATAAAACATAGCCGGCATGTCCGAGAATTATTTCCGGTTCTCTGCTTTCTAAGATGATTTAACGAAAAATCAATCAATCTGTTAGAATCAAATTCCTATTTTTCTTTATTTTTGTGTTATCCAACTGAAGTGTAAAAGATAACGCATATGGAAACGAGCAAAATCCCCGTACCGGAAGATGTACTTGAAAAGATAAAAGCTTACTGCCTCGAAGCCGGACAGCCTGTTGAAAACTGGGTGGCGACCACCTGGCGATTTCTAGAAAAGAACGACATTGACATTTATAATGAAACGTGTGAACCGACTCTTGCCGGCTCTTCGGACGTGGAAGAGGAACGCGCACAGCTGATACAGCTCTGTGAGCTGATGAGTGAATTTCTGCGTAAACAAAAGCAAAGGCAGGCGCACCTGCCGGATCCGGAGGCCCTGCAAAAAGCCGAAGCCGACATAGCTAAGCTGAAAGAGCATATAAAGGAGCACAAGCAACAGTTGGATGAATACCGCAAAAAACATGTGGCCTTTGTCTACGAAATAATGAAATGGCAGAACAAGTATAATGATCGTGACAAACAATACCATTGTACTCTGTTTGACCTTAATGAAAAAATGAAACTGCTGGAGATGGCCAAAACCGAATTGAAACGCTGCAAGGGACTTTTTGCTACTGCCAACGAAGTAGTTCTGAAGAAACTGGGCATTTGAAGCACTGCGTATACATCATCTCAAACAACAAATCATATGAAGGAAATTCCAAGACAGAATATCGTTTTGAGCACCGTTGCTGTCATCATGCTGGTCTTGATTCTGACAATCGGATTCTTTGCCATTCCTGTCGGCATCACCTTGTGTTCGCTCATTTGCGTTATCCATGGAATAAAATCCTTTTCATGGAATTTTCTGAAATGGTCTGTCATTTTTCTGGCCATCGGCATCGTTTCGGTCATTTATACTATTATTCTGATTACATCCATGTAACTACATCTAATTTTTAAAACTTATGAAAGTAAAAAGTGAAGTTATGTTTCTGGCTAAAGTCAAGCTGCTTCCTGTATGGGCAGCAACTCTATTGTCTGTGCTGTTTGCAAGCTGTTCCGAGAAACAGGTTAAAAACGGATGGTATCATATAACAGACGGCAAGACGCTGACTTTTGATTCATCACCCATTGTTACCACGGCTGATTTTGAAGTCCTGCGAATAGATTCTGCCTTGAACAGTGCAAACGTCATGACGTACATAATTGCCGGCAAAATAAAGTCCGGCAAGGCTAAAGCATGGGCTGACGCAACTGAAAGAGCAATCGGCAAACAGATAGGTTTTCTTTACAAAGGAAAAGTCATAACCGCTCCACAAGTCAATGCCCGGATAGACAGCGGAAATTTTCAAATTATCCCCGACGGATTCTGCAATGATAGAGAAAAAATGTTCGAACTGTATGAATCCCTGGTGGATGAACGATGGTAGTAATGTAGTATCTACTAATTTTAGCAAACGACTATTTTATAATATCCTATTTTACTACGTTTAGTAAATACTACATTTAGTATTATTTGATTGTCAATCTGATATTCTTTCTATCAGAACGGCAAATCTTCATGGCTGTCCTGCGGAGAATCGGGAGGTGTCGGGACTTCATCTGCAGCAATAGCCGGACTTACAGTTTCTGGTGCCGTTCCTTCACGCTTGCCGGCAGTGATGAACTTCAAGACATCTGCCGAAATGGAAATCTGGATTTGCGGGTTGTCTTCTTTGTCTTTCCAAAGTGAAGTGGAGAGCGTCCCTTCAACCAGCAGCAGCCGTCCCTTGGTGAGATATTCTGACAGCCGGATATGGTTTTCTTTCTTGCTCCGAACCCTTACCCATGTGGTAATGCTGTTCCCGTGTGCGTAATCGTCCACAGCAATGTCAAATGCGATGAATGAACCGTGTGTTCCTGTGATAACCTGGCAATCTTTGCCGATGCGACCGATAGTATGAACGTATAACATAACTGAAATTGTTTTACGGCAAGGTGGTTAATCCTGCCATTACCTAAACTGACTTTGTTTTTATTCCCTTCTTTCGGTCCATTTGCGGCCGCAGGGATTATTTTTCTGCCTTGAAAGGTGGCGGTGGACATCCGCCATGGCCGGTAAGGAAAAATACGCTCGACAGCCGAAGAGGAAGATTTTTCCGAGACCACACGGGCAGAATGCCGGCATTGGCAGGAATGGAAACCGGCGGTTACCTTTGCTGAAAAATCCAATTCCCCGAGATCGCACGGCGGAGAACGGAAGAGCTGCTACAAGAGGGATGGATAGAAAAGGGAAATCTGAGGTAAAAAGGAACGGTGCATGGCAATGCCGTCGATAAAAAGGGACTTTGCGTCGGCAGACCGAAGCCGGAACAGACCCTACCAGGCCCCGGTAAGGTCTGTCTGTAGATTATCAGTCAATATCGTAACCAATCATGAAATCGTCATTGATAAGCAGATAGTAATAGCCGTTGCCACAATTCCGGTACTCCTTGCTGAATCCGGCAGCCATGTCGCCGTTTTCACGCGGTTCGCACCAAAGCGTACCGTCATAACCGCAAAAGTCGAAACGAAGCGTTGAGAATTTCTCCTTATTCTTCATGGCCTGGCGGAACCGCTGCATGCTCCAGCTTCCGCAATACTTCTCAATCGTGGAGAGTCGGATGCACTTTCCGTCAATAGCCGTTCCTGTGGTGATGCGGTTTTCGTACAGGGTCTTCTCAAAGTCTGCTGCTGTAATCTTGCGGAGCCAGTCGTTGGTATGCGTGGCAAGGCGTGCGAGCTTCTGATATTTGAGAATCATTTTCCTGTCCACATCCTTTTCGTCTTCCTTTTCCTGTGGCGGATAATAGATTTTTTCGATGTGGCTCCAGTCTGAAAAGATGTAGCCATGTTTGCGTTTGCCTTTCGCAATAATACCGACGATGTTCTCCCTGCCACGGTTGATAAATAATTTCCTGCGTTCCCCGTAAATTTTTACATACAAGACCGGTGGATTCTGTTCGTTACGGAGATATTCTTCTGCCGGATGCATTGTTGCTGTTGTTGTGTCCATACCAGTATTTTTTTAGTTGTTCATTCTTTTATTTTATTTGGAGCCGCTTCGGGCTCCCGTTTATAAGTTATCCTCACGAAATTTGACTTTTGTCCCTGAGTGCTGTTCTGAGTTCAGGGAGTGTGCCCGTCCTGACTCCCATTTCGCCAAAAGCTGTGTTTCTGACATAGTCCCGGTACTCCTTTCCGGAAAAGCTCTTTTCGCTCAGATTATTGAAAAACTTACGGATGCTGAATCCGTCTTTGCTTGACAGTATTGTCCTGCCGTCCTGTCTGATTTCTTCTTTCATCACTTCAATTTTCAAGTGTTCAACATTGTCTGCTGTCTTACTTTTCCCTCTGTTCGGACTGTCGCGACCGTCGGGATTATTTTTCTGCTCCGAAGGTCGGCAAGGAACAACCGGATAAGGCTGAGCGGAAAAATACGCTCACCGCTGTCAACGGAGAGGAAGATTTTTCCGGCTCACCCCTGCGGCGGTCTGCCGGCATTGTCAGGATTGTAACGGACGGGTATTTTCGCAGCAAAATAACTCTACCGAGGTCGCACGGCTGAATAATGGGACATAGGATAAAACAGCTCTGTGAATGAGATATAAGGGATGGACATGTGAAAAGCATAGAAAGGGAAGAGAAAAGCTGATGGATGTTTTGCCGGACAGAAAAAATGTATTATATTTGCAGCAACATGCTTACCCCGCTTCCCGTAAGAACAGCGCGCTCAGGGTAAGCTTTTTATTTTATATACCCATGGCAACAAATAAGATACCTTATCCCAAGCATCTCATATCCTTTACAGACCAGATAAATCTGCTCAAACAAAGAGGAATGGTTTTCGGGAATGAACCCAAAGCCCTGCACCTATTGCAGAATATCAGTTATTATCGTTTGAGCGGCTATTGGTATCCTCTACTGGCGGACAAACGACAGCATATTTTCAAACCGGGCAGCACATTTGAAACGGCCTATAACATCTATAAGTTTGACAGTGAGCTCCGCAAACTGATTATCGCAGAGATTGAAAAGATAGAGATTGCAGTCCGTACACAGACAGCATATATCCTTTCTTCACAGCATGATGCGTATTGGTTTGAAGATTCCTCGCTTTTCTCAAACCCTGTCCGCCATGCAAAGTTGCTGTCAAAGATTGACGAAGAATACAGCCGCAGCGATGAAGAGTTCATCAAAGCGTTCAAGTCGAAATATTCCAACCATTTCCCGCCAAGCTGGATAACAATGGAAATAACCTCATTCGGAACACTTTCCATATTGTACGAAAATCTGTTGCCTGGAAAAATCAAGCGTTCCATAGCTGCATATTTCGGGCTGGCGGATAAGGTTTTCGCATCGTGGCTGCATAGTGTCGTGTATGTGCGTAATATCTGCGCTCACCACAGCCGCTTGTGGAATAAAACTTTAAGCATCCGTCCATTGATGCCACGCTCTCCACGCAATACTTTCATCAAATTGCCAGCTAACGGGACACCGCAGGTCTATTTTATATTGAGCATGATTATATACCTGCTGAACACGATCAATCCCAACCATACGTTTGTTTCGAGGTTCAAGGCACTTTTAAGCCGTTATCCTTCTATTGATGTCCGGGCTATGGGATTTCCGGACGATTGGAAGACCGAGAGCATCTGGAAAGACTGAATGTGAAATACGTTTGTCCATTGCCTAAACCCTAATGGAACCGAAGCTGCTGTTTCTGATCCTGTTCTGTCTGATTATAGGACTGCTGCATATCATCGCCTTCTGGCGGCGGAAAGCTGGGGAAGCGGCGTATGCAGCCGCACGGAACGCCAGCCGGGAAGACGAAAGGGAACGCTATTGCCGTATGGCGGTGATGGCCGGACATAGAGACGCCTGCCGTATGTTCTGCTGTATGTATCCTGAACGGTTTGATGACAGGCGGCCGCTCAAGCCGTTCAAGTTCCGTGGAATTCGGATTGCATTTTACGGCTATTACTATCCGTCCCGGTACAATGATTTTCTCAACGAAGCACAACGGACATTCTGCCGTTCCATCTACCGGTTCAAGCAGGGAGAGATACACGGCATCGAGTTCTTCAAGGCATGTATGACCGCCATACAGGCGGACGGCAAGCCTTATCATATCATGTTCATGCCTTGCAGCAACTGGATAAAGTACGGACAGCGGTTCAAACGGCTGGACTGGTATATGGGCAAGTACAGGCCGGATCTGACATCAGGACTGTACGATACCGTGATCTGCGATGCCCGGGAGAGCCTGCATGAAGCCAACAGCGGAGAAGGCCGTGTCCTTAAACGGAATTACGAGATTACCGGTGATATAAAGGGAAAAGAAATCATTATCATAGACGATGTGTTGACGACCGGGCAGAGTGTGGCCGACTACAAGGAGGAAATAGAAAGGCACGGCGGCAAGGTAGCGGCCGCCATTTTCTATGGAAAGACGTTCTCTATGCCGCCGATGTTCATAGTCAGGATGTCGGTATGGTGGGAATATCTCACCAGCCGGATTGGAGGGGCGTTATCCCAATAACCGACCATTATCATTCTACTCTCTGTAGAGGATTCCTTTCCGTGTGTTTTGTTGCAGTAATAATGCTGGTCTTGATTTCATAGAAAACGGAAGCGTAAACCCAGGAAACGGAGAACCCGGTGGTAAAAAGGAGAGCGTGCCGGCTGGCCGGTACGCATATAGAACAGTATAGCCGCTCTTACTCTATGGCCAGACCAACCGAACGGAGCGGACTGCAGACCGTTTGTCTGTCATCCGCTTGAATGGCTGTAGAGATTGGAGACTTGAAGTCCGCCAGCCGTGGCTTTGCGACAAGTGTAGAACGTACCGCCTTTGGGTTTCCCGTCATACCAGGAGATAAGGCGCGAGCAGTGGCATACCATGTAGTCGTTGCGCCTGAGAAAACAGCCCTGAAAGTAATGTTCACTGAGGATGATTACTTCATCCGAACTGCTTAGTACGGCTTCATACCCGGCTTTCATCGCATCGCTCCACCGCTCGGCCTGTCCCCGATACGGCACCACCGCAATAACCTGCAAGTCCGGGAACTCTGATTTCAGCGAAATGGCGGTTTCTGCTGCCAACAGGACAAACCCCAGTGCCGCCCCATGGTAGAAAAGTCGGTAACCATCTGTATATGCCTTGGTTATCTCTTTCTTCAACAACTGCTTCAGCCGTTTGCGGTAAAACAACGGAATATTGCGGTGTCCGCTGAAGCACACGGACACTGCCTTGTCATTCTTGGATTCTATCATATCAGTTCACTTTGTAATGGGTTCTTGCAAGGAATAATCCGCCGAGCACATTCGCACCGAGGCTTTCAAGCTGATGGGCATAAGTGGCATAGCTCAAGCCTTTGGAAATCACGTCGTCAAAGACTACCACAGACTTGCCGTGGAAGAAAGCCGAATCAAACTCAAGGACGTTCACCTTCCGGATTTCCTTTTCCTCCTTGCGGTTTTCGTGAATGCTCAACCGCTCTCCGCTCACGGAAACATGCTCATATCCGTTGACAGCTCCGGTCAATTCGCACACTCTTTGGCAAAACGCCTTGTAACGTACCTCATTCTTTTCTCGGGTGGATGCCGGTACGGGAGAGAACACAATGTCGGCACATGATGCCCCATAGCGTTCGGTCATGGCAGCTGCCGTACGTCGGGCTACTTCTTCGTATGCCCGTCCGTCCTTGAAGTCAAACACTAATTGGCGGTCTGCCTTCTCGCGCTCGCCTACGTTCCGTATGCGTACAGGAAAATACTTGCAGAACCATGTCTGCGGCTTGTCCAACTGCTTTTGGAGTTCAATGTCTATCGTCTTTGCCATAATGCTGATTTTTATGTTTCCCTCTTCTTGAAGGCCGTTCAGCCCGTGGAGGGATATTTTCAGCCGGCACTGCCGCTCGAAGATTACCACTAAGACAAACCTGAAACATGAAATACGCTCTGATGCAGCAGAGGAAGATTTCCTGTTTCAACAGCATTGGCGGTTTGGCATCTGGTAACGAGCGGCTTACTTTGCGGAAAATATGACTTCCACAGAGCTGGGTGACGACAGAGAACGCTTTCTCGTATAAATGGTAGAAGATGATAAAACAGGGCAAGACGGTATAAGAGGAACGGGTGGGCAGTGGAGCGTCTGCGGCTTGCCTGTCCAAACTTCCCGATGAAGTGACCGGACGGCTTAGTCCCAAATCTGGCTAAGCGCAGCCTTGACAGTTTGAGACCGAGTCGTTTGGTCTTTTCATGTTTGGACCTCCGCATAAAGAGTCACACAGTCACCTCATAGCAGCTCCGCTGCCATAGGGCGAGTGAATGTCTCTTGCGGACAAGCCTTGTGACGCTCCGCTGAAGGTGTGGGGCGAAGTTGTAAAGGAGATAAGGAGAAACGACGCAGACGGTTAGAAAAGCATGGATGACAGACGTTCCGGCAAGGACTATCGGCAGGCTTTCTTGCCGCCTGCGACAAGTAGGCCTGTGTCCTTGCTTTGCCTCAAAAAGACGGGCGCACAGCATATAGCAGACTTGTATGCCATTTGCCGTGTGCCGGTCTCACAAGCAAAAACGTCCGTCCTGCTATAACTGTCAGTGGTAAAGCTGCATGGAGCCGGGAGGCTGTAGAACTGGAATAACAATACAAAATATTATCCATCAATAAAATAGGTGCAGTCCGCTGAAATTAATATATTTGTACTGCGTAGCATATCGCTGCACAATGAAAAATGTAATACTATGCAAAATGATTTGAATATGAGATGATTAAACGCAGATTTAGAGAGAAACGGAACTTCATTCAAGTAAACAGTCAAGCCGGAACTTTCCTGAAAACACTTGACGTGGAAAGGCCAGCAAGATTTTGAAATCGCAGAACATGACGAAAAAGAAGAAAAATCAAGGACATTATTGCCGGATCTGCGGTGAATATCTTCCCAACGAACGATTTACCGGAAAGGGGCATGTGCAGCACATCTGTAAGACATGCCAGGCATTGCCAGAGGATGTACAGGCAGACATGATCCGCTGCAACGAGGTGGAGGCAATTGCATCCAAGTACCCGATGAGCCGGCAGGACTGGGACCTGCTGGAAAAATATGCCCAAAGATACAAAGACAAAGATTCTGGAAAGCTTGCCCAGGAAATGCTTGGCATGAAGAGAGCCTATCCGGATATGTACGAGGTGGACAGTCTGCTGGAAAGCTATGAGAGAGATGACGTGCCGTTTTCGGAGCTGGAGGATGATATCCGTTACGAACTGGAAAAACTGCTGGAAGAAAACATCCGTGACTTCGTGCTGCAGAAGGGCTTTATCCCCGAAGAAAGGCACTTGCAGGAGATTGGTGAATGGGTCTTGAAAGAAGCCTATGATGCGTTTCTTATCCGGACAATACCAGATGAAAGTTACCTTAATCTGACCCATGAGATTGTATGCAACCTCGTAAAGGAATGGAAAGGGAACGAATTTGAAGTGAAGACCTATGCCGAATCGCTGGTAGTCACAAAAACGGAACGGCTGGTCATCCGCCAATTAACCGACAAGGATGTGAACGCACTGCTTGCGATCATGAAAAAGCCGGAAGTGATGTATGCCTGGGAGCATGGCTTTGTAAAGGGAGAAGTCCGTAAATGGATAAACAGGCAACTCGTCAGATACCATAGGGACGGTTTCGGATACTATGCCCTCTGCCTCAAAGAGAACGGGACGGTAATCGGACAGGCCGGTCTAATGAAAAGCACCATCAACGGAAACGAGAAGGTGGAACTCGGATATATCCTTGACAACACGTATTGGCATCAGGGCTATGCACTGGAAGCTGCCCGTGCCTGCCTGGACTATGCCTTCCACCGGTTGGAACTGGCAAGCGTCGTATGCAGCATCAGACCCGAAAATGAGGCATCCATCCGTGTGGCAGAAAGACTGGGCATGACCTTGTGCGGTGAACATACGGTCATCTACCGGGGAAAGGAAATGCCACATCTGATTTATGGGCTGTCAAGGGAGAACGAGAATCTGAATACAGGGAAATAAATGAAAAGTCAACATCGCAATATGGTTGTACAGAGTGACCAGAAACCAACGCAAGCAGGAAAGGAGGCGGAAGAGTGTATGATACCCAACAGAAATGAAATTACAAAGGACAGTCAGGAGGTATATGCATTCATTCGGCAGCATCCAACCTGCGGTTATAAAACCATCCAGACACAGTTGCGCCTGAACAGTACCTGCCTTTGCTTAGCCCTCCTCCAGCTGATTCGGGAGCGGAAAATCGCCCAGCATTATCAGGACGGCAGTACCTACTATACGGTTATCCAAGAAGAATACATCGGTGAAGGACAGGACAACCGCTGATGAAAGAGAGCATCCGGCTGAATTTGTGTCCATTATTGGATGCCATTTCCAAACAAAGGTGTAATTTTGTAAACTCTAATTTGACGTTCATGGAAAAGTATATAAAGAAAGCAGCGGATGCCTTCCTGGTGGAGCGTCCGTATGGTATGCGTGTAGATTACCGGAAGAAAGGGTACGTACTGTTTAACCGCAGCCTGAACCTATTGGGCAAAGTGGAGCCCGCCTGTCTGGAGGAACTGCCTCTGAAAAGGTTTGAGGTAGAAGAGATTCCGCTGGCCGGAGAAACCATAGAAGAACATGCCGGCTTTACGGATGTGTTCTTTTACAGCGATCTCACCAATCCCTATGCCGGATATATTGTGAATCTGAAGAATCTCAAGACCTATAATCAGTATGTGTACCCGTTGGCCATGCTGCTGAACCGGACATTGTAATGCCGTAAGAAAGGTTGGCAAGAACACGTAATACGGACAGTTATGGAAAAGCAATCAAGGAAATCATTCGAATTGAGGGAATGGAACAAAACGGATGTTCCTTCTTTGGCAAAACATCTGAACAACAAAAAAATATGGGATAATTGCCGGGACGCACTCCCTTACCCCTATACAGAAAAGGATGCGGAACAGTTTATCGTCTTTGTTTTGGACCAGAAAGAGCAGGGAAACTACTGTGTCGAGATTAACGGTGAAGCCGTAGGAAACATCGGATTTACACGTAGCAAGGATGTGGAACGGTATAATGCCGAACTGGGCTATTGGCTCGCAGAACTGTATTGGAACCAAGGAATCATGTCCCAGGCTATCACAGTAGCCGTAGAGGAATATTTCCTGCATACGGACACAATGCGTGTCTTTGCCCATGTTTACGCCAATAACCCGGCCTCGATGAAGGTGCTGGAAAATGTCGGATTTACGAAATGCGGCATCTTCAGGAAAGCCTGCTTCAAGAACGGACAGTTTGTGGATTGCCATTGTTATGAACTGTTGAGACTCTGAAATATAGCAACAACCCCCAAAAGTAAGCTTATGAACTGCAAACTTATTTTCGTCTGTCTTGCGGCATTGCTGAGTATGTGTACCGGCAGTGTATATGCCCAAACTCCTTATTCGCAAAAGCTCGAAGTTTCCAAAGACAGTCTGTTTCAACAGACGATAGAATATTTACAGGACAACGAATACTGCATAGACTGCGTTGACCTGCCGTCGGGATTTATCAAAGCCAAGAAGTATATCGCCAAGGAAAAGCTGCTAAGTACGTCTGTAGGCAAACGGATAGAGTTAAGCCTGTTTGTCAAACCCATTGATGACAACAAGTCATCCATATCTTTGACCATCTATACCGTAACGTTGGATAAGAATCCCGCATACCATCAGGAGGGAATCTGCAAGGATGAAAGCTTATACCAGGCTATCATTGAAGGTGTAAAATCGGAATGTAAATACACAGAAAGTGACAAGGACCGTAAAACAACCGAATGCCGTAAATACGGAGTCTCCCATTAGTCTGTCTATTTTGGAATGAAACATTCAAACGCATACCAGCATTTTGCCCTTGATGCTGACAACCGCATCGTTGACATAAAGGATGTCGATAGCTCAGACGGACAAAAGTATAATTGTCCTCATTGCCATAATGAGATGATAACCAAACGAGGAAATGTCCGTCAATGGCATTTTGCACATAAGGCGGACAAATGTTCTTATGACAAATATCTGCATTCCATTGCTGAAATAATGATAATGGACTGGTTTAATCAGAATGAGCATATATCCTTGTCTATAAGAAGCTATGCGAAATGTGACAAGTATGACAATTGCGTTTTTCATGATGAAACAAGCTGCAAAGAAAGAAGCATGGTGTCATTTGATTTAAAGACTTATTATTCAACATGTATCAAAGAGCAACGGTATGGTAATTATGTTGCTGACCTGTTCTGTAAAAATGAAAATAATCCTGATTCGCCTATTTTCATTGAAATATTTGTCACACATGAATGCAGTCAAGAAAAGAAAAATTCGGGCATCCGTATCATTGAGCTTGTTATTCAATCTGAAGAAGATATTCTGAATATTGTAAATTCCACCAACCTGACAGAAGGCAAAAATGTCAGGCTGTATAACTTCAAGCGAAAGGAACAGTTGGCGCAAAACATTGCAATTCCCTTTCAGAAATTCATTTTGCATCATTCCTTAAAATGCTATGTCGAGCGAACTGCGTGCACCTGCCGGAATTACAATCAATGTAGAAAGGGCATGTACGAAATAACCATACCCTATGATGATTGCATACCTTATTTCATCGGCTGTGGTGGCTTATATGGAGCTGGGAAAGTCAAAGCGTATCTTGACGGTTTTCTTAAAAAAGATTGTCAACTATGCAAGTGGCAAGCAGAAGATATGAGTGGAAACAAGTTCTGCAAACTGTATAAGAAGTGTGGTAATCCTAAATATTGCATTGAGAATGATGCCCTACAATGTTCCATGTTTAGAGAGAACACACCAATGATAAATGCTGCTGTCTCCGAACTCAACGATTACTTAAAATCCGGTTTTATAGATATTTGGTATATCCATAACAACAACCGTTTGGAAATCTCTGCAACAGATGCTGCCGCAGAATAACTGTTCGGTAATAGTGCCACCTTTTCATTTATATCATACATGAAAAGGTATAGTTTGTGATTATATTTTAGTAACGAATTGGCAATCGTGCGAATTTCAGCGATTGGCGATGCTATGCTGTCTAATAACTCTTTCGTTTGCAAATATGACATCTTTTCCCGAAAGAAGGAACTGTCGGCGGAAATTTTATAAAATTGATTAGAAAAACAGAAAATGTACCCCCCCAGCGAGTTATTCAACCGGGGGCATAGTTCATTTATTACAATCACATTCTTGATAAGTCCTTTCTTCTTTTATAACCTCTTGCTTTATAAGCTTATCATCAATAAAAGTAAAAACTGTTGTTATAATATACCATGCTCCTTTGTTTAATTCTTCTTTATAGAAGAGTTTTTCTTTTTCATGATTGTCTTGTGTATAGGATATTTCCTTATTAAAAGGCTTTCCAAATCTTTTTATGAAAAGATTCTTATCTATACCCAATTTTATATTTTCAGAGCTGAATTTACTTATTTGACTGGATGTATAACAAGATGACAGAGTGGTTGTTACTAATGCAGCCAGAATGATATTTTTTAGTTTCATATTACTTTTTATTGACCTCTTTAGACAACGTTTGTGTACCAAGATAATTGTATGTCACTTCTTGTATGTTATAAGGGAAGACATTATAATAACCATCTGTTTGTATAATCTCCATGTTCAAAGCTTTTTGACCGTATGCTTTACGAAGTGTTGACCACTCGAACTCGAATGATGTTCCGGGACGCATCACCATGATACGTTTATCGGGAAGTGATACTGCCTGTTGGAGGATGCGCACATAGACATATAAGGTTGCCGTTGGCGGCAAGGTTGCCGAACTCATTTTACGCATGGCATAAATGCCTTGCGCAATGGGCTTCTCGCAGGGAAGGGTGGTAAATAACTGAGTGTTAGTAAAATGAAAGGCACAAGTCCCCCATAAACAATAGCCTTGTTGGGATAATTCTCTGTTCTGCTCGGTCTTTACATCGGTACACGTTAAACCTGAAAGCGGGAAACGCTGTTGATTGATGTCGTACATTTGAAGTTCCGACACACATTTGATACGAAATACCTTATTAAAATCTGCCTTTGCCACAGCTTGTTCCAGTTCTTTCCGATATGTTGTACGGAGTTCTTCCAATGCAAACGGGTCATTGGCTGCTTCTGCATACTGTTGGGGAGCAGAGAGAGAGGCATAGGTCTCGACTGATGCTGTGTCGATAGGTTTGCCGTAAAGTTTATGTGCGTAGGCGAATAAGATAGCCGGAGTAAGGTCAACAGCTCCATTCATGTGGGAAACATGATGTCCGGACATGATGTTACCTTTGGTTAAAGCCATGTTTAGATATACGCCAATCTTAAAATCGCCTTGTTCGGCAAAGACAATTTGGGGTGTTTCCGGCTGTTGGTAAATACCAAACTGTTGATAGAGTTTGAGCTGGTAAGCAGGTATGTCGGTAATGACGGCAGTCCGTCCGGTTGAGTTTTTCGGATTCAGTTTGTCGAATTTATTATCGGCGTTTACCCGCTTTACAAATAGATAACCCGAAGGTAAGGGTTCGCCAATACGGAGCGTATCACCCACTTTATAGGTACGACCGTCGCAGGCATCAATGCTCTGCTGTGCTTGGAGGGGGTGGCATAATAAACAGACACCGCTTAACGACAATAAAGCTGTCAGCTTCATTCTTTTCATACGTTTTTTTATGCTAAATTCTATAATTCTCGTATTAATAGGTTCCATGTCTATCAAATTTTACAATTCTGAATTTACTTTAATTTGCTCTATCCTTATTCATCCGTGCGCAAATATAGCGAAAGTGCCATACATAAAGTCTTATGAATAGCACTTTTTTATTGTTTTCCGGCAAGACAAAACGATTATATCTTCATTCTTCTGCTTTTCCTTTGCGGCTGTATTGGTCGGTGTATGCTCTGTCGTAGCTTGTCGAATTGCTTTTTGAACAACTCGGCAATGGGCTTTCGGTCAATGGCAAGAACCAACCTCATCCTGTCCGTGGGAACTTTCACTACTTGAAACCCTGCCTTTTCGGTTGTGAATTTCCGTCCGTATTCCTCTAGATAGAGTTCCTGCTTGATGCCGATACCGAGATAGGTGTCTTTGAGTTTGGTAGCGGTAACATAACCGTCCGTCTGCATCAGTTCTTGGTAGCGGCTGTTTACCTCCACACTGATTTTTTTCTACCGCAAGTTGATTATTTGTGCTTCACCGCTCTTGCCCGAAGCACGGTTATGCTTTACGTTCCATAAGCGTGAGGGGGAACGTCCATCTTGCAACTGAACTGTTTAATCTCGCCGTCCAGTGTGATACGGTACATCAGAGGCAGGTTGCCGTTGGATTATCGCTGCCTTTCTTCACGTATAATAACACCTTGAATGTACTACGCATAACTCACTCCTTTTTGGGTTACAAAATTAGGTTTAGTGGTTTTTATATTTTTGCAAGGTAAAGCTTAAAAATATTGCGAACCAATAGCTTAAACGAGCAGGATTCACTATATTTGTGACCATGTCTAACGAATGTGATTGAATCATGAATAAAATAAGAATGAAATGTTTATTAGGTGTACTGATGCTGTTCCTTTGTGCATTCAGCTTAATCAGCTGTAGCAACGAGGATGAAGAAGGCAAAAAAGTAACTGACTATAAAGAACTGGTGCTGACTGTGGCATCAAAGAAAGCCCTTGGTGTGCTTGATGGGAATAATTTTGTATCAGAAGTGTATGCTGTCAAAGATGAACAGGCAGACGAATGGACAGCCTATGGCGACATCGCAGGCTTTGAATACGAAAAAGGCTATGAATACAAGATCAAGGTGAGCGAAACCACCTATCTCGACTATTCGATGGGTGACCCTGCATGGACAGAACGTGACCTGCTCGAAGTGATTTCCAAGGAACAGAAAGACTCGAAAGGCTTGCCGTTGCACCTTGTTCCTGAAACTTATTACAAGAAAATTCCGCTTCCTCAATACCGATATGCGGTAGAAGCTGAAAACAAATCGCTGATTGAAGAGGATTTGAAGGTGAACTCCATTCTCCCTAAGGAGTATCACTATATGCTTTGTAACAGCATAATAGATGGTCATATGAAATTGATTGGCATACAGGAAGGAAACAATGTAGTTGGTCCGCATATAGTGGAAAGAGCAAGTAAAAAGCCGGAAGATATGCCGGAATCCTATAAACTGCTTCCTCCGGACGGAACAGTAGCAAGTGGCGGAGAATGGACGTTTTTGGATGAATCGGGTAATACAACCAACTATCCTTCGTTCGATGTCTTTATTGTGAGGCCTACTAAAACCAAATCTATCGATCGGACACCGTATGTAGTATATCTCTACAAAGATCTAACTCAACATTACCAGGACAAGTATCCGGAAGCCGGAGTGAAAACGGTGGTGGTCTCTTATAGACTTCTGCTTTTCATCAATGCAATCAATGAGTAGATACAGAAAGAAGAACTGGTTTTTACGCATTAGTCATCACCGGTATCGTTTTGTAATTGATACTGTTGTTCTCAAAGATATACCATTTTTCGAGCCGATACTTGACTATGAATCACCTATTAAGAACTTTCATCTATACGTTAGTTATTACCTATGGATAGGCAGCTTCGTCATCCTGCTGTCGGGAATTTTATTTTGTCAGCAATGCATAAAAAGCATTCTTTATGAGGGTTAGGCATAGAAATTAGATCTATTATTTTGTTGTTACTCAGCAAGGTGGTACCTTTGCAGAAAATATATTAATATGGCTATCACGATAAAAAACATTCCGGTTTTAGAAGGTGCTACGGCAGAAGAATTTGTTCGTAGAGCTGATAAGAATGCAACAAAGAAAACTCCTCAGTTATCTTTGGAAGCAAAGAAACGACTTCAAAAAGTGTTGGCAAAATCTCGTTCATTCCGATTTAATAGACAGAAATGAACGAGATTTCTTTATATGATGATTGTGTCATGCTTGCCTATAGTAAAGAAGTACGAGAAAATTGTCTCCCATTCACCTGTGGCGAGAGTGACCTTGATGATTTCTTCCTTAATGATGCAGAACTGTATGCAGAAGAGCTATTTGGGAAAACATATTGTTGGGTGACAACTGAGTTGCCACACCGCATTGTAGCATTGTTTACCTTGTCAAATGATAGTATTAAAACCAAACTCATATCCTCCAATGACAAGAACAGATTGCAACGCAATATCTTAAATCCTAAACGTGGACGCAGCTATCCCGCAGTACTGATAGGAAGGTTAGGTGTCAATCGTGATTATCAAGGAACATCAAGCCACGTGGGACGCCAGTTGCTGGTTTTCATAAAGGACTGGTTTCGGCATGAGGACAACAAGACAGGTTGCCGCTTTATTGTAGTAGATGCCTACAATAAGGAGAAGATTCTTGGATATTATGCGAGAAACGGTTTCACTCCTCTCTATAAAACAGAAGAAATAGAAAAACAATATTACGATATTCCTGAAAATGAACTCTTGAAAACCCGTTTGCTGTATTTTGATTTAAAAAAGAATCAATAAACACCTATCTGATGGCCATGGATATAACATGTATTTTAATCATATTGATATGTGCGTTAGATGTAGCTGTACTGCATAATGTCATACGCTCAAAAAGCACTTTGGGAAATAGAATTTTATATTCGCTGATCATTTTGCTGATTCCTGTTATTGGAGTGTCAATTTATTATCTTATCAGAAAAAAAATAAATTCTCTTCCTAAAACACATCATTATGATATTGAAATATGTATTGAATAGCACACTGCTTATTATAGCTTTATCCTTCATTGCCATGTGCATATTTAAGACCACCGAACTGAGTTCAAGATTTATGCAGACAGCTGTAGCCATAAGCTGTTGGTTGTGCCATCTTCTCAAAGAAGACATTAAGATACGTGCTTGCCTCCATTGCACTGATTCTTATAGGAATTTCTTTTTTAAGCGTATAATTCAACTATCTGTCCCTCTGAGCAACAGCGACCCAATCCTATAAACCTTCACTACTTTTGCAAAGGAACCTCTTCTACGGATGTTTTCAAGCAAAACATACCTTTGAGTCCAACCATTCCTCTTACTACCAAACTGTCTGCCAATTCTATCGCCTCTTTTTCATTTGCAGCCGATACGCTTAGTGTTTCTGTCTCATCCAGTTCTGTAGTAACAGTGACCAGATAGTGACGGTAGGATTCTGAATCCGGCTGTGGCTCTTGTGATGAATCTGTCCAGTGAATAAGTGTGGCAGGTTTCTTTCGCAAATTCTGCAACATCTTTACCTTGACAGGTGCAGGTGTTCCGTCCGAAAGGACTTTCCGGAAACGCTTGCCGCAGCAGGAACATGCCCATATCGGTGGATTCCGTGGTATGTAGTCACCGCCCACCATGCCTTCTCTTCTGTATTCAAACACAAATTCAACAGGCGTCATCTCTCCGGTACCATAGATGATGTCCACGACACGCTCACCACATTGCGGACATTTGGCTGGTTTCCGCTGTACATCAATGATTCTTGTTCTCAGGCTTTCCATGTTATACATTTTAGATTCTGCAAATATAGCAAGCATTGCTGATATTCAACTGATAGATAAGAGTTTTTCTTAAACCAATAGCCATACCAAGAGAAGAATAAATGCCATTCCCAAGGCTAAATAAAGCATCGTCTTAAAATAGACCGCCTTATCCAGCTTTTCTTTTTCCAAGGTTTTTCGGCGGATGTCTTCCATCTTTTCCAGTGTTACCTGAGAAAGGTCTGTACTTTTCCCTGTATCCAACAATTGGTGATAAGTGTCAGATAACCGTTCCCGATTCCTTTTGCGCAACTCCCGATTTTCTTTATCGCGTTGCAACATGTCGTTGATGCATCCTAAAGTTCCCATAAGACGTGATTTTGTTGTTGCTTAATATAATGCTTTTTCTGGCAACTTATGATGTTCCAGTCAATATATTATAGATTTTAAACAATCGAACTCGACTATTTACGTCAAAGTTGATTCAGCCCTTCTAAACACCACACTACTATACTATTACTCTGAAAATTGTCCTGATGAATTGATTATCTCTGTCGATTTAAGAATGAAAGAGAGTTAATTTACTTAAACTCAGGAAAGAAGGATTCAACAAACAGCAGATTATGCGTATATTTTCCTAAATTTGCTGTTAACCAATAGGATTGGATATGAAGCATTACCTACCCATATTATTAACTTTCATTCTTGTCTGTCCGATTTTGGCACAAGACAAGGATGAAGCTATGTCAGAAAAGTTGGAAAATAGGATTTGGAAAGCGAGGACTCCAGAAGGTAAGGCATACCAGGTTGAAATGGATTTGCGTGATTACAACTGGCTTATCAAGACATTAAGCAAATCCTGTAAGTATCCTCCAAAATTACAGGAAAAGAATCAGGAAGGACTGCTCCATGTAGCATTTGAAGTAGATGATCAAGGTTACATTGCCAATCCTAAAATCATTATGTGCAGCAACCGAAAATTCAAAAAAGCTACCCTGAATGCGTTCAAGAAAGTCACCGGTATTCCTACAGCACTACCGGAGGGAAAAGATACACTTGCGGTTCAATTCAAACTGGACCGTTCGGATACTCTATCTAATCTCCATGCCGATGTTTTGATAATCGGTTACAGTTCTTGCAGCACTCCGGTTCTGATGCGGTACGATGCCACACTGACAGCCCATACCACAGAACCTTATCTGGAGGTAGGAGTTCCAGTCTGTTACCTGAACGAACATGGAGATACAATTGTGCCATACGGTAAGTACAGGTACTGTCAGTCGGACACTATCAAAGATATTGGTTTTGTTTATGAGAACAAGCCTAAGGATGCCCGGATTGTCTGTATCAATGATGCCGGCAAAGAACTTTTCTATGTATTCAAATATGACAATGGTCCCGATTATATACAAGAAGGGCTTTTCCGAATCATGGATGGCAACGGGTTGATAGGATTTGACGATACCTTGAGGCATATGGTCATCCAACCACAATACAAGTGTGCCTATCCTTTTGAAAACGGTAAAGCCAAAGTAACCCTTAAAGGTGAAGAGAAACCGGTTCCCGGATCCAAGGGAGAAAAACACTATTGGGATAGCGATGACTGGTTTTATATTGACAAAAGGAACAGACGTCTAACCGAATAAAAACATTTTACGATGAAATATGTGATACATCTCATCCTTCCGTTATGCTTCCTGTTGATCATAAGCTGCTCAAACAGGCAGAAGAAATTCCTGCCAGAAGCGACAGAATCAACCAGTATTGCCATTATTGGCGGTACAGATGCAAAGACTGAAATTGTCATTTCTGATGAAAAAAGTAAGGATACGGTCAATTACGAACTTCCCGAATGTTATCTTTGGTACACACATGAGTTACCATATAAGAACAATGATTTTCGGATGTGGACAGAACAGACAACGTATAGGGAGAATACACAAGTCATCAACATATTTGTTGCTAATACTACCGATGATTGGTGGATGTTCGGGCGTAGATGGCATTTGGATGTTTGGAATGGAAAAGAGTGGACACCTGCAAAGGCCAAAGGAGATTTGTCATGGTTTGACGATGGCTTTGCTATAGAAAAGGCCCCTTTGTTATATTGTTTTCATTTTCCGATAGGTAAATATTATCAATTGCCCAAAGGTAAATACCGTTTTGGGAAAGGCTTTTCCATGAACAATAGAAAAGATAAAGAAACTGTTTTGTATGCCGAATTTGAAATCAAATAAATCCCCTACGATTATGAAGTTGAAATTATTTTTGTCCGTAATTATTTTCTTGATGGCTTTTATCATGCAAGCCCAGGAAGTAAACGAAAAGTATATCGAAGTGACCGGTACTTCCGAAATTGAAATTGTGCCCGACAATATTCATTATCTCATTGAAATCCGGGAATACTTTGAGGAAGAATTTGACGGGAAATCAAAGCCCGAACAGTACCGTACCAAAGTTCCCTTGCATAAGATTGAACAGGGAGTGAGAAAAGTTCTTTCAGAGTTGAATGTGCCGCAAAACGCTATCAGGACACAGGAAATCGGAGACTACTGGAGGCAGCAGGGATAAGACTTCCTGGTGTCGAAAAGACTTGACATCACGCTGACGGACTTCAAACTAATCAATGAAATCGTAAAACGTATAGATACCAAAGGAATTAGTACCATGCGTATAGATAAGCTGGAGAACAAGGATATATACAGGAATACCATAAGAAAGGGAAAATCGAAGCATTGAAAGCGGCGCAACAGAAAGCCACCTATCTGGTGGAAGCATTGGGTAAGAAATTAGGAGATGTCATCCGGATTGTAGAAACTGAAAACCGCACTGTCTATCCCTTGGCTCAAAGCAATGTAATGGCTTCCGATGCAGCATTCGATAGTTTCCGCACCATTAAAAAAAATTATTCCATGCTGGTACGTTTTGAAATTGCCGACTGAATGTTTGAGTACGTCTTTGACATTGTCTGTCCCTGGCCACCGCTCAGTTATAAAACTGTCATTGGCTTCCATTGCCGAGGTTTCCATCATTTCAGCCGTTTACTGAAATATAGCATATCTTTCAGCACCTTGCCTTCTTCCACAATCGGATGGTCATAGTTGTCCATAAAGAAGTTTTTCAATGTGTGGGAATAGTTGAAGCCGCAATGACAATAAAAAAGAAGTCGTCTGCCGGCTGTCTCCCGTACCTACCTGCATGGTATGGAACCGGTGCCTGTAATGCCTGCACAGGTAATCGACCATTTTCGTGCCGAGACCTTTGCGTTGGAAAGCCGAGGCTATGGCCAGGTTCTTCAGCTCGCAAATACCTTCGCCCTCTTCCGTCACCACGGCTACACCGGCAGGCTTCAGCTCCTCCAAGTCAAACAAGACATGGAGTTCTCCGCGTTCCAGATAACGATCTATCATCGATTCCTGCTCGTCACCCTGCATCAGCAACTCCAGAAACTGCTTTTTGTTTTCCGAAACAGCAAGCATGTGTGTCATATCTGCCAGTTTCAGGTGCAGGATTGGAAACGGATTTCCCTGTTCATCGTATTCATCACGACTAATCACCCGAAACCCCTTGCGCTCATAAAAAAGTGCTGCCTGTTCATTCTGTTCGTTTACATCCACCTTTGTTACGCCATGGGTGCATATTGCCCAGTCAACCAAGTAACTGCACAACTGTTGACCGATACAGTCCGGCGACAGGAACAGCATTTCTATCTTGCCATCCTGAATGCCCATGAATCCTTTGGCTTGCCGGTTTTGGTAAACCACCACCAGATGTTTGACTTCCTGGAGTGCCATCTCCACATAAGGCTTGATTTGCAGAATATCCTGCTCACTCAAAAAATGGTGGCTGCTTCGTACCGATTCATCCCATACCTTTGTCAGGTCGGTGATTAAAGCGGAATCTCTGCCTCCTTGTATATCTTCCATCTTCATTTCCATATTGACTTTCATTTTGTCTTCATATCTAAAACCAACAGTAATCATCAATTCCGTCCTCTTCATTCCATTTAAGTCCCTGCGCCAAAAAAGGGCTTTATGTGCCCCTCGTTCCTCAAAGAATATAGTGCCTTCATGTATATATTTCCCACTTCTCAAATGTTATGGAAACAGTACCGTATTTTTTATGAAATAGTGAAGATACCTACATGGCAGACCTAACAATTAGAGGGCATGCAGTTCAATCTGACATGCCCTCTAAAATCTCACCCATTTACCAAAAAACAGAGAGTCTTTTGCGGAGAGAGGCTAAAAATATACATTTAGCATGAGATACACAAATGCCTTTTTGTCTTTTCCGTTGGGATACTGGAGCTCAAACTGAATTTTGTCCTCTCGCGCCAACCATCCGATTGCACTCGCCAATTCCAAATCATCCAGACCAGTGCCCTTCTTGATGTCTGCAAGCTCCCACTTCCGATGTTCGTCCGTACTTAGGAAACGCCATAGGATTCCGGCGTTTTTCCCAATAATGTGTTTATCCATATCACTCTGTTAAAAAAAATATTAGTCTGGTAAGAGATTTACATTACAATTTGTTTGCAACTCACATCAAAACTAAAAAAATATTTAGACTTATGAAACCAAATACAGACAAAAGATAATGTCTTCATGGATTATACTGTAAAGTTTAACTTAAAGATACAAATATTCAATAAATAAAACAGTTAATTCATCGAAATACGCTTTAACAGATAACTGATTCAGGAAAAAACACATTACCGATGTTTTGTATACCATCTATTCGTGTTATTTTTGCAGTGTAATACAGACACCCTACTATATACATCCGGCTGTATCCTGATTTTTTCCAATTTTCAGGATACAGCTTTGCTTTTATAGAGAAAAGGGAGGTCAGTAAAATGCCCTGCAGAATGGCAGGAGACTGCTCATTTCATGCTCATCAAGTATTCGCATTCTCCAGTGTTTTCATCCACAGCTTCCGATTCGACCACGAAACCCTCTCTGAGGTAAAACCGAATCGCATTGCGGTTTTTCTGATACACCTGTAAAGACAGTTCCGGCTTGACCCCTTTCACATAATCCAGCAGTCTTTTTCCAATACCCTGCGACTGGAAGTCCGAAGCGACAAAAAGGCCTGCGATGTAATTGTCCGATAATCCGATGAAACCGGCTGTCTGTCCGGACTTTTCACAAATATATACTTCAGATTCGGGAATCATCTGTTTTACATTGTCATACTGGGCTTTCCAGTAGGATTCGTCAATATAATGGTGAGCTTGTATGTTGGTTTCCAACCAAATCTGCATGACCCGTTCGATGTCGTCTTTTTGCAGCCTTCTTAGGATAATATGGTTTCTTCTCCGATACACCAACTCCATGATACCGTTATACTGTTTGGTTTCAATCAGTTCCAATTCAACTTTCTGACCGTTGAAGCCAAATAGCCTGATTCCGTTGCCAAGAAGTACCGGTATGACGGCCAGGTGATAGCGGTCAATCAGATTGTTTGCGATGAGGAGTCCGGCTGTTTCCGTTCCTCCACAAATCCAGATATCTTTTCCCGGTTGCCGCTTCAGTTCTTCCACAAGGCGGGGCGCATCCATATTCCTGAATCGGATATTTTCCGTATCATCCGTATCAGGATGGTGAGTTAGGACATAAGTCACCGCCTTCTCATAAGACCACCGTTCGGGAAAAAGCTCAGTGGTAATCTGATGGTAGGTTTTTCTCCCCATAATGACCGTATCTACACTGCTGAAGAACGACGTAAAGGTGTCTTCCAACTCAACGGTTTCATCATGTCCGCTGAGCCAGTCAACGGATCCTTTGCTGTCTGCAATATAGCCATCCAGACTGACGGCTATGTAAAGTATCACTTTTCTCATGGGTTATATTCTTGTGGTCAAAGCGGCAAGATCATTTCAAACTGTTTGCTCACCAGAGGGATGTTCCTGTTTTGAAGAAAAGCAGGCATTGCCGGTGTTTCGGAGTCAATATTCAACACTTTGATGAAACCGGTCTTCATCCGTCTGACCGCTTCTTGCAGCAACTGGGAGCCGATGCCTTTCCGCCTGTAGTCGCACCGGACGGCTATCTGGGTCAAATCACCCGTCTGTACGTCAAACACACAATGGCCGACCATTTTCCCGGCCAGAAAAGCACCGAGACAAGTCAGTTCCGATATGCCTCTTTCCATGGATTCGATGCTGTTCTGCCACGAAGGAGTAAAGTCGCAGCAAGACTGGCTCTGTCTGATGGCATCCAAGCTGACCGATTCAACAAGGCAACCGGCATTCACATCCTGGTTATCGAGCCGTTCAATCGTTTGTCTGAAACAGTCAAATTCGCGGGTTGTCTCAAAGTGCATCCGGCGGTACACCGAAATCGCTTTCTCATTGTTCTGCAAGACCTCCAACAGGTATTGCCGGATGCCAGCTTCCCGGAGAAAAGGGATGGAATAGGTGAAGATCTTCCCGGCCAGGCTTTGTCCTCTGTATTCCTTTACTGTTCCGGTTCCGGTATCATAAGCGGTAGGTATATTGTTGAATGTTCCAGTTCCATTCAAGGTAAATGCCACTATTTCATTGTCGTCAAAGGCTGCAAAGGAGAGTTTGGGGTTATAGCCGCGCCGGTTGATCATCGAGCGCACCTCTTCCTTTTCAAAATGTATCTCATAGTCTGCAAAGGCTCTTTCAAAGCCTTTAAATAGCGTATCAAAATCGGTGTGTTCCAAATTCCGTATTTCCATCTGTCTGATTTATGTCGTTATGAATAAAGATGTTTAAGCAATTTCAAAGCTGGATTTGATAAACCCGGGTGGATTCTCCCCAGGGATGGTAGCAGTGACCTAAGTAACGGAAGCCGAACTTCTCATAATAGCCGACATGGTCGGTACACAGGTTCAGCTGCCTGAAACCGTATCCAGCAGCATCCTGCATGGCCTTTTCAATGAGATGTTTTCCCAAGTTACAGCCTCGGTGAGCTTCTTCTATGTACAATGCTACCAGCCAGGGATACAGGTCCATCCGTGAATTAAAATCATTAGTGACTAATCCAACACAGCCGGCAATAGTGCCGGAATCAAGCAACAGATACCATTGGGGCAACGGATTCTCGGCATTCAGACAGCAGCGGAAGCAGTCGTCATATACCATCTGAGACTCTTCCGTAGCCCACTTGTCCTGAAAATAGGCAATGGCAGCTTCGAGATATTCCGGTGACTGACGAAGGGATATGATTTCCATAGGTGTTTGCTTTAAAAAGTACATAATTAACTGCAAATATACCACAGATTTACGGGAATATGCGGGTCATCGGGATAAATTCCCGTATTTTTGAATGATGGAGCCAGAAAATAACGGTTCTATATTTGATCAGTGCCGAACTTTTTGCTTTCTTTGCAACAGAAATCAAATATACATAAACAACGAAACGATAGAGATATTCCAACTATCTGTTTAAGGTTTCCAAAATCCGATTTTCTGGTTATGTCACTGTCGCCTATTTTAAACGTATCTCAATCATGGATAACACCTCTGTTTCATCACCTTCTGCAAAGCCGAACTCCCGTTTGGCTTCGTTGGACATCCTGCGTGGCTTCGACCTGTTTCTGCTAGTCTTTTTCCAACCGATTCTCGTGGATTGGGGACGACATCTAAATCTGTCCTGGATGGCCCCGATTCTGTATCAGTTCGACCATGCTAAATGGTTCGGTTTCCGTTTCTGGGATCTGGTGATGCCTCTCTTTCTCTTTATGACTGGTGCATCCATGCCTTTCTCGTTGGCCAGATACTGTGAACAATCTGACAAGCGACCTGCTCACAAGAAAATCTTTCACCGATTCCTGATCTTGTTTCTGCTCGGCATGGTGGTACAGGGCAATCTTCTAGGACTGGATCCGAACCGGATTTATTTTTATGTAAATACGCTTCAAGCCATTGCCACCGGTTATCTGATAGCTGCACTTCTATTGCTGCATACCCAGCTAAAGATACAGCTTTGTTCCACGGCAGCCCTGCTAGTCATCTATTGGATTCCGATGACATTTGCCGGGGATTTTACACCCGAAGGAAATTTTGCCTATAAAGTCGATCAGTTGGTCATGGGACGTTTCTGCGGAGACCCCACTTATACCTGGATCTGGAGTAGTCTGAATTTCGGAGTAACAGTAATGCTGGGTACCTTTGCCGGACGGCTGATGAAAAATGGGAAAGACAACCGCTTGAAGGTGTGCAGACAGCTGTTGCTTATAGGTATAGTTCTGGTATTGGTCGGTTGGCTGTGGAGTTTCCAGATGCCTGTGATGAAGCGTGTATGGTCAAGCAGCATGACCCTGCTCTCCGGAGGCTACTGTTTCCTGCTGATGGCTCTGTTCTACTACTGGATAGACTGTAAGGGACATATCCGTGGCATGGAATGGCTGAAATTTTACGGTATGAACTCCATCACTGCCTATATGTTGGGAGAAGTAATCAATTTCCGTTGCATGGTCCATTCCGTGAGCTACGGACTCGAACGCTATCTGGGAGAATACTATTCCGTTTGGCTTACCTTTGGCAATTTTCTGATTCTCTTCTTCATCCTTCGCTGGATGTACCATCGGCAGATTTTTCTGAAGATTTGACGGCAAGGCATCAGACAGAATACTCATTTAAAAATACAATCGACATGAAACCTAACTTATTTTTGCTGGGTGCCGGACTGACCTGTCTGTCGCTCGGTGTACATGCAGAGAAGAAAACCCGTCCGAACATCATCTACATCATGTGTGATGACATGGGCTACGGAGACCTGGGCTGCTACGGCCAGCCCTATATCCAAACTCCCCACCTCGACAACATGGCCCGCGAGGGCATGCGTTTTACACAGGCTTATGCTGGCAGTCCAGTGAGCGCCCCGTCACGGGCGGCATTCATGACTGGACAGCATACGGGTCACTGCGAGGTGCGTGGCAACAAGGAATACTGGCGCGACGTGCCGATGGTGAAGTACGGTTCCAACGAAGACTACAGCGTGGTGGGACAGCATCCCTATGACCCCGGTCACGTCATCCTGCCCGAGATTCTGAAAGACCAGGGCTATACCACGGGAATGTTCGGCAAATGGGCCGGCGGTTATGAAGGGTCAGCATCCACACCGGACAAACGGGGCATCGATGAGTTCTATGGTTTTATCTGCCAGTTTCAGGCCCATCTGTATTACCCCAACTTTCTGAACCGCTTCAGCCGTTCACAGGGCGACACGGCCGTAGTACGCGAAGTCTTGGAAGAGAACATCCGGTATCCGATGTTCGGAAAAGATTACCTGAAGCGGCCGCAATATTCGGCGGAACTGATTCATCAGGAAGCCTTGAAATGGCTCGACAGCCAGGACGGTCAGCAACCGTTCTTTGGTATCTTTACCTACACGCTGCCGCATGCCGAGTTGGCTCAGCCCGAGGATTCCATCCTATTGAAATACAAGCAGAAATTCTTCCACGACAAGACTTGGGGCGGTGATGAAGGATCGCGCTACAATCCGTCGGATCATACGCATGCCCAATTTGCAGCCATGATAACCCGTCTCGACCAGTATGTAGGTGAAGTGCTGGCTAAATTGAAGGAAAAGGGACTGGACGAAAATACCATTGTCGTATTCACCAGTGACAACGGTCCTCACGAAGAAGGAGGTGCCGACCCGCAATTCTTCGGACGTGACGGCAAGTTGCGCGGCTTGAAGCGTCAGTGCCATGAAGGAGGCATCCGAGTTCCGTTCATCGTGCGCTGGCCGGGTAAGGTGGCTGCCGGGACGGTAAACGACCATCCGTGTGCATTTTATGACATGATGCCGACATTCTGCGAACTGGCAGGTGTAAAGAACTATGTGAAGAAATACACCAACAAGAAGAAAGAGGTGGACTATTTTGATGGCATATCCATTGTGCCGACTCTCTTGGGACAGGAAGGGCAGCAGCAACACGAGTTCCTGTACTGGGAGTTTAACGAGACCGACCAGATTGCCGTGCGTATGGGCGACTGGAAGCTGGTGGTAAAGAAAGGCAAGCCGTTCCTGTACAATCTGGCTACAGACCTTCACGAAGACCACGACATAGCGGCTGAACATCCCGATGTCGTGCAGCGCATGAAGGAAATCATCTTTGCACAGCATACACCGAATCCTCATTTCTCGGTTACTTTGCCGGAGAAATAAAATGGAATAGATCAAACGTCGATAGAAGGGATACAGAAACCGGCTCTATCGGCCGATGTTGAAAGTAAGAAAGTAAGGAAGAATACATTCGTTGTTTTTTTCCTTACTTTTTTGTTTAATGGAGAAAGGCCTTCTTTTTAGCATAATTCCTGTTGCCGATAATTGCCACTATGGTATCCTGCATTAAATTCCAAAAGCATTTAAACCAGTGGTTATTTTAACCTACATATTCAAAAATGGTTTCAAAGTAAGGGATAAACAATTCAATAAAACGACAAAAACAAGTAATAAACGAGATATTTCAGTGATATTTTTTGAATTTCATGAGATTATATACTAAAAAAGCCGTCTTTATAGTGTGTTATTTTATAATTTTTGATATATTTGCATTGTTTTATTAAATCTATTTTAATAGAAAGAAATTAATTCTAAACAAATAACAGATACCCGTTTATTAAAATAGAGGCAATAGACATAACTAACCTTGTATTAATCAAAATTTAAAACTATGTTAGAACAATTCAAAACTGTGGGCATGTTGTTTGCCTTCTTGGGTGCTTCTACGGGAACGGCGTCTGCTTTTACCCCCCCCCTATAACACACTGATACACAGTGTTGTTACACAACAAGACGGTGTGTGCAAAGGTGTAGTAAAGGACAATCAGGGAGAAACTGTCATCGGTGCGTCCGTTGTTGTAAAGGGAAGTACCAATGGTACCATTACAGGTCTTGACGGTGATTTCACCCTTAACAATGTAAAGAGAGGTGATGTTATCCAAATTTCTTACATCGGCTACGTGAGCCAGGAAGTCGTATGGCAGGGAACTCCGCTTAACATCACATTGAAAGAGGATTCCCAGACGTTGGAAGAAGTCGTGGTGGTAGGCTTCGGCTCGCAGAAAAAAGCCAACCTGACAGGTTCGGTTTCGCAGGTCAAGATGGATGATGTGCTGGGCGAACGTCCTGTAACCAATGTCAAGAATGCCCTGCAGGGTTCTATGCCCGGTCTGATGGTAAGTGGTGGTGCATCACCGGGTGAAGCAAAAAGCTTCAACATACGTGGTACAGTATCCATCAACGGTATGAATCCGCTGGTGCTGATTGATAACGTCGAAGGTGATATAGACTTGCTGAATCCGGAAGATATTGAAAGTGTCACCGTACTGAAGGATGCAGCATCGTCTGCCATCTACGGTGCACGTGCAGCTGCCGGTGTAATCCTGATTACCACCAAAAAAGCCAAGAAAGGTGAAAAGTTCAACTTGAACTACAATGCCAATTTCGGCTTCCAGACTTCTATCAACAGTCCAAAGCAAGCTTCTCTTGACGAATACCTGAGAGCTTACCAGGCTGCCGGTTTCTCTGAAACTTACTATG
>ENA-OROE01000189-OROE01000189.1-human-gut-metagenome-genome-assembly--contig:-NODE-189-length-66544-cov-4.686219_pt1 | contig 66544 bp, 47 predicted proteins | sample MGYA00242126_ERZ509044 | MGnify/ENA primary metagenome ERZ509044 (study PRJEB26280, sample SAMEA2338716) | human gut metagenome | biome: human gut; feature: human-associated habitat; material: faeces... | reverse complement strand
TTCCCAAGCTGAGGGTCACGAGTTCGAGCCTCGCCTACCGCTCTATCAGGCATTAGGCGATTATCCAAATAAGGATGGTCGCCTAATTTTGTTTTATCTCCTCAATGCTCCTTCTAAAAGCAACGTCTGTTTCTCTAGCTAGAAACTAGAGTTTTGTGCAAGGGAAACTTCTGTTTCCTCATAGGAAAACTTTTGTTTTCCCTAGAAGAAACTAAAGTTTCTTTTTAAAAAAAACCACAAAAACTGCAACATTCTTATAATCAAAGACGTAACCAAGTTTCCTTTTCCCTTTATAATAAAAACAAAGCTATCTCTTTTCTCGACATAAAGCCATATGTTATGCTTAAACGATCTATACTGTTTAAGAAAAATAATCTACCTTTGCGTCAAATAATTAAGAAGAGAATGACAAAAAGCATATTTCTATTCCTGCTGGGGATTCTTTCCCTATCGGCGATAGCGCAACCCAAACTGAGCGAGGAAGCCCGTATCAGTCTGATGACCAGCGCACCGTACGATGAAGAGGTATTCACCGTGTACGGGCATGCCGCTCTACGCATATACGATCCCAAGCAAAATATAGATTATATATTCAATTACGGTATATTTGATTTCTCCAAACCTAATTTTATCTATCGATTCGCCAAAGGAGAGACGGATTATAAACTGGGAGTGGCCGATTTCCAAGACTATGTGATCGAGTACCAAATGCGGGGCAGCGATATTACGGAGCAAGTATTGAACCTCACCCAAGAAGAGAAAGAGCATATATGGGACGCCCTGCTTATCAATTACAGGCCGGAGAACAGGGTATATCGTTATAACTTCTTCTTCGATAATTGCGCTACCCGCCCTGCCGCGATCTTGGAAAAGGAGATCAACGGGAGCGTCGATTATCAGTATCCCTATCAATCCCAGACCTTCCGGGATCTTATTAATTATTGTACCCGAAACCATCCGTGGCTCACATTCGGATGCGACCTAGCGCTAGGCAGCCCCACCGACCGGGAGGCCACCCAGCACGAGATGCTCTTCCTCCCCCCTTATCTAAAAGAAGCGTTCTCTAAAGCCACCATCACGGGCCCGGACGGGACAATCCGCCCATTGGTGAGCGAGACCCACGTGATCGGAGCCGGGGAAGCCGACGAGCCGGAAAAAGATATCTGGGATTTATTCACCCCTTTAGTCTGCGCTTGGCTTCTGTTCGGAATCGTTTTAGGGCTTACTTGGATCGAATGGCGCAAAAAAAAATACTTCCTGTGGGTGGATTGTGTCCTTTTCTCGGTAGCCGGAGCCGGAGGTGTCATCCTCTTCTTTCTTAGCTTCATATCCGTCCATCCCTGCACGTGGCCGAACTGGTCTTTGGTATGGTTACAGCCGCTCGATTTGATCGCTGTTATTTTGTTTTGCGTAAAAAAGCTGAAGAAGGCTGCATATTACTATCATTTTATTAACTTTGCGGCGCTTACGCTGATGTTACTGGGATGGCATTTCATTCCGCAACATCTAAACAGTGCCTTTATTCCGCTTGTAGCCTCGATTTGGGTTCGTTCGGGTTGGGGTGTTTACAGAAAGATATGGAGAATCGGATGAGAAAAATTATAACGTCACTTATCGCTATCCTCGTGGTAACAAACCTTGAGGCGCAGCAGCGTACCCCCAAATTGGTGGTATGTATTACTGTGGATCAGCTAAGGGGCGACTATATAGAATACTTTTATAATACATTTGGCGAACGGGGCTTCAAGCGTTTGATGAACGAGGGGTTGGTGTATAACAATATCCGCTTCGAGTTCTCTGACATAGACCAAGCCAGCGCGTTCGCGACTCTTTTTACCGGAAGCAACCCTTGCTTCAGCGGTATCGCCGGAGATAAGACATTTGATTTCGAGAAAGAGAAAGAGGTCTCGATCTTAAATGATCCCGAATATCTGGGTAATTACACGAAAGAGAATTATTCGCCCAAGAATTTATTCAGTTCCACGATCGGCGACGAGTTGAAAATCGCCTCTCAAGGAAGAAGCGACGTATATTCCATCGCCCCGGATGCCGAGAGCGCCATCCTTTCCGCCGGACATGCGGCGAACGGAGCTTTCTGGATGGATAACACCAACGGGAAATGGGCTACCACGACGTATTATAAGGGAATCCCTTGGTACGTAGACCGCTATAATAACGGCCCGGAATCTTTGGCGTCACGCTTGGAAACCATGGTATGGACTCCTACCCTTCCAATGGAGAAATACAATGCCTTTCCTTACGTATTAGACGATCTACCTTTCCGCTATACGTTCAGCGAGAAGTTTGCGAACTGCTATCCGAACCTGAAGACCTCGCCGTTCATCAATAAGGAGATCAATCGTTTGGCCCTCCAGTTCCTAGAGTACGGAGGGTTTGGTACACGCAGTTGCCCGGATATGTTGTCTATCACGTACTACGCGGGCAATTACCGGGGTACGATGAGCAAGGAATACACCCGGGAGATTCAAGATACGTATTACCAACTCGATCAAGACATCGAGAAGCTATTGGATACGATCGACAAGAAAGTGGGCTTGGCCAATACATTGGTAGTCTTCACCGGTTCCGGTTATTATAAAAGCGAGGAGTCTTATCCGGACGGCTTGATGGTGAACGGTGGCGAGTTTCACCCGAAACGTTGTCTAGCCCTGCTTAATATGTACTTGATGGCCATTTACGGCCAACATACCAGCTGGGTACAAGGATACTACGACAACCAGATCTACTTGAACCGCAAGGCGATAGAAGACGCCAAGCTGGATTTGACGACTTTACAGAACAAGGCCGCCGAATTCATACAGGAATTTAGTGGCGTACAACTCGTCACTACGGGTAGAAGCTTGCTTACGGGTGACTGGAACGAGGGAACCGCCAAGTTCCGTCAAGGTACGCACCATCTGAGACGGGGCGATCTGATCATCGAGTTGCAACCCGGTTGGAAAGTGAACCTCGACAATCCGAAAGAAAAAGTCAAGATTATACGCAATAATGCTGTTATCACCCCGCTGGTATTTATGGGCAACGGGTTGAAACCCCAACATATCTACCGCGAAGTCAAGGCCACTGAGGTAGCCCCCACGGTAACCCATGTGCTAAGAATCAGGCCACCAAACGCTACGCAAAGCTTGCCGCTCTGGGAGCTGACAACCAAATAATAGAGAATTGATTATTAAAGTTGATAATTATCAAGGGTTGTGGCTCTTCTTTCTATTTATTATTATCTAATTATTCAAACAACAAAGTAATAACAGACGATAGTTGCTCAACTATCCATTAACATAAGAATCATGGGATTTAATGAGTTTATGACGAAGCTGTTCGGCAATAAGTCGCAGCGTGACCTTAAAGAAATCACACCTTACGTAGATAAGGTAAAGGCCGTATATCCGTCAATCAAGGCACTCTCGAACGACGAGTTGCGTGCGAAAACAGATGAGATCAAACAACGTATCCAGGACTACGTAGCCGAGGAGAAAGCGCAAGTGGAAGAGCTTCGCAAAGGCATCGAGGATAAGGAACTGGAAGAACGTGAGGCGATCTGGGCCGAGGTAGATAAAATTGAGAAAGCCATCACGGACAAGATGGAAGTAGTACTGGAGCAATCCTTGCCCGAGGTATTCGCCATCATGAAAGATACGGCCCGCCGTTTCGCCGAGAATGAGGAAGTGGTAGTTACCGCTAACCAATTCGACCGGGATCTGGCCGCTCGTTTCGACTTTGTCCGCATCGAGGACGATAAGGCGATCTACGCCAATCACTGGAAAGCCGGTGGTAACGAGATCACTTGGGATATGATCCATTACGACGTTCAGCTATTCGGTGGCGTCGTTCTTCATAAAGGTAAGATCGCCGAGATGGCTACCGGTGAAGGTAAGACCTTGGTGGCTACCCTTCCGGTATTCTTGAACGCCTTGACACGTAACGGTGTACACGTGGTAACCGTGAATGATTACTTGTCAAAACGTGACTCCGAGTGGATGGGACCGCTTTATATGTTCCACGGGCTTTCCGTAGACTGTATCGATAAGCACCAGCCGAATTCCGAGGCTCGCCGTAAGGCTTATGAGGCGGATATCACGTTCGGTACGAACAACGAGTTCGGTTTCGACTACTTGCGCGACAATATGGCGATCAGCCCGAAAGACTTGGTACAACGCAAGCATAACTACTCCATCGTCGATGAGGTGGACTCCGTATTGATCGATGACGCTCGTACGCCGCTGATCATCTCCGGACCGATCCCTCGTGGCGAGGAACAATTATTCGAGCAATTCCGCCCGAACGTGGAGGTTGTCGTGAACGCGCAGAAAGACCTTTGCTCCAAATTATTGATCGAGGCCAAGAAGAAAATGGCTAGCGATGACCAGAAGGTCGTTGAGGAAGGCTCTATCCTTCTGTACCGCTCCTTCAAGGGATATCCCCGCAACAAGGCGTTGATCAAGTTCTTAAGCGAGCAAGGCGTAAAAGCTCAAATGTTGAAGACGGAAGAATATTTCATGTCCGAGAATATGCGCCATATGCACGAGGCGACCGATGAGTTGTATTTCGTGATCGACGAGAAGAACAACAGTATCGAATTGACGGATAAAGGTATCGACCTATTGACCGGTAAGACGGACGACCCGACCTTCTTCGTACTTCCCGATATCACTTCCCAATTATCCCAATTGGAGAATATGACAGGAACCGAGGAAGAGAAACAGGCCCAAAAGGACGAGATATTGGCGAACTATTCCGTCAAGAGCGAGCGTGTACATACCATCAACCAATTATTGAAAGCTTACACCTTATTCGAGAAGGATGATGAGTACGTGGTTATGGACAACAAGGTTATGATCGTTGACGAGCAGACGGGTCGTATCATGGACGGACGTCGTTATTCCGATGGCCTGCACCAAGCGATCGAGGCTAAGGAACGTGTAAAGGTAGAGGCCGCTACACAAACATTCGCCACGATCACCTTGCAGAACTACTTCCGTATGTACCATAAATTATCCGGTATGACCGGTACGGCGGAGACGGAAGCAGGCGAGTTCTGGGATATCTACAAATTGGACGTAGTAGTGATCCCGACCAACCGACCGATCGCCCGTAACGATATGAACGATCGTATCTACAAGACAAAACGTGAGAAATATAACGCTGTTATCGAGGAAATCGTTCAGCTGACGGAAGCAGGCCGTCCGGTATTGGTGGGAACAACATCCGTAGAGATCTCCGAGCTATTGAGCCGTATGCTTACGATGCGTAAGATCCAGCACAATGTATTGAACGCTAAGTTGCACCAGAAAGAGGCCGAGATCGTGGCCTTGGCGGGTCAAAAGAGTACGGTTACGATCGCTACCAACATGGCCGGTCGTGGTACCGATATCAAGCTGTCCAAGGACGTGAAAGACGCAGGCGGTTTGGCTATCATCGGTACGGAACGCCATGAGAGCCGTCGTGTAGACCGTCAGTTACGTGGTCGTGCCGGACGTCAGGGAGACCCGGGTTCTTCCGTATTCTTCGTTTCACTGGAAGACGACTTGATGCGTTTATTCGCTTCCGAGAAGATCGCCGGCTTGATGGATAAGCTTGGTTTCAAGGAAGGCGAGGTTCTGGAGCACAATATGTTGAGCAAGTCCGTAGAACGTGCCCAGAAGAAGGTAGAGGAAAACAACTTCGGTATCCGTAAACGTCTGTTGGAATACGACGACGTGATGAACTCGCAACGTAACGTAATCTACACCCGCCGTCGCCACGCCTTGATGGGAGAGCGTATCGGTCTGGACGTATTGAACACGATTTACGATACTTCTACAGCTATCGCCGATCAACACGCCGAGGACTTCGAGGGCTTCAAGTTGGAATTGTTCAAGACATTCGCCATGGAAAGCCCGTTCACGGAAGACGAATTCAAGAGCATGAAACCGGAGCAACTCGTAGAGAAATTGTTCGAGGAGGCATTGAAGACTTATAAACGTCGTATGGAACGCATGACGCAAGTCGCTCACCCGGTCATCAAGCAAGTGTACGAGAATCAAGGAGCGATGTACGAGAATATCATGATCCCTATCACGGACGGCAAGCGCATGTATAATGTATCTTGCAACCTGAAAGAGGCTTACGACACGGAATGTAAGGCAATCGTTAAATCCTTCCAGAAATCAATCGTATTGCATATGATCGACGAGGGATGGAAAGAGCATCTACGTGAGATGGATGAGCTGCGCCACTCCGTACAAAACGCTAGCTACGAGAACAAGGATCCTTTGTTGATCTACAAACTTGAATCTTACAACCTGTTCAAGACAATGGTAGACAACATGAACCGTAAGACAGCCGCCATCTTGATGCGTGGACAGATCCCGGTACGTGAGGAGCCGACCGAGGAGCAACGCCAAGCCATGCAAGCCCGTCAAGCGGCCGTAGCCCAGCAAGCCGCCCAAGCGATCGCCGAGGAAAGAGCCCGTCAACGTATCGCCGTACAAGAGGCCGCCCCGGAGAAGCACGAGGATATGAGCCGTTACCGCACGGAGAAAACAGACTTGAGCGGAAACAACACCCAAGCCGAGGCACCTCAACCGAAGCAAGCTCCGGTCCGTGCCGAGAAACGAGTAGGACGCAATGATCCATGTCCTTGCGGAAGTGGCAAGAAATACAAGAACTGCCACGGACAAGGTTTATAAGGAACAAGAAATAAGATAAAAAAAGAGGGACAGAATACCAATCTGTTCCTCTTTTTTGTATATTGCAGGCATATAAACCCATTAAATGCTACCATTATGATTATTGGAATTCCAAAAGAAATCAAGAACAACGAGAACAGGGTAGCTCTTACTCCCGCCGGAGCCAAAGAGTTGGTGAAAAGAGGTCATACCGTGTATGTGCAACACACGGCTGGTATAAACAGTGGTTTCGCCGATGACGCCTATGTGGCGGCAGGGGCCCGGATACTCCCGGCCATTGAGGATGTATATGGAATTGCCGAAATGATCGTAAAAGTAAAAGAGCCGATCGCCAGCGAATATCCCTTGGTACGCAAAGGACAGCTTGTCTTCACCTACTTCCATTTCGCATCCGACGAGGCTCTCACCCTTGCCATGATAAAGAGCGGCTCCATCTGTCTGGCTTACGAGACCGTGGAGAACCCAGATCATACGTTACCCCTTTTGATTCCTATGAGTGAGGTGGCCGGACGCATGTCCGTACAGGAAGGCGCTCGTTTCCTTGAGAAACCGCAAGGTGGCAAAGGCGTATTGCTAGGTGGCGTGCCAGGCGTGAAACCGGGTAAGGTATTAGTTTTAGGCGGTGGTGTGGTAGGCCACAACGCCGCCTTGATGGCCGCCGGGCTAGGCGCCGATGTCACGATTGCCGACATCTCGCTTCCCCGCTTGCGCTATCTGTCCGAGACGATGCCGAAAAACGTGAAGACATTGTTCTCTTCCACGCATACGATCGAACAGGAATTACCCACAACCGATTTAGTGATCGGCGCCGTATTAATCCCCGGAGCCAAGGCCCCGCACTTGATCACCCGGGATATGTTGAAGTTATTAAAACCGGGCAGCGTATTGGTAGACGTAGCCATCGATCAAGGCGGTTGCTTCGAGACCTCCCATCCGACTACGCACGCCAATCCGGTTTATGAGATAGACGATATCCTCCATTACTGCGTAGCCAACATTCCGGGAGCGGTCCCGCAGACTTCCACGTTAGCCTTGACCAACGCTACCCTGCCGTACGTGATCAAGCTTGCCGACAGAGGTTGGGAAAAAGCCTGCGAAGAAGATCCGGGCCTAGAACTGGGATTAAACATCGTGGAAGGAAAGATTGTCTACCCCGCCGTGGCTGAGGCTTTTCCTTCACTCAAAGCATAAGTTTCAAAGAATCTTTCATCAGTAGGGATTGCCGTAAGCAATCCCTTTTTTATGTTTTCTATTTTTATTGTTTTCTAAAAAACGTAAAATATCTTGGCTTCTTTTCCCGCACGCCTTAACTTAGAGCACAAAATCAATCAAATTTAATAATTACCATGAAGAAAATTGTTTTATTAGTGGCTTTATGCCTATGTGTCGGAAACCTATTCGCACAAGACGCTGACAAATTAAGAGATGAAGGTGACGCTGCTTTGAAAGCAAAAGATTACGCTACCGTCGTAACAAAATACGGCGAATACTTGAAACAAAACAATTACCAAGACACGGCCCGTATCTTCAATTGCGGATACGCCGCTAATCAAGCGAAGAACTACGCCGAGGCCGCCAAGTATTTCGACATGGCCGTTAAGATGAACTACAACGTAGACGACTCTTATGTAGGCGAGGCCATGGCTTACCGTAACTTAAACAAGACAGAAGAATTCCTGACTACGGTAAAAGAGGGATTAAAAGTGATTCCCGATGGAAACAAGAATAAGACCAATCTGGAAAAGTTGCTTTACGGTTACTGCATCAAACAAGGACAAGCCGCCCAAAAGAAGGGAGATCTGGCCGGTGCCGAGAAAATGTACAAAGAGGTCCTAGCCGTATCGAACAAGGATTACCAGAGCAACGCTTACTACAGCCTTGGCGCCATGCTGTATGGCAACGGAGCGAAGATATTACAGGCCGCTACCCCGATCGCTACTTCCGAGCCGGATAAATACAACGCCGAGAAAGCGAAAGCCGACAAAGATTTCAAGCAAGCGAAAGAATATTTGACAAAGGCAGTCGAACTCGACCCGAAAGACGAGAACTCCAAGAAGATCCTCGCTTCTATCAACGACATCCTGAAATAAGAAAGAGGACTTTATTCATACAAAAAAACCTCCCGGATCACTTTTCTATGTGATCCGGGAGGTTTTTTGTATCTAGCTGTAGAGACATACGCTACTTGAAGAAGAAGCGGAAGATGTCATTTCCATTCGCATAGATCAATAAAGCGAACAGGATAAACATACCTGCCATTTGGGCATACTCTAGGAATTTATCGCTCGGTTTGCGACGGGCCACTACCTCATAGATCAAGAACATCACGTGTCCGCCATCCAAGGCCGGAATCGGCAAGATATTCATGAACGCCAAGATGATAGATAGGAAAGCCGTACGTTCCCAGAAAATCCGCCAATCCCAGACAGACGGGAACAATCCGCCGATCGTACCGAAACCGCCCAAACTGGAGGCACCTTCCTTCGTAAACACATATTTCATGTCGTTCACATATCCCTTCAAGGTATTAATACCTAATTTAATACCGGCGGGGAACGACTCGAAGAAACCGTATTTGCGGGTCACGGTCTGATAGAGATCCGTAGGCAACATCACCGCTACGCCAATTTTCCCGGCCGAGTCCGTCCTCATGGTCAAGGACTCCAACTGGCCGTTCCGGTAGAAATCTACTGTCACCTCTTCACCCTTATTCTCTGACAATAACCCAGAGGCATCATAAAACGTCGGGGTAGCCACACCGTTAATAGCCACCACGCTATCCTTCGGCTGCATGCCGGCAAGAGCCGCCGGGGCATTCTTGTCGGGAAGCTCACGAACAACCATCGGGATACGCAAAGGATCGGCGAAGCCTTTTCCGTCACGCATGCAACGTTGCATCATATCCTCCGGTATGGAGATCACGGTCTCCCGCCCGTCACGGAGCACCGTCACGGTCTTTGCCTCCACCACCTTGCGGAAACTGTCGCTACCGAAACGCTCCAACTCCTCATTGTCCGCTCTCAGCAAGATATCACCGTCCTGAAAACCGACGTTCTGGAACGTCTCGCTATAATTCATACCCATCTTCATGTTCTTCAAGGGCAAGTACGTATCGCCCCACGTAAACAATATCATGGAATAAATAAACAAAGCCAGCAAGAAGTTGAACACCACGCCCGCTACCATAATCATCAAACGCTGTCCGGCCGGCTTGGAGCGGAACTCGTAAGGCTTGGGCGGCTGGGCCATCGCCTCCTTGTCCATACTCTCGTCGATCATACCGGAGATCTTACAATATCCTCCCAACGGAAGCCAGCCTACACCGTATTCCGTGTCACTGTTTTTCGGCTTGTACTTGAATAGCGAGAACCACGGATCGAAGAAGAGGTAGAACTTCTCTACCCGCACCTTGAAAATCCGGGCGAAGATAAAATGCCCGAACTCGTGGACAATCACCAGTATCGATAAACTCAAGATGAGCTGTAACGCCTTAATCAAAAAAGTTTCCATCTACTATTGTTTGTTCTGTTTTAAATTATTTCAAAATAACTCGGCCGCCAACCGCCTAGCCTCGGTGTCGGTAGCCACGTAATCCTCATACGAGGGATTGACGATAAACGAGGCTTTCCGCATAGTCCGCTCGATCACGTCGCTCATTTGCAAGAAGCCGATACGATCTTGCAGGAAGGCAGCCACCACCACCTCATTGGCGGCATTCAAGATACAGGGCATATTCCCTCCTTGGCGGGCCGCCTCGAAAGCGAAAGCCAAGTTGCGGAAACGTTCCATATCCGGCTCCTCGAACGTCAAAGTCGAATATTGGTTAAAATCCAGACGGGGCACCATGCTCCTCATACGTGTCGGAAACGAGAAAGCGTAGGCGATCGGCAATTTCATGTCGGGAATTCCCAGCTGGGCGATCACGGCGCCATCCTCAAACTGCACCATCGAGTGGATCACCGACTGTGGGTGCACCACCACCTGTACCTGATCCGGCGTGACATCGAACAACCATTTCGCCTCGATCATCTCGAAGCCCTTGTTCATCATCGAGGCCGAGTCTATCGTGATCTTCGCCCCCATCGTCCAGTTCGGATGCCTCAAGGCCTGCGCCTTCGTCACGGTAGCCAGCTCCTCCAGCGTCTTCCGCCGGAACGGACCGCCGGAAGCCGTCAGCAAGATCTTCTCGATCGGATTATCGTACGCACCTGTTAAACATTGAAAAATGGCCGAATGTTCCGAGTCCACCGGCAAGATAGGCACCTTATGCTCGGCGGCCAGCTTCATGATCAGCTCGCCGGCCACGACCAAAGTTTCCTTATTCGCCAAGGCGATCGCCTTTCCCGCCTTGATCGCCGAGATCGTCGGTCGCAAGCCGGAATAACCCACCATCGCCGTCAGCACCATATCGATCGGCTCCGACTGCACCATCTGGGCGATAGCGTCGGCACCCGCCCATACCTTGATCGGCAAGTCCTCCAAGGCCTCTTTCAGCTCGGGATATTTCCGCTCGTTGGCGATCACCACCACCTCCGGCATATATTTCCGGGCCTGATTGATCAATAAGTCCACTTGGTTATTCGCGGTCAAGGCATACACCTCGAAAAGATCGGAATGCTCGCTCACTACCTCCAAGGCTTGGGTTCCGATGGAACCGGTCGAGCCTAATATCGCTAACTGTCTTTTTTTCATGGAATATCAAAAAGCTATATATTCTTCCGGATTCACAGGATTGCCCTTATACCACAACTCGAAATGCAGGTGCGGCCCGGTAGACAACTCTCCCGTATTCCCGACCAAAGCGATCGCCTCACCGGCTACCACATGGTCTCCCACCTCTTTTAGCAACAATTCGTTGTGCTTATAAACCGAGATGAATCCGTTCTTATGTTGTAATTGAATTACGTTTCCGTGGTTCGGATCGAAACCGGTATAGATCACCGTACCATCCAACGTAGCCAAGACACTCTCCTTCGGGGCCGCAGCCAGATCCACGCCATAATGATGGACATCCGTCTCATAATGAGAGGTGACCACGCCATTCACGGGCTTATAGAAAAAGACCCCCTCGGTCGGGACCTTGCCCGGGTCGGTCAATACCGATAAATTATATTTCTCCTCTTCCTCGTAATCTTTCACGAAGCGAGTCTCTTCCTTGCTACGAGGAATCTCATAGTTAATATCGTTGCTAGCCAAAGAATCTATCTGGCGGATCGAGTCCAAGGGCATCGTACCGGAAATGATTCCGGCCACGTTATCCAGATAAAGGGACTGGATCTCGATCATACGCTCCAACGAATCCGCCCGCAAGGCATTCTGCATAATCTCCTTGCGAACCTCCACGTCGAGATAACCCGGCAAGTAGTTGCGAATCGGTGTCTTGATGATGATAAAAGCGGTAACGGCGATCAAGAAAAAGGCGAACACCGCCAAAGTGACAAACGCCGATAACTGCGAAAGCCGGAAAGACCACACCTCCTCCAACGTCCCCTCATTGATGAAGGAAAGTTTATATTTAAACCGGATCCGGTGCCAAAACGATTTCGTATTCTTCTTTTTCAACCCCTAATCTTCAATTATAAATTCTCAATTATAAATCAATCAGTCCCTCCGGCAAAGACACAGTGAGGCTACGGGCCTCATGATCGGCCTCGGTGATCAACTCCTCCACGGCTGGGATCAACAGCTCCTCGCCTTTATGATCGACACGCAGAAGGACGTTGATTGTCGTCTCATCCACGTCTGTTATCTCTCCTAAATAGCCTTTCTGTACGTCCGTCACGGTATAACCGATAAAACTGTCCCACGTCATATCCCCCACGAGATCCTCCTCGTCCACGGCGTCCAAAGGATAAAACACCTCCTTGCCCACAAACATACGAGCATCCTCCTCGGAATTCACGTCCTCCAGTTTCACCAAGACCACCGTATCGGTCTTATAGCGGAAATCCTCCACGAAGAACGGTACCAAGATACCATCCATCTCGCAAACAATGTACGGGTCCTCGGCATCTTCCAGCACATCGCTATTCGTCACCAACGACAACTCCCCCTTGATGCCATGGGGCTTGGCAAACTGCCCGATCTTGAAAACCTCTTCTTCTCTAATCATCGCCTAAAATCTTTAAATCCTCGTGATACGTGCCCCGATCCGGTTCAATCGCTTATCGATCCCTTGATATCCCCGGTCGATCTGGTCTATATTATGGATCGTGCTGGTGCCCTCGGCGCTCATGGCGGCGATCAGCAAGGCGATACCCGCACGGATATCCGGGGATACCATCGTAGAGCCCCGTAACTTGAAGCGGTTGCCCAGCCCGATCACCGTAGCCCGGTGCGGGTCGCAAAGGATGATCTGGGCTCCCATATCGATTAGCTTGTCCACAAAGAACAAGCGGCTCTCAAACATTTTCTGGTGGATCAGCACGCTTCCCACGGATTGCGTAGCCACTACGAGAAATACGCTCAGCAAGTCCGGTGTAAGCCCCGGCCAAGGAGCGTCGGCGATGGTCATGATAGAACCATCGATAAACGTATCGATCTCGTAGGAATCATGCCGGGGGATATAAATATCATCGCCTCGCTGCTCCACGGTAATACCCAAGCGGCGAAAAGCGTCCGGGATGATCCCCAGCTTATCATATCCTGTATTCTTGATGGTGATCTCCGATCCGGTCATAGCGGCCATACCGATAAAGCTACCCACCTCGATCATATCGGGGAGGATGGTATGCTCCGTGCCGGAAAGCGACCGTACACCTTCTATTGTCAATAGGTTAGAACCGACACCTGAGATTCTCGCTCCCATGCGGTTCAGCATCGTGGAAAGTTGTTGCAGGTAAGGCTCGCAGGCGGCGTTATAGATCGTCGTCACCCCCTCGGCCAGCACGGCAGCCATCAAGATATTCGCCGTTCCGGTCACGGAAGCCTCGTCGAGCAGCATATAAGCGCCTTTCAACTGGCGTGCCTCTATCTCGTATACTTGCCGCTCGGCGTCGTAGCTAAAGCAAGCGCCCAGCTTCTGGATTCCCACGAAGTGCGTATCCAGCCGGCGTCGCCCGATCTTGTCGCCACCCGGTTTCGGGATCAGCGCCCTGCCGAAGCGGGCTACCAACGGGCCTACGATCATCACGGAACCCCGCAGGCTACCACTCTTGCGCAGGAACTCCTCGGTACGTAAATACTCCATGTCCACGTCGTCCGCCTGAAAGGTATAGGTATCGGCGGACGGATGCTCCACCTTGACCCTCATATCCCTAAGGAGCTGGATTAAGTTATTCACGTCCAAGATATCGGGCACATTGTGTATGGTCACCTTCTCCGGTGTTAGCAATGTCGCACAGATCACCTCCAGCGCCTCATTCTTGGCGCCTTGCGGGACGATCTCGCCGGACAAGCGATAACCACCTTCTATAACGAACGAGCTCATCTGCCTTTACGCGTAAAGTTTCTTTTGTGGGCGCCACTGTTATTACGGGCCAATATATCACGGCTCTCGGCCAGTTTATGTTCCTCCTCGCTCAATACGATCTTGCTGCCGGAGAGTTCGTCCAGATCCTTGAAGATCTTACGGTCGTCCACGCTTTCCTTGTTCCAAGTAAGGAACGATTTCTTCATCTGGTTGGCCAGCAGTCGCACGAGCTGGTCTTTCTCCATGCCGGGTTGCAGCTCCGTGGCCTTGCGGATCATCAGCTCCAAGGTCTTTCCGTAATGGCGGTAGCGTATACGGTTATTGTTGTACGGGATACGAGGCGGACGGCTATACAGGTTCTCCTTCTTGATGATCTCGTACGGATAGTCTATATCGAGCTTAAAATCGGCCATGATCGCCAGATGATCCCAAAGGATATGCTTAAAGTCGTTTACGTCACGCAAGTGCGGGAACATGTTTCCCATGATGTTGATAATCGTGTTGGCGCAACGCTTACGCTCTTCCCTGTCTTGGATAGTCACGCAATAGTCCACCATATTTTGGATATTGCGTCCGTATTCGGGCAAAGTCAATCTTTTTCCTTCTGTATTGTATTTCATTCTTTACATTTTGTTTATCGCGAAGATAGGTATATTAATTGAGAATTGAAAATTGAGATTCGAAAGTTACCTCTCGTTAGGCTTAATTATCAATTCATAATCTACCACGTCCAGCCACCGCCCGAATTTCAGCCCTACTTTCTCGAAGTGGGATACTTTTCTGAACCCCAGCTTCTCATGCAGCGAGTAGCTGGCCTCATTCCCCTCAGTGATGCAGGCGATCAGGGCGTGGTAGCCGCCTGCCCGACATTCCTCGATCAGCCTTTCCATAAGCTGCCGGCCGATCCCCTTGCCCTTGTATCTCGGGGATAAATAAACGGTGGTCTCAAGCGTATATTTATAAGCTGCCTTTTCTTTCCACGTATGGGCATAGCAATATCCCACGACCTCATCCTGATCCACGTACACCAGATAAGGATAGCTCGCCGAGATCCCGGCTATGCGACCCTCCATCTCCTCCACCCGCAAAGGTTCCGTCTCAAACGTAGCCACGCTATTCACGACATATTCATTGTATATATCCACGATCGCCTTGGCGTCTCGCAAACTCACATTCCGAATCATATTCATTTCGCTAAAACAATCCGATCCGGGAAAGAATCTCTCTTTGCCCGGACCGGATCTATCATCGAGTCAAATAACTATTTTTTCTAAGCCTTCTACTCAGACAAGGCCTTGATCACCTCTTGGTTCGCCTTGCGCACCTCGGCCTCGTTGATCTTGATCACTTTACGGTCGTAGGTCATAAGGCCGTTCACCTCGCCTTCCACGTCCGTGGTTTGCGTGTAGACAGCGGCGGAGAAACCCTTCGGGACCATCGCCTTCAACTCTTTGGCGTACTTCACGTACTCGGCGGTCACCTCATCGCTATTCTTAAACTGTACATAGCCCCAGTTGCGTTTATTCCACCACAAATGGTTCTCCACGGCCAAGCCGATACCACCATACTCGCCCAATACGTTTACACGCACCGGATCGAACAGGTACATCGCCGGGCCCGGGTAATTATGCAAATCCAAGATATCGCCGCACGCACGGAAATTACCGCCACTGGCCGGATTCACCAGACGGGAAGGATCGTATGTTTTTGTCCACTCGGCAGCCTTCTCGGTATCGAACTGGCCCCAAGCCTCGTTGAAGGGCACCCATACTACTACGCTAGGATTCGAGACGCACAGGTCCATGATCTCCTTCCACTCCTTGTAATAATTACGGATAGACTCCTCGGTACGCTCCTTGTCGGTTCCACCGTTATACGTATGAGGCGCCCATTGGTTACCCATGTCGCCGCTAGGCATATCCTGCCAAACCAGCATACCTTCCTTATCGCAATGATAGTACCAGCGGGCCGGCTCTACCTTCACGTGCTTGCGGATCATGTTGAAGCCCCACGCTTTCGTCTTCACGATATCATACAGCAACGCCTCGTCCGTGGGAGCCGTGTAAAGCCCGTCGGGCCACCAGCCTTGATCCAGCGGGCCGTATTGGAACAGGTTCTTGTTGTTCAAGCGCATACGCATGATGCCGTTGGCGTCACGCTCGGCGGATATCTTACGGAAGGCGGTGTACGATTTCACCTCGTCCACCTTCTTGCCATTCTTCGACAAGCTCACCTTCATATCATATAAATAAGGATTGGAAGGTTCCCACAACGTAGGATTTTGCACGGCCAAGCGTAATTCTGTCCCTTGTACGCCCTTGGCGGTAGCAACCACCTGCCCCTTATCGAGCAAGCTGACCTCCACGATGTCCGACACCGGGGAGTCGGAACAAGCCCCGACCGTCACGCTCATCACGCCATTATCGATATTCGGGATCGCCTTGATAGAGGTGATATGCGAGGAAGCGACCGGCTCCAGCCATACGGTCTGCCAGATTCCGGTGACCGGCGTATACCAGATTCCCTCCGGGTTGGCCACTTGCTTTCCACGGGGTTGGTAGCCTTTATCGCTCGGGTCCCATACACGCACCACCAGCTTATGCGTACTTTTGCCATTCAGATAGGGAGTGATATTCAAGGAAAACGGGGTAAAGCCTCCCGTGTGGGAACCGATCAGGATATCATTCACGAACACGTCCGCTTTCCAATCCACGGCGCCGAAGTTCAACAAGATATCTTTTCCTTTCCATGAGGAGGGCACCGTAAAGGTTCGTTTATACCACAACTCATTCTTCTCCCCCACTTCTTTTTGCACGCCGGACAAGGAGGATTCCACGGCGAACGGCACCAAGATATTCCCATCGAAACTCGTCGGCTCTGCCTGTCCTTTTGGAAGGATAGCGTATTCCCACTCGCCGTTCAAATTCTGCCAATCCGCACGTTCCATCCCGGGGCGTGGATATTCTGGCAATACATTCCGGGGATCTACTTTCTCAGCCCAGTCCGTCTTGATCTTGTCTCCGGCGGGCTTCCACTGCGCCCCGGCGCTACAAATCGTTGCGAACGCACAAAAGGCTAACAATAATTTTCTCATGATATTATTTACATTTTGAATTGATAATACACTTTCAAGTGACAAAGATAATAGAAAATATCCAAAATCCACATCGTCCTCGGATACCAATAGGAGAACCGTACCCAAATCGATCTAACCATCAAATACCCGGAATATCTCTTGTGACAGAATCTCACAAGGTAAGGTTATTGTCTTTTTTTAATGTTCCTATTTTACATCAATATCATTTCCGGAAAAACACGTACGTGAATATCCAAAAACATGTACGACTTTTCGGAAAAACATGTACGTGTTTCGACGCAAACATTACGATGTTTTTACGACTCTGATTTTCAACCCCTTGAAAACACGACCTGATTTTCTGCTTATTGTAAAATTCTTCTTATTCAGGGATACCCGGAAAAGAAGGGGGATCAATACGCACACCTTCACCCACTGGCTGAAAGCCAAGAAGGAAGAGCGTGAGCTTGCCTTCCTCCGCACCTATCTTTGTAGGTAGAATTAAAATGCTTCAATTTGGCAAACGTCACTTGAAACGCCTGCAGGCGAAAGAGTTATTTCCGTATGGGTTACCCTTGGAAACTACGCTTTGCCGTGTGTTTCAAAGCATAGACAATGAAAAGATGGCTGATCGAATGTCTGCTTTTGCAGAGGTTTTCCGTAGGGAAATATCCGCTTCGGCAAGAATCAAAGATCTTTGCGCTATGGGCTTGAAGACTCCATAAAGACCGCCACCCCGACTGATGTCTATAAGAATAGTATTCTCGCCCATGCCGCACTGGCATGCGTAGAGGCATTGTACGCCCAATTCAAAACTTAAATGAAAAAGCCGTGAGAGAAACAGCATCAAAATCCACATCGTCCTCGAATACCTATTCGTAATCATAATACTATCGTTACTAATCGACGTCCTTTCCCCCACAATCCTTCACGTCATCGTTCACGATGCCCCGCTTGATTTTCCTGAAAGTATCCGTAAGGCTCCCGAAACGATAAGATACGGATATACCGAACTCACGCATCACCTTATTCTCCGTCTCATAAAGGGTGAACGCATTGTTATAAGTCTTATTCTCCATCTTCCAAGTCTTCATCAAAGGGCTCTTGCAATAGACAGAAAACGTGAGCTTCTTATGGAAAAAATCCTTATTCAAGGTAATGCCGTGAAACAGGAAATCAGATCGTTTCCCTTGTAATTGAATCTTGGGTAACATATAACCGGCGTTCATGTTCAGCCGGAAATCTTTCGGAAACGAAAATTGGACACCGGCGAAAGCACGTCCGCTCCAACCGCTGTTCGACAAGTTTCTTTCCTCGTTTTCCATACTGATATAATCCACGCCACCATTCATGAAAAAACGGAACAATGGGACAGGGCTCCAATTCATATAAAGGGAAAAGCCTGTCTGGTGCCGTTTGCCGATATTACCATAGGTAGAGACCGATACGTTCGGACGCTCCGTATCCATAAAAGTATATTGCTCGATAGAATTGTTCACAAATGCATGGCTTACGCTGGCATTTATGTTAAACTTCTGGGTGAATAAGGTATAATTAAGGTTCACACTATTGCTTTTCTCGGAATCCAAGTCTGGATTGCCATAAGAAACATTTAGCGGATCCCGCTCGTCGACATAAGGATTCAAATAATCAATACCCGCACGCTGGATACGCATATTATATCCCAGACGGATCTGTTGCGACTGTCCGATCGAGTAAGACAACGTAACGTTCGGTACGATATCCACAAAATTCGAATGAAAGTCTTTCGTCAGATCATTCGAATAGCTCACGTCCAAGCTCGTTCCTTCCGCACGTACTCCAGCCTTTATTCCCAGCTTATTCCAACGAAAGGTGCCACCCAGATATACCGAGTAAATATGTTGCGTATGGCTGAAATCCACAAAGCTGCCCGACGGTTCATGCCAATTGCCGGAAGTCTCATCATAAAGCCGTTGCGTGATCTCACTGTCGGTCTGGCGCAAGATATATTTTACTCCGGTCTCCAGATCATGCCCCCCGGCAATGGGTCTTATATAATCCAATTGTCCCGTATGCTCATTGGTCTTCGCCCGGTTCGTGTCCCATTGCAGGAAATCAGAGTAATTCGAGGTACCCGTTATCCGCATCCGGTTCTCATCATCATTCGGATCATTGGTGAAACGATAAGACAAAGTCAGCAACTCCCCCTTACGCCTTGTCTCATGCTGGTAGTTGGCATTCACCTCCACGGAGCCGAAGACAGGTTGATTCTGGCTAAAACGATCGTAAGCATAAATCAAGTCTCGGTTCATGTCACGCATCTCCACGCTCAGATCCGAGAACTCTTTCTGACGCTTGCGGAACAAATTGGCGTCCACGCTAATCAGGTTCATCGAGTCGATCTCGAAAGTTCCCTCCAAATATCCCCGGTGCATCTTCTCCCTTTCCCAATGCTCCCCGATCTGGGAGAGGTAACGGTTAGCGTCATCCGATAAGTTCTCGCGGAAGGAAGTGATATCCGCTATAGGCTCACGTTCATACTCCAGATTGTAATTCGCCGTAAGTCCCAGTTTCCCAGCTTTCAGCGAGACAAATGTCCCGCCGCCGTATGCCTCGTTCGCGGTAACCTCCGCACTCACCGTCCCCGTATATCCATCCAAGACACGTCTCACCATAATAATATTGATAATTCCACTCACGCCCTCAGCGTCGTAGCGGGCACCGGGATCTGTTATCACCTCTATATCCTTGATGCTGGAGGCCGGAAGACTTTTCAATACCGCCGAAGGATTACTACTAAGCAATCCCGAGGGCCGGCCATTCATGTAGATCTTAAAATTACTATTTCCTTTCAGTTGGATATTATCATCGCCATCCACGGTTACCATCGGTACCTTCCGCAACATATCCAATGTATTGCTGACTTTCGCCTCGGGATCCTCCTCTAGGTTATAGACCAATTTATCAATATCCACCTTGACCAAAGGTCTTTGCGCCGAGACCCTCACCTCTCCCAGCGTCCGGGCATCATCTTTCATATATAATTTACCTACGTTCCATACGGGCGATTGAGCCGAAACGCTCACTTTCCTCCGAGCAGGTATTTTCCCGATAGAACTCATATGGAAATAATAAGATCCGGCCTCGGGCAAGGAGACAGAGAAATACCCGTCAATATCGCAAGCCAATAAAGCGAGAGGCTCCGTAATCTCCTCACCCCTCGTCACACGCAAGGTCGCGAACGAGACCGGCTCATTTGTCAATGAGTCCACAACCTGTCCTTTCAACTCAAAGACACCAGCTCCCAGTACTTGCGCCGATACGGGACGAATCGCAACGCACGCTAGACAAACGAACAAAAGCTTAAAAAACAATGCAGTTTTCATATTCAATCGTGATTTATTATTACGCAAATATGACTCTCGGAGAGGCCAAAAGTTTTGTTTTTCCGTCCAAAGCGAAAGAAAAAGGATTGAGGGCGAAAATTAAATGATCCGAAAACAGGAGGAAAAGAAAGGGTATATCAAGCTTTAACTTTACTTTTGCCTATAAAAAGAGAAGCCATGAAAATAAAACATTATCTCCTTCAGAAACCATCCATACTGATATGGGTATCCGTATTATCGGGTTTCTTCGTGACCTCCGAAGAGATCATGGATTGTATCGAGCTATCCCGGATCAGAGGGATCGACCCCGAGATCGACAGTATATTATTATTGACCTTCCAATGCCTGTTTTTCATCCTGTTCACTCGGATACTACTACAAATTAACGTATGTTGGCAGCCTAAGGGAAAAGGGCATCTCAAGCAATTCGCCTATTCGTCGCTGGTATCCGTATTATTTTCCCTAATCGTATGGCTCGGGGTCTCACCCGTCATACGAAGCACAAACCAAAATATCCGGGAGAAATACGAGCGAAACGAACCGAAAGAAAACCACCGTTTCCATGGAAAGAAGCTTTTCTACTTGTTCCACGAGCCAGAGGAGGCATGGTACAACAACCTTTTCACGCTATTCGTTGGAATATACACGTTCAGCCGGATTTATATCCTCGCCGCACGTAAAGAGGAAGTGGAGCGAAACTACGAGAAACTGAAAAACGAATCCCTGCAAAGCCAGATAGATGCCTTGTACAACCAGATCAACCCTCATTTTTTCTTCAATGCGTTGAACTCTTTGCATGCCTTGATAGTCGAAGGACAGAATCAGAAATCACTGGCTTATCTCTCCAACCTATCCAATGTATTCCGATATATACTTCAAAGCGAGAAGAAAGAATTAGTGGCGTTAAAGGACGAACTATCTTTTTTGGAAACCTACCGCTTCATGCTATCCGTCAAATATGAGGAGAAACTGACGTTCGACATACAGATCAACCCAGCCTATATGTCCTGCCAGCTACCGGTTCTTTCCTTGCTACCATTGATAGAAAACGTGATCAAGCATAATGAGATCAGCGCCCGCAACCCAATGCGATTATCCATTTACAGCACCCACGAACCTTCTTTGGTGATCCTAAACCGGAAACAGCCCAAGCTGGACGAGGTGGAGAAAGTGGGTATCGGGCTGAAAAACCTAGATAACCGCTTTGCCCTACTCGTAAAAAAAAGAATAAGGATAGAGGATACGGATGAGTTTTTCCGTGTTTCCCTACCTTTAAAGAGTTAATCTAAATCCAAACAATCATGAAAATCATCATTATCGAAGACGAGGCCGCAGCCTACAAGAACATCAAGAACTTATTACTACAGATAGATCCGCATATCGAGATCTTGGATCATTTCGATACGGTAGTAGATAGCGTGACATGGCTCCGTAGTCATCCCATGCCCGACCTCATCTTCATGGATATCCAATTGGCGGACGGAAACTCTTTCAATATTTTCGAATGCGTCACCATAGAGGTTCCCATCATATTCACTACCGCATACGACCAATATGCGATCAAGGCATTCGAGGTAAACAGCGTCGATTATCTATTGAAGCCTATCACGTTAGAGAGCATGCGAAAGGCACTAGATAAATACAACCGACTTAATCCGGTGACCGTACGGCAGCATATCAGCCGGATCGACCAATTGGTTTGTAGCTCGGAATATCTAAAGCGGATTCTCGTCCCATTCAAGGATCGGATTATACCGATCAAAACCGAGGCGATCGCTTATTTCTATAACACGAACGGCGAAAGTAGCGTGGTGACCCGCGAGAGACAATCATATTCCATCGGTAAATCTCTAGACTCCTTAATGATAAAATTAAACCCGACTTGCTTCTTCCGGGTAAACCGACAGTTTATCCTTTCCAAGGAAGTAATAGATAGCTTCACCATCTGGTTCGATAGCCGATTACGTATAAATCTGAGCCTCCCGACCGACGAACCCATTTTCGTGGCTAAAAATAAGGCGGCGGAATTTAAGGTATGGTTGTCCTCTTATTAAACTTCATCGTGCAATTTGATTATACAATTTAATAACGTACATTCGCGTACAAATAAATTAAATCTGTAGTCCGATGAGAACGCATTTACGCGAAAGCATGCTGGCGCTTCTTTTGATAGGTATCTTAGCCACGGGTTGCGATACCGGAACGAAGAAGGCTTCTGAAAACAGTATCACGTTTGATTCTATCAGCGTGGAAAAGACTTACCATTTGTTAGATAATCCGGATAATCCCAATTGCAATCTAGAGATCAAGTTCGTTTATCCCCGGAAATATTCGGATAAAGAGGTTCTTAAGAATCTACAGAGACAGTTCGTCTCCTCTTATTTCGGCGAGAATTATGAGCAATTATCCCCCGAGGAGGCGGTACGGAAATATACCGACGACTATCTGGCCGCTTATAAGGATCTGGAAGAGGATTACAAGGCTGAGGTGGCGAAATCCGACGAGACACCGGTGGGCTCTTGGTTCTCTTACTACGAGATGTCGTCGGATGATATCGCCTTCAACCAAGACGATATCATCAGCTATACGGTAAGCTTCGAGAACTATACGGGCGGAGCGCACGGCGCGCATTCCTACAATAACCATGTAGTGAACCTCAAGACCGGTAAGCCGATCACCGAGGAGGAGATATTCGTGGACAACTATCAAGACAATCTGGCGCGAATATTGGTAGATCAGATCGCCAAGCAAAACAACGTATCCGACGCCAAGGAACTGGAAAATATCGGTTTCTTTAGCGTGGACGAGATCTTCCCGAACGGCAACTTCCTCGTAGACGAGACGGGCATCACCTATTCTTTCAACGAATATGAGATAGCGGCATACGTGGTAGGCGTCACGAACGTCCATCTCCCTTACAAGGAAATCCGCTATTTGCTGCGGGATGACAGCCCGATAAGTCAGTTAATTGAAAATTGAAAATTGAGAATTGAAAATTAATGATAGATAAACCTATAAACAGATGTCCTATGGAACAAAATACAGAGAAATTCTCAATTCCCAATTCTCAATTTTCAATTCTCACATCTTATTTCCCCGATCTCACCGACCGGCAAAAAGAGCAATACGCCGCCCTATATGACCTATATACGGATTGGAACGCCAAGATCAACGTGATCTCACGGAAGGATATCGAGAACCTATATCCGCATCACGTGCTTCACTCGCTGGGTATCACCGATATGCTGCGTTTCAAGCCGGGTTCCTCGGTGATGGATCTGGGTACGGGAGGCGGTTTTCCCGGCATCCCCTTGGCGATCTTATTCCCTGAGACCCATTTCCATCTGGTAGACAGCATCGGGAAAAAAATCAAGGTGGGACAAGCCGTGGCCGAGGCGATCGGGCTGGAGAACGTATCCTTCCGCCATTGCCGGGGCGAGGAGGAAAAGCAGCTTTTCGATTTCGTGGTAAGCCGTGCCGTGATGCCTCTGGCGGATCTGGTAAAGATCGTCCGCAAGAATATAAAGAAAGAACAGATCAACGCATTGCCCAACGGATTGATTTGTCTGAAAGGTGGAGAGCTGGCGCACGAGATATTGCCTTTCCGGAACCAAGCGATAAGCATGGATCTGAAAGACCATTTTAAAGAAGAGTTTTTTGAAACTAAAAAAGTAGTGTACGTACCCTTATGATTACGATAAAATCTTTCGAAGTAAACTATTTCTCCGAGAATACTTACTTGCTATACGATGATACCAAGGAGGCAGTCCTTATCGATTGCGGCTGCCTGCGCAAAGAGGAACAAAAAGAAGTAAGCGACTTTATCGCCCAGAACGGGCTGACGCTGAAACGTTACCTTTGTACGCACCTCCATCTGGATCACATATTCGGCAACGAATTCGTCCATAACACCTACGGGTTGAGCCCGGAAGCCCATAAAGCGGACGTGGAGGGCCTTCCCTCCCCCGAGGAGCAAGCCAAGGCGTTCGGCCTGCCGATGAAGGCGAAAAGCGTCCCGGTAGGGAAATATCTGGTAAACGGGGAAATCATAAAGTTCGGGAAATCCGAGCTGGCGGTATTGAGCGTTCCCGGTCATTCGCCCGGAGGCGTGGCTTTCTATAACAAGAAGAACGGTTTCGTGATCGTCGGGGATTCCTTGTTCGCCGGAAGCATCGGCCGTACCGATTTATGGGGAGGCAACCAAGATATACTGCTTGCCGCTATCAAGGACAAATTACTGTCGTTGCCGGACGAGACCGTGGTATACCCCGGCCATGGCCCCGAGACACGAATCATTGATGAGAAATTAAATAATCCTTATTTATAAAATACTAGAATTATGGACACAAATAAGTTTGTAAACCGCCACGTGGGCATCTCAGCGGAAGATATTCCCGCTATGTTGGAGACGATTGGCGTGAAGTCTTTGGACGAGTTGATCGATCAGACCATTCCGGCCAACATCCGTTTGAAAGAGCCGTTGAACCTCCCGGAGGCCATGACGGAACGTGAGTTCGCCGAGCATATCGCCGAGCTGGCTTCCAAGAACGAGGTATTCACCTCTTATATCGGTATGGGTTGGTACGACACGGTTTGCCCGGCCCCGATCCAACGTAACGTATTCGAGAACCCGGTTTGGTACACCTCCTATACGCCGTATCAGGCGGAAGTATCCCAAGGACGCTTGGAGGCGTTGCTGAACTTCCAGACTGTTATCTGCGAACTGACCGGATTGCCCTTGGCGAACTGCTCGCTACTCGACGAGGCGACAGCGGCAGCCGAGGCGGTTACCATGTTTCATGGTTCACGCAGCCGTGCGCAGGTGAAAGCGGAAGCCAATACGGTATTCGTTGACGAGAACGTGTTCGCCTCTACGCTGGCCGTCATCCACACCCGCATGATCCCGCAGGGCATCCAGGTGGTAGTGGGCGATTATAAGAAATTCGAGTTCACGCCGGACGTGTTCGCCGCCATCGTACAGTTCCCGAACGCAGATGGTTCGATCGAGGACTATAAGGAATTCGTGGCCCGTGCGGGCGCCGCCGGAGCCAAGGTAGGCGTAGCCGCCGACTTGATGAGCTTGGTATTGTTGACTCCTCCGGGAGAATGGGGAGCGGATGTCGTATTCGGTAGCAGCCAGCGCTTCGGTATCCCGATGTTCTACGGGGGTCCTTCCGCCGCTTTCTTCGCTACGAAGGACGATTATAAACGTACGATCCCGGGACGTATCATCGGTATCTCCAAGGACGCTTACGGCCATCCGGCTTATCGCTTGGCTTTGCAGACCCGCGAGCAACATATCAAACGTGAGAAGGCTACGTCCAATATCTGTACGGCTCAGGCGTTGTTGGCTACCATGGCCGGATTCTACGCCGTATATCATGGAGCGGAGGGGTTGCGTAACATCGCCGGACGGATTCATTCCACGGCCGGATTCTTGGCCAAGGAGTTGGAGAAACTGGGATATACGCAATTAAACAAGGATTATTTCGATACCTTGAAGATACAGCTTCCCGCGCACGTGTCGGTGAACGCACTGCGTGAGATCGCCTTGGAGTGCAAGGTGAACTTGCGTTACTTCGAGGCCGGACAAGTAGGCGTCAGCATAGACGAGACGACATTGCCTACGGACATAGGCGTATTATTATACATCTTCGCCGGCGCCGCAGGTAAAGACTATATGCTGGACGAGTCTATCCCCGCCCAGACTTATTTCGACGCTAAATTCGCCCGTACCTCCGATTTCTTGCAGCAAGACGTATTCAAGAAATATCATACGGAGACCGAGTTGATGCGTTACATCACCCGTTTGGGACGAAAGGATGTTTCCTTGGCCCAATCCATGATCTCGCTGGGATCTTGCACGATGAAGCTAAACCCGGCTTCTACGATGTTGCCGCTTAGCCGTGCGGAATTCATGAATATCCACCCGTACGCTCCAGAGGAGCAAGTGGAAGGCTATACGGAGCTGATCGAGAACCTGTCTTCTTACTTATGCACGATCACGGGCTTCAAGGGCTGTACGTTGCAACCGAACTCCGGCGCCGCTGGCGAGTACACGGGTCTTCGTGTGATCCGTGCTTATCAGGAAAGCATCGGCCAAGGCCATCGTGATATCGTTTTGCTTCCGGCTTCCGCCCACGGAACCAACCCGGCCAGCGCTATCCAATGCGGGTATAAGACCGTAACCGTTAAATGCGACGAGAATGGTAATATCGATCTGGAAGATTTCCGTGCGAAAGCCGAGGAGAACAAGGAGCGTTTGGCTGCCAGCATGATTACCTATCCGTCTACGCATGGTATCTTCGAGGTGGACATCAAGGAGATGTGCGACATCGTTCACGCTTGCGGAGGACAGCTTTATATGGATGGCGCCAACATGAACGCGCAGGTTGGATTGACAAATCCGGGTACGATCGGCGCCGATGTATGTCACTTGAACCTGCATAAGACCTTCTCTTCTCCTCACGGAGGTGGTGGTCCCGGCGTAGGCCCGATCTGCGTGGCCGAGCATCTGGTTCCGTTCTTGCCGCAGCATCCGGTGCTTTGGGGCAGCGACTTGAATACGGTATCCGCGGCTCCTTATGGTAGCGCCGGTATCCTGCCGATCACGTACGCTTACATCCGCTTGCTGGGTACGGAAGGTCTTGAGACGGTGACGAAGACGGCCATCTTGAACGCCAATTACTTGGCCGCTAAGTTCAAGGATACGTACGGTATCGTCTATACCGGAGCGACAGGCCGTGTAGGTCATGAGTTGATCTTGGAATGCCGTACGGTAAAAGAGCGTTCGGGCATCGACGAGGGCGATATCGCCAAGCGTTTGATGGACTTCGGCTACCACGCTCCTACCCTATCTTTCCCGGTACACGGCACCTTGATGGTAGAGCCGACCGAGAGCGAGAGCAAGGCCGAGCTGGATCGTTTCGTAGAGGTAATGGAATGTATCTGGAACGAGATCAAGGAGGTGGAGGAAGGCAAGGCTTCGAAGGAGGACAACGTCTTGAAGAACGCCCCGCATCCGGAATACGAGGTGACCGCCGACGAGTGGAAACACGCGTATCCCCGCACGAAGGCCGCCTTCCCGCTGGAATGGTTGCACGACAGCAAGTTCTGGATTAACGTAGCCCGTGTAGATAACGCTTATGGCGATCGTAACTTGATCCCGACTTTATGCGCTTGCGAGATATGAAGAAGCTCTTTATCGCTTTGGCGGCCGTCGCTCTGACGGCTTGCGTCAAGGCGCCCGAGAAAACAGTCAAGGTCTACGCATGGCAAGGCGAAGGTGAGAATACCACCGAGCAAACCTTACAAGCGGACTTTAGTAAATGGCATGCCCACGGTGTAGACGGGATGTGCTACAACGCCGGCCACGACACGGAGAAAATCCAGCGTGCCGCCAAAGCGGCCCATGCCAATGGCATGGAATACCATGCGTGGATTCCTGCCATGTTGCAACATGGATTGGACTCCACCCTCTACGCCGTAAACCGGAAAGGCGAGTCGGCCTATTCCGTACAGGCATATGTCCCTTATTACAAATGCCTGTGCCCGAACCAAGAAGGCACGGCTGAGTTCTTGCTGAATCTATATGGCAAGGTAGCCGATATCCCGGAGGTGGATTATATCCATCTGGATTATATCCGTTACGTGGATGTCATCCTGGCCCGCGGACTTTGGGAAAAATACGGCTTGGTGATGGACGAGGAATATCCTACGGCGGACTATTGCTACTGTGACAAATGCGTGGCCGATTTCAAGGCCGCTACCGGTATCGATATCAAATCCGTAGAGGATCCTTCCAAATGCGCGGAATGGGCGCAGTTCCGTTGCGACCTGATCACGAAATTGGTAAATCGCATCGCTGACGAGGTTCACGGCAAAGGCAAGAAAGTGAGCGCCGCCGTATTCCCGGGGCCGGACTCTCACGCCAAGTGGATGGTTCGCCAAGAATGGAATAAATGGAATATCGACGCTTTCTTCCCGATGAATTATAACGATTTCTATCTGGAGGACGCTTCTTGGCTGGCTCCGATCGTGAAAGAGGAAGTAGCCGCCGTGCAAGGCAAGAAGCCGGTTTATAGCGGTCTGTTCATCTGCGAGGATTGGCAGAACAAGGCGAATATCAAGGACCCGGAAGGCCATGGACTGATCCCGTCCGAGATCGAGGAGGCCGTAAGAGGCTCCATGGAGAACGGAGCGGCCGGCGTGGCGTTGTTTACGCCGGGCAACATGACGGATGAGCATTGGAAAGCTTTCGATAAGGCGATCCACCAACCGTATACCGTAAAGCCCTAATTCGTAATTACTATACGATAAAACAAAGACGAGGAGGCGCAGCTCTTCATTTTCTCGCCTGCGCCTCCTCTTTGACTTATCCATCTAATCTATCTTACTAATAAATAATATCATGACAACTAAGAAACAAGAGAAAATCAAATTCAGTAAAGCATTCTGGGTAGCGAACACCGTCGAGTTGTTCGAGCGAGCCGCTTATTATGGCGTATTTATCGTTATAACCCTTTATCTTAGCCGCATCTTAGGCTTTAACGACATTCAGGCCGCCAGCATCGCCGGTATCTTTTCCGCTTGTCTGTATCTGCTGCCCACATTCGCCGGAGCGTTGGCCGATAAGATCGGTTTCCGCAACTCGATGCTACTGGCTTTCACTTTGTTAACTTGTGGCTATCTAGGACTGGCTGTTTACCCTACTTGGCTTCAATCCGCCGGACTGGTTGAATACAGCACGACGACTACCTTTACGGGATTGCTGGAGAGCAATCTTCAGTACGGCATTATCCCTATCATGGCCTTGATCGTATGCGGCGGGGCTTTTATCAAGAGCGTTATCTCCGGCACGGTCGCTAAAGAGACTACGCCGGAAACCCGTGCGAAGGGCTTCTCTATCTTCTACGCGATGGTAAATATCGGGGCCTTCTCCGGGAAGACCATCGTGAAGCCGCTTCGTGAGGCGTTGGGCAACGAAGGTTTGATTACCTTGAACTATTTCTCGGCGAGCATGACCTTCCTTGCCTTGCTAGCCATCTGGTTCTTCTACAAAAGCGCTCAGCATTCGGGCGAGGGCAAGACGTTCGGGCAGATCTGGAACGCCTTGATCAAGGTTTGTAGTAACGGACGGCTCATTACATTAATCATCATTATCACCGGATTCTGGATGGTACAACACCAGCTGTATGCCACGATGCCAAAATATGTGCTTCGTTTGGCCGGCGAGGGAGCCTCTCCTTCTTGGTATGCCAACGTAAACCCTTTAGTCGTAGTTCTGACAGTCAATCTAGTAACACAGATGATGCGGAAGCGGACAGCGCTTACCTCCATGACGGTGGGTATGTTTATCATGCCGGTGTCCGCTCTTTGCATGGCATCCGGTAATATGCTGGATACTAATTCCTTGATCCTAGGGATGCATCCCGTAGCCTTCATGATGGTGGTGGGTATCGTCTTCCAAGGGCTGGCGGAGACGTTCATTTCCCCTCGCTTTCTCGAGTATTTCTCCTTGCAAGCACCCAAGGGAGAGGAAGGTCTCTATCTTGGATTCAGCCATTTGCATTCTTTCCTCTCCTCTATCTTCGGATTCGGGCTATCCGGTTTCCTTTTAAGCAAGTATTGCCCGGAGCCAACCCTGTTCGCCTCTCACGAGGAATGGCTGGCGGCAAGCGCGAACGCCCATTACATCTGGTATTACTTCGGTGCGATCGCCTTGGTATCCGCCGTAGCGTTGATCGTGTACGGACAAGTCGTAAAGAGGCTGGATAGCCAAAAGATTTGACCCAGTAAAACTACGAGGTCAAATCCATTACCTTTGATTTGACCTCGTAGTTCTAAAATATCTAATCCAATCACATGGATTTGACCTTTAAGGCTTGCGATATCCAATCATAATCCGTAGATTTGACCCGGAAGAATCGCAAGATCAAATCCTTGAGAAAAAACAACCTTAAAACAGATCATCATGGAAGAAACATTCAAGAGAATCCCCCCGGAAGATGTCTTTATCACCGTCTTCAAGCGTAAACCCACCGAAGAAGAGCTTTGGATGGGCGTCCCTCCCGACTTCGACGGCAACCGCCCCTCGGGCAACAACCTGATCGATCTCTTCGCCTATCTCATCCGCAAGTACGGCCGGATGGACACCAGCGAATACGCCCGCATAATGCAACTCAAGACCAGCGAGCTCCGGGGCGCCATCCTCGCCATCGGCGGCATGTCGGCGATGGAATGGCGCAACCGCTACCTTCTCCTCGAAGCTCAGGAGCTGATGGAGCGGACGGACATGAGCATCACCGCGATCGCCGCCAAGCTGGGTTTCTCGCAGCCCTCGGTATTCTCCAAGTTCTTCCGCACGCTGACGAAATCGCAGCCTTGGGAATGGCGCATCGAGAAAAAAAAACCGGGCTCAAACCGGAAGAGAACCTATCATTGCTACGAGTAATCAGCAGGCAATACATGCTCAAACACACGCCAAGTGTGCAATTTCCTCCGCAAAGTTCTTTGTTATAAAGAATGTTTGATTACTTTTGCACCTCGAGATTAACAAGAAAGTAGAAGTATTACATCAATATAAAAATCTAATATTCCTATATAATATGAGTTTAAGAATTATAGTTTTAGCGAAACAGGTCCCGGATACACGAAACGTGGGAAAGGACGCCATGAAGGCGGACGGTACGATCAATCGCGCCGCCTTGCCTGCGATCTTTAACCCGGAAGACCTGAACGCGTTGGAACAAGCGTTACGCTTGAAAGACGCTTACCCCGGGACGACAGTTACGCTGCTGACGATGGGCCCGGGACGTGCCGCCGAAATCATCCGCGAGGGTTTGTATCGTGGTGCTGACGGCGGTTTTTTGTTGACCGACCGTGCGTTTGCCGGAGCCGACACGTTAGCCACATCCTATGCGCTTGCCACGGCTATCAAGAAAATCAACGATTATGATATTATCATCGGTGGTCGCCAAGCGATCGACGGCGATACGGCACAGGTAGGTCCGCAAGTCGCTGAGAAATTAGGACTGACCCAGATCACGTATGCCGAGGAAATCCTAAACGTTGATAAGGAGGCCGGACGTATCACCGTAAAACGTCATATCGACGGGGGTGTCGAGACCGTGGAAGGTCCGCTTCCTATCGTTATCACCGTGAACGGCTCCGCCGCTCCCTGCCGTCCCCGCAACGCGAAGTTGGTACAAAAGTACAAACACGCCATGGGTAAACAGGAACGGGCCGTGCAACCCGCCTGTCACCAGGACGGTACGCCGACTCTTCGCTACCCGGAATTGTACGAGACCCGCCCGTATTTGGATATTCAAGAATGGAGCGTAGCCGACGTGAATGGTGACTTGGTTCAATGCGGCCTTAGCGGTTCGCCGACGAAGGTAAAAGCGATCGAGAATATCGTCTTCCAAGCCAAGGAAAGCAAGACCATCTCCAGCGCCGACCAAGAAGTAGAGGATTTGATTGTCGAACTGTTAGCTAACCACACCATCGGATAAGATTATGAACAACGTATTTGTATATTGTGAGACAGAAGGCACGAACGTTGCCGATGTAAGTCTTGAGCTTCTGACTAAAGGTCGTAAGCTAGCCAATCAATTGGGCTGTGGGCTGGAGGCGATCGTTGCCGGGTCCGGCCTTGAGGGTGTAGAGAAACAAGTATTGCCTTTTGGCGTCGACAAGGTTCATGTGTTCGACGCTCCGGGTCTGTTCCCTTATACGTCACTTCCTCATTCCTCTATCTTGATCAATTTGTTCAAGGAGGAGAAACCGCAGATTTGCTTGATGGGCGCTACGGTGATCGGTCGTGACTTGGGCCCTCGTGTATCCTCGGCCTTGACAAGCGGCTTGACGGCCGATTGTACCTCTTTGGAGATCGGCTCGCACGAGGACAAGAAAGCGGGTATCACCTACGAGAACTTATTATATCAGATCCGTCCGGCGTTCGGTGGTAACATCGTAGCCACGATCATCAACCCGGAACATCGCCCGCAAATGGCGACCGTTCGTGAGGGCGTGATGAAAAAGGAGGTTTTGGACGAGAACTATAAAGGCGAAGTGATCCACCACGACGTAGCGAAGTATGTCCCCGAGACAGACTATGTGGTGAAAGTGATCAACCGTCATGTAGAGAAAGCGAAGCACAACCTGAAAGGCGCTCCGATCGTAGTAGCCGGAGGTTATGGCGTAGGCTCTAAGGAGAACTTTAATTTATTGTTCGATTTGGCGAAAGAGCTTCACGCCGAGGTAGGTGCCAGCCGTGCGGCTGTCGATGCCGGTTTCTGCGACCACGACCGTCAGATCGGTCAGACCGGTGTCACGGTGCGTCCGAAATTATATATCGCTTGCGGTATCTCCGGGCAGATCCAGCATATCGCCGGCATGCAAGACGCCGGTATCATCATTTCGATCAATAATGATGAGAACGCCCCGATCAACACGATCGCCGATTACGTAATCAATGGTACGGTAGAAGAGGTGATTCCTAAGATGATTAAGTATTACAAAAAGAACAGTAAGTAAGATTATGGCTAATTTCTATACAGATAATCCCAGCTTGAAGCATCATCTTCACCATCCGTTGATGAAGCGTATCGTAGAGCTGAAAGAGCGCGGCTATGCCGACAAGGATACATACGATTATGCTCCGATCGATTTCGAGGACGCAATGGATAGCTACGAGAAAGTATTGGAGATCGTTGGTGAGATTTGCGGGGAAATTATCGCCCCGAACGCTGAGGGCGTAGACCATGAGGGCCCCACGGTAGCGAACGGACGTGTCACGTACGCTTCCGGGACACAGCAAAACCTCGATGCCGTTCGCAAGGCCGGCTTGATGGGTATCGCTATGCCTCGCCGCTACAATGGGTTGAATTTCCCGATCGTCCCTTACATCATGGCCGCCGACTTGGTTTCCCGTGCCGACGCCGGTTTCGAGAACCTTTGGGGTCTACAAGATTGTGCCGAGACCTTATACGAGTTCGGCAACGAGGATCAACGCCAACGTTACATCCCTCGTGTTTGCGACGGAGAGACCATGTCTATGGACTTGACGGAGCCGGACGCAGGTTCCGACCTTCAATCCGTTATGTTGAAAGCTTCTTACAACGAGGCTGACGGTTGCTGGTATCTGAACGGCGTAAAGCGTTTCATCACGAATGGCGACGCTGACATCCATTTGGTATTGGCCCGTTCCGAGGAAGGTACGAAGGATGGACGTGGCCTTTCCATGTTCATCTACGACAAGCGCAATGGTGGCGTGAATGTCCGTCGTATCGAGAACAAAATGGGTATCAAAGGCTCTCCTACTTGCGAGTTGGTATTCAAGAACGCGAAAGCCGAGCTTTGCGGTGATCGTAAGCTAGGTTTGATCAAATATGTAATGGCTTTGATGAACGGTGCCCGTCTGGGTATCATGGCTCAAGCCGTAGGACTTAGCGAGGCTGCCTATCGTGAGGCTTATGCTTACGCCTTGGATCGTAAACAGTTTGGTAAGTCTATCATCGAGTTCCCGGCGATCGCTGAGATTATCGCCTTGATGCGTGCGAAAGCGGATGCTTCCCGTTCTATGTTATACGAGACCGCCCGTTTCGTTGACGTCTACAAAGCGTTGGATGATATATCCAAGGAACGTAAACTGACTCCGGAAGAACGTCAAGAATTCAAGAAGTACAGCAAGCTCGCGGATGCTTTCACCCCGATGGGTAAAGGCATGACTACCGAGTACGCAAACCAGAACGCTTACGACGCTATCCAAGTTCACGGAGGTTCCGGTTTCATGAAGGACTACGCTTGCGAACGTATCTACCGGGATGCCCGCATCACGAATATCTATGAGGGTACCACCCAATTGCAAGTCGTAGCGGCCATCCGCCACGTCACCACGGGTACTTACTTGAACCAGATTCGTGAATACCAAGCGATCGAGTATAAGCCGGAATTAGAGGCTCTGAAGAACAAACTTGCCGCTATGACCGAGAAGTATGAGAAAGTGGTAGCCAAGGTTACGGAGACAAAGGATAACGAATATATTGACTTCCAAGCTCGCCGTATGGTCGAGGCAGCCGCTCATTGCGTATTCGGCTACTTGCTATTGCAAGACGCAAACAAAGATGACAGCTTCCGCCGTTCCGCCGAGGTTTATGTAAACTACGGACAAGCTGAGATTGATAAGATCGAATCCTTCATCAACAACTTCAATCGTGAGGACTTAGCTTATTACAAACAACAGTAAATAGGTTTTCCTAGGATAAAATGAGGCGAGGATCAGTTACAGGTTCTCGCCTTATTTTTTTAACCGCCAAAGTACCCATTGCATACCGCCACGTAAAGACAGATACCAAAGGAAAGCCATCCATAAGGCATGATTCCCCATCGATTGATAAAACAAGTAATACATAATAAAGAAAGTGCCCGAGGCCACAAGCATCGAGTAAAGCATCTGGCGTGTGGCCGTGGCACCGATAAAGATACCGTCCCAAAGGAAAGCGGAGAATCCACATAAAGGAATCGCCAACACCCAATAGAAATAATCCCCGGAAGCTTCAATGACTGAGGTATCGTTCGTCAATAATCCCAGAAAATTCTTCCCTCCCAACGCATAAAGGATCGTGAAAGACAATGAGAGGCCGATTCCCCATAGGAACAATAAGCGAATGCATTTACGTAACCCCACATCGTTTTTGGCTCCAATAAAGCGACCGGCTAATGCCTCTCCCGCATAAGCGAATCCATCCATTATATAAGAGAACAAGGTAAATAACTGCATCAACAAGGTGTTTACGGCTAATATCACATCCCCTTGTCTCGCACCTGTAGAAGTAAAGAAAGTCGTAACAGCGACCAAGCACAAGGTCCGGAAAAATATATCACTATTGACTGAGAAGAAGCGACGCATCGCCTCCCTACCCCAAAGCCCGTTCCAATCAATATACGCTTTCAAACGTTTATAATATTTCAACCAAAGAGCAAACGCCATGAGGAGACCCGCATATTGGGCGATCAGTGTTCCCAACGCTACGCCTTCCACCTTCATACCCAGCACAAACACGAAACATAGGCTGGCCACAATATTCACGATATTCTGCGCGATAGCGATAAACATCGGGAAACGAGAATTCTGCATACCGATAAACCAACCGGCAAAGCCATATAACCCCAATACAGCCGGCGCTCCCCAGATACAGATATTAAAATAGAGAGAGGCCCATTGTTTTACCTCCTCCGTTGCGTCGATCAAAGTAAACGCAACCTTCAAGATAGGGTATTGAAGTATCAAAAGCCCCAAAGATATCAGGAAACCAACCCCGACAGACCGGAATAAGATCCGGGTAACTTCCGTCAAATCCCGTTTCCCGTACGCTTGGGAAGTCATACCGCTTGTCCCCATACGGAGAAACCCGAATATCCAGTAGATAATATTAAACAGCATCCCGCCTACAGCGATCGCCCCGATGTACGAAGCAGATCCAAGATGTCCCACGATCGCCACATCTATCAATCCCAATAAAGGTACGGTTATATTGGAAATAATAGAAGGTATCGCCAGTTGAAGTATTTTCTTATTCATATTAAATAGTGTCTAAATACGATATCGTTATCTCTTAAAACTCTCTTTCAGACTGATCAACGAAGGGATAAAAAAGGATATAATACCTATCAAACATAAAAAGCCCCCACTTATTATAAAGGTATTTCCAAGCCCGATAGAATCCGCCAAAAAGCCGGTACTCAAAAGACCGATCATCGAAGGAAGCATACTAAAGCTCATGTAAAAAGAGAATACCCTTCCCATAACTCCCGGATCAATGCGAGATTGGATAACCGTAGTAAAAGTAGCAAAATACAGGGAACCACAAACACCTCCTAAAGCCGTCAGCACCGCAAACCAGATAAAACCGGATACCGGTAACAACCCGGAAAACAAGAATGTCAATCCCAACGCTATATACATCCCATTAATCAACAGTATCCCATTCCAACGATATTTCTTAAGCCCCAGTAAAGCACCCGCGAGCAAGGCTCCTCCACCCCATGAAACCTCGACCAAACTCACTTGGAAAGCATTTCCGGCAAAGTGATTCAACGTCATCAACGGGAATAAGACACTTACCGGCATAATCACGAATGTAGCCAATATAGACAATAGGAATAACCACGATAGCCCATATTGGTTACGGACTTCCATAATCGCCTCTTTCGCCTCTCTCCAAAGATGCAATTCTGAATTTCGTTCCTCATGAGAAGGATCGGGAATAAAGACAAAGCAGAGCGATAGACAAGCGAACGCCGCTCCAGCCACATCCAATAAGAGGATATTCGTCATCTTCATCATCGTTATGAATAGACCGGCCAAAGCGGGCCCGGCGATATTACACACCGACTGGATCACCTGATTAATCCCAGCTATGCGCATCAACTCCGATTTTGGAGCCAGCAAAGGAACAGAAGCTTGCATAGCGGGCATATGAAAGGCAGAACCTACGGAACGAAGGGCCAATAACACATATATATGACTAATCTTAGCCAAATCAAAATAAAACAAGACCGCCAATATCAACGTACAAAAAGCAATAAAGCTATCTGCCATAATCATCACCCGCTTCCTTTTCCACCGGTCGATAAAGATCCCCGTGAAAAGCCCCAAAACAGATTGAGGTAACAAAGCGGCCATCGTAGCAAATGCCAATACCTCAGCGGAACCTGTCTCCAGACTCAACCACAAGACTATCGCGAAATTAACAATCGAACTTGTCAGTATAGATAAGAACTGCCCCGTCCAAATAATGGCAAATACTCGCTTCCAGTTATCCATATAAACGTGTTTGTATTAAAAAAACGAAGGCCGCGGGATTCACATCCGACGGCCTCCTACACTAACCCTTAACTTTAACCAATGAAAAACAATAATCTACTACATTTATTTCAATGCAGCTAAAGCCGCATCGTAATTCGGTTCGGTAGTAATCTCGGGAACAAGTTCCTCATAAACCACCTTACCAGCTCCATCGACCACTATCACGCCACGGGCTAATAACCCTTTCAGCGGACCGTCTACCAGAAGCATCCCATACTTATCCTCAAAACATGAACACCGGAACACTGACAATGTAATCACTTTATCAATACCTTCCGTAGTACAGAAACGTCCATGCGCAAAAGGTAAATCTTTAGAAACAGCTAATACCACCGTATCCGGATGCGAAGCGGCTTCTTTATTGAAGCGTCTTACCGATGCCGCACATACACTTGTATCCAAGCTCGGAAAAACATTTATCACCACTTTCTTTCCTTTCAAGTCGCTTAGCGACAATTCGGATAAATCACTTTTTACACCCTTAAAGTCCGGAGCCTCTGTCCCAACTTTTGGCAACTCGCCGTTCGTATGAATCTCGTTACCTTTTAATGTTACTTTTGCCATCTTTGTATGTAAATTAAATAGTCTTACTTTAAGTTGGCTGCGCAAATATAAGCAGCTTTCTGTCGATAAAACAAACGAAAATAAACAATGTTTTTTCATTTAACTCTATTTAACTACTGTTGCAAAATACAGATTACCTATCTTTGACGTCAAAATTAAAAACAGATGGATTGGATTATTATCGGCGGACTTCTTATAATCATCATGATGCAAATCCTTTTGCGTCCTAAACAGCTAAATAATAACAAAGAAGACCTAGAAAAGTTACTAAACGAGATACAACGCTCGTTCGACCATATCGAGAAAAACTTTAGGGAGGACTTCCGCCTGAACCGGGAAGAAAGCCGGTTAGTAGCAAAAGATAACCGAGAAGAGCTGGCTCGTTCCATGAATGAGTTCAAGGAAGCCTTCGAACGTGGAATCGATTCTTTTAACAGGTTGCAGAAAGAGAAATTCGCCGCCTTGGACGAACGCCAACAGAGATTAGTGGATAACACGGAAAAAAGGCTGGAAGAGATCCGAGTCACCGTAGACGAGAAACTTCAAAAGACATTGAATGACCGTATCGGGCAATCTTTCCGTTTAGTCACCGAACAATTAGAAAGTGTACAAAAAGGACTGGGCGAGATGCAAACCTTAGCACAGGATGTAGGAGGATTAAAACGGGTACTTAGTAATGTTAAGACCCGGGGAAATATCGGGGAGATCCAACTCAGTATGTTATTGGAGCAGTTATTGGCACCAGAGCAATACGAGGCGAATGTACATACCCGGAAAGGTTCGGATGCGGTCGTTGAATTCGCAGTCAAGCTCCCCGGGCGGGATGATGCCCGAGAATTCGTATACCTTCCCATAGACGCTAAATTCCCGAAAGATGTATACGAACAGCTCCTAGACGCTTACGATGCCGCAGATTCCCAAGCGATCGAGACGGCCGGAAAATTATTAGAGACAACGATCAAGAAGATGGCTAAAGATATTTCGGACAAATATCTGGCGCCTCCTGCCACGACCGATTTCGGCATTATGTTCCTGCCATTCGAGGGCATTTACGCCGAGGTCGTACGCCGTTCCGCTTTATTGGAGGACTTGCAACGAAACTACAAGGTAGTCGTAACAGGTCCCACTACCCTAGCGGCCATACTAAACAGTTTACAAATGGGCTTCCGTACATTGGCGATTCAAAAGCACTCAGGGGAGGTATGGACGATCTTAGGGGCCGTGAAAAAAGAATTCGAGAAAGTAGGCGGTATGCTCGAGAAAGCCCAAAAGAACTTGCAAACCGCCAGCGGGCAAATAGAAGAGGTTTTAGGTACCCGTACCCGTGCCATCCAACGTAAACTCAAAGACGTAGATACGCTTAGCGACCGTGAGGCCCGAGCTATCCTTCCCGAGATCGGAATATTAACTGAAGAAGACGAAAAAGCAGAATCATGAAAAAGAGACAAATACCCCACACTTACGTAATTATCTTTTACATCATCTTATTTTGCGCCATATTGACATGGATTATTCCCGGTGGGCAATATACGGAAAGTATCAGCCCGGACGGAGAGCGAACCGTTGTATATGAATCCGTGGAAAGCGTACCCCAGACTTGGGAGGTACTCTCCGCCTTTTATAAAGGATTTGTGGACAAGGCGGATATCATCGTCTTCATCCTCATCATCGGTGGTGCATTCTGGATCGTGAACGACAGTAAGGCATTTGATATCGGGACAGTCAGTTTCCTGCGGAAAGCACGCAAAATGGAGAATAACCCCATCCTTCATAAAATAGGCATAGACAATTTTTTATTGACCGCTATCATGCTACTTTTCAGTATATTCGGGGCCGTATTCGGGATGAGTGAGGAGACCATCGCTTTTTGTCTGGTCTTGGTCCCGATGGCGATATCTATGGGATACGATTCCATAACCGGCGTATGTATGGTTTTTATAGCGGCGGGATTAGGTTTCGCCGGAGCGATCTTGAACCCTTTCACCATCGGTATTGCGCAAGGCTTGGCGGGGATTCCTCTTTTTTCCGGTATCGAGTATCGTATCGTTTGTTGGTGTATTATCAATGTGGTAGGCTTCACATGGATATTGCGTTATGCCGCCAAGGTAAAAAAGAACCCTCAACTATCGCCCGTCTATGAGGATGATCAATACTGGAGAGACCTACATAATACCCATTCTTTGGAAATCGTGTACAGGACCCCGAAAGCCGCATGGGTCAGTTTTATCCTATTGGCAATCATCTTAGCGGTCTTTTCTGTCTATTATCCCCAGACATCCTTAGAAATCGGGAATAGTGTAATCGAGGGACTTCCCTTAATCCCGATTCTTAGCGTAGCGTTCATAATCAGTTCGATATTCACTCTGCGGAAAACCGTACATTTATATATATTGAACCTTTTATTCTTCACGATCTTTTTCCTGATAACAGGCGTAATGGGCTATGGATGGTACATTATGGAAATAGCGACTTTATTCTTCGCCTTGGGCATAGCGGCGGGAATCGCCAATGGACGCGATCCGAATGAGCTTGTGAAACTATTCTTAGAGGGTTGCAAGGATATTATGAGCGCCGCCTTGGTTGTCGGTTTGGCAGGAGGTATCATCGTAATCCTACAAGAAGGCAAAGTGATCGATACGATTCTCTTTAACCTAGCGAAAGGGATGGAAGGCTTGGGACAAGTAGCTACGGTCGGGATGATGTACGTTATCCAGACGCTTATCAATTTAGTTATTCCTTCCGGAAGCGCCAAAGCGGCCCTTACCATGCCTATCATGGCCCCATTCTCGGAGTTGATCGGTTTATCCAAGCAGGCCACCGTCATGGCCTTTCAGTTTGGCGATGGCTTCACGAACCTGATAACTCCCACATCAGGTGTCCTGATAGCGGTTCTAGGAGTAAGCCGTATCCCGTATGATAAATGGTTCAAATGGGCATGGAAGTTCATCCTTGTCCTAGTGATCCTTGGATTCCTTTTATTGATCCCGACGGTATTGATCCCGATGAACGGCTTTTAATCAATATAGCTTTGCACCTTCTGTAAAAGGCTTCCGTGGTCCATCACGCCGGAAGAGCGCCATACGATCTCACCTTTCTTGAAGATGATCAAAGTGGGTACAGATTGAATCCTCAACTGTCTGGCAAGTGCCTCGTTCTTATCTACATCAATTTTAAGGACACGCACTTGTCCCGCCAGTTCCTTTCCCAATACCTCGATCGTCGGACTCAACACCTTACACGGGCCGCACCATGTCGCAAAAAAATCCACCAATACAGGTTTATCCCCTTTAATGATATCGTCAAATGTTTCCATCTTATCTACTTTTTTAATATTTACAACCTGTTTAATCTCAACCACAGGGAACCTGGCCCCATAGTTTCCGGCTTAAGACTATCAAAAACAAATATAACAAATAAATCATTTATCTAAGACCTAAACAACACGGCTCTTTCATTTACCCATCCGTTTCAGCAAGCCGGAATGCATGGATCTCAAGTAAAATTCCGCACAATAAGCTCACGAGAGAAGCTTGTATATAAGAAACTGATAATCAGTATTAAAAAAACAGGATAATCTTTCCGCAAAACACGTACATGTTTTTGGTAAAAGTCGTACGTGTTTTCCGAAAAGGTCGTACGTGTTTTCCGTAATCCTTCCACCGAAAACAAAAGCGCATGTTAAAATTTACAAGAAACCCTACTTTAACGAGATGTTAAATGAAAAAGCCGTACCTAAACAATCTTTTACCAGAGCATCGCACCAAAATATTCCTCAATCAATGCAAATTGTCATTCTAACACTTTGCAATCTAAACGCTTGGAGAATCGATTACTTCAAGGCAAGGTACGGCTTGCTTCCAAATTCGAAAATATTTTTTCACAATAATCTATTGAACAACGTATTACAAATTTTCACTGATTTATTCTAGCGAAAGATTTCGTCTTCTGTCAACCTCAGTCGGACAAACAAGCGACTTTTTATCTGAAAACAATAAGCTTTTCATCCGAAAACAATCGGGTTTCCGGTCGGAAACAATAAAGATCGCAGTCGAAAACAGCATACAACGCCGTTATAAACACCTTACTATTGGATCATAATCCCTCTACAAAGCCTATTCATACACTAAAAAATGGCGAAATACGCTGTTTCCGCCTTCCTTTTCTTTCTATTCTCGCATTTCCATAAAAAGCCTTTATCAGCTAAAAGTCTCCATTTTGAGCAAAATGACAGGAAAATAGATATTTTGATGACATCAAAGAGAATGGCTTACTTTTGGTACAGTTGCCCCAATATTTTGCAATATTTAATTGTGACTTGCTTTCATTTTAGTAACCTTGAGCCATTGGAAACAGCAGATAATTCTACTAAAGGATGGACAAATTAGTTGTGATTTGCTTTCATTTTAGTAACTTTGAGCCATTGGAAACAGCGAAGATGGTGGAGCTGCGTTACTCCCTCGTGTTGTGATTTGCTTTCATTTTAGTAACTTTGAGCCATTGGAAACAGCAATTTTTGTCGTTAATCCGGCACCATTACGTTGTGATTTGCTTTCATTTTAGTAACTTTGAGCCATTGGAAACAGCTTATTATTTATTAAAAGCTATTAATCAACGGATTACAAAGCACATCAGAATTTAAAAAACAGATATTGTTTCCATTAAAAATTCCGCTTGACAGCGGGATTTTTCTTTTAGAACAACTCCAATTGCTGTCCAGGAGTATTCACTTCCACCGTTTTCTTTCCATAAAAAAGTTCAATATTCCCAAACTGCTTATCCGTAATACACATGATTCCGACATTCCCATGCTCCGGGAGGAAAGATTTAACTCTTTTTATATGTACGGCCGCATTCTCGCTACTGGCACAATGACGGACATAGATAGAAAACTGAAACATCGTAAATCCATCTCTTTGTAGATTTTTCCTGAAATCCACATACGCCTTTTTCTCCTTCTTCGTCTCGGTAGGCAAATCAAACAACACAAGTACCCACATAACACGATATTCGCTAAACCGATCCATATTACATTTCCGGATAGGAGATTCTACGCAATTCGCCACTAAAGCACTTATACAGAGAAGCCGTAGTTTGCCCGACAGCCACCATCAACGGACTACGTTTTCCGATGCAGTATGTGTACATCGTTGATTATCAATAGTATAGCGCTCTAAAAGGTACAACTAGTAGGTCGGCAAGTATCTGAGAATGTGTAAGTTAGTGATTTTTAGCACCATTCTCGGCTTGTACCTCCATTTTGGAAAGTAAAAGTAAGTGTAATTTCTTGAATATCAAAATGTGCGGTACAAAAACTTGTGAAAAATGGCGTTTTTTGATGAGAAAAGGTACAAAAATAGCCCTGAAACCGAGCGGGACATTATGATTATTTTGCGAAGTATTCAGTCTTCATTTAATAGGCATAAATCGGGTCCAGAAACGAGAATTCACCAGCCTTATTATCCAATATATCATTCTTGATAAGGACTGACTTTGAACGTGATATTGAGGTCGTTGAAGAGATTTGATAGCGATGCATCACTTCAGTTGAACTGAGGGCCTTTTCTCCGGCTATAAGGTTAATATAGTTCAGCTGATGTGTGGTCTGTGTTTCGTGATTGTTACAAACAACAGGCTTATGTGACAGCGGTCACTATTTTTTAAGATAGCCTTAACAGTAATATTCTGAACAGAAAAAGAAGTATTATTTCTTTTATTGTTCAAAATATTACTATATTTGCAGTATGGACAGGCAATTAAATGAAATAGGAACCATTCCGGTAACAACTTCAATCATTGAATCGTTATATCCGGAACTTAAGTCTGCTAATAAAAAAGTAACTTGGCTAGAAAAGCAAGGGGTTATCATCAGACTTAAGCGAGGACTTTATGTGATAAATCCCGAATATTCAGGAAAGACTCTATCGAGTGAGTTGATTGCCAATCATCTCTATACACCTTCGTATATCTCCATGTCTACCGCACTGCGATATTATGGACTTATCCCGGAGGCTGTATATGTTCATCAATCAATGACAGTAAAACATCCCCGAAACTTTCAAACTCCAGTCGGCAATTATGACTACAAATATATTTCAAGAAAGGCATTTCCGGTAGGAGTAAGGAGTATGAATAAGGGTGACTATGCATTTCTTATTGCATCACCGGAAAAGGCTTTGTGTGATTTGATTGCCAATTCCTCAAAAGTCATTCTTCGTTATATGAAGGATGTAGAGACGTATCTTGAGCAAGATATTCGTATGGATATGGATGAGTTCTATAATATGGACGCAACCATATTTGAAGATTATATAAAGGTTGGCAAAAAGGCTGATTCAATTTCGACACTTCTAAAATTCTTAAGACGATGAATAATGAAATATTCGACAATATGCTCTCCCGTTATGATTTAACAACGGAGCAACATAAGCGAAACGCCATATTTGAAGTGAACCAGCAAGTGATACTCGCAGGCCTCTATGCCGGAGGCTTTTTTGAGTCGGCAGCGTTTTATGGCGGAACTTGTTTGAGGATCTTTCATGGCTTGCAGCGCTTCAGTGAGGATATGGATTTTTCATTGCTTGCACAAGATGACAATTTCGATTTTACGAAATATTTTCCTGCTGTCATTGATGCTTTTGCAATGGTTGGCCGAGAGGTTGAAATAAAGAAAAAAGATAAAAAGAATTTCGGAAAGGTCGAATCAGCTTTCCTTAAAGATAATACCGATGTTTATGATGTGACTTTTCAGACAGAGAAGTCAATAAAGATAAAGATTGAAGTAGATACTTGTCCGCCGTTGAACTTCAAGACGGAACAAAAGCTATTGCTTCAGCCACATTCATTTATGACCCGTTGTTTCACACTTCCGGACCTGTTTGCAGGCAAGATGCATGCACTGGTCTATCGTGCATGGAAGAATAGGGTCAAAGGTCGTGATTGGTACGATTTTGAATGGTATGTACGCCATAATATTCCTCTGGATTTCACTCATTTGGCAGAACGTTGCAAGCAATTCAACAATGAGGATATTACTCTAGAGTTATTCAAGGAGAAACTCATTGAGCGTCTCTCTACAGCTGATATAAAACAAGTGAAAGAAGATGTGTTGCCTTTCGTGCGCAATCCAAAAGAACTTGACATCTGGTCAAATGATTATTTCGTACAGTTGGCAGGGATGGTAAGAATGGGATAATCTTGTATTTATGTAATACTTTTAGTGATAAATAAAAACGACAATTATGATTAATTGGCTACATATATCTGATTTACATTTAGGTAGTGAAGGTGCAATAACGAACATGATGCGTGATGAATTGCCTGATTACTTAAAAGGACTAGGGGTAAAATGTGATTATGTGTTCTGCACTGGTGACATTCGAACAGCGAATGTAAGTCCTAACGTATTTACAGATGAAATGGTTGATTATTTGAAATCTATATGCGATGCAGTCCAGACATCGGTGGATAGATTGTATATAGTTGCCGGTAATCATGATGTTAATAGAGATATCGAGGGGCGCCAAGATGCTATAAAAAATGTCCTCTTTAAGGGTGACGGATATTATAACCCCAAAGAAGGTGTTATTAAGCAAGAAGATATGTCGGTTATTATGGCTGGAGAGAAAGATTTTGTTTCTTTTCTTGGCAATATATACAATGAAGACCGACTGAAATTTTATGGTAATCCAGAAATGCCTCATTTTAATATAGAGACAGAACATTTTAATATACTGCATGTCAACACTAATATAGCATACACTACGGGACAAGAAAGTAACGACTTGTATGTAGGTACAAATTTTTTATATAATGCAGTATGTAGGCTTAATACAAATAAGCCTACTATATTGCTTAGTCATTATCCATTTACGTCACTTCTGCAGGGAGAGAAGAAAGTCATCTCTACTATGCTACAACATAATGGAGTTCAACTTTGGCTAGCTGGCCATGAACATGACCATGTTCTGCAGAAAGTTCAATATATCTCCTCTTTACAGGCTGGTGCCCTACGCAATGAACAAGGAGGTGTGCATTCTTCTGTACTTTTAGGACAATACGATCCGACAACTTGTATGTGTTCTGTATATGCACATACATGGTTTGACGAAGGTTGGGCTAAGTATCCTTATGTCGACTTGGAAAATACGCCTAAAGATGTCTTTTCTATAGATTTAAGTCCGAAATTGAAAGGGTCTGTCGTTATTCCGCAAAATATAGAACAAGTGATAGACAATCTTACATTAAACGTAGATGTGGATTTTATTCAAAAGGAACCATTTTCCCCTGCTATTCAAAGTGATCATATCCTAGTACGTACAAACTTGTTGGAGCGTTGCATAAACATATTGAATCAAGGGAAAGTACTTGTAATTTATGGTTCTTTGAAAATAGGAAAATCGACTTTAGCAGCACAAATACATCAGTACAGGCCAAAAACTGCCATATACGATTCTGTTCTGCAGACGGATCTGGAAAATAAGGTAAAAATACTGTTACAGGAAGGAAAGGGAGGTGAAAGTGTGTTGGTAAGCACAGGGGCATTAAATCTGAATATAGCAGGACTTGATGATAGTAGAATTTGTCAGATTGAAGTACCTTTATTAACAGTCGCTGAAACCAATGAACTTGTTAATACTTATGGACCAGAGCAAAACCTGCATATGTTCATTCACGCACAGAGTTGTGGACATCCTGTTCTAGTGCGAACCCTTTGTGAATATTTGAAAGCTAATCATTGGCGATTAGATGAAAAACATTTTTCCAATCTTTTAGCATATAGTTTTGACTATAATCTGAGTAGAACAATGGCTGATTTGATGCGGACATTGTTAGCTGATACGACTGATCGCGCTTTGCTAAATCGTCTGTTGATTGTGAATGGTACTTTCACTGAAGAAGATGCATGCAAATTAGCCGGAATTAATCCAGCTATTGACGAACCAAGAATGCGATTAAATGGATTAGTTCCTACATGGGTAATGCCATTAAATAATTGTTTTAATGCGAATCCACTTATCAGTAAATTATGGAAGCCCGATGTGCCAGAACAGACATTCAAAGATGCCAATTTAGTATTAGCAGAAGGTCTTTTGACTAAGAAAAAAGTACTTGGAGAATATGATGTACTGAATTATATCCTATACAGTATAAGAGGTGGTGCGGATGACAATGCTGGAAGAATGTACATCACAACCTTAATGAAATTGGATGATATTGGAGAATTACCACATGGAAGCCTCCTTTGTAAATTATGGATGGATGTTCCCTTACCCGAGGGAATGTCTATTGATATCAAGATAGGAGTACGTTATCTTCAAATTACACTTATCAAAGATCTGAGTGCAACTCAACGATCATTCTTGATAAAGGATTTAAAAGACAATGTTTCTAAATGTACTGATGCTGAAAAAATACCGTTCTATAGCAGCATGATTACAATGATTTGTTGGATGGAAGGTGACATTGAGGGAGGGTTGTCACATTATCATCGATACCTGGAAAGTAAAGGGGATGACAATAAACTATTAAAGACTATTGGAGATGCAAAACCATTTTTTGATAATAACATTTGGCTTTTCCTTCTGCGTTTGTCTAATGAACAAGATTTCATTAACTGGCTTGATGTATTCAAGGCAGATGATATTGAATACCCACATAACGACCATGTAATTTGCGAGTGTTGTTATCTTGCAATAGAACGACTTTGGAGATATCATTTAGGGGGTAAACCCGTTAATGATCGTGTGGAGATATTATTCAGAATTTTGGCAAAAGCAGAACTTAAGCGCTGTTCAGAACTTGCTATCGCTTGTATTTTTGCAATTATGGAGATTTTTAACTCTGAACACCGTTATGAAGAAGCTCGATCGCTATATGAAAGCAAGTATTCTAAGTATGAGGAATTGCCATTTGCGCAGTTGATTTTGAATGGTTCAATGGGGAATAGCTACTTCCGAGATGTTGCTGAAGTACATGGTCATGCTCTTGACTACTTTAAAAGGTCACTTTCGATTGCAGATACCGAGTTGATTCCCAATATTATGTTGCATGTTAAGCAAATGATGGCATACGTTCTGGCTGAGACTAATATTAATGCGGCAGTAAAAGAACTTGAAGAGGCACTGCAATATGTTTCTGATGTTAAACATCGTATAGATATATACGAATACTATCAGTGTATAGGAGAGTTGTCATATGCATATTGGTGTGCGGGCAATAGACAGAAAGCTGTTGAAAAACTATCAGAATGTGTGCGTTTTGTCACGAATGATCTTCAAGATGGCAAAGAAAAATTTGCCAAGAGCTTTATCTGTTTATTAGGGTGTCTAATAATAAAGTATCAGTGTGACTTAGATAACAAACCTATGCCTAAAGATCAAGCGATTCCTCATCATGGGATGTTCACTGAAAATGACTTAAGTTCATTTGATGATCTATATAGCGAAGACCGTATCTATACCTCCAGTTATCAGATGTGTAAGCTGTGTAAAATGGTCGGCTTAAGGAATTTGGCTCGTGAATGGGCGCATAGAACACTGGATGCATGCAAGAAAAGAGGCGAAGTTTGCGAGATTCATTATCTACTCTTCCTGTTATTACCATATTTTATTGAGGATAATGATAAAGATGCCATACTTTTTGTAATTAATCATACATGTGAAGCGCAGCGCATTAGTTATGAGAATCACCCTGAACTGCATAAAGAAAATGCAGACTTTGAGTTTGTTGAGTTTAGTATAGTACCTCTTCTAATGGTGTCGCTTAGTCAGAATCTTCGTGGAGATGATAGTGGTTTGAAACTCATTAAGAAGGTATTGGACAATTATCATCCAGTGAATAATCCTGAAAAATTTGAACTAGTGAAATCTGTGTTTGATAGACCTTCGTATGATAAAGACTATATAGCGGAAATTAATAAGTTGGACATTAATGACAACTATGTTGTTTATATTTGTGCTTATCTGATGACAGCTTATCAGAGTGAGGCAGATTATGCATTCTCACTTCTAATTGCACTTTTGCCTATGTTGGAGAAACAATTGATTCAAATCTTGGGTGAAGATATAAAACCTATCATTAATCATTTTGTGGCTGATTTTTGGAAGGCCAAAATTCTAACAGCTCCTAACGAATTCAAAGATTATAAGTTCCTTCGAGAAAAGGGGCTTCCACTTATTGGAGAGTATGAAGGAAACATAAACCAGGCAAATCATACGATGTTTATCGTGAGTAATCATATAAATAAACTAATTAAACTTAATGACTTACAGGAGGATTGGATGGATAGGTGATCTTTTTTGCTTATCAATATTCCTACACTAAATACAGAAAACAGAATCAGGCTTGAAAGTAAACCTACCAGGGTTATTATATATTTATAGACTATAGTCTTGCTTTAAGCCCAATAATAGGAATTGTTACGTTGGCTTATCCCCAAGTCAACGCTTAGGGGGTAAGCTATTTATCGTTTATTTAAGTCAGCCCCATTTTTCCTGTAGACTCTGTAAATACATCTTGTACAATTAAAATAGTATTTAGAGAAGCTTCTCGCTCTTTGTAAGTGTTCCATCATTAATGCATGTAAACGTTTCAATATCTGGACAGAAAATCTCCTTGGCCTTGATATATCGGGAACATATCTCTTCGGAAAGATTCTTTTCTTCTCCTACTATGACCCATGATTTAATCTTTCCAGAAAGGAATTTAGGAATGGTTCGTCCATCTGGTATTGTTATGAGACCAAGCTCAATCTTCTGTTTTAACATGCTGTAGATATTCCTGTAAAGGTCTGGATATTTCTCCAACACTTGGGTCAGAAGACGTTGGTAAAATCCTACTTGAATTGGTGATGTGAATATTTTCTGTGGATCGTCTCCCTTCAATTCAATAATTATTAAATCACCATCCCAAGTCAGACCGAGAAAGTCCACTTCTCCGTAAGTTGTTGCTACATTCTTCCTCAGGCTCTTCAATGACGGTCTGAACTTGTTTTCTAAAAGATTTTTGAACTCGGCATCTATTTTGTCAAGTATTCTCCTCTTGGTTACTTCATTTCTGATCCCAATCACAAATTCCTTGTCAATTATAATGAAGTCATCATCCGGTTTGTTCAAGAAAGTGTACCTACGGGCAATCAGATTCTGGTAATATCCTTCTGCCTTTTTCCCTGTCGATTCATTCCCATAATATCTGGAAAGATTTGGATCTGCTTTCAGTTTGTCCAAAAGAGTATTCAAATGAACGGATTTAGTTATGTCTTTATAATATTCCGGGCAGAGGTCATAATACTTTTTCTCATATGAAATTTTGCTCTTTCCACTCTTCTCTATTTTTATGATTTTACTTGTTCCGCGGTAAACGGAGAACCAAGAGTTGTTTTTATTGCTTCCTGTTTGGAAATCTAGCTCAGGATGGTCTTTGACATACTGTATCATCCAATGGTATTGTCCACCTTCCTTGAATTGATTATAAATAACTGGATCCATTGTCCTGTTATAATAGAAGTCTGATGTTATGTTCTGCTTCGCCATGTATTGAAATTTTGATTATAAATATAACCTTTTTTGATGTCATTATACACTTTGCAGTGTAGGTGATTTCTCGTTTAATATAAAATTCATTCTAATTGTTTTTCTGAAAACAAAGCCTTACTGATTAATTCTTTTGCTTCTTGTTCTTTTTGTGCAATTTTCGTTTCGTCCCACCTTTCTCCTTTCTTAATAGTATTCATCATAGATTTTAATTTGAGACTATAGGTCTTCATAGCTTTGGCATCACCAAAATTTTCATATTTTGCTCCTGGAAGATTATTAGTAAATTTTGAATTCATACCCCTGCTGACAAGACACAAATTCCCAAAACTATGTAGATGGTTAAAATCCATTGGATCTTTATCCGTTGGATGTTGTGGGTAGAAATGTTCTACAGAGGTTCTGTACGAAAACTCAAAGTCTGTATCTTTTGTCTTTTTCAACAACAGATAATCGTAAAAGTTAAACACAAAATTCTCAACATGTTCTCCTTTTTGTGGATACTCATCTATATTGATATTTGACCATAGGATGTCTTTATCGTGATTTACACTCTTTCCATTATTCTCGAATATAATAGTTTCAAATGGAACCTTATTTTCAGGGATTGCTAAGTATCTATCTAACATATATGCTTTTGATAAATTCCATAAATATCCCGCATATTCAGTAGCGTTTGTATTCCTATGATTATAGACATAGTATAAACTGGCATTCATCCAATGCTTATATATCTGAGTCGGTGCTGACACATGAAACATCGATAGGAGCATAATTATATTACGATTTTGTCCAGATCCATCATCTTCGTATTCTGTTTGTGAGAATGTGTCTTTGTAATAATATTTATCTTTATCTGCTTTTTGAGGTAATAATTTCTTCAGACTCCATTTTTCTTGTTTTCGTTTGATGATGTATTTATCAAAGAGAAGACGTAAATCAAGGAGTTTCATAATAAACTCTATGCTGAAACTAGCAGCGTCTATTTCGCTTTTAATCACGCTTTTGAAAATCTTTGTCAACCTTTTGTCATCCAACACAACTTCTTTATTGTCAGGACGGATTATTTTTAGAGCATGAAGCAGAAAGTTGGAAAAAGTAATCAATGAATGGTAAGTTTCTGATTGGTCTTTGTCGGTACCTTCTTCCCATGGCTTACTATAAGGTGTGTTGTTAGCAGCATCTAAGAATAACCGCTCTAAAGAATGATTTTTTTCTTCGTTACCAAGGACGGAATTTTTATTGTATAATGCAGCTAAATCATTGAATGAAATTTTAATATTTCCAGTGCCATTGTTATCAAATATTTGTTCTCTTGTGGCTTTTGAGAAATTTAGTTGAACATATCTATCCATATTAGAGCAGGCTTCCCAAATCAGATTAAAAGCAGCCATAGCAGACTGATTTTCCTTAATTGGAGACATAAGATGTGCTTTCACAATTTCATGTTGTTCAAGTTGCTCTCCTCTGGAGTTCATTATCTCGAAATAGTGATTAAGGTTTGTGTCTTTCGGAACACTTATCCGAAGAATAATTACCTTATTAAGTAGATAATCAATAAAAGTAGAAACGGAAATCTCTTTATCCTGACAAATCTTATCAACTATACTCCACGCTTTGTTATACACAGCCATAATATTAGCATTAACAACTCCATGATTAATAGTTTCAGGATTGTTGTACAATGCAAATAACGTGAGGTTTGATTTTTCTCTATGATCAAAAGAGAGATTTACTTTAGAATACCATGATAAGTCATATTTTGAATAATTGTGTTTAAGTGCACATAAGAGAATAGTTATGGTTGTTGTTCTCTGTTGTCCATCAATTGTCTCGAAATACAAACTGTTGTCCTTATGCCTTGGGAATACAATAAGGTTTCCTATGTAATAGTTATTTGTGGGCGAATCTTTCGCATAGTCAGCTATATCCTGAATAAGTTGAGTTGTTTCGCCCAGCCCCCAGGCATAGTTTCTTTGATAAATAGGTATGCGGTATTCATTACTGTTAAGCAATTCTTTTATGGTAAGTTCTTGTATATCGTTCATAATAATCAGAAATAGAGTTGTTTGATTTGAGTATCTGCATTTGAAGCTAATGATTCGATTTGTGGGGTCATGAGATTTATAATGTCATACGGAGATTGAGCATCACGAATAGTTTTGAACATGATGCCGCTAGTGGCACTATTATCTATAGTTGGGAGCTGAACGCTGTAGTGTATCAAGCGAATTTGATACGCATATCTAAAGATTTTTCTCACTACTTTATTTATTTCAGCGAAGCCAAATCTATCAACATAATAAATCAAGAGGCAATTAAATAACTGTCGGACATAGGTATCACCAGTACGATTTCTATTAGAATAATTATTTAACATCCGAATGATTTTATATGCTGATTTTTCATCTTCTGTTGAGTCATAATTTTTGTACTCATTTTCGTCTATGATTTTATTGTATAAGGCATCATAGTAGCGAATCATATCAAAAAAACGGCTTCCGTTAATACATATTTGATCTATCTGGAAAGGAAATTCCATTTTTGACTGGTCGATTTTTCTAGATGGTTCATTAGCATAAAAAGATGAGAAGAAATGACATATAATTTGCTGCATATAAAAAGGATACCGTTTATCCTCCAAGGATATACCCTTAAAAGCATCGATATTGTCTTTCGTAAATTCCTTTCCACTATTATTTTTGGCCCATCTTTTGACTCTATATAAAGTCAAAAACAATTCAACTAATCTTTGCGGATCAAGATCCTGCCATTTAGTGATGTTATCGCTGTCCTTCTCAGAGAGTTTTTTGATTTCTCTAAGATGAAAAGCCTTCAATAGATCATGTGGCTCCAAATCTTTTCCTCTTGCATTTTGTGAGTCAAAGAATTGGAAAGCTTCAGATATTTCGGGTAGGCGAACTACAACAAACTGACATTTGTTTAAAAGAAAATCTAAAAAATTATCATCCAAATCATCTAATCTATCTTCAATTGCTGTAAGGTTTTCTCTCACATGTCCAATTGAATGCTCGTTTGTAAATTCCGTACGTTTACAAAATGTTTTAATTCTATCTTGTACTTCCTGATAAGGATTCTTGGCCCTTATTTCTTTTTTGTTGAAAAGTTCGTATAAAAGCAAAGAAAGAGTGACTATACGTTGTTGTCCATCTACTATATTGTTCTCATGAAGAACAAGAGTCCCTAGTCTATATTCTTCGCTGTCCTTGAAATACAAAAGGTCATTTATTAATTGGTTGACATTCTTTACACCCCATTTATATGGACGTTGATATTCTGGAATTATGAAGTTATTGAAAGGTAAATCTTTAATTTTTAGAATACCATAAGTAAGTTTTTCTACTTGCATACTATCAACTGGTGGAAGACTTTCCAGATTTTCCATTTGCTGCATTATGATTTCCACGTCTCCATGCTCTGCTGACAAAGGAGATAGCACAGGGTCGAATATTTTGGATATTTTTTCAAAGCATTTGATGATATCGTCTGCAGATTGAATAGTAATATTTATTCTACATCGGCCTTGATTACGATTACCCCATCTATGCCAACTTAGCTCTTGATACTGATAAGATTCTTCAACTAACTCTCTCCAAATAGTATTATATTCATAACCGCTAAATTTCCCTTCAAGGTGCAACTCAACGTATCCTTGATAGTATTCGTAATGTATATCGATATCGTGGAGAATAGTCTCCAATTGGATGAAACGATTATCGTGATAATGATTTGTTTCAGTCTTGTAGTATCTTCCAGGAAAGTAATCCTTTAGCTTGGGCTCAACTTCCTTTTTTAAGCTATCGGTAATTTTCAAATAGTTCATAATTGTTAATATATTCTGTAATACATGAGCAAATGCTGTACATCATAATCTTAATAGAACTTATACATATTCCTTTTGTTGAAAAAACAACATATAATATATTGTTTTTTCTGTATATTTGTATATTGTTGATTATCAATAATATACTGCTCAAAAAGGTATAACCAGCAGATTGGCAAGTGTCTAAGAATGTGTAAGTTAATGATTTTTAGCACTATTCTCGGCTTGTACCTTCATTTTGGAAAGTAAAAGTAAGTGTAATTCGCAGAATATCAAAATGAGCATTACAAATACTTACGAAAAATGCCGATTATATATGATAAAAGCTATAAAAATAGCTCTGAAACAAATTTGGAAGTTTCTGTTATCCATAAAGTAGTACTCAGTCCTCAACCAATGGGCATAAATCGGATTTGGAACGAGATTTTACTAGCCTTATTATCCAATATATCATTCTTGATAATGGCAGCCTTTGAGCCGGACTTTGATGTCGTTGAAGAGATTTAAGCGATGTATCACTTCAGTCGAACTGATGTTTTTTCTCCAACTATAAGAGCTTTGAGATAGTTCAGCTGCTGTGTGGTCAGTGTTTCGGTGATGGTTACAAACAACAGACTTATGTGACTCGCTATTTTTTAAGATTGCCTTAGCAGTAATATTCTGAACAGAAAAAGAAGTATTATTTCTTTTATTGTTCAAATTATTGCCATCTTTCTATAAACAATATATTATTTGTTATCTGTAAAATATCAGCCTTATGAATAATATAATAGCATTTAATATCCCAACGCCCAATAATGTGGTTAAGCAGGTTGCGGCAAGAATAAATTCGAAAAATAGATTTCCGTAACCTATCATAAAATAAAGTAAAACTATCATATTTATATATTATATGATATGTTGAGCCATGGTAAAAAGCACAATGGGTACCAAGTAGCCAAGAGAGTTAAAGCAGAAGATGCCGATAGTGGATAAGCAGTTCAGGCTGGCTTGACTACGTACAAATCTCAGTATTGCTCAGATTTGTTGAACGTGCCATCTGTTCGCCTTACGGTTTCCCACATAGAGAAAGATGTCAACAGAGGTAATAGGCATTTATCTTAGAGTACTTTATGTGTTTCGACTGGATGATGATATTTTTTTCTCGCAAAAGAAGGTGCAATGGGAAAGGCCTTGCAAGATTTGGGCCTTAAGAAACGAGAAAGAGCATCCAAAAAAGAATAACTTATAATACTTATGGATTTTATTTATGGGCCTAATTATGAATCAATTTAATTCTACTTTTGAAAACAGAATCCAGATATAAGAACATACTTACAACTGAATCCTGTTTTCATTTACACAAAATTTTGGATAGCATCCCATACAATTTTACCACATTTCTACGAATAGCATATTGCCACTTGTTATTTTATTTTTTTGAATGCTGCTCATCGGCTATAATTTCATTGAATTGGATCTTTAGCTAAACTATCATAATATATACTCGTTAGATTAGATGTTAGATAATCATCATTCAATAGCTTTAGAAAAAAACGCTTTGACTTTTTTGTTGTTAGTTTTATTTTTGTCCCATCTTCAGAAAACTTGATCTCATTCTGTAAAATTGGATGGTTTCTTGTGAAAGTAACTATATGTTGGTTATCTATATGTCCAAGTACAGGAGAATGTTCTGATATTCTTGATAGTTTTCGCGCAAATGAGATATCAGATAATTCATCTCTCAGAGAGTCGATGTTTGTTACCAAATCAGATTGTTGAATTATATCTATTTGATTTTGAGCTGAAGCAATAATTACATTATGAATATCAAAGTTTTTTTCTATTATAGCTAAATTCATTATGTATAATACACCATTTAACATGAAAAGATCGATACCAGGTACAATTCTTAAAAAATCTTCTTCAATCTTGGCAAATCCATTATCTACTTTGCGTACAAATAGGCCGGAATTTTTCTTGTAAATATTAATCGGAGCTATTTTTTTGTATATTACAATTTGATGTTCTATAGTGCCAATAACTATAAGGAAATATGCTATATTATTAATTCCATCGTCTTCAAAAGAGAATATTGGAATAATATGTTCCCCATTGTTTACAAAGTTAAATACTTGCATATCCTCCGTTAATTCTAAATCATATTGATATATTGTATTTCTTCGTTCATCTGCCTCGGAAAAATTTATAACGGAGGAATCTGTTTCAATGATTTTGTCTTGTAATTCACGAATAAAAATCCTCTTAATATCTTGTTGTGTATCTGCTAAAAAATTAGCTTTCCTTAATTCTTTATTTTTAAGCCCCAAGAACACTTCAATGCCACATTCTTCCGTTATGCATTCATTAATGTAGTTTACTAATTCTTCCTTGTTCATATTTTATAAATATTTTATCTTTTTTCTGCACAATAAATTACTTCGGTATTTTCTATATCATGCTTGTAAATCACATCTCCCTTTTTAATCTTAACTCTAGATATAATAATTATATCGCTAATTATGGATTTTTTATATCCGATATCAGCTGCGTATATATTAAATCCCATAAGTGCTAGTGATGGATTTTGGTAATATAAATTTGTTTTAATAAACAACAGCCCTAGAAGTACCAATAATACGAATAGCAGTAAACAATCTCGAATAATTCCAAGATCGAAACAAATTAATGGAATTATATATGTAGTTAAAAAAGTTAGATATTCATAATTAGCATTTTTTATTTTCTCAATAGTACACGGTAAATCTTTATTTCCTTTTAAACTATTGAGAAAACGTTTCTTACATAACATTGACCCCAACAAGCATATTAAACATATTATTGTGGGAATATTTTTATATAGCAAATATTCCCAACCAACGAATTCCCAATTAGAACCTATATATATAGGAATATTTATAGACTTTATTATCAATAAAAAGAATAATAAACTCAATGACATGAAATAGAGTTCAATCTTTATCCACATATAGTTCTTTAGTTTATTGAAAATACAATTTCTTGTTAGATTTTTAATTTGAGTTATGAATTCCTCTGTGACTCTGGCATATCTTATCCCAACTTGTGTCCTTTCGACTGATAATAACACGATATTTTCGTGTCCTATTATTTACTTTCATATCTCAGATTATAAAAATTGCATATATGTTTATATATAACAGATCTATTGTCTTGATTTTCTAAAATTTTTACTATTCTGGAATCAATAACCGCATAATCAATAGCTTCACGAATAGCATTGAGACTCTTTTTAATCTCTAAATATGAGATATCTTTTCGCTTCATTTTTAATTCATAGAATGGCTCTGATGCCATATGAATATACGGATTACAAATGTCAACTGTGAATGGATTTGGAGTAGGAACAACGGTATTCCATATCTCTTTAAATGTATCAATCAGGGTACTATTTAAATAGATCCTTCCATCTACTATACGTCCCTCAGATATAAGTTTTATAATGCTTAATATGTACACCGGTTTATGAGGACTATTTACGCCATTGATTTTGAATGTCCGTAGGTTTGCTACCCATTTACAAACATCGTCTACCGTTAACTTGCAAGTATTATCCTCAACTTCGTATATTGCTAGAGAGTCGCAAACAATGTTACTGTGGATACTATCAACAGTGCTTTCATTGATATATGATGTTTGTTTTTCATCACCGTATATCATTGTAACCTGCAAGTTAAGTTCCAAATCACTGGAGATTTGCTTTATTTGTTCGTACTTTGTTGGTGTATCAGAGCAAGTATTCACAAACCATCCGTCACCGACAGGTTTACAGGGATTTACATATCGCGGTTTTGGTGTTTTTAATACTAAATTATCTGCACAAACGATGATGCCCAAGTCGTGAACTCGTTCAGGACCTGCATACTTCACAACTTCAACAAGAGCCTCTAACACTTTGTTAGGTTGAATAGTTTTTCCATTGGGAAAGATTACTTTGATTTTCTGACGAGTTAAAGAACTTGGTTTGTCATCAATATCCACAATCTCGCCAGTGGCAAGAGAAACAACATCTACTTTTAATCCTAATTCAAGTTCATTTGATATTTTAATCAAATCTTCTCGTTTTTTGCGGGTATTGATATTAGTGAACACCAACCAACCATCAGCAATCTCTCGTTGAGCAAATGAATATTGTTCACTTGGTTCTTTGGTAACAAGGTTTACATTGGCGTGTAATATATTTAATTCATGTATCAAGTCAGGGTAATTATTTTCAACGACCTCAATAAAGGTATCAATTGCTTTGGGATATTGTACAACTTTCCCATCCGGATACTCAACTCTTAATATCTCAGCCTTACTCTTTTTTTTTTCAGTGGTAGTCGAAACTGCTTTTGCATAGGTTTTGACATATGGACTCGTCCAATCAATAGCTTTGAATAACTTCATCCATTCCCCCATATCCATATTAGAATAACGCTCTCCATAAAAGTCTTCAACTTCGCTATATGCAGAAACAGGACTTACATATTCAGAGTCAAGATGTGGTCTAAGTTTATCTATTAAAGCAGGATTTGCTATTTTTGTCAGTTTGCCATCAGCATCGGTAAACATTGCCTCCCAGTCAGTATCTATACCATTTACATCACTGACTATATTTGCAGGTTCATCATTTGCAACGGGATATTCTCCATTGCTAATATTGGGTTGTGTAACACTGTCATTTAATTGATCTGAAGAGTTTTCATTTTGCGTTCTAATATATTCAACCAATTGTTTTGTCATTGCGGATAAATCTCTATGCTTATTTTGATTGAATGTGTCAATTTCTGGAATTGAAAAAAACTCTTCAAATGCGTTTCTTAAATCATCTATAGTTAAACAATTATCAAAAAATGACTTATAACAATCTAACCAACAACTGTCTCTCAATGTTCTAATTGCCTTTATATAATGATTAACCGTTGTGGGGTTATAACCTTTTATAAGCAAATAGCCTCGGAAATCATCATATATATCCTTCTTCCTGATTATATTCCAATAGTCTGAATCCCCAATGACAGCGATTGATTGTTCTTGCCTTTGCACTTTGATAAGACAGTTAATGTACGCCCTTAATGCCGCAGAAATGAGATTATGCCACTTTTCATTCTGCGCTTTAACATCAGGCTGGCTACAAAATTCCGATACAATATCGGCATACTCACTCAAGTTATCGCACGAAAGAAATATTTTGCGATTTCTACCAATATACCCATCATTAATCAAGGCTTTTAAAGCACGACAATAGTTGCCAATGGTCACATTGGAATAGCCATCATCTGCCATGCTACGAGCTAAGATATCGATATTCTTTACATCACAAAATGTTTTGTATGCTCCATTGGCCTCAGGTCTTCTTTTAGATCCCATTGCAACATAATCGCTATCGTCTTGAAAGAATGTTTTAAGATTTGATAGGAGAAACTCTAAATGTTCTCGTGGGAAAGCTATTACTTCGCCGTCATTATTTAAAGAGAGGCGTTTAATATCCTCTGTTGATGCTGCTTCCTTTTGCAATGACAGTCGAGAGTAAAAAGAGACACTCTCGCCATTGTTTAAACGTTGTTTAGCCCATTTAGGATGCCATGTAGTATACACATCATTATCGGCATCGTACCCTAACAGTACAAAGTCAATAACACCCTTCTTTATGGATTCAAACTCTTCTTTCCTGGGGAGTTGAATTCTCCACACATCAGGGTTAGTGAAATATGCGGGGGAAAGGTTCTTAATGTATATGTACAGTTCCTTGCCGTTAAGCATTATATGAAAAGGATTGAGACCATCGATGATTTTAAATGATTCACAATCTTCCAAACTTTCGATGAATATTTGCTGTAAAGTATATCGACTAACTTTCTTAATCATAATGCTTAGAATATACTGTTAAACAATTCGCTATCGATTATGTCAAAAGAAGAATCAGAGTGAGTTATATCTTCTAATTTTGTGATGTTGCAGGCAAATTTCACTTCAGTAATATTTTCCGGAACATCTGACTTTAAAATTCGAGGAATTATCTGATAATCATAATATGCCAATGAGTCGGAAGCAGTAATATAGTCAAAATATATAGTGCCTATCTTCTCTATGTCTTTCCCCAAAGTTTGAGCTATCACAGTATACAGTCTAATTTTGGTTTCAATATCGGAAAGATGATTACAAATCTTATCATATAGATCTTTTACAGATAATCCATTAGAACATCGTCCAGATTCTCGAACAGTCATAGATGCAATCAACAGTCTGGAATTAGGAGATGGATTTAGTTGATCTAACGAAAATCTATGGATTCTCTCCTCTGAAGATGTACTTTTAACCTCAATCTTATCTCTTCCTAAGGTGAAGTCATATTTAGATGATGCCGATGAGTGCCATGCATTAACTAGCAAATTAGGGTTCTTGCTCCGTTCAATAACCAGCAACTCTGCCCATAACCCTTGTATCCTCTTTCTTGGCGTTTGGCTCAATGCTGAAAATATAGTAATCAGTCTTTCAACCTCAATAGATAGTTCTTGTTTAGATGGCTGCGTGGACATCTTTGAAAGCATCATCAAAAATATCTCTATAAAATATGATTGAAGGTTCTCATCGTTAGTGCGCAAGGTAATTATAGCAAAGTTATTCAACTGAGTTTTACCATCAATCTCTTTAATAGTACATTCAACATCATATTCAACAGAAAGAAGTTCTCTTATCATGTTGGGGGCATTGTCTACTGTATTGGCAGTTGCAACAAAGAAAATGGGAAAATGCTCCTTTGATACACCTAATTTGTGAGACATTGACGAAAGAGAGGTGACATTGTATGTTTTCTCTTCGTTATGAGCGCCATCTAATGCAGAAAACTCTCTTAATATTTGCTTATAATCAATCATACTAACATTTATTCTTCGTCTGAATCATCTATTTGATTCGCTATATTCATACAGTAATTAGTTGCCAATTTCTTTGGATAGTACATAGCCAAAGTGTATGCTGTTCTTGGAAAATCAAGAGCAGCTCCGTCAAATTCAATATGATGAAGTTGAATAGTTATGGTATCTTCCGACCCATATATTTTTCTATCACCTGGATAGTTGGTTGAATCTTGGACAGAACTTGGACCCGCGAATAAGTCCGTATTTGGAGCAAGACGACATTTATGTTTATCAAAACCACGATGACGAGGACCCGAATCGAATGCCATCTGATAAAAATACACATATTTCAGCGGATTCTCATTTTCATCCGAAGATAAATACCTTAAATAGCGTATAGTATTGGCCTTACGTTGGGCATCTGGCCAATTCTTAAAGTTAAAGTCAGATAAAAACTCAATAGCTTCATCAACATCTAACTTCAGCCATCTATGAGTACGGTCTTTGGTCGTTTCAGGTCTTATTGTAAAATCATTTGCATGCTTCTGTAGGAAAGCATCAACCACTTTATCATTATGTTCTATGGTAGATCTACTAGCAAATGCTTGCAGTGCAAACATTCCCTGCATTTTATCATTTACAACCCATACTGGAAGTACATTTCTACGAGTTGGTCGTAAAGATGGGGAGAGCAGAATACTACGCTCGACATCTGCCAAATTATCGCATTTGCTTAACAACAGTCGTAACTCCTCTTCATGATCTACATATGCGTGATAATTCTTAATTGTAGTTTCAGGCAGGAATACACGACAAGAGCGGATATAATCTTGTTTATATCCAAAGAATCGACATCTCTGCTGAATTGTGTCGGCATTAGTTACGCTTGTGGTATATCGAGGCATATAGGTGGTAGCGAGTTTCTCAACCGTAAAACCACGATTTAGCATCTCTGCACCAACTAAAATATGCATTTTGAAATTATCCCACTCTATTTCTGTTTGAGCATCTTTGTCTGTATTGACGAGATACACTTTTTTATCGTCTATAACATCAACGATATAAGGTTTTATTTGGTCAAATGTAGGTCTATTATCAGGAGAATAAAATTCTACTGCTCTAGGGAATATCTTCTCAAAACGCTCCAATAAATCGACTTTATCATCATATCCATCGGGTTTCTTTAGTGCAATTCTCCATTGTTTTAGTGCATTATCAATCCAACCTTTAAATATCTTATTCCATCTCTTTTCATTGTCTGGGTGTACCATCATTGAAAGATATGTTATATCCTCAGAATCTTGCCATTTAACAATAATGGCTACCGCAAGAATATGGAATATTAATGCATCTTGCAATGACTTCGGCATCTTTTCCAAAGGGTTTCTCTTTTTGTGAAACACCTCTGCATCAGGAATTTGAATAATTAAGCCGCCTTTAAATAAATCGTGATTAGGCCCTTTGCCAAAAAACAATTTTCCTCCGATATAACCTTCTCCTGGTGTGAGCAACGTATGACTCTTTGGTGAAAGCAAATCCTGCATACTGATAAGTATATTAGCTTGAGGAGTAGCGGTATACTGAATGTATGTATTGCCAGGGAGCATGGCTCTCAAACGCAATATTGCGTCATAAGTAGATGATTTCTCTTCTTCATCTTTATCTCTTTCTTCTTTACTGTTTTTTCTGCCAAAATTATTCAGAGAAGCCTGATCTGCCTCATCATCAATAATGAGAACAGTTTCTTCCTTCATTACAGACTTATATTCTGGTGAACTTACAACCTGAATGAGTTTATCAATATGCTTCGAATGTTTGAGAATAGGAATCAAAATTATCGGTTTATCCGATGATTCAAGATGTCCTACAATATCCTCTATCTCATTAGAGGTTGCATTGGGATGAATTTTATAATAGTTGTTATTTTTAGCTCTGCTTCCAATAAGATCCTTTTTGAGTCTCTTTGAAGTCTGGTCAAGCAAATTGTTTTTGGTGCCAGCTAAATATATGATTAGTCGATAGCCATTATCCAATGCCAGTGCAGTCAACCCTGTAAAAGACATGGTTTTACCGCTCTGTACATAACCAACAACAAGATGTGTCGTTTCTGGAGAGTGTACAGCATCATGAGGGTTACAATGGCGCAGGATATCGGATGTCTCGTTCCTAAAAGTCACTGCGGCATTATCTGAAAGACCGTGTTTCTTTGTCGGAGATATTTTTTGAGAAGCCAAGAATCTCTCAAAGAACTCTCCGGTAGAAACCTCTTGTAGCGCATTTTGGGGCAAAGTCTTTTTACTTTCCTTACTATTAATAGTTATCTGAGTCATTATACTTTGGTTTCTTTAATATACTGGTTAAAATAATTCAACAATTCGGCAGTAGTATCATTGCCCTGTTCTCTCGCAGTAAACTTAGCAATAGCCAATGTTTTTAGTATGGCTGTAATAGCATCTGTCGGTTTGCCAAAATATTCGAAGAATATATGATTGAGGTCAATCTTGCATATAATTTCGTGTGCACTCTTGTTTGATACATCAACCCAACATAAATCATCTCCCTTATCTGACACATATTGTACGCTAAGAGTATAAGATGTGTCCTTGATTTTATACTTATCCTTGATTTCCCCCAAAATTGTAGGCTCTGGCATTATATGAGCATCAACAACCGGCAATATACCTTGTAATGGCTTCGGAGTGAAAATATCAATAGGTGTACGATTGCTTTTAGCAGATGTATCGTGTTTCTTGACGAGTTTCTTAACAACTTTGCGGTTTTCGTCAAGTCGATATTCATCTGCTTGAGTGTATAGATCAAACTCTTTGGTATGAATTTTACCCTTTACAACCTCCATCAAAGCTTCAAGATTCTCCTTGTCTTGAATGTCATTTTTATTGAAGGACACATCAAAACCTTCTAATTCAAGTTCTCCAAACAGACGCTTAAATCTAAAATTGCCTTGTGAACCAAAAATAGATTTTGGGAAATATCTACCATCTGTTTCTGCACCAACAATTACACGTCCTCTGCGCAAAAGCACAAGACCATTTTGGGTATTATTAATTTCTCTTAAAATAGCGATAAATCCTTTCGCCCTATATTTGCCAAATTTGAAATCAATATCCTTTCTCCAACGAATCCTGTCTCCATTTGGAGTTCTCGCAAATGGGGCTTCCAATATCGGATATTCATCAAATGACAATGGTTCGCCTCCGACATAAAGATCCATCTCGTTAGCTCGAAGTGATTGTCTGTATATACTGGCTAATTCCGTCTTTATTTTTTCGAGACTTTTGCTTGATGGCGAGTTTTTTGTAGGTGATTTTATTGTTACAATAGTATAATGCTCTTTATTCGGATATGTAACTTCCTCATATGGTAGTTCCTTTATATCATTATCAAGAACATATTGTAAATTAAACTCATAGAAACGCTCTACAGGTTCGTCAATTGCGGTTGTTCTTACAGACCATGTGTTACCCAACCAGCCTGCTGCGGTTTTCATCCCCATACCAAACTCATTGAGACCTTTGTTGTCCTCTGGCGTTTCAGCAGTCATAAAGGCCTTTTGAAAACTACGAAAATTCAGTCCTCCAGCATTGTCTGATATAGTTATAACCTTAGCTCTATTATCATCAGTATTCCACTCAAAATCAACAGTCACTCTGAATTTAAAATTGGGGTCATTCGCTATGAGCATATTCTTACAATCTCTATATGATTGTAAAGCATTATCAATAAATTCCGCTATAGCGTGCGATACAGTGTTCGGTAAATCTGCATATCGAGCGAACATTGTAGTGCCAATTTCAATACTAACTGTTTTTTTATTGGTATTATTCATAGTTCAATAATTTTTCGGCAATGATTTTAACAATGTCTACATTTATGGCATTACCTAGTGCTTCATAAATTCTAGTCTTTGACAACCCGTCAAATTGCAGAGTACTCATTCCTTGTAGGGCTGCTGCTTCTCTGACTGATAGGTATCGACCATATTTAATATCCTGTTGAGTTAATCCATATTGCTTCAGTTCTTCATCGGAATAAACTGGTACACATTCTTGAGGCAACTCGATCCACGGGAGTATTGGCACTTGCGTACCAACAAGATTTAGTGCTGGTGAAAATGTTGGCAGTTTTACTCGAATTCCCGAAGCTCTAAACTGAATAATTTTAGTCTTGATATCGCCATCGTCATTTCCTCGGCAATTCCATTCAAGTTTTTGGTGGCTGTTATCCCAATCCTTAATGTATTCTATCCAACCCTTCAGCCAATCCGAATTCTCATCCCAAAACTCTCTGTTTTGCCTAATATATCTAATTTTCCACTCGGGGAATTTATCAGCTGTATCAGTTTGAGCATATATTGGTAACTGCTTAAGACAATCTTCACGAGACGGCCCATTTATTATCCAACCCAGTTTACCTTTATGACCCTTCAATTGCTTTTTAGTTTGCTTAAATGGTGCAATATCCTCATATTCATAATCAGCATCAAATTCCATAGCCCAAATAGGAAATTTCGGAATTCGGCGATTACGTTTTTTAAGTTCACTCAAGAAAAACTGCCATACTTTTAATTGTTGATGCGTTTTAAGTGTTAGTGGTTGGATATCTGTATCAGCTGCATCAATAATTTTAGTTATATCACAATTATTCTCTTTTCTCCCAATTGGAAATTCAAATTGTTTGGATTCATTTGAGTCTACTAAGTCCTTACGCAATCCAACAATGTAGATACGCTTACGATGTTGAGGAATACCAAATTGATGAGGTGAAAGGATTTCACCACTCACATAGTAGCCTAAAGTATTCAAGCGTTCCTGTATTATTCTCCATGTATTACCATTATCATGACCTTTTAAGTTAGAAAAGATAAAAAGGAGAGGAAAATCCTCTCCTTCATAAAGAAATCCACGTTACACCTCCAACTCCTTCAACGGCAACCCATAATTATATTGTCTGAAAAATCCTCTATGGATAAGTTTCAGACCAAGGGTCTGATAATACTTGTAGTCATCATCTTCGGTGCAGAGGTATTTGTAACCATAGCGCGGGGCATACTCTTTGAAGAAACGAGCAAGGTCTTTCAGGTTCTCCTGCTGGTTTCGTTTGAAGTTGCTACGCACAATAATAATGCTCCAGTCGGGGTAGTGACCTACGCCACAACTGTATTCCCAGAAACGGATGTATAAATCCATTTCGCCTACATGAACAGAAACACAAATGCCGTTGGCGTTATGCATGACGGAACAGCAATTTCTGTAACCAAATCTCTCACACAAATAGAGATTGAAATCGTAAATAAAATCGGAATAGTTCATAA
>ENA-OROE01000183-OROE01000183.1-human-gut-metagenome-genome-assembly--contig:-NODE-183-length-68190-cov-46.317561_pt1 | contig 68190 bp, 50 predicted proteins | sample MGYA00242126_ERZ509044 | MGnify/ENA primary metagenome ERZ509044 (study PRJEB26280, sample SAMEA2338716) | human gut metagenome | biome: human gut; feature: human-associated habitat; material: faeces... | reverse complement strand
TTAAGCCTGTAGCTAGCGTTCATCCTGAGCCAGGATCAAACTCTTCATTGTAAAAATATTATTTTCACTATTGCTAGTGTTATAATCTGCTCAAGAACCAAATCTATCAATAATCTATAATTGACGGTTTCTGTTTTCCTACACATTATATATTATATAACATGCAGACTTGTACTACTTGTTTGTTTATCTATAATCGTTTCAAAGAACTCTTCTTTATGTGCTTTCCTTATTTTATTCGGAAAGGTTTTGCAAAGATAAAGCGTTTATTTTAATCTGCCAAATTTTTATCGAACTTTTTCAAAACTTTTTTTGTTTCTTCATCAGTAACCGATAATTATCAATCTGTCAATTAAAAACCAGCTCTCTTGCTTAGCGGATGCAAAAGTAGAACATTTTAGAATCCAATCCAAATATATCAAACACTTTTTTATTAATTTCTGAACCGACTTATGCTAACTAACTGATTTATAAACCTGTTGTAGAACATAAATAACAAAACATAAACAATAGGAAAACAAAGCATATACATTATTATATATATTAATACAAATTGCGGTTCAAAGATATCTTCATATAACATTTATTTCTTCTCAGAACTGGAAGTAAATAAACGGTTGTATATCGCTACTCTTTATCTGAATAACCAAATAAATTAATGCCACCAACAATAATACCTTTCCCAATAAAGGCAGTCGCACCACTCCGCGACAACAAGCGTCTTGCCAGTCATCAGGAGCAAAATGTAACAAATAACCTATTCCCATCAACACAAATACTTTCCAATATCCTTCAATAAGCTGCCCAAGCACTTCGGGATGAAAAGCTGTAAACACTTGCCTTATCATCGTGACTGATGCTTCAAAAGTACTGTTACGGAAGAATATCCAACAGAAACAAACAAAATGAAATGTAAGCATCACTGCAAAAACCTTTCGAATGCCATAGCTCACAGCTGTTTTAGGTTTGCCCAAAAGGTTACGCCAAAACTTGTGTGCAGCTAATGCCACTCCATGAAAGCCTCCCCAAATAACAAAATTCCAAGACGCACCATGCCACAGCCCCCCCAGTAACATTGTAAGAAACAAATTAATATAAGTGCGTATTTTTCCTTTGCGGTTACCGCCCAATGAAATATACAAATAATCACGCAACCAAGTAGATAAAGAGATATGCCAACGATGCCAAAAATCAGTAATACTATCTGCTTTATAAGGAGAATTGAAGTTCATCGGAAAACGAAAACCGAGTAATAAGGCAATACCGATTGCCATATCGCTATAACCTGAAAAATCGCAATAAATTTGCAAAGCGTAACCATAAATACCAAACAAATTCTCTACTCCTGAATACAAAGCAGGATTATCGAAAATACGCTCAACAAAATTCACACTAATATAATCAGAAATAACTGCTTTTTTAAACAAACCACTAACAACAAAGAATACCCCCGTACCAAACATCTCTCGCGAAACCATCAACGGCTCACGAATCTGAGGGATAAAATCACGTGCACGAACAATAGGACCTGCCACCAATTGGGGAAAGAAAGATACATAAAACACATAATCCAACAAACGTTCCAACGGCTGCAACTGTCGGCGATATACATCAATAGTATAACTCAATGACTGGAAAGTGAAGAATGAAATGCCTACCGGCAAAAAAATATCCAATGGTTCAAAGTTGCCATTCCACAATGGGGTCAGCATCTCATAAAAAAAATTAGTATATTTAAAATAGCAAAGCAGTCCCAAATTGACAAACAAACTCAACAACAGAAGGCCTTTCCTACCCCATTTACTTTCCGTCACAGCCATACGTCCTGCCAGGAAAAAGTCTGTAACCGTCACCACCCCTAATAAAAAGAAATAAAAGCCACTGCTCTTATAATAAAAATAATAGGAAAATAGAGAAACAAACAAAATACGCGCCGTGTCCTTCTTCTGCAATAACACATATATCAGGCTAAAGCCCAAAAACAGAAACAAAAACAATCCGCTACTAAATATCATCGGTTGTTTGGCATTATAAGTCAATACCTCTGCCAATTTATTCCAATCCAGTTGCCACATACTCGTTATACGCTTTAATTAATGCTTGATGTAATAAGTTACCTTGCAGCCGATACCCTTCGGGAGTAAAATGAATCCCATCTGCCCTCAACAGATGATTACGCGTCCAATTTTTGCAAGCATCGGTCTTCCCTCCCACCACAGTATACATATCCCACACAGCCATCCCATGTTTGCGCGCATATTCCCGGATGATGCGCGATACGGTCACTGTTCTCGGATTAATAACTCTGGAACGGCGACGTCCTACATACGCTCCCGGAGGAGTCGTCAAAAGAAACACGGTTTCGGGGCAAGCCTTTTTCAACATTGAAAGCAGACGGTCTATCTGCATTTCGTGTACCGGAGCCAAATAGCGACGGCTATGCGCTTCATTTGTTCCAAATGAAAGAATAATCAAATCAGGCCGGAGAGCAGCTATTTCTTTTATCTTATTTTCTGTAGTAAAGGTAACACAAGTAGCTCCGTTCACCCCCATTATATGATAAACAAGTCCTGGCTCGCCCGTCTCATGCGCCAATCCACCCGTACGGTAGGTTATACTATCAGGATAAACAGCCTCAGCACCGAAATCACTTTCCAAGCAACGACGGGTAACCAAAGGATATACATGCCCTCTCACATGAGAGTCACCAATATGAACGACACGTACCGGCCCGTTCATCTCATTCAGTTTTCGAAAAAAAGGAACCATCGAACGTGTACTGTCTTCTATCACATTATCTGCTGTATGTTTGAAACTTTCCGGCAAAGAATCGTGAAAAACAATAAGCCGTCCGAATGAATGCATTTCTTTAGTCTGCCCCGGCAAATTCAATGGTTCCAATACGCGGGCTATCGGAGGAAGTGGGTCTTGAGCATAAAGCCTTTCCAAAGACGAGCAAAGCAGAAATACCACCGTCACTGCCACAACAAAGCATCCGTTCGTTTTATTCCGCTTCATAAGCCTTCCGCTTTTCGTATTGTTCCTTACCATACATCAACGTTTCAAACAAAATGCCTGACAGATGTTTTCCTCCTTTAAAATTAATATGCGTGTAGTCAAGATTTGCCATCTTCCGGTCTATCATATCAAGAATACTTCCTTCACCGCCCATAGCTTCATACATATTCCAAAATGCAATCCGGCTATCGGCTGCAATAGACTGCTGATAACGAATCAAGTTCTTCACACCCGGCATGGTGCGCAATTCACCATTTCGTCTGTCATCCTTAAATTCGCGGTCGCCTACACTCACCAGCAGGATAGCAGCTTCGGGAAAAGCCTCCTTGAGATGAGCAATCACCGTAAGCATACCTTTTTTATAACTCTCGTAATTCACACCGCGTTCGGTTGCTACGTTCAGTCCGTACTGAAGAACAATCAAGTCATAAGGACGCACCCGTTGAAAAGCCTTCAATGTCTTCAAGGGGATACTTCGCAAATGCAAGCCACTGCTTCCGCGCACACTGAAATTATCGACAGCCACCCCTTGCTTGCCATCCATTGCTGCCCCAAAGAAAGTGACAGAATCGGATTGTTCCACACTCCATTTCACTTGTCCGATTCGCCCCTCCACAGAGAGCATCTGCAATCGGTCGTCCCCCGGCTCTTCATGCAGCACATCCGTTCCCCCGTTTATTTGAGAACGAATACCGGCAAATCCCTTGTTCAGGTAATAGAGAGTAGACACCTCACATGTATCCAAATGAGAAGCATACTTGGACTGCCCTTTCAGTTGCACGTATGCTCCCTCACGAGCAAAAAAGTAATGCCCGGAAATATCTTGCAGACTTCTGTCAAAACCTACAGAATCATTGCTCGAATGACTGCTCCAACCACCAAAAGAGTGACGAACAGTGGGGCGATAGCCACTAATAGAGCTAGTTATGGGCACATAACCTACTCCACACCCTCCAAATTCACTCTGAAACCTTTCGCGCAAATCAGCCGTGAAGATATCTGCTTCGATAAAAGAATCACCGAAATAGGCAATACGAACAGGACGTTTCATTGTCCTGATGGAAGAAAGTGCTTCATAAAAATGCTTCATTCCCCTCATAGTAGAATCCGAATAGTCTTCTATGCAGGTCATTCCCGTTTTGCAAGTATCTATAAAAATCGGCTTTACGGGAGGAGGAAGAACAATGGTATCAGAATCCGCCACTTCCTCCACATCCGGACGGATATCGGCCAGCAGGTCAACTTTGCGAAGCTGTTCACCATCCAGTTTCATCGACGGAAGAAAATACAGCCCCAATAAAGCTCCCACCGTCAGTAATGTGAGAAAGAATGTGGCTGATATATAATTTTTCATATTATGTTATTTGTGAATCAGACGCAAAAGTAATATTTTTTTAGACGAGAGCCTTTATGAAAAAGAAAAAAAAGATTGCTCAGCCCAATAATGCTTGTTATAGCGCAAATACATAGTTTGCCGGAAAGCAGATTGTGATTGCTTAACCACGGGGGTGGTTAAACCTCTCCACCCGGGTGGTTAGACTTAGTCACGGGGGTGGTTAAAGTTAACCACCCCCGTGGTTAACAGATATTTTGCTTTCATGAATAAAAGAAGATACAGAAACATTGCATACCGGCGGAGTACGCATAAGTGGATGCAACTTATTGTTATAACATGAAGAACGGAAGCGTTTGGGAATTCTTTTTGTTTAGAATACCACATATAGAAGATAGAGAGGAGCATAGGAAAAACAAAGTGGCGGCAGGAGAACAGAAAAAGGAAGTGTGTCAAAAGTAATATGATAGCAAAGATTACTTTTGACACCTCCCTCTATGGATATTTAAATCGTCTTTTCTACGTTCCACACAAAAGCACGAAGTCCCAATTGTTCGGTCTCCTTATCCATTTTGTGCAGAGCATCAAGTAAAGAATCTACTTTCTCATCATCCACAACAGTAATAATAGCCGAACACATACTCGGCCATGCATGACTGCCGTAATGAGGCTCGCCCTTGACACTTCCACGTCCCTGTACTTGCTGCCAATAGCTGAACCCACGACAGTTTTGACGGTCGAGCAATGCCAAAATACGTTCATAAAAGGCTTGGCCGAATGTGATGAATACTGATTTCATATCTTCAAATTTATGATTTATATATTTTTTCCTTTAGTCATCTCTTCTTTGTGTGACTGATAGTAATCGTTCAGCTCACGATTTGACTTCATCTTCTTACGGGCACGCTTAATGCCTGTACCGGCAAATGAACAATACAGCACAGGAACTAAAATCAATGTCAACACCGTTGATACAGTCAGACCACCGATTACGGAAACGCCCAACGGACGCCACATCTCAGAACCTTCTCCACCTCCGATAGCCATTGGCACCATACCCAAAATAGTGGTCAATGTAGTCATCAGCACAGGACGCAGACGACTCCGACCGGCTGTCACCACCGAATGGATAACCGCCATACCACGCTCACGGCACAGAGTAATGTAGTCTATCAATACGATACCGTTCTTTACTACGATACCAATCAACATAATACCACCCAACAAACTCATAACATTCAGTGTCGTTCCCGTTCCGAAGAGTGCCATCAACACACCACTGAATGCAAATGGGATAGAGAACATGATAATAAACGGATAGGTCAGTGATTCAAACTGTGCCGCCATCACAATAAATACCAAGATAATAATCAGTACTGCCAACGTACCCAAATCACCGAACGAATCCTGTTGGTCTTCATACGAACCTGCTATCTGAATGCTAATTCCACCGGGCAAGTCCATCTTGTCAATAATGGCATTACCTTCTGCCACCACGCTTCCCAAAGGAGCCCCCGATATTACCGCAGACACAGTAACAATACGTTCGCGGTCTTTACGTTCAATGGTAGGAGGAGCCGAACGTTCGACTACTTTTCCCACATCTTTTACACGAACAGCTTTCCCGGCATTATTATAAATAAGGATATTCTCCAAATCTTCAATACTGGTACGGAATTCGGGCGCATAACGCACTTTAATATCATATTCGTCGCCATCCTCACGATAATAGGATGACAAAGCACCATTCACGCGATTACGCAAATACATGGCAGCCGTAGAAAGATTCAGTCCTTGTAAAGCCAGCTTCTCACGGTCAAAATCCACTTGATATTCCGGCTGATAATCCTGACGGCTGATGTTCACCTCTGATACGCCTTTTACATTCAGCAAAGCCGCTTTCAAGTCAGCAGCAGCCTTATCGGTCGCCGTAAAGTCGTAGCCATAAATTTCAAAATCGGCTGTAGACTGCCCGCCCATACCTCCACTGCTTCCGCCCAAAATCACCTGAGCTTTATCCAATTCGGGATATGCTTTCAAATCCTCACGCATACCGTCACAAACTTCCGCCAGTGTCATCTCACGGTCAGCAGGGTTATACAGATTAATATTAAACGAAATAATATGACTACCGTTATCCTGAATGGAAGCCCAAGTATTATCAGCATCTGCCTGTCCCACCGTGTAGTTGCAGACACGCATCACTCCATCGTACTTTTTCAACCAGTTCTCGGTTAACTCTTGAGCCAACGCCTGTGCACGCTCCACCCGTGCACCGATAGGCAACTGAAGCTGCACGGAAATACGGCTGTTATCCTGTGACGGGAAAAACTCCGTACCTATACCTTTTGCACAAATCAAACTGAGCACAAAGAATCCCAAACATCCTGAAATCACCGTCTTACGATGACGAACTGCCCAGTCCAAACGGTTCTGATACCAAGTATCCAACCCGTCCAACGAACGCTCAATCGGTTTATAGAAAGTAATAAACCACTTACTTTGCTTTTTCTGCAAACGAAGCATCTGTGCACACATCATCGGAGTGAACGATAAAGCCGAAATGGTAGAAATGGTCATAATCACACACATCATCCAACCTAACTGACGGAACAAGACTCCCGACATACCACTTACCATGGTCAACGGGAAGAACACGGCAATCATAGTCAACGTAGATGCAATAACAGAAATAGCCACCTCATTCGTACCATGAATAGCAGCCTGCTTAGGCTCGGAACCACGTTCGATATGAGTAGTCACATTCTCCAAAACCACAATAGCATCGTCCACCACATTACCAATAGCAATAGACAGACAGGAAAGTGAAATAATATTCAATGACCCACCCTCTGTTATCGCCAGATAAATGAAAGAGGCAATCAATGACATCGGAATGGTAATACAAATAATTACCGTGGCGCGCCAACGCCCCAAGAAAATAAACACAACCAACACCACAAAGAGTATGGCATACATAATGGTTTCCGACAAACTGTCGATGGTATTCAAAATATTATCAGATGTATTGACAATTACCCCCAGTTTCACGTCACTGGGAAGTGACTTTTGCAGCTTAGGCAGCTGTTCCATCACCTTTTTGGAAATATTTACCGAATTGGCTCCCGACTGTTTCTGAACAACAATCATGGCACCCTGCACACCATTATTATACGTTTCCTGCGCACGCTCTTCCACCGAGTCTACAATCTTTGCCACATCACGCAAATAGACAGATGCACCGTTGTGTGTACCCACTACAATATCTGCCATCTCGCGAGGATCTTTAAATTCTCCCTCCACACGCAATGAATAGGTATTACTACCCACATCAAACGTACCTCCCGGAGTATTTTTATTTTCGGCACCGATAATAGAACTGATTGTTTCAATAGTCAGATTATAAGCATCCAGTTTATTCGGGTCACAATAGACATTCACCTCTCTCTTGGGTGCACCGGCAATAGATACAGTACCCACACCTGGAACACGTGCCAAAGGATTCACCACATTATCATCCAAAATCTTGTAAAGTGCAGGCTGGCTTTCCTCCGCCTGAACGGAAAGCAACAGGATAGGAATCATGTCCGTACTGAACTTGAAGATAATAGGTGTGTTCACTTCATCGGGAAGCTGTGAACTCACCATGTCCAACTTATCGCGAACATCATTGGTAAGCACATCGATGTCGTAGCCATATTCAAATTCCAATGTAATCACAGAGATATTTTCGGAAGACTTTGACGTGATATGTTTCAGATTACTCACCGAGTTCAGCGTATTTTCCAACGGGCGAGTCACATTATTTTCTATATCGGAAGCACTGGCACCCTGATAAGACGTCATTACCATGATGGTATTGGTATCAATATCCGGGTACAAGTCTACCGGAAGTTTCGACAGTGAGAAAAGACCAAAGATTGCTACCGCAAGGAAGCAAAGTGAGGTCATAATCGGTTTCTTGACTGCTCCTTCGTATAAACTCATATAATTATACTCTTAAATTATTTACTTACTTCAACTTCCACTCCATCGGCAAGGCGGGTCTGACCTGCAATGACTACCTGCGAGTTATCATCTACTCCCGAAAGCAATTCATATTCGGCACCCATACGTCGTCCAAGCTCTACCTTATTATAAGACACCTTACCCTCTTTGTATACATATACATAACGGTCACCCGAACCGGCACGTTTCACGATAGCCCGGTCAGGAACCACGACATGATTCATCGTACCGAAACTAAGTGTCACACGTCCAAACATTCCCGGACGTACCCGCTTGTTGGTATTGGTCAATTTCACTTCAACCGGAAAAGTATGGGTCGTCGCATCGATGGTAGGATACACCAAACTTATTTTTCCTTCGAATACTTCATCACCATAAACATCAAATTTTACACTTACATCCATTCCCTTTTTTACTCTTGGAAAATATGGCTCGGATACATTGATAAGAAGTTTGACCGGAGTTATCTGCTCAACCACCAATACAGGAGTAGCAACAGAAGAATATAAATCACCATTATCAAAATTACGCGCAGTCACTACACCATTCAGAGGACTCAGCAACTGAGTATTTTCGAGCAAATTATTATAAGAAGTACGACGCACATCCAATGTAGTCTTAGCGGCATCCCATTCCGACTTGGAAGCACCTCCCACTTTATACAATTCATCCACACGCTTAAACTCCGTTTCCTCATTTTCCAATTGCAGTTTCAACTGCTTCAAGCTAGCAGCATCCATCTGCACCAACTTTTGACCTTTGGAAACATAATCTCCTACTTCGACAAATATCTTATCTATACGTCCCGGAGAAGTCGGAGCTATATTATTTTTCGCTTCAGCTTCCACTGTTGCAGTGTATTCTTCTATTTGTTCAACCTCTCGTGAAGTCACTGATGCCAATTTCACCACCGGTTTATTCAGCTGCGCAGCCTCTTCCTGTGTTCCTTCTTTCTTCTCTTCTCCGCCTGAACAAGCGCTCAGTAAAGCCACCACCAGCAAAGCTGCTATTTGAAAAGTTTTTCTCATACTGTTATCTTTATGTTATGTTGTTATTATTCCATTACCACTTCTTCACCCATCACCAAATCAAGATCAGCCTTTGCCACCAAGTAGTCATAAATGGACTGATTATATGTAAGTTTTGCCTCTGTCAAAGCTACCTCCGAACTATTTAATTCCAAGATAGTCCCTTTACCCACTTCATATCTTTTTTCAGCAATAGTCCGTCCTTTTTCTGCCTGAAACACAGCTTCTTTATTACTAACAACTTGTTCAGAACTTGCTGCCATATTATCCAGATAGCTGGTAGCCTGCATGGTAAGTTGACGTTCTGTATTAATACGATTCTCTTCAAGCTGTTTCATCTGAATACGGGTTTGTTTCAACTTGGTAAAGTTACTTCCCTTAAATAAAGGAATAGTCAGATTCAAACCGAGAGTTGAATAAGGGCGCCAGTCATACTCCTTGAATTTAAAGTTATCATTCATAGAAGTGTACATGTACTGAAAGTTGGCAGACAGTGTAGGCATAAAATTGGTATATTGCAGTTTCAGATTTTGTTTCAGTTGCAATGCATTCAGTTCCAATTGTTTCAAAGTGCTGTTGTTTATCAGATTATTGGGTCGTGGCATTGCCTGGCGGGTAAACATAGACATTTCATAATCTTTCAGATTACCATCCACTGCTACATTTACTTCTGCTTCCATTCCCATCAAAACTTTCAGTTGCAGAGTAGCCAGATTTACACCGTTACGGGCAGACACAACCGTCGGTTTCAGACTGCGCATCTGCACTTCTGCACTGATTTTATCGTACTCGCTGACAGAACCCTGCTCATACTTGGCTTTCACCACATTATAGTTGTCTTCGCTCTGCTTATAACTTTTCAGCAGCACCTCATAACTATCCTGTGCCAAAAGCAACTGATAAAAAGCTTTTGTTACTTGGTTTACCATATCGAGACGCGAAGACCGCGCTTTTTCCACAGCCAAATCCACATCTGTCTTTGTCAGACTGATACTCTTATAAAGTGCAGGTGCAAAGACAGGAAGACTCACAGACAGCCCCCCGCTATACGTGTTGTCTGTTCCCACTTCAATCACCTTCCCCTCCATAGCGAAAGACTGCTTCTTGATGGCTCGTGAATAACTACCCACTAAATTGGCTTCGGGAAACAGACCTGAATAGGCTTCCCGACGGGCTTCCTTCTTTAATTTGATTTCTTGACCAGCTACTTTAATAGTCGGATTCTCGCTCAACGCTATCCTGACCGCTTCCTGTAAAGTAACTTTTAACGTATCTTGTGCTTGTGCACTGTGTGCTGCTGCCACTGCCAGCAACAACAAGGCTAACTTAGGCTTTAAAAAAAACTTCATTTACTGTTTACTCTTTATTATTAGGTAACTAACTAGTTCTATCCATTCTTATTATGCTCCTCTCCTTTCTGGTTATGAAGGAAATCATCTACAATCTTCAATCCCTTTTCCGTAGAAATGCCCCGCATATGCATAAATACAACTGTCTCGTATATTTCAGCCAGCGAATAGGATTTACATATTTCAGAGCGAAGCAATATATCCATCTGCTCACCTACCATAACGCGAACAATAGCATAATTCACATCTTTGCGAAATATTCCTTGATTGACCCCCTTTTGATAAAACTCCATTGCGGCATCCAGGTTTTCTTTACGGCTTTCGGCAATATAAGCCACAACTCTAGGATACTTTTCCATATCCTCAAAGAACTTCCGATTTGTATTCTGGAAATCCTGTACGCTCTTCTGATAAAAACGAAGAATAACTTCCAAGACATTCTCTGCCTTGGAAGCTATTTCTTCCATTGATTTCTTCATCTCCTCCCGATGCAATCTCATCACATCAAGCAATAAGTCTTCTTTGTCATGAAATAACTCGTACAGCGTTCTTTTCGATATTGACAAATCGGCAGCAATATCATCCATTCTGACTGTCTTTACCCCTTTCCGGGTAAATGCTTTTGCAGCCGCTTGAACAACATGCTCTCTTACTATCGTTTTATCTGCTTTTTTCTTCTTAACACTGTTCATCATAAATAGAGAGGAGACAAAGATACACTTATTTTATAATACCCAACTTCGAATTTCGAACAAATTCCACCAAATGCACTATTTCAGGGCTGGAAGGCACTTGTTCTTCAATACGGCGCAATGCATCCTCAACAGAGGTATTCGCCTTATACAAAATGCGAAAAGCATGGGCTATGTGCTTAAGCACCGTTTCCGAAAATCCTTCGTGCTGCAATACCATTGTATTGATACTATAAAATGAAGTCGGCTCGTGAGCTGCCACACAATAAGGAGGAATATCTTTAGTAAAACGGCATCCGCCCTGCACAGCTGCATAAGTGCCCAAACGAGTGTGTCCCTGCATCAACACATTGGAAGTCAAAATAGCATAATCTTCGATGACACAACATCCCGATACCTGCGAACCATTACCAATAATGCAACCATTACCAATAATCACATCATGCGAGATACGCGCTCCCTGCATGATAAAATTATTGTTTCCGACCACTGTTTCATCGCCGCCAAAAGTGGCACGAATAATCACAGCGTTCTCACGAATCGTGTTATTATCACCTATACGGGCAATAGTTTCATCACCTTTATAGTTAAAATCTTGCGGAGCTGCTGCTATTACAGCGCCGTTATAAATCGTATTTCCGTTACCAATGCGTGCACCACTCATTAAACTGGCGTTAGGCATGATGACATTATTATCTCCTATTTCCACATTCTTATCAATGTAGACAAAAGGGTGAATTGTTACGTTTTTCCCAATCTTTGCTGACGGGTCTACATAAGCCAACGGACTAATCATATTCGTATCGTTTTTAAGGTTAATTATTCTCGTCCACCTCCTAGTGCGCTATACAAATTGATAACAGCCTGCATGCGCTGGAAAGTATCGGAAACTTCGTTCAACTGAGCACTTAGCAATGATTGCTGGGCAGTAATGATTTCCAAATAAGTGGCTTTACCCGCCTGAAACAAATCTTTGTTCATTTCTACAGCTTTCTGCATTTCCGAAACCTGTGCCTGATGTTCAGTCAGTTTCTTGTCTGCCGTGTCATAAAGGAACAAAGCATCACTTACTTCCTTACCTGCTTCCAGAATAGTTTGCTGATAGTTCATCTTGGCAATCTGTTCTTCTGCTTTCGACACTTTCAAATTGGCAACCAGTTTTCCGCGCTGGAAAATAGGCTGAGTCAATGAACCAATGGCATTCCAAAGCATCACAGCCGGGTTGGAGATGACCGTTCCGTTAGAACCGTTCGTCCATCCCAATGTTCCGGTTATATTAACCCCCGGATAAAAAGCCGAACGTGCCTGATTAGTGGTATAGTAAGCACTTGCCAACGCCAGTTCAGCCGCTTTTACATCCGGACGGTTTTCAAGCAACTGTAAGGGTACACCTACTGCCAATTCTGTCGGCATTACTTGTTCTTCCAATGTTCCACGCTCTATATTTTGAGGAGCCTTGGCCAATAATACGGAAATAGAATTTTCCGTTTCGCGCACCTGACGTTTCAAGTCGGCCAGCGAAGCTTCAGTTTGATGATAAGCCCCTTTACTCTGTGCTACGGCAGATTCAGTAGTCATACCGGCTTCTTTCATAGCCTCCATGGTGCGAACTGTTTCTTTCATCAGAGCTACATTCTCTTCAGTTACACTCACCTGACGGTCAAGCATCAACAATGAATAGTAAGCATTGGCAATACCTCCAATCAACTGTGAACGTACAGCCTGCTGATAAGCTTTACTTTGCAAATAAGATGCTTTCTGCCCACGGTGTGCATTCAGTAACTTGCCAAATAAATCTACTTCCCAACTTGCAGAAGCGGGTAAAGTATAGTTCTTTACAGGAGTAGCTTTATCTACACTGGTCAACGAACCTTGCGGAGCAAGTGCCAACGAAGGCAGATAAGACAGGCGGGCAGAATTCAAAAGTGCTTTCGATTCTTTCACACGCAACACGGCAGCCTGCATATCCACATTATTTGCCAATCCTTCTTCAATTAAAGCCTGCAACTTCGGATCGCGGAAAATTTCCTTCCACGACAGGTTGCCCATATTAGTTGTATCATTAGCAGCCAACGTATCGTTAACTGCCGCCGGGTCGCGATAGATACCGCTGGCATCTATCGACTCGGGACGATCATATGATTTATAGATGTGACAACTGCTCAACAAAAGCGTTGCACAACACAGTCCTATTATCTTTTTCATTGTTTTTCTATTCATTTACGGGTGTATTGTTCTATTTCGGGTTCAACCTCTGTATCATCTACATTCTCCCATTCTATCGGTTTGAATTTTTCCTGCAACCACTGGAATACCACGAACAACACCGGCACGATGAATATCTGGAAAATCATACCAATCAACATACCACCAATGGCCGAGGCTCCCAAAGTACGGTTACCGTGCGCACCTACTCCCATAGCCAGCATCAACGGAATCAAACCGACAATCATGGCCAATGAGGTCATCAGAATCGGGCGCAAACGAGCTGCCGCTCCCAATACAGCCGCCCATGAAATACTCATACCTTGTTTACGGCGATCCAAAGCAAACTCTACAATCAAAATGGCATTCTTCGCCAACAGACCCATCAACATAATCAATGCAATCTGCATATAGATATCATTTGACATGGTTCCCAAAATCATCTTCAGTGCCGGAATACTTCCCAAAGCTGCAAATCCGTTTACAAACAGGAAGCTACCTAACAAACCGAACGGTACTGAAAGCAATACGGACAACGGCAGAATGTAACTTTCATACTGTGCACTCAACAACAAGTAAACGAATACAAAACACAAGATAAAGATAATACCTGTAGAACTGCCACTGGTAGACGCCTCTTCACGAGCCATACCTCCCAACTCATAACCGTAACCGGCAGGCAAATTCTCTTTTGCTACCTCTGCAATAGCCTGCAAAGCCTGTCCGGAAGTATAACCGCTGGCAGGAGCCACCATTACTTTGATAGACGTATAAAGGTTGAAACGACTGATAACGTCCGGTCCATACACCTTTTTGATAGAAACGAACTGGGAAATAGGAGCCATCTCATTTCCATTACGTATCTTAATACTATTCAAAGACTCCAGATTCTTGGTCGCTTCGGGTTCTGCCTGAATCATTACACGATACATCTTACCGAAACGGTTAAAGTTAGAAGCATACAAACCACCGAAATATCCCTGCATGGTAGTCAGGATATCATTAGGACTAATCCCTGCCTTCTTACAAGCGGCCGCATCAATATCCAACATATATTGAGGGAAATTCGGGTTAAAGGTAGTCTGGGCCGAATTTATTTCGGGACGTGCCTTCAACGCATCCATATAATTCAAAATCACATCATAAAAATGATTCAAGTCACCACCGGTCTTATCCTGCATATTCAACTCAATATCGCTGGATGCCGAATAACCCGGAATCATAGGAGGAGCAAAGAACAACACCTGTGCATCTTTGATGATTTTCTGCGCACGCATAAACAAAGTACCCACCACAACATCCGAATTCTGCATCATGGAACGTTCTTCCCAGTCTTTCAGTTTAATAATGATAGAACCGTATGAAGGACCCTGACCACCAATAAAGCCGAAACCGGAAATCACCGTACGAGAATCTACAGCCGGTTCGGCAGCCACCAAGCTGTCTACACGGTTTAAGATTTCCATTGCACGTTCCTGTGAAGTACCGGGAGGCAGTGTCACCGCACCCATAATGGTACCGGTATCTTCATTGGGCACCATGCCCGTCGGAGTAACCTTCATAAAGAATACCAACAGAATGATAGAAGCGGCAACCAGCCCGAATGACAACCATTTCTTATGGATAAAGAACACTACATGCTTCTTGTACTTCTTCAATATAGAATCATAAGCCGCATTGAAAGCTGTATGAAAACGTTCTACACGAGTCATTTTCTTCGCTCCGTGTCCTTCATCATGCGGCTTCAGGAAGATGGCACACAATGCCGGTGACAGAGTCAGCGCATTCAAGGCCGAGAAACCGATAGCAATAGCCATGGTAATACCAAACTGGCGATAGAATGTACCGGCCGTACCTCCCATGAAACTTACCGGAATAAACACAGACATCATGACCAATGTAATAGAAACGATGGCACCGCCCAGCTCGCTCATGGCATCGATGGAAGCCTCACGGGAAGATTTATATCCCTGATCCAACTTAGCATGAACACCCTCGACGACGACTATGGCATCGTCTACTACAATCGCAATAGCAAGCACCATCGCCGAAAGTGTCAACAGGTTCACACTGAAGCCAATCAGTTTCAATACAAAGAAAGTAGCCACCAACGCCACCGGAATGGCAATGGCCGGAATCAATGTAGAGCGCATATCCTGCAAGAAGATATACACCACGATAAACACCAGAACAAACGCTTCAATCAAGGTTTTGATTACTTCATGAATAGAGGCAAACAAAAAGTCATTAGCATTTTGGGCTATATTGATGTTTAAACCTGTCGGCAATGACTCCTGTGCCTTTGCAAGCACCTCTTCCAAATTGGAGATTGTTTCGGTAGCATTGGTACCCGCCATCTGATAAACGATACAAGACACCGCCTTGTGACCGTTTACCATATTATTGAAAGTATAAGCCAAACGTCCCAATTCAATATCTGCCACATCACCCAAACGAAGCACATTTCCATCCGGCAATGCCTTGATGACAATATCCTCAAACTCAGCGGTCTGTTGCAAACGTCCTTTATAACGAATGGTATATTGGAAAGTCTGATTACCACGTTCACCGAACTGTCCCGGAGCCGCCTCAATATTCTGTTCGGCCAAAGCTGCCGACACATCGGTAGGAATCAGTTTGTATTGCGCCATCACATCCGGCTTCAACCAGATACGCATAGAATAATCCTGTCCCAAGACATTGGCATCACCCACACCCTTCACACGCTTGATTTCAGGAATCAAGTTAATATTAGCATAGTTTTCAATAAACTCAATATTATACGAATCGGTTTCATCATACAATGAAAACACCATCAACATTGAATTTTGGCGTTTCTGAGTAGTTACACCCACCTTGGTTACTTCAGCAGGCAGCAACCCTTGTGCCATAGAAACACGATTCTGTACATTGACAGCCGCCATATCCGGATCTGTTCCCTGATTAAAGTAAACATTAATATCAGCAGCACCGTTATTAGACGCTGTAGACTGAATATACATCATATTCTCCACACCGTTTATCTGATCCTCCAACGGAGCGATAACCGAATTCAATACAGCTGTAGAATTCGCACCGGTATAAGTGGCGCGTACCTGCACCGTAGGAGGTGCAATATCCGGATATTGCGTAATCGGCAATGTAGCAAGTCCGATTACACCCAAAATAACTATCAAGACAGAGATTACTGTTGATAGTACCGGACGGTTAATAAATCTATCTAGTTTCATTCTCTATATACCTTATTTATATAAGTGAAATTAATCTTTTAAGTTATAGTGATTATTCAAAGGCCGTAGCAATATTACCTTCCTTTTGATCTTTCAGATGCTGTTGGTATTTAGCCTCTTTCTGTTCCGGGGTAATCGGAGTTATCGTCTGTCCGTCCTTCAAAGTCTGTACACCTTCAACTACAATTTTATCACCGGGTTTCAAGCCACCGATAACAATATAATTCTTGCCATCATTCAAATTCGACACCTGAATTTCAGTATGTTTCAACGTATTATCCGACTGGAGTACATAAACAAATTTTTTGTCCTGAATTTCTTGTGTAGCCGACTGAGGAATCAGAATAATATCTTCCATAGTATAAGGGAAAATTACATTAGCCATACCGCCACTGCGCAACACAGACTGCTTATTTGGGAAAATAGCACGCATACTTACAGAACCGGTAGACTGATCAATAACACCACTGACAGCATCAATTCTACCCTCTTCCGCATATACTGTTCCATCAGCCAGCTCCAATTTCACGGCCGGCATTTTTTCCAACTGGTCTTTCAATGTACCGCCTGCCTTAGTCATGGCAAGCAATTGTTTTTCAGTCATCGAAAAATAGACATACATATCACCGATTTCGCTTACAGTAGTAAGAGGCTGAGCCACCGATGGACTTACCAAACTTCCTACACGATAAGGGAATGTTCCGACTACACCATTAGAAGGACTTGTCACAGTACAAAAATCCAAATTCTGTGTGGCACTTGTCAATTGTGCCTGTGCCTGTGCCAAACTAGCTTTAGCAGAGAGCAACTGATCTACTGCACTTTGATATTCAAAATCACTGATGATATTCTTATCATGCAGATTTTTCTTTTGTTGTTCATTCAATGTCAAGGTATTAACATTCGACTTAGCCATCTCCACAGCCGCACTTGCCTGGCGTTTGGCAGCCGCATACTGTGTAGGGTCTATTTGAAACAAAGCCTCGCCTTTGCGAACTGTAGCACCCTCATCTACACACAGTTTCACAATAAAGCCCGACACCTGCGGACGTACCTCGATATCCTGAATACCCTTGATAGTGGCCGGATATGAAGTGGATTGCTGGCTGGCCGTAGAGTGCACCGCCATTACGGTAAATTCGTCATCACCCAATTTCATACCACTCTGACCGCCTCCGCAACTGCTTAACACGGTCATTGCCGCCATAATAATCGCTGTGCGGCTTAATGAAATGCATTTCATTTTGTTTACTGTCATCTTCATAACTAATATTATTGAACTTTACTTATTTAGCAAAAGAAGTTGGACTTATCAGAAAACTTTCTAGCCCAATTAAGTTTTTAATGGCGCAAAATTAGTTATTTTTTCGCCATTTATATCCTTATTCAGTGAGCTTTAACTATAAATAACTCGTAACTAAAAAGTGTTTGGAAAGGTTTAAATAAGCAGTAGGTATAATCCGTCATACCGATACACAAAGACAAGGAAATTATCCGGAATTTTATATCTTTACTTCCACAATGAAATAAGCCTGTGTCAAATATCGCATTTAAAATTTCAACAATTCGACATCATTTTACAGCACAAGAGCGTCATTTTATAATTTTATTTGTATTTTTGCCACCAATTTAAAACAATAACACTAATAAATAAGAAAATATTATGGTTAAGATTACCAAAGAGGCTGCCATACTCTATCACTCACAAGGTAAGCCCGGAAAAATTGAAGTAGTACCCACCAAGCCGTACAGCACACAAACGGACCTGTCACTAGCTTACTCCCCCGGAGTAGCCGAACCTTGTCTGGAAATTGAAAAAGACCCGAAAACCGCATACGACTATACAGCGAAAGGCAACTTAGTAGCTGTTATCTCCAATGGTACTGCTGTCCTCGGACTAGGTGACATCGGTGCCCTCAGCGGCAAACCGGTCATGGAAGGTAAAGGACTGTTATTCAAAATTTATGCAGGCATTGATGTGTTCGACATCGAAGTCAATGAAAAGGACCCTGAAAAGTTCATTCAAGCTGTAAAAGCTATTGCTCCCACTTTCGGAGGTATCAATCTAGAGGATATTAAGGCTCCCGAATGTTTTGAAATAGAAGACCGTCTGAAAGCAGAACTAGACATTCCGGTTATGCACGATGACCAGCACGGAACAGCAATCATCTCTTCTGCCGGACTGCTGAATGCTCTCGAAGTGGCAGGTAAGAAAATAGAAAATGTAAAAATTGTAGTAAACGGTGCCGGAGCTTCCGCCACTTCTTGCACCAAACTATATGTAGCACTAGGAGCACGTAAAGAGAATATCCTGATGCTTGACAGCAAAGGCGTTATCACTAGCGACCGCCCCAACCTGACCGAAAGCAAAAAATTCTTTGCCACCGACCGCCGCGACGTGCACACACTGGAAGAAGCCATCAAGGGCGCAGACGTATTCCTTGGCTTATCCAAAGGAAACGTTCTCACACAAGACATGGTGCGCAGTATGGCCGATCATCCAATCGTATTCGCTCTTGCCAACCCTACTCCCGAAATTTCCTACGAAGATGCTATGGCATCACGCCCGGATGTCTTGATGTCTACCGGACGTTCGGATTATCCCAACCAGATTAATAATGTAATCGGTTTCCCCTACATATTCCGCGGAGCACTCGACACACAGGCAAAAGCTATCAACGAAGAAATGAAACTAGCTGCCGTCCGTGCCATTGCCAATCTGGCAAAACAACCCGTACCCGATGTGGTAAACGAAGCTTATCACGTAAATAACTTCACCTTCGGTCCCGATTATTTCATTCCGAAACCGGTAGATCCCCGCTTGATAACCGAAGTCTCAATGGCTGTTGCCAAAGCTGCCATGGATTCAGGTGTTGCCCGCAAAAACATTACAGATTGGGAAGCTTACAAAACCCGTCTGCGCGAGCTTATGGGACAGGAAAGCAAACTTACCCGCCAACTGTATGAAACAGCGCGCCGTGACCCACAACGGGTTGTCTTTGCAGAAGGCATCCATCCTACCATGCTGAAAGCTGCCGTCGAAGCCAAAGCAGAAGGCATCTGCCATCCGATTTTGTTGGGTAACGATGAACGCATCGAGAAACTGGCAAAAGAGCTTGATTTGAGTTTGGAAGGCATCGAAATAATCAATCTTCGCCACGATCGCGAAGCAGAACGCCGCGAACGCTATGCACGCATTCTTTCAGAAAAGCGTGCTCGTCAAGGGGCTAATCTTCAGGAGTCAAATGACAAAATGTTTGAGCGCAACTATTTCGGCATGATGATGGTAGAAACAGGAGAAGCCGATGCGTTTATCACCGGTTTGTACACCAAGTACTCCAATACCATCAAAGTAGCGAAAGAAGTAATTGGTATCCAGCCGGAATACAAGCACTTCGGCACCATGCATATCCTGAATTCAAAAAAAGGCACTTACTTTGTGGCCGACACACTGATTAACCGCCACCCGGACACAGATACACTGATTGATATTGCTAAATTATCAAAGAAAACTGTGGAATTCTTCAATCATACCCCGGCAATGGCCATGCTGTCTTACTCCAACTTCGGTTCGGACACGGAAGGCAGCCCTGCCAAGGTGCACGAAGCAGTGGACTATATGCAGAAGGAATACCCCGAACTCGCTATCGACGGTGAAATGCAGGTAAACTTCGCCCTGAACACGACACTTCGCGATGAGAAATATCCATTTACACGCCTGAAAGGTAAAGAAGTAAATACATTGGTATTCCCCAACCTAAGCTCTGCCAATGCCACTTATCAACTGATTCAGTCTATGAGCAGCGAAACAGAAGTGCTTGGTCCAATCCAAATGGGACTGAACAAACCCATCCACTTCACCGACTGTGAAGCATCGGTACGCGATATCGTGAACATCACCGCTGTAGCAGTTATCGACGCCATCGTAGAAAAGAAGAAAAAGGCAAATAAATAATAACCTGTTTCAGAAAAGGGACAAAAGAACAAATTTTCTCAGTAGCGCAATCTGCATATACTTAATATTTGTTCTTTTGTTCTCCAACCTGATAAAATCTGTCACTAAAAACACCTGTATATTACCATGAGCCGAAAACCACTATCCCTCCCCCAAATCGTAATCCTTGCCCTTCTATGGATAACAATCTGCTATATCATCCTCACCGGAAGCGAACAAATAGACGGACCACTAATCTTATCCATTATCATTTCGGGCACTTTAGTCTTTATTCCTTTACTAAAGTTTTTAAAGAATAGGGAGAAATAATCTTTTATTCATATTTTTGCTTACATTTTGCACAATCTGATATTTTTAATCGCATTTTATTTATATTTTGTTGCACAATCCAATTCTTATCTATATTTTTGCATCATCAATAAAGCAATAAAAACTAATTAGTAACCATAAAAGAAATAGATTATGAATGCAGCTAAGGTATTAGATGAATTAAAAAGAAGATTCCCTAATGAGCCTGAATATCATCAGGCAGTAGAAGAAGTGCTCGGTACAATTGAAGAAGAATACAACAAACACCCTGAATTTGATAAGGTAAACTTGATTGAGCGCCTTTGCATTCCCGACCGTGTATATCAGTTCCGTGTTACTTGGATGGACGATAAAGGCAACATCCGAACCAACATGGGCTACCGCGTACAGCACAACAACGCTATCGGTCCCTATAAAGGCGGTATTCGCTTCCACTCTTCTGTAAACTTGGGAATCCTAAAATTCCTTGCCTTTGAGCAGACATTCAAAAACTCACTGACTACCCTGCCTATGGGTGGCGGTAAAGGTGGTTCAGACTTCTCTCCACGCGGTAAATCCAACGCAGAAGTAATGCGTTTCTGCCAAGCTTTCATGCTGGAGCTATGGCGTCATATCGGTCCCGAAACCGATGTACCGGCCGGTGATATCGGTGTAGGCGGACGCGAAGTAGGTTTTATGTTCGGTATGTATAAGAAGCTGTCTCACGAATTCACCGGAACATTTACCGGCAAAGGACGCGAGTTCGGTGGTTCACTGATTCGCCCGGAAGCAACGGGTTACGGTAACATCTATTTCCTGATGGAAATGCTGAAAACCAAAGGAACCGACCTAAAAGGCAAAACTTGTCTGGTATCGGGTTCGGGTAACGTAGCTCAATATACCGTAGAAAAAGTAATTGAGCTAGGCGGTAAAGTAGTCACTATGTCAGACTCTGACGGTTACATCTACGACCCGGACGGTATCGACCGTGAAAAGTTGGACTTCATCATGGAACTGAAGAACTTATATCGTGGACGTATCCGCGAATATGCAGAAAAATATGGTTGTAAATATGTAGCAGGTGCCCGTCCGTGGGGTGAGAAAGCAGACATCGCACTACCTTCTGCCACTCAGAACGAACTGAACGGTGACGAAGCACGCCAGTTAGTCGCCAACGGTGTTATGGCTGTCAGCGAAGGTGCAAATATGCCTTCTACTCCCGAAGCTATCCGTGTATTTCAAGAAGCCAAAATTCTGTATGCCCCGGGTAAAGCTGCCAATGCAGGCGGTGTATCGGTATCCGGTCTCGAAATGACTCAAAACTCTATTAAGCTAGGTTGGAGTTCGGAAGAAGTTGACGAAAAGCTGAAAAGCATTATGAAGAATATCCATACAGCTTGTGTACAATACGGTACGGAAGAAGACGGATATGTAAACTATGTAAAAGGTGCAAACATTGCCGGTTTCATGAAGGTAGCAAAAGCAATGATGGCTCAAGGCATCGTCTAATAAAGCTCATACCTTTATATTAGTCATAACATACAGAGAGGGTGCAGGAATTTATTTCTTGCACCTTCTTCTTTATCAAGGCAGCTCACTGATAATCCTTTCCATACCTATCTTAGAATTACTCGTAGAATTTATTGTGAATATAGTAGAAGATTAAACTTGTTTCCTACTATCGGCTAAAGTCTTTTAAGCGGAAAATTATTACATTTATAGAAAACTACAACAGATCAACTTATTAATAATGAATGATATGGAGGTAAATCATATTATTCTGAGAACGACTAGAAAGACTAAAAATCTGTTGATAAATGGAGAAGAGCAACTAAATAGGAAAAAAGGCCAATTCTTTTTCATCAATAAAAAGCAGATATTCTCATCAAAAAGCAGTAACTTTGTTATTCATTATGCGTGCTTTAATTTTAAGAAACCAATTAAACTATAAATTCATGAAACCAAAAGACTTACTAGCCTTTGTAATAATGGGAATGCTTCTTTGCACCTCATGTATCAAGAATGAAGCGCCCAATGCGGAAGCGGATATCCTGACCTGTACTCTCCCCAAGGATATCATGGCAGACCCAGCCAATATGATAGATGTAGATGTCACTTTCGATGAAGACATAAATGCTTACCCTATCAAAACAGAAGTCATAGCAGGTACTGATATAACCAATATCGCTCCCGAATTTACTTTAACCCCGGGTGCTACTATTACACCGGAAAGTGGAAAAGCTCAGGATTTTACTTCTCCTGTAAAATACACCGTAGTCTCTGAAGACAAACAATGGAGCAGAATCTACCAAATGACGATTACAGTAAAGGAATCGCCCGCCCCCGACGATTCTCCCACCATTCCTACCGTTTTCAATTTTGAAAATGTAAAGACTATCAGTAATTATTATGCATTTTATGACAAGAACGAGACAGGCACTCTGGAGTGGGCTAGCGGCAACGAAGGATATGCATGGACAGGAAGTGGCGGCTCGCCGGAAAAATTCCCCACTACACAAACAAACAACGGGAAAAATGGCAAATGCCTAAAACTGGAAACAATGCTTACAGGCCCACTCGGAAATATGGTAAATAAACCTCTTGCAGCCGGCAATCTCTTTATCGGTAAATTCAATTTAGGCATAGCCATCAGCAAGCCATTAGAAGCCACACTATTCGGTACGCCTTTCAACTTCAAACCCACTAAACTTGTAGGCTACTATAAATATAAAGCGGGCGACAGATTCTATCAAAACGGTGAATATACCAACAAGAAAGACATATTCAACATCTATGCCATCTTCTTTGAACGGACAGACAAAGTGCAAACCATTAACGGTCACATTGCACGCAACAACTATGAACACGAAAACATGGTAGCTTCGGCAGTCATTAGCAATGCTCACGAAACCAATGAATGGGAACGATTTGAAATCGACTTTGATTATGACAGATATGGTAAAACCGTTGATTATGATAAACTGAAAGCAGGGAAATACAGTGTAAGCATTATCCTTGCATCCAGTAAAGACGGTGATATCTTTGAAGGAGCTCCCGGAAGCACTTTACTGATTGACAATATGGAATTAAAATATGAACCCTAAGAACAAACGGAAATGAGAAAATATTTACCTATCTTACTACTCTTTGCCTGCTGTATATCAGCTACAGCACAATCAGGCAGCACTAAAACATTGATTAATGCCGCTCTCCATGGTTGGGAATATGAAATAAAAGCAGGATTTAATATCGGAGGAACTTTGCCTGTTCCTTTTCCTGCCGAGATTCGCTCTATTGATGCTTATAATCCGACCTTATCCATCACAATTGAAGGTAATATGACCAAATGGTTCGGAGAAAGCAGAAAGTGGGGAGTGATCAGCGGTCTTCGTCTGGAAAATAAAGGTATGCGTACCAAAGCTACGGTTAAGAACTATGGAATGGAAATCATTATGTTTGATGCAGCCAACAAACAATATTCTCTAAAAGGGAACTGGACTGGTGGCGTCCGTACTAAAGTACAGAACGCATACTTGACCATTCCTGTGCTGGCTGCATATAAAGTAAATAACCGCTGGAGCATAAAGGCAGGTCCCTATTTTTCCTATATGATGGATGGTGACTTCTCAGGCCATGTTTACGACGGATATTTAAGAAAAGACAATCCTACCGGTTCAAAAGTCACTTTTGACAATGGGGCTATTGCAACCTACGATTTCACTCACGACTTGCGCAAGTTTCAATGGGGAGTACAGTTAGGTGCGGATTGGAAAGCATTCAAACACTTAAAGGTATATGCAGACTTGAATTGCGGACTGAATGATATTTTCAAAAAAGATTTCAAAACAATCACTTTTGATATGTATGCAGTCTATCTGAAGATAGGATTCGGATATGCATTCTAAAAACAATTTGATAAAAACAAAGAAGCTAAAAAGGGGAAACCAATGAATGTGGCTTCCCCTTCTATATTATCATAAAATATGGAATTATTTCTTTTTGTGACCATCAAAATCAACAACAACCCCCACTTTAGTCACTACTATATCCAAATCAAGTTCTTCTCCATCAGCATCACCAGTCACAACAACATCTAATTTCCCAACAACCGGCAGATCGATAGTTGCTGTTCCATTCAGTTTCAACTCGTCAGTTGAAGGAGTTACATCACATTCAGCTTCAATGTTAACAGGAGATGGCAATACATCAGGAATTGTAAAGTTTGACAAAGAAACCTTCACTTTACCATCACTTACTTTTCCAACAGTAATAGAAGCTGCAATATCGCTAGCAACAGAATTACCAGTCAGTCTTATATCCATTTTTCCCGGATAAGTACCTACAATGTTGTCAACTATTAAAGTTACCTTGTCATCATTGTCATCATCACTACAAGCTGTAAACAAACATACGGTGCACACTACAGCAAATAAATAATAAAAAATACTCTTTTTCATTGTTCTTCTGATTTCTATTAATATTAAAAAACAAAGCAAATATACTTGATTATTCCTAATAATGAGCAGTCCCCAATTTATAAATAATAAAAATACTATTATTCTTTCCTACATATACAAAAAAAGGCATTTGGTTCAACCAAACGCCCTTTATTATCATATTATAAACAGTAAGCTATTTTGTAAACCTCAAACCTACCTCCAATTCTTTCACGTCAGGGATTATCCCTGCTACTATTTCACTGAATATTTTCTCAATCACATCAAATTGTGGCTTCATTTCTTCAGGAAGCATCATGCCAATAATAGGTAACATACTATTAACAAATCCTGCAAGACCTACCACAACATCTGTAACCAACGATACAGATAAAATATTATCGGAAATCTGATAACCCACAGGAATGCCTTTACTCAAAATAGTATTAGGATCCCATGCACGAGCCTTATCAGCAGACATCATTGACAACAATTCATTCAAGTCAACAGCTAGATAAAGTTCGCCATCTTCCATATAATATTGCAACATGTCAAATGTTTTAGGAGTAGTATCTACTTGATCCATAGCATCTATTTTGCCATCACCATTTATATCTTTCGGCATATCAACATAAGTAGCGGTTACCCTACCCTTTTCTGTAAATTCTATGCTTTGAAGATAAATAGCATAATTTCCCAATAAACCTTGAACAACTTCTGTAAGCTGTGCATCCGGCATTGTTGCAGGAAACATAGGTTTCATATCCTCTGGAATAATAGCCAAAAGGCTCTCTGGTAAAGTCACACTGCCCTTATTAGTCGCAAATTTGAAAATAGGAGCAGCCATCGTTTCTGACGCTTTCATCAGATTCCACTTGCCGACAATATCACCTATTACCTTATAAGTCACATCAGCAGTCAATTTACGGTTTTCCCCTACCGTACCTTTAAAGGTTATGGCATAATTATCGTTTTTCAACTCGCCGTTTATAGCATATACCTCTTTATCTTCTTCTTTTGTGATAACCACCCCTTCAATAACAGCGTTTCTGTCACCAACTAAAATGCCACTTAAAGAAACCTGAGCTTTTGTTTCGGAAAGAACTTTAACTGATACAGAACCATTAGTTAAGACCTTACCATTAAAATTGATGCTATTACTGCGTGCAGAATAGCTACCTGCAATAGTACCATAACCAGAACTTACCAAGTCCAAAGTCAATTTACCAGTGTTATCCACAGAACCGTCAATGGTAACAGTATATCCCAATTTAGGTTCTACTGTTCCTGAAATCTTCCCTTTGTCTAAAGCTACATTAGCTTCCACGTTCAAGCCCACATTGACAATTTTCTTAAATACCAAAGTTGCTGCGGAACCATTATCTTTAACTGTCAAAGTAACAGCATAATCAGCATCATTGCTATGAGATTTACCATCAAATGTAATAGCCAAACTATCGTTAGCATATACTCCTGAAACAGATGCCCAACCTGAAGTAACAACATCAATTGTTACTTTTCCGGCAGTATCCACAATACCGCTTACAGCAACTTTCAAAGGAGAACTAGTCATAGCCTCTTTAGCAGCGTCCAAATCCGTTGACCCTGAAAAAGTATAAGAAGTATCATTGTTCTTTTCCATTGTCACGTCTACAGGCACTGACTCATGACCATAAATGACATTGACCAAAGTTACCTTAGCATTCTCACCATCTATAATATCCAAAGTGGCAGTAGCACCTGCCGGTGTTTTGTCATTCAACTTCAAAGTTACATTGTCGTTGGTTATTTCCGGAATTTGCTGCCATGTAGTATCTTCATCATCGTCACTACATGCTGTGAATAAAGTCACTGAACATATCACAGCAAACAAATAATAAAAGAGATTCTTTTTCATTTTCTAGTTAATTAAATTTATACTCAAAAATCGTGCAAATATACTAAAAAGTTAAACGTCCGACCACCTTTTTCGATATTTAGAACATATTTTGTGTTATTTGGAACACTATTCAGGCAACATCACCACTCCCTGTTTCTTCTTTCCGTCCATCTTCACTATCAAAGGGTTATCAAAACGGACATGCCTGATAAACTGAGTTTCCTCCACCGCCGGTTGTGCGTTGAGTATGTCCTGATTATATACACCATCATTCATATACGAATTAATTGTGAAATAACCCACTCCAAAAGAAGTCAGATTCTGGAAAAAATGAGTTCCCTGGCTCGGATCTACACGATAATTGGTCAAACCGGCTTCCACTATAATACGGGCAGCCGAAATATGAGGCCACTTCACAGGAATCCCCAACCAAGAATCACTGCTTCCCCAACGCCCCGGTCCTACCAATATATAATGTTTGCCTTCATCCAGAAATTTGCGGTTCATTTTCTCTATTTCATACGCAATGGTAGGATTGTTTGAAGCTGTATAACCTTCTGTTTTTACATAGATTATATCATGAATATCCTCCATAATGCCATGTCCCAATGAATTATTACTCCTTAATAAAACATTCTCATCCTTAATAAGGTTCAAGTCTTCATCCAAAACAGCCTTGATATCTACCATCGGACGAATTTGTAACAGATAAAATACACCTGTCTTCTTCTGTGCATTCAGCGTTACGGCAAACTCTATCTCGACAGGACGACGCATCTCACTCTGCCCATATTCTTGAGCCAATTGCAATATGCGAGGCAATGGAAAGACATCGTGCTGCAATACGTTGGCAAAAGTAATCAGTTTTCTGCCTCCCGGATAAATACCGTCACGAATCACCATATCGTATGGATCGTAAGTAGACGCAATAAAGTTCAACGCTCCGTCATTATCGGCTTCTTTCACCGGGAGTTTCAATAAATTAAAGCCATCATCCAAAGAGAAATTATGACCTGTATTCTTCAAATCGAGTGCGTAGAACCGGGTTTGGGTTTCGCGAAGCGCTATCTCCATTTCACTGGTTTGCAACACCTGATTCGGATGATACGGACAGATACGCAAAGTCAGTCCTCCATCTACAATGTATTTACCCAAGCCTAATGCCAGACTTACCGTACCTTCTTCCGCCGTCTCGTCGCCAATCGGATAATAATTGAGCGAACGTGCAACCCCGGAGATGGAAGGATAGAAACGGTCGCCATATTGTGTTCCCACCACTTCCTGCAAAATTACAGCCATCTTTTCCTGATCGATGACATTGCTGGTAGCCTGCATATAGGCTTTGCTGTCTCTATAATAAACCGAGGCATAAACACCTTTAATGGCATCGCTCAACATACGCAGCATCTCATACTTATCTTCCAAATAGGGAATCATATAGGTAGAGTAAATACCTGCAAAAGGTTGATAATGGGAATCTTCCAACAAACTGGAAGAACGGATGGCTATCGGAGACTTCACCACATCAAAGAATGCAAAAAAGTCCTCCACCAAACGGTCGGGCAGCTTGGCACGAAGAAAAGCTTTCAATATCGTATCGTCATCCGCATCACTCAAAGCCACCTGATACAGTCCGTTGGTATCCATGAATTCGTCAAAAATATCGGTACAGAGCACTACCGTTTTAGGTATTACGACAGTGGCATTTTCAAATTCATCGAATTCGATATGACGCTTTACCATATTGTCTATAAAAGCAAGTCCGCGTCCTTTCCCTCCCAAAGACCCTTCGCCGATACGGGCAAAATTGGAATAACGGTCAAAACGGTCACGCTGAAATACCGCCACCACGCCTTGATTCTTCATTTTACGATACTTCACAATCGCTTCGAAAATTATCCGGCGATGCGCATCTATGTCCTGCAAAGACTTCCAAGTAATCTGTTTCAGGAACTCGGCAGGCGGAAACATGGCACGGGAGTAGAGCCAACGAGAGACGTGGTTGCGGCTGATGTGATAAAGCAAAGATTCCTTCGGAATGGAAAAGATGATATTCTGTAGCTCTTTCAAGTTGCGGACACGCGCCACTTCTTCAAAAGTATCGGGATTACGGAAAATAAAATCCCCAAAGCCAAAATGCTCGGAAATGATTTCACGCAAGTCTATATTCATTTTTTTGGAGTTCTTATCCACAAAACTTGCATCGTATCTGCCGGCATATACCTTATTATCAACTTCCGATGATTGGAGAATTAAAGGGATGAACGGATCACGGGAACGAATTTCGGCAAGTAACTTTATACCTGCCATCGGGTCTACTACCCCACCGCGGGGATAGCGTGCATCGGTAATGATTCCCAATACATTCTTCTCATATTTATTATATAAGTCCATTGCCTCTTCGTATGTGCGTGTCAGAACAATTTTGGGACGTCCCCTCATACGAAGTGTGCGCTGGTGGGCATTCAATGCTTCAGTGGCAAATTCCTGACTTTGTTTCAAAACAAACTTATATAAATTAGGTAACACGGAAGAATAAAAACGGATAGAGTCTTCCACCAGCATAATCATCTGTACCCCGACCTCTTTTACATCATGTTCCAAATTCATCTTGTCTTCTATCAATTTAATGATAGACACCAGCAAATCAGTGTTTCCCAACCAACAAAACACATACTCAAAAATGCTCAAGTCTTCGTGTTCCATACGTGCTGTAATGCCATGAGAAAACGGAGTCAACACCACCAACGGAATATGGGAATACTTGTTTTTAATGCTGCGGGCAATCTCAAACGTATCACTGTTATCAGTACCCGGCATACAGATGACAAGATCGAATGTAGTATTCGCCAATTGCTTCCAAGTCTCCTCTTCGGTAGATACCTGTGTAAAACGAGGAGGATAACGAAGGCTGAGGTTCATGTATTCATTAAATATCTTTTCATCGATTCGTCCGTCATCTTCCAACATAAAAGCATCATACGGATTAGCAACCAAAAGGACATTGAATATTCGTTTAGTCATAAGGTTTACGAACGAAGTATCCTTGAAATACAATTGATTTAATTTTAACTTGCTGAGCATAATTCTTAGATTTACACAGATAATGTAATAGCAAAATACGTTAATAATATTGTCTTATGCAACTTATTTGCAAGAAAAAAGAACTTTTGGAAATAAAGGAGGAAAGCCCCCTATTAACTTTTTATTATAGTAACCCTAATTTTTCCGCAAAAATATTTTGCCAAGTCGGATAAAAACATACCTTTGCATCAGAAATGAATTTCATTTTGTCAAAACCTTAAATGCAAACTATTATGGATATCAATCAAATCATGGCTTCTCTTGAAGCTAAACACCCTGGTGAATCAGAGTACTTGCAGGCAGTTAAAGAAGTGCTGCTTTCTATTCAAGACATATACAATCAACACTCGGAATTTGAAAAGGCATCACTTATCGAAAGATTGGTGGAACCGGACCGTATCTTTACATTTAAGGTGCCTTGGGTGGATGATAAAGGCAAGGTACAGGTAAACTTAGGTTACCGCGTACAGTTCAACAATGCCATCGGTCCGTACAAAGGCGGCATTCGTTTCCATGCATCGGTCAATCTCTCCATCCTGAAATTCTTGGGATTCGAACAAACATTTAAAAACGCATTGACAACATTGCCCATGGGCGGAGGTAAAGGCGGTTCCGACTTCTCACCTCGTGGTAAGAGTGATGCCGAAATCATGCGCTTCTGCCAGGCATTCATGCTTGAATTATGGCGTCATGTAGGTCCCGATATGGATGTACCGGCCGGAGATATCGGTGTAGGCGGTCGTGAAGTCGGCTACATGTTTGGTATGTACAAAAAGCTCACCCGCGAATTTACAGGTACATTTACCGGCAAAGGTTTGGAATTCGGCGGTTCATTAATCCGTCCCGAAGCAACCGGATTCGGCGGCTTATATTTTGTAAACCAAATGCTTAAGAATAAAGGTATTGACATTAAAGGTAAAACCGTAGCTGTTTCCGGTTTCGGTAACGTGGCATGGGGTGCTGTAACCAAGGCAACCGAATTAGGAGCCAAAGTGGTGACTATCTCCGGTCCGGACGGATATGTTTATGACCCGGACGGTATCAGTGGTGATAAAATAGACTATATGCTGGAATTGCGTGCGTCAGGCAATGACATCGTAGCTCCTTATACAGAAAAATATCCGAATGCCAAATTCGTTGCAGGACGTCGTCCATGGGAAGTAAAAGTAGATATTGCACTGCCTTGTGCAACTCAAAATGAATTAAATGGCGAAGATGCTTGCAATTTAATAAAAAATTCCGTTCTTTGCATTGGAGAAATATCAAACATGGGTTGTACTCCCGAAGCTATTGACGCATTTATCGAAAACAAGATGCTTTATGCACCGGGTAAGGCAGTCAATGCAGGCGGCGTAGCAACATCAGGTTTGGAAATGAGTCAAAATGCAATGCACATGAGTTGGAGCGCAAAAGAAGTGGATGATAAATTGCATCAGATTATGTATGGCATCCATGAACAATGCGTGAAGTACGGAACAGAACCCGACGGATACATCAACTATGTGAAAGGAGCAAACATTGCAGGCTTTATGAAAGTAGCTCACGCAATGATGGCTCAAGGAATTGTATAAAGCATTCTATTAGCATAAAAAAATATCTCGTTTAGTTGTATTTGTATTTTGTATTGTAGCTTGCGCTGCCCGCCTGTGAAGGTATGGCAGCGTTTTTTATTGAAAATTCCAAAGTTTATTTATAAATTTGTACCAATTTGAAAAGCTCATAAATTGATATTCTATGAAAGTAATACAACTGAAAGGTCTGGACACTGATTTATACCCATTAATCGGTCCGTTAGTGATGAATCCGAAAGTACTGAAGGCTAATAACAATTATCCATTCAAGACTACGGCAAATCATCAATGGTATATTGCAGTAAACGATCAAGAAGAAGTAATGGGCTTTCTGCCTGTGGAAAACAAAAAAAGCACTTCTGTTATTAATAACTACTATCTTAAAGAAGACGACGGAGAATTACTGAAACTCCTTTTTTGCCAAATTGATATAAAAAAAGATATAACTGCGATTGTATTATCCAAGCACTTGGACATATTCAAGAAATTGGGGTTTGAGCCGGAACACCAATGGACCAATTATATTAAAATGATATATACCAACCACGACAAAAAATGAAGAAAAAGGGAAACAATACCGAAAATGTTTACGAACTGATACAAAAGCGACTTAAATTTATTTTTGACGAATTTGATAATATTTATGTCTCCTTTTCGGGAGGCAAGGATAGCGGGGTCTTACTCAACCTATGCATTGATTATATCCGTAAACATAATCTGAATAGAAAAATAGGCGTCTTCCACATGGACTATGAGGCACAATACAAAATGACGACGGATTATGTGGAAGAAACATTCAGGCAGAATTTGGATATTCTGGAAATCTATCATGTATGCGTACCATTCAAAGTCGTTACCTGTGCATCCATGTACCAACAGTTCTGGCGTCCCTGGGATGAAGAGATGCATGCCAACTGGGTACGTCCGATGCCGAAGAATTGCTATAAGAAGGAAGACTTCCCTTTTTATAACAACGAAATGTGGGATTACAATTTTCAAGTGGAATTCGGAAGATGGTATCATAAAAAAAAGGATGCCGTACGCACTGCCTGCCTCGTAGGTATCCGAACACAGGAAAGCCTCGACCGCTGGAGGACTATTTACAGCAACAATCGCCTGTTCACATATCATAATTTAAAATGGTCACGCAGAATAGGATACGACCTCTTCAACCTTTACCCCATTTATGATTGGCGTACCGAAGATATATGGGTGGCTTATGCACGCTTCAAATGGCCCTTCAATCAGCTCTATGAACTATATTATAAGGCAGGAGTCCCCTTGGACAAGCAACGCGTTGCCAGCCCTTTTTTAAGTACAGCACAGGAAACCCTGAAACTTTACAAAGCCATCGACCCCAATACATGGGGAAGAATGTTGGGCCGGGTAAATGGCGTAAACTTCACCGGCATCTACGGAGGAACCCGTGCCATGGGCTGGCAAAGCATAAAACTCCCCAAAGGCTATACATGGAGAGAGTATATGTATTTTCTACTGGAAACACTCCCCGAAGATATGAAAAACGCCTATCTTGAAAAGCTAAGGGTAAGCAGAGAATTCTGGAAATATCGGGGAGGATGCCTCAGCTTGGAAACCATACGCAAATTAAATGAGTTAGGCATCAATATGCATGTACAGAAAACAACCAACTATAAGACAGACAAACTGCCTGTACAAATGGATTATCTGGACGACATAGATATACCCGAATTCAAGGAAATTCCAACTTACAAACGTATGTGTATATGTATCCTGAAGAATGACCATGTTTGCAAATACATGGGATTTGCCCTGACCAAAAAGGAAAAGCAGAGAAGAGATAAAGTAATGCAAAAATACAAAAATATCATGAGATGAAAAAAGAATACGAGAGTCCTGTATATCATGTACGCCGTGTACCGGTAGAGAAAGTACGTGCCAACAGTTATAACCCCAACCATGTAGCGCCCCCCGAAATGAAGCTGCTCGAGCTTAGTATTTGGGAAGACGGATACACCATGCCTTGTGTTTGTTATTATATCCCGGATGAAGATGTTTACGAACTCGTAGACGGCTATCACCGTTACTGCGTTCTCAGGACTTCCAAACGGGTATTCGAACGCGAAAAAGGATTATTGCCGGTGGTGGTTATTGAGAAAGACTTATCTAACCGAATGGCAAGTACCATTCGCCATAACCGTGCCCGCGGCACTCATAGCGTCGAACTGATGGTCGACATTGTGGCAGAGCTCACTAAAGCCGGAATGAGCGACGAATGGATTAAGAAATATATCGGAATGGATGCCGACGAACTATTACGTCTGAAACAGATATCAGGACTGATGGAACTGTTTGCCGACAAGGAGTTTTCTATCCCGGAGGAAGCATGACAACAATCAGCCTAAACAAACGAAGAAATTGAAATACACTCATTTACTATTGGGGTTATCGGCATCAGTCTTCTGCGCCTGTTCCGATAACCTTACTGATTTTATCCAAAGCGATAGAAGCATAATCACAGGCAACTGCTGCCGGTTTATCAATAATCCGACAAACACCACTTCATTGCCTTCAGGCAGCCGGGCAGTGCTGAATGCCACCGGAAGTCTGCAATTAGAGAACCAAATTTTCACCTATTCGGGAGATGTGTGGGAAAGCGACTTACCCATCTCATGGACTGATTTATCGGGGACGACCGATATTGTTGCCTTATACCCCACTTATAAGGACAATCTGTATGATGACCTGTACCCGGAAGGACGATTGGAAGACGTGCTCTACATAAAAGACAGATTCGAGGCCGGACGGGGAATCGGTTTTCAATTTAAGCATCTATTTTCCCGCCTCACCTTTCACATCAGTGAAGAATTACAAGGAGAAATAAAAGAAATCAGACTGACAACTCCTGTCATTGTTGACAAGATTATTCCTGCCACGGCAGACCTGAAACTTGATGCAGAACAAAGCCATACGGCCATCACCCCCGGAGATGCTTCCGAAAGCTATTCATTTATCATTCCTCCGAGCGAGAATATCGGTTTGAAGGTCGAGATTATCACCAATCATGCGAGCTTTGTCAAAGAATTGAACCCACAAGATTTCTTAAGCAATTACGAATATACATGCAATATCAAGATTCTTGATGAACAATCGAATATTGGCATTTCCTCTGCTGAAGATTTGATTGCATTCAGTTTTTTAATCAATAATAAAGAATACAATGGTAAATCGCTGAGCGACTTCGGCATCACCAAAGACGGCGTTACCACTTATAGGCTTCTGAATGATATTGAATTGACGGACGAGGATTGTAAACGGATGAAGCCTATAGGAATGGACGGTAAAACATTAGAATATAAAGACATCTTTGACGGACAAGGATTCAGCATCTGCAATCTTACTCTTCCAAATACCAGTTCGGGAAAAAGCGGACTCTTCGGTCATACATCAGAAAATGCTATGATTAAAAATCTTTGCATAAAGGGAGCAAAGCCCAATGCTCAAAGAAAGTCGGACGCCGGAATACTGGTAGGTTACAATAAAGGCTATATCATAAATTGTTCAATTCAGAAATCGACGGTAAAATCCAATGCCCGTTCCGGTGGTATAGCGGCTTTTTCAACCGGAACCATTGTAAACTGTTCTGTTGTGTCTTGTCACCTGGAATCGCAAAGTGCCGGAGGAGCAGCAGGAGAAGCAAGCGGGAAAATAATAAATAGTTTCTTCGTTAATAGCACCATAAAAAACAATACTACCGGAGCCAGTGCCGGTGGAATATATGGTAAAGGGAATGCAATTTCTTTAACAGTCATCAATTGTTATGTGGATTGTTCTTCAAATCAAAGTTCATTTGGCATAATCACCGGAGAAGCCAATTCCAGCAGCACCGAACATTGCTTTTACAAATATTACAGTGGGGAAAAAACCGGACTCAAGGAAAGTCAAATGACAAAAACCTACAGTTATGATGCAAACTTCATCGGCTCGAACGGCAAATCCGTTTTATCTTCCCTCAATGAATGGGTAGGCACAAACTCCCTCCTCTACCCCGAATACGAACTCAAACATTGGACAAGCGGAAACAATGAGATTCCCGCTATCTTCATCGGCATCAAATAAAAGCAATATCCATATATACCTGTCTCACAACAAAGGAAAGAGTAAGCCTTTTCCTACGGACGGCTAAGTCTTTTTGAACGGCAGATTATTACGTCCTGCGGCAGTGGAACGTACGTCCTGCGGCAGTGGAACGTACGTCCTGCGGCAGTGGAACGTACGTCCTGCTACAGTGGAACGTACGTCCCATTACAGTGGGATATACGTCCTGCGGCAGCAGAACGTAATAACCGGACGCAGAAAAAGGCTTAACCCAAGGTAAGCAAACGCTTACCCTGTCCGAAGGAACAACCTAGAAAAAATGCAAGGAAATGACAAAGGAAAGCAACCAAGAAGACAGGGATATAAAAAAAGGGACTGTCCGTTTTGCCAGACAGTCCCTTTTACTAATATATATTGTTTGGATTAAAGAGCACCTACTTCGTGCAAAGCAGCGTTAGTCTTACGAACAGCAGCAGCACTTGCAGCAAATTTAGCTTTTTCTTCTTCGTTCAAAGGCAATTCAACGATCTTTTCAATACCATTCTTGCCCAAGATTACAGGAACGCCACAGCAAATGTCTGATTCACCGTATTCGCCTTCCAAATAAACCGAACAAGGAACCATCTTACCCTGATTGTGGATGATAGATTCAACCACGAATGCACCGGCTGCACCCGGAGCGTACCATGCAGAAGTACCCAGCAACTTAGTCAGAGTAGCACCACCTACCATAGTAGCGGCAGCAACTTCCTGCAATTTTTCTTCAGACAAGAAGTTAGAAACAGGCATACCTTTGTAAGTAGCAAAACGAGTCAAAGGAATCATAGTAGTATCACCGTGACCACCGATAACCATACCTTCCACTTCATTAGCGTTGCAACCCAAGGCTTGAGACAAGAAATATTTGAAACGTGAGCTATCCAAAGCACCACCCATACCGATGATTCTGTTCTTCGGCAAGCCCAAAGCTTTCAATGACAAATAAGTCATAGTATCCATCGGGTTAGAAATAACAACGATGATAGCGTCAGGAGAATATTTCAGAATGTTCTGAGCTACAGATTTAACGATACCTGCATTAACACCAATCAGTTCTTCACGAGTCATACCCGGCTTACGAGGAATACCTGAAGTGATAACAACAACATCAGAGTTTGCTGTTTTTTCATAATCGTTAGTGCAACCAACAATGTTTGTGTCGAAGCCCAACAACTGAGCTGTCTGCATCATATCCATTGCTTTACCTTCCGATACACCTTCTTTAACGTCCAGCATTACTACTTCGTCTGCCACTTCGTTAAAAGCAAGAACATTTGCACATGTAGCACCTACGTTACCTGCGCCTACTACGGTTACTTTTGACATAATCTCTATTTTATTTAAAGTTGATAATAAAATCGTGTTCTTAAAAGCACTGCAAAGTTACAATGATATTCCGAATTAGGGAAAAATTTCCATAATTATTTTCGGGCAGTATGCACAAAATATTGTACTTTTGCCCAAAATTCAATGTAACACTATGGATAAGAGCAAAAAACTGATTATTGTCATTATTCTGCTGATTATTATCATCGGCGGAGTTTCTTTCTATGCTTTCCATCAGGCAAAGGAGAATAAAGAAATGAGCGAACTCTTTGCTGTCGAAAAGTTGGAAATGGAGAATGAGTACACCACTTTTGCAACGCAATATGATGAGCTTCAGGTGCAAATCAACAATGACTCCCTGCGCGAAAGACTGGAAAGTGAGAAATTGAAGACTCAACGACTGCTGGAAGAGTTGCGCCAGGTAAAAACAAGCAATGCCGCCGAAATCATGCGACTGAAAAAGGAGCTGAAGACTGTCCGCGCCGTATTGCGCACCTATGTCATCCAAATCGATTCACTGAACAAGCTCAATCAGGCTTTGGCAGAAGAAAACCAGGAAGTAAAACAGAAATATACGCAGGCAACCCGCCAAATCAGCAATCTGTCTCAGGAGAAAAAGAACCTGAACGAAAAGGTGACGTTAGCATCGCAACTGGATGCAACCGCCATCACTGTACTTCCCAAAAACAAGCGGGGAAAAACAGCCAAGAAGGTGAAAGATGTAAAGAAGATAGCTGTTTCCTTCACTATCGTCAAAAACATCACCGCCAAAACAGGCGAACGCACCTTATATATACGCATAGCCAAACCGGATAACGATGTATTGACCAAAAATGCATCCAACACATTCCCATACGAGAACCGCGAACTGACTTATTCTATCAAGAAATATATAGAGTATACAGGAGAGGAACAAAACGTGACTGTTTACTGGGATGTGGAAGAATACCTTCCGGCAGGCACTTACCATGTGTATATCTTTGCCGAAGGAACCATGATAGGGCAACAGGCATTCAGCATGAAATAAATTCCTTTATTGTATTATAAAAAGGGAGTGTGTCAAAACGTGGATAATGCTGTCGTTTAGTTTGTAGGGGCGAGGCTCGCTCGCCCGAAAACAGTTTGCTTTGTGTCTTCGGGCAGGCAAACCCTGCCCCTACAGCTGACGATGGGATAGACCGGTTTAGTTTTGACACACTCCTTTTTTTGTATCTTTTTATTCGGCTGATATTGCCTATTCACATTTTAGTCGTATCTTTGCATCGTTGCATAAGCAACTTTAAACACATTAGCAACAACACTAAGATGAAGAGAATTTTCGGTTTTGTCCTGTCTATATGGGTATCAGTAGGGGTTTCAGCCCAACACACACTGACATTGGATAGTTGTCGTGCTATGGCACTAAAGAGCAACAAAGAGCTACGCATATCCGCCGAGAAAATAAATGTGGCGCATTATGAAAAGAAAGCTGCTTTTACGAACTACCTGCCCAAGATTGCCGCTATGGGAACCTATATGCGCACCCAAAAAGAAATCTCCTTATTAAGCAATGACCAGAAAGGAGCTATCGGCAACATAGGAACCGCCGCACAAGGGTCTATCCAAGAAACTTTCCAACAACTGGCCGCTTCCAGCCCCGAATTGGGCGCCCTGCTCCAGCCGCTGGCTCCGCTCATCCCCGGCATAGGGAACAAACTGAATGGCATAGGGCAAGGGCTGGTCGATGCGTTGCACACCGACACCCGCAATATGTATGCAGGTGCCGTCACTCTCACCCAACCCATCTTTATGGGAGGCAAAATTGCAGCCTACAACAAGATAACCCGATATGCCGAACAACTGGCCCAATCACAACATGCCACCGGCATGCAGGACATCATTCTCGGTACCGACCAAGCCTATTGGCAGGTCATCTCATTGGTAAACAAGAAAAAGCTGGCGGAAAGTTATCTCCGACTGGTACAGCAATTGGACAGCGATATAGACAAAATGATAGCCGAAGGAGTGGCTACCAAAGCCGATGGTCTCAGCGTAAAGGTGAAAGTAAATGAAGCCGAAATGAAACTGACGCAAGTGGAAGACGGACTGAGCCTTTCTAAAATGGTATTGTGCCAGCTTTGCGGCATTCCCTTGAATGAGGACATCCGATTGGCGGACGAAGAGGTAGAGAACCTCCTGGTTGCCGATGAAGCACAGGTATCCGACAATGTTGCCACTGCCCTTGCCAATCGCGAAGAACTGCGAAGCCTCGACCTGGCTGCCAAAATATATGCACAGAAAGTCAATGTCACCCGTGCCGAGTTCTTGCCCACTGTAGCCCTGACAGCCAATTATATGGTGACTAATCCTTCATTGGTCAACGGATTTGAGAACAAATTCCGCGGTATGTGGGCCGTAGGTGCAATGGTGAAAATACCCATTTGGAATTGGGGCGAAGGAATGTATAAGGTAAAAGCCGCCAAAGCCGAAGCCAATATTGCCCGCTATCAGTTGTCGGACGTAAAAGAAAAGGTGGAGCTGCAAGTCAATCAGGCCACCTTCAAAGTAAATGAAGCCGGAAAGAAACTGGCAATGGCTACCAAGAACATGGAAAAGGCGGAAGAAAACCTCCGTTATGCCAAGCTGGGATTCAGTGAAGGAGTTATCCCCACCAGCAACGTACTGGAAGCACAAACAGCATGGTTGTCGGCTCAATCGGACAAAATAGATGCACAGATAGACGTGAAACTGACTCAAGTATATCTACGCAAATCAATGGGAACATTAAAATAAGAACAAGATATGGCAGAAAGAACACAACGCAGCAACATTTTGCTGGCATTCATTTCACTGACGGCAGTCATTGCAGTCGTGTCTCTGATAGGTTTCTTCACATTGGGCAAAGGTCCCGAAATTATTCAGGGACAAGCTGAAGCAGACGAATACCGTGTGTCCGGAAAAGTCCCGGCACGCATTCTTGAACTCCGTGTAAAAGAAGGAGATAAGGTAAAAGCCGGCGATACCCTGGTTATCCTCGAAGCTCCCGATGTGATGGCAAAGCTGTCGCAGGCACAAGCTGCCGAACAAGCAGCCCGGGCAATCAGCGAGAAGGCACAGCGAGGGACTCGCCGGGAACAGTTGCAAGCTGCTTTCGAAATGTGGCAGAAAGCCAAAGCCGGAGTAGAAATTGCCGAGAAGTCATACAACCGTGTGAACCGACTCTTTGAACAAGGCGTGATGTCCGCACAAAAGCGCGATGAAGCCAAAGCACAATTTGACGCGATGGCAGCCACCGAAAAAGCTGCCCGTTCACAGTACGAAATGGCTAAGAACGGCGCCCGGCAGGAAGACAAAGCAGCTGCCGCCGCACAAGTGGAACGTGCCAAAGGAGCAGTTGCCGAGGTATCTTCCTACATGGATGAGACCATCCTCACAGCTGCTGCCGACGGTGAAGTGACCGAAATATTCCCCAAAGTGGGCGAGCTGGTCGGAACCGGTGCTCCGATTATGAATATCGCCCGACTGAATGATATGTGGGTGACTTTCAATGTGCGCGAAGATTTCTTGAAAGACTTCACTGTGGGAGAAGAAATCAACGCCTTTATTCCGGCATTCGATAAAGAAGTGAAGTTCAAAGTGACTTACATGAAAGACCTTGGCACATACGCCGCTTGGAAGGCAACAAAGACAACCGGACAGTTTGACTTGAAGACATTTGAAGTGAAAGCCGTTCCTGTGGAGAAAGTAGAAGGCTTACGCCCCGGAATGAGTGCCATTATAGAGAAATAAATGAAAACAACGCATATCATCTTCCAGATAGCCAAGCGCGAAGTGTTCCGCATCGCCACAAGGCCGCTATACCTGTTTTGCATGGTCATAGCTCCTTTGTTCTGCTACATCTTCTTCACAACGCTGATGTGGAACGGACTTCCCACGGATATGCCGGCAGGGGTTGTCGACTTGGACAATACAGCAACCACCCGCAACATTATCCGTAACCTGGATGCCTTTCAGCAAACCAAAATTGTGGCACATTATGCCGGCTTTGCCGATGCGCGCAAAGCCATGCAGGAAGGAAAGATTTATGCTTTTTACTTTATTCCCGAAGGTACAACGGCAAAGGCACTTGCCAGTCGTCAGCCCAAGGTTTCTTTTTATACCAATTATTCTTATCTGGTAGCCGGCTCACTGCTTTATAAAGACCAACGCACCATGTCTGAACTGGCAAGCGGTGCCATCGGTCGCGCCACTTTGCGTGCCAAGGGTGCTACCGATGACCAAGCCGTGGCTTTCCTGCAACCTATTGTCATTGATTCTCACATACTGAACAACCCATGGTTGAACTATTCCGTTTACCTGAGCAATACCATTATACCGGGTATCTTGATGTTACTGATATTCATGACCACCATCTATACCATCGGAAGTGAAATAAAAGGCAACACCCAGAAAGAATGGATGCAAATGGCCGATAATTCCGTCACTTTGGCTCTATCCGGCAAACTGTTGCCACAGACCCTCATATTCTTTATCATGGCCACCTTTTATAATGTATACCTGTATGGATTCCTGCATTATCCGTGCAACAGCGGTATCCTCCCCATGCTCTTGGCAGGACTGTTGCTGGTATTGGCATCACAAGCCTTTGGCATTTTCTTGTTCGGACTGTTCACCACCATGCGGCTGGCTTTAAGCACAGCTTCGCTATGGGGAGTCATTTCCTTCTCCATTTCAGGAATGAGCTTTCCCGTCATGGCCATGAATCCTGTGTTGCAGGGATTAGCCTGTCTGTTTCCGTTACGGCATTACTTCCTCATCTACGTCAACCTGGCACTCAACGGTTATCCCTTGATTTATGCATGGCATTCGGTAGTAGCATTGATGCTTTTCATGCTATTGCCTTTCTTCATACTGAAAAGGCTTCGCACCGTGCTATTGCACTATGTATATATCCCTTAAAAAACTAACCGGTTATGAAAGAGAAGAGATTCAAAGAGATAGTTTCGGAAGGCATTGCAGACCTGTTCTATATCTGGTGGCAAGAGCTGAAGGCTGTGGTAAAAGACCAAGGTGTATTGATTTTCTTTATCTTGGTTCCATTGGGATATCCACTACTTTATACCTTTATATATACGAACGAAACCGTCCGCGAAGTACCAGCAGTGGTAGTAGACAATAACCGTTCCACGCTCAGCCGGGAATATCTGCGATTGGTTGATGCCGGTCCCGACCTCTACATTGTTTCTCATTGTGCGGATATGGAAGAGGCCAAGGCATTGCTGAAGGAGGGAAAAGCATATGGCATCATTTATATTCCCGAAAGCTTCAGCCGAGATATTGCCAAAGGCATCCAGACCCGCGTCACACTTTACTGCGACATGAGCGGAATGTTATACTACAAAGCCATGCTGACTGCCAATACCAATGCATCGCTGACCATGAACAAGCAGATAAAGATAGAACGCTCCGGCAACACCACCGAGCGTCAGGACGAAGTCAGCTCCTCACCCATCGAGTATGAAGACATCTCTATCTTCAACCCGCAAAACGGATTTGCCGGTTTTCTGATTCCTGCCGTATTGATGCTCATCATTCAGCAAACCCTGCTGCTGGGTATCGGTTTATCTGCCGGAACAGCCCGTGAAACCAACCGTTTCCGCGACTTAGTTCCTTTAAGCCGCCATTATCACGGCACACTCCGCATTGTATTGGGCAAGTCACTTACCTATTTCATGATTTACGTCATCATGTCGGTCTATATGCTTTGTCTGGTACCCAAGATGTTCAGTCTGGTGCAGATAGCACAGGCAGGCACACTTTTCGCTTTTGTACTACCTTATATATTGGCATGCATTTTCTTTGCGATGACTTGCTCTATCTTTATCCACCACCGCGAAGCCTGCATGATGATATATGTATTCACTTCCGTGCCGTTGCTATTCATTTCGGGCATTTCATGGCCCGGTTCCGCCATTCCTGAGTTTTGGAAAGTTGTTTCATGGATATTTCCCTCCACTTTCGGCATCAACGGCTTTGTACGAATCAATAATATGGGGGCTACACTGCCCGATGTTGCCACAGAGTATCACGCCCTATGGCTACAAGCGGGTATTTATTTCCTCACTACTTGCATTGTCTATCGCCGACAGATAACCCTCAGCCGTACACATGTATATGCAAGACTGAAAGAGATAAAAAACAGACATAAACCCAAAGAGGTCTGAATTTGTTTTATAAACCTAAAAAGAAAGACTTATGAAGAAAATTTTCATGCTGGCCTGCGCCTGCCTATTGATTGCTGCATGCAACAGTAACAAAAAGAGTACAGACAATACTACTATTGCTGCCGATACCGAAGTCGCCGATATGCATAATGCAGAAAACGCATTGGACTACGATGGGACTTACACCGGAACATTCCCTGCTGCAGATTGCCCGGGTATCAACATCACCCTTACGCTGAACAAGGATAAGACATTTACTCTTGTCTCAGAATACATCGACAGAAAAGATGCCACATTCACCGATAAGGGAAACTATACCATCGAAGGTAACCTGATAACTCTGCAGAATGGAACAGAAAAGAATTACTATAAAGTAGGCGAGAATACGCTGACTGCTCTTGATCGGGACAAGCAAGAAATAACCGGTGAGTTGGCAGAACACTACATATTACATAAACAACAATAATTGAAAAATTCTCCCAATAATGAGGGTGTCAAAGTCAACTTCAGAGAAAAGAAGTTTTAATCTGAAACCTGACACCCTATATCAATTCTTATATTTATCAGCCACAATCTGTAACTTTTCAGGGGGCAAAGCATTGATAATACTGTTATTTTGCCGGTAGAGGCGAGGTTCGCTCGCCCGAAAACAGTTTGCTTTGCATATTACTCCCAAAGTTGTGACCGTTGGTTCGGGCAGGCAAACCCTGCCCCTACAGTTGACGATTCGATAGGCCGTTTTAGTTTTGAACACCCTCTTACAGTAAATAGGATAACAGTTACTCCGGATTTTTGGTACGCCTTCAGACAGATTTTTCCCCCTCCCTCCCATCTTTTATCACTTTCCTCCGTTTTATTCATGGCTTTTTACTACCTTTGCGCCCATCAATCAACAGATTAAACATGAAAGAATTTATACAGATACTCCGTCGGTTCGTACCTCCCTATAAGAAGTACCTAGCTTTAAGTACTCTATTCAATATATTATCAGCCGTTTTAAACATCTTCTCCTTCTCACTCATCGTGCCCATACTGAGCATCCTGTTCCAGATGGAGAAAGCCACTTATACTTTTATGCCGTGGGGCTCGGATGCTTCGCTCAAGGACATCGTCATCAACAACTTCCAATATTATATCACCGAGCTCATCAATCAATACGGTCCCAGCACCACCCTGTTGCTGTTGGGACTGTTCATGGCGTGCATGACCTTCCTGAAGACAGGATGTTATTTCCTCTCTTCCGCTACCATGATTCCCATTCGTACCGGCATTGTCCGCGATATCCGGGTTCAGCTCTATAAGAAGCTGCTCAGTCTTCCTCTCGGCTTCTTTTCGGAAGAAAGGAAAGGCGACATCATTGCCCGCATGAGCGGCGATGTGAACGAGATAGAAAACTCCATCATGTCCTCATTGGACATGTTGCTCAAGAATCCTATTCTTATTATCTCTTATTTCACTACACTTATTATTATCAGCTGGCAACTCACCTTATTTACCATTGCCATCGTGCCCATCATGGGTTGGGTAATGGGAACAGTAGGAAAGAAACTGAAACGCGGCTCGCTCATCGCCCAAGGACAATGGAGTGACTTAATGTCACAACTTGAAGAAACACTCGGTGGTCTGCGCATCATCAAGGCTTTCAACGCAGAAAAGAAAATGAACACCCGCTTCACCGAATCCAACAACCTATACCGCAATACCATCAACCGCGTCAACATCCGCCAGCAAATGGCACACCCGATGAGTGAGTTTCTGGGAACGATACTCATTGTTATCGTATTGTGGTTCGGAGGTACGCTGATATTACACAATAACAGCACCATCACCGCGCCTTCTTTTATCTTCTACCTGACCATCCTCTACAGTGTTATCAACCCGCTGAAGGATTTCTCAAAGGCAGGCTACAATATTCCCAAAGGGCTTGCCAGCATGGAACGTGTAGACAAAATCCTGATGGCGGAAAATAAGATGAAGATAAGTCCGAACCCTGTTCCCGTCGGTCCGCTGAAGGAGAAAATAGAATTCCGCGATGTCTGCTTCAAATACGAAAACCAATGGGTGCTGCAAGACATCAACCTCACCATAGAAAAAGGGAAAACGGTAGCACTCGTCGGACAGTCGGGCTCAGGAAAATCAACCATGGTAGACCTTATTCCCCGTTATTACGATGTACAACAGGGTGCAGTCCTGATAGACGGTATCAATGTAAAGGATACTACACTGCACGACTTGCGCAGCATTATGGGAAATGTAAATCAGGAAGCTATTCTGTTTAATGACACTTTCTACAACAATATCTCCTTCGGTGTGGAGAATGCCACCATGGAACAAGTGATTGAAGCTGCCAAGATAGCCAATGCACACGATTTCATCATGGCAAGCGAAAACGGTTACGACACCATGATTGGCGATCGGGGCGGTAAGCTTTCGGGCGGTCAGCGGCAACGTATCAGCATTGCCCGGGCAATCCTGAAAAATCCGCCTATCCTCATTTTGGATGAAGCTACTTCGGCCCTTGACACCGAAAGCGAACGAATGGTGCAGGACGCTTTGGAGAAATTAATGAAAAACAGAACAACCATTGCCATTGCACACCGGTTGTCCACCATCCGCAATGCAGATGAAATCTGCGTTTTACACGAAGGACGCATTGTGGAACGCGGCAAGCACGAAGACTTATTAGCCATGGACGGATACTACAAAAAACTGTGCGATATGCAACAAATGAGCTAATCCTCAGCACAACAAACCATAAGTAGAGCTGTCCAGGCATCCCGCCGGACTGTTTCACCGGTACGGAAATAGACAATCACTAATTTAATGCACCCTCTTTGCATTAATTAACCCTCCTTGCATTGATTGATTACGATAATTTCGTAAGTTTGCGAAAACATCGTAATTAATTCATATACTTATGGAAAAACTAACAATACAAGAAGAAGAAGTGATGCTCTACATTTGGAGCATAGGAGATTGCTTTGTTAAAGAAATTGTTTTAAAATTTCCTGATCCCAAACCGCCATACACCACAGTCGCTTCCATTGTCAACAACCTGAAGCGTAAAGGTTATGTGGCTGCTCAACGCTTTGGAAACACCTACCAATATACTCCATTGATAAAACAAAGCGAATACAAGCGTACATTCATGGGAGGAGTAGTACAGAACTACTTTGCCAACTCTTACAAGGAGATGGTGTCTTTCTTTGCCAAAGAACAAAAGATTTCGGCAGATGACTTGAAAGACATTATCAACCTGATAGAAAAAGGAAAAGAAAAATAACCTCATCAACAAGTCAATACTATGACTCCCGAACTTATCTATATGCTGAAAGTGAATGTAGGCATTGCCTTGTTCTATGCTTTCTACAAACTGTTTTGCGGCAGCGACACATTCTTTAAGTGGCGTCGGATTGCTCTGCTCAGCTTTCTTATACTTTCTTTCCTTTACCCATTGCTCAACATACAGACATGGATAAAAGAACAGCCTGCCATATATGAACTGACAGACTATTATACACTTTTAATCACCGGCAACACAAACACAAATAATGAAATAGCAACCACCGCGGTTACTGCTCCTACTCCCACGCTAATGACCTTGTTTACATGGGTATATTTTATCGGAGTAGCGCTGCTCTCCGCCCGGTTCATCATCCAATTGCTCAGCATCTTCCGGCTCTCTTTGATAAGTAAGGAAGAAACAGTAAATGGAATTCGGATAAAAAACCTTCCTTATCCGAACAATCCTTTCTCATTCTGGCATTGGGTTTTTATCTATCTTCCGGAGCTGAAAGAAAATGAGAGACAGGAAATCCTGACACATGAACTGACTCATACACGTCAGCTTCATTCCATTGATGTCATTGCCAGTGAGGTAGTGAATATCATCTGTTGGATGAATCCTTTCATGTGGCTGTTGAAAGGTGAAATCAGGCTGAATTTGGAATACCTTGCCGACCACACGGTCATGGAGTCGGGAACCAACAGGCAACAGTACCAGTATCATTTGCTGGGACTTGCCAACCAACACAAACAAACCGGTTTATATAATAACTTCAACTTATTACATTTAAAAAAACGCATTATTATGATGAACAAAAGAAGAACCCGCACAGCAGGTCGTATCAAGTATGCCCTGTTTGCACCGCTGACCGCTGCTCTACTCTTGGTCAGCAACATTGAAACAGTGGCACGGACTACCGAACGTATCACCAATGAGGTGGTCGAAACGGTAGCAGCCATCCAAACACCCAAACCCGGAGCTGTAGACACACCAGCAGTTTACCAAGACAACGATCAGATATTTACCATTGTTGAGGTAATGCCTGAATTCGTTGATGGCGGAATGCAAGGATGTCTAAAGTTCCTTATGGATAACACCAAGTATCCCGAACAAGCCAAGAGAGATAAAATATCAGGCAAAGTATCGGTTAAGTTCGTTATCGAAAAAGACGGAAGCATTACGGATGCCAAAGTCGTAAGAACTGACAATCCGGTATTCAATGAAGAAGCATTGAGAGTGGTTAACTCCATGCCCAAGTGGAAACCGGGTAAACAAAGAGGTAAGGAAGTAAGAGTATCCTACACTGTCCCTGTTATATTTTCATTAGACGGCAAAGGTTATCAGAAAGCAATGAGTACAGCTAAGGGTAATACCAAAAGCAATGCAACGCAAGCTCAATCCGACTCCGATTTCGATGAAAACCAACTATTTCAGATTGTAGAAGAAATGCCTGAATTTCCCGGTGGTATGGGAGCTTGTTTAAAATTCCTCATGGCTAATACCGAATATCCGGAAAAGGCAAAAGCTCAGAAAGTGGAAGGAAAGGTATCTGTTAAGTTTGTTGTAGAAAAAGACGGTTCAATCAGTAATCCCCAAATTATAAAAGGTGGTAACCCATTGCTCAACGATGAAGCATTACGAGTGGTCAATTCCATGCCCAAATGGAAACCCGGAAAACAAAGAGGTAAAGTTGTACGCGTAGGATATACTGTTCCGATTATTTTCAAGTTACAATAAGGATATTCCTTTTACTATCGGGAAAAGCATTCCCATAGATAATATTATCATTTTACTCTGTCATTCTGAATGAAATGGAGAATCCGGAAGCACAAAGTGGATGTAACCAAATCCTTCACTTCGTTCAGGATGACAAAATGATAGGCCGAATTTACTTTTTCAACTCTACAATATGTGTCGGTGCTTGCTCGGCATTACGCTTCTCAGTCTGTTTCACTACATTTTCCGCCAATTCCAAGAAAGCACGTCCCGTGATAGTCGTTTCGTCCAAAGCAGCAGGAGTACCCTTATCACCATTCTCACAAATACTCTGTACGATAGGAATCTGCCCCAGCAAAGGAACATTCATATCTTCTGCCAACTGCTTCGCACCTTCTCTGCCAAACAGATAATATTTGTTTTTGGGCAGTTCGGCAGGAGTAAACCATGACATATTCTCTATCAATCCGAGAATAGGCACATTCACCTTATCATTGGTATACATATTAATACCCTTACGCGCATCAGCCAGTGCTACTTGCTGCGGTGTGCTGACAATCACAGCTCCCGTAATGGCAAGTGTCTGTACCAAAGTAAGATGAATATCGCTGGTGCCCGGAGGAGTATCAAGAATGAAATAATCCAATTCACCCCAATTAGCATCACCTATCAATTGCTTCAAGGCATTGCTTGCCATACCGCCGCGCCACAAAGTCGCTTGGTCGGGATCTACAAAAAAACCTATGGAAAGAAGTTTGATGCCATACTTCTCAATCGGAATAATCAAATCGCGTCCGTCAATCTGCTCGGCGTATGGGCGTGCATCTTCCACCTGAAACATTTTAGGCATGGAAGGACCGAATATATCGGCATCCAGCAAACCTACTTTATAACCCAACTTAGCCAATGCTACTGCAAGATTGGCAGCTACGGTAGATTTACCTACCCCTCCTTTGCCTGAGGAAACAGCAATAACATTCTTCACCAAAGGAAGCATCTTTCCCGGTTCGGGGCGTGCCGCCTGACGGCTCTCCGTAGAGATAGTTACCTGAACATCAGGAGATACATAAGTATGAATAGCTGTTTCGGCAGCCTTCAACATAGATTTCATAAACGGGTCGGTGGGCTTCTCAAATATCAGAGAGAAACTGACAGACATTCCGTCAATACGGAGATTGTCGGCAACCATCTCCGCTTCAACCAAATTCTTTCCCGTTCCGGGATAACGCACCGTTGCCAGAGCGTCTAAAATCAATTTCGGATATAAGGTCATAATTTACATATTTATTATTTACTTGTTTGCAAACCGCTTCGCTTGCTGCGGTTGTAACTGCGATACTCGTCCAGCTCTATTTCCACATCGGGTTCGCGCAACTCTCCTTCCTGCGGCAAACGGAACTTCATATATTTGATATTCAAACCACGGTCCAGCCATTGTTGTTCATAATAAGTGCGAATGCCCAAGATATCGTCCACAAGTCCCGAATGATACAAATCTTCGGTCAGGAACTCGACGGGAAGACGATTCTCCTCCACCATATAGCGAGTGTAAGTGAACATAAAATTGCTGTCTGTCTTCAAATGAATTAATCCGTCCGGTTTCAAGAACTTGCGATAACGGTTCATAAAATAAGTAGAAGTGAGCCGTTTGGTAGCCTTCTTCATCTGAGGGTCAGAGAAGGTGAGCCAGATTTCACTTACCTCGCCGGGAGCAAAGAAGCGTTCGATAATTTCAATATTGGTACGCAGAAATGCCACATTCTTCATGCCTGCTTTCAGCGCATCTGTGGCGCCTGTCCACATACGGGCTCCTTTTATGTCTACTCCGATAAAGTTCTTATCAGAATACATACGTCCCAATCCCACGGTATATTCCCCGCGTCCGCATCCCAGTTCAAGCACAATCGGGTTATCATTCTTAAAAAAGTCACGATTCCAGTTCCCTTTCATCTCAAACGGAACATTATCGACCACCGAATAGGGATATTCAAACACGTGCGGGTAGTCACGCATATCTGCAAATTTCTCCAGTTTTCCTTTTCCCATGCAAATTCTTATGATTATTGTTTTGTCGGGCAAAGGTAGGGAATATCTAAGAAAGAGAAAAAAATAAGGCTTGCAATTCGCTTGCAAACCTTATTATTCTTTATCTATTAATCGAGAATAGTAACCCAGTTGTGAGTATCAGGTTCATCACCATACTGAATGGCACGCAACTTTGTGTACAGCTTAGTACAAATCGGTCCCGGTTTACCATCTTTCGAGATAACATACGATTTGTTGTTTTCCAAATCATCAATTCGCTGAATAGGGCTGATAACGGCTGCTGTTCCGCAAGCACCCGCTTCTTCGAAAGTCTCCAGTTCTTCTTCGGGAACAGGACGGCATTCCACTTTTATACCCATATCCTCTGCCAGTTGCATCAAGCTCTTGTTAGTAATGGAAGGCAGGATGGAAGATGATTTCGGAGTGATATACGTATTGTTTTTGATACCAAAGAAGTTGGCGGCACCGCACTCATCGATGTATTTCTTTTTTTTGGCATCCAAATAGAACTCGCAAGAGTAGCCCAAGTCATGTGCTTTCTTATTGGCACGCAGACTGGCGGCGTAGTTTCCACCTACCTTGTAACGACCGGTTCCATAAGGAGCCGCACGGTCAAACTCACGGATGATAACGTACGGATTAGTAGAGAAACCTCCCTTAAAATAAGGACCGACGGGAGTTACGAATACCACAAACATATATTCGTTGGCAGGATGTACACCTACCTGTGCACCCGTACCGATAAGCAACGGGCGGATATAAAGAGAAGCGCCGCTTTCATATGGCGGAATGAAACGCTCATTGGCTTTCACCACCTTCTTCACTGCTGCAAGAAAAGTCTCTGTCGGCAATTCAGGCATCAGTATACCGTTACATGTACTCTGCAAACGCTGTGCATTGGCTTCCGGACGGAAAATACGGATTTTACCGTCCTTACCGCGATACGCTTTCAATCCTTCAAAAGCTTCCTGTCCATAATGCAGACAAGTGGCTGCCATGTGAATGTTCAATGTTTCTTCCGAACAAAGTTCCAATTCTCCCCATGCACCGTCGCGATAGTAACAACGTACATTATAATCTGTCTTCATATAACCGAAGGACAGATTCGCCCAATCAATCTCTTTCATTGTGTATGCTTTTAATGTTATTATTTACGATTGCGAGCAAAATTAAGGTTTATATTTGCAAATTCCAACCAAATGAAAAGAATTGTTTATCATTTATCTTCCTCTTCCAATATTTTCTTGATTTCTCCGTCAGCCTTATAAAGCTTCTCACGACAGAACTTAATGAGTTCCTGCGCCTCCTTAAGGCTTTCGCCCAGACTGTCGATATCCAGTTCATTGCTATCAATGCGGGTTACTATCTCTTCAAGGCGCTTCATGGCCTGTTCGTATGTCTGTTTCTTTGCTGCCATATACTTTGAATGTTATTTATCGGTGATTACTATACTTTCTACTTCTCCTTTTGCAAAACGGGTGACGAGTTTGTCGCCCTCCTTCAGGCAGGAAGCATCCGTGACTGCTTTGCCTTCTTTAAGGGTAATGCTGTAACCGCGTTTCAGCAGATGTTCGGGCGAGGCTGCCTTTATCTGTTGCTCCAGGAACCGGAGACGATGATTCTCTTCCGTCAGTTTCTTCTGCAACAGACTGCCCAATTGCTTCTCAATCAATTCCAACCGATGACTTTCTCTCATCAACCGGGATTGCAAATTGACTTCCATCTGCCTGATTACACGTTCCTGCCGATAACGTTCTTCGCGTAAGCGCATCCGGGTTTGCATCGGTATACGTTCCACCAGGCGGGTGAGTCTTGTCTTTTCCCTCTCCATCCGGGTAGTGACCGCATAAAGAATGGACGAAGCATAATCTTCCAGCGTTTCAGCCGTGCTGCGCAGATGGTTGATGAGAAACTCGGCAGCAGCAGTCGGAGTTTTTACACGTGTATGTGATACACTGTCAAGAACAGTATCGTCGCGTTCATGACCGATGCCGGTAATGACAGGCAACGGAAACTGCGCGCAATTTGCCGCCAGGTCGTATGTATCAAAGCCCGAAAGATCGGAAGTGGCACCGCCTCCCCGGATAATGACCACCACATCCCAATCATCGCGCCGCGCATTGATGGTATCGAGAGCCGCAATGATTGTCTCCTCCACCCTGTCACCCTGCATGACGGCCGGAAAAAGACGCGGATAGAATACAAAGCCATACGGATTATGTTCCAACTGATTACAGAAATCTCCGTAACCTGCTGCCGTGGCCGATGAAATGACAGCAATCCGCTGAGTGAGTAAAGGGAGTTCCAACTCTTTATTCAGGGTAAGGACGCCTTCTTCGTCCAACTGTTTCAATATTTCACGCCGGCGACGCGCCATGTCTCCCAATGTATAGGTGGGGTCGATATTGAGTACGGTCAGCGAATAACCATAAAGTTCGTGAAACTCCACCGATACTTCCACCAATACCTTGATACCCGCCACAAATGCCTGTCCGGTCTCTTCCTCAAAATAAGGTTTCAGCAGGCGATACACATTATTCCAAATCGTTCCCCGTGCCTTGGCTATCAGATTATTTCCTCTCGGTTCTTTTTGCACAAATTCAAGGTAACAATGACCGGAGTAGTTGCTGCGCACATCGCTCAGTTCCGCCTGCAGCCAATAAGTATCGGGCATACAAGAGGTAATACTGCGCTTTACCAGCGCATTCAGTTCATATAAAGACAGAGGATGTGCATCCATTATTTTCTTTTCTTTAATTCCGTTTGATAAGCTTTCCAAATATTTGAAACACCATAGCCATAAATATTATCGGGAGCATCTGCCCGGTCTGCCGAACGACGTACCGCTTCTATCACCTCCTTTGCCGTGAGCCACGGACATGCCTGCCAGAAACAAGCCACCAGTCCGCAAAATGTGGGCGATGCAAACGAAGTTCCATTGGCACGCGACACTGTCCCGTCATTTCCGGCTACCGCAGAACTTACCCCCACTGCCATTACATCAGGTTTTACGCGACCGTCTGCCGTATTACCGACAGAAGAGAAATCTGCATTCACCAGATTTTTATCCATGGCACCCACAGTAATGACATTCTCCGCATCTCCCGGAGGAGTCAGCTTCTTCCAAGTACCGCGACCGGAATTGCCGGCACTGCACACCACTACCAGTCCTTTATCGGCAGCCATCGAAGCCGAATGTGACATCAGGGAATAATGCCCGTCCAAGTCACGATAACGATAATTACACGTTTTATCGTCAAACTCATAATAACCCAACGAAGTATTCACCACATCGACTCCCACGCTATCGGCAAATTCCAAAGCCGCTGCCCAGTAATCTTCCTCCACCGGCTGCTCCGTATCATCGTCTTCACTGCGAAGCAACCAATATGAGGCTTCGGGTGCGGTCCCTACCAATACGTCCGGTTGGTTGGCAGCCAAACACGATAACACTTTCATGCCGTGATAGTTCTCGGCATAAATATCCGACTGTGGATTTACAAAGTCACGAATACCCAAAAGATGCATTTTCTTGAAAAACTTCATCTCGTCGGCATTATAAAAACCTGCATCGATGACTGCAATCTGCATTCCTTCCCCCTTGAACCCTGCGGCATGGAGGCTGTCTCCCCGGTGAACCGCAATCTGCCGGTAAGCCTGACCGTAATAATTATCTGTTTTCGAGAACTTGTTCGTCACCTCTTTCCTGCGCTCCGGGTTACGAGCCGGAATACTGTCGGGAGAAGTCCATACCTTCTTTGTTTTCGTGACAAAAGGCAGCCTCGCTATTTGTTCTATCAAGGTGGTGTCGACCACTTCTACCACCACTGTATTGTTCCATTTACTTTTTGTCACCACAGAGGCACCCTTACCGATAATGGCGTCAATATAAGTACGACACACCGGCAAGTCTGTTTCATCCACTTTCAACCCCTGCCGTTCCCGGCGTTCCAAGGCGCGCTCGGAAAGATAAGCTTGCGGACTGCCGACAGAGTAAGCAGTTTCTGCCTTATCACGAAGATTGATACGATACTTATAAGTCTTTTCCGCCGATACTTGCAATGTGCATGCCCCAAGCAGGCAACCTATTATAATTCTACTCTTAAAATTCATCTTAGCAACTCTTACTTATTATTTTTTTTCATCGCAAAGATACATAATCTTTTCCCTCAAGCTCAATTTTTGCGTACCTTTGCAACGAATTTCAGAATTAAACAGGTAAAAAGAAAGAATATGGCTAAAGCAGGAACAGCAACAGAACTAGGCACAGAACGGATTGGAAAATTATTGATGCAATACGCAATCCCCGCAATTATCGCAATGACCGCCTCATCACTTTACAACATGGTAGACAGTATCTTTATCGGACACGGAGTGGGTCCCTTGGCTATTTCAGGATTGGCAATTACTTTCCCTCTTATGAATCTGGCAGCCGCCTTCGGTTCGCTGGTAGGCGTAGGTGCTTCCACACTTGTGTCTGTCCGATTGGGACAAAAAGACTATGATACCGCCCAACATATTCTGGGCAATGTCATCACCCTGAATCTCATTATCGGCATCGGCTTCACCATCCTCACACTTCTCTTCCTCGACCCTATTCTCTATTTCTTCGGAGCCAGTGCAGACACTATTTCATACGCCCGCGACTACATGTACATCATCCTTTTAGGTAATGTGGTGACACACATGTACCTCGGATTGAACGCTTTGCTTCGGGCATCCGGACATCCGCAAAAGGCAATGATAGCCACCATCACCACCGTTATCATCAATACACTGCTCGACCCTATCTTCATTTATATATTCAAATGGGGTATTGAAGGTGCGGCGATTGCCACTATCCTGGCACAAATCATTTCATTGACATGGCAGTTCAAAACCTTCACCAACAAAAACGAATTGCTCCATCTGCGCCACGGCATTTACAAATTGCGCGGCAGCATCGTAAAAAACACCATTGCCATCGGTATGTCTCCTTTCCTGATGAATTTGGCAGCCTGCTTCATTGTCATCTTTATCAACAAAGGATTAAAAGAATATGATGGTGACCTTGCCATTGGCGCTTTCGGTATTGTAAACCGTATCGTATTCTTGTTTGTCATGATTGTGATGGGTCTCAATCAAGGCATGCAACCCATTGCCGGATACAATTTCGGTGCCCGTCAATACCATCGGGTTAACCAAGTATTAAAACTGACCATCTACGGAGCCACCCTTGTCACCACCAGCGGATTCCTTGTAGGCGAACTGATGCCCGAACTGGCTGTATCCGCCTTTACCACCCACGAAGGATTGATTGAGCGTTCGGCCACCGGACTGCGTATCGTAGTCATGTTTTTCCCCATTATCGGTTTTCAGATGGTTACTTCCAACTTTTTCCAAAGTATCGGAATGGCATCCAAGGCTATCTTCCTGTCCCTTACCCGCCAATTGCTTTTCCTGTTACCTTGCATCATTATTTTACCCATGTTCTGGGGTTCAAAAGGAATATGGATGAGCATGCCGATTTCCGACTTGGCAGCCAGCATCGTGGCAGCCGTCATGCTTTATCGGCAATTTCAGATTTTTAAGTCTCATGCACAGAAGCAAGTTTCAAATTAAATAATTATATTTGCCGATATACTCACTAATTTATTACGACTATGAACGAGAATTATGTCATAAACCTAGGACGTCAGCTAGGCAGTGGTGGTAAAGAAATAGGCGAGAAGCTGGCAAAAGAATTCGGTATCGCCTTCTATGATAAAGAATTGATAAAACTTGCTTCCGATGAGAGCGGATTGTGTAAGGAGTTCTTCGAGAAAGCCGATGAGCGCGCTTCACAAAGCATCATCGGCGGTCTGTTTGGTACTCGTTTCCCTTTTATCAGTGACGGTGCCATCCCCTATGGAAGCTGTCTGAGCAATGATTCACTGTTCAAAATTCAGAGTGATGTGATACGCGAGTTGGCCGAAAGACAATCCTGCCTTTTTGTGGGAAGATGCGCCGATTATATCCTTCGCGACCATCCGCGATGTGTCAATGTATTTGTATCTGCTTCAAAAGAGGCGCGAATAGAGCGGCTGATGAGAATCCACAACATACCTTCGGAGGCTGCCGAAGAGTTAATGGAGAAAGCCGATAAGAAACGCTCTTCCTATTATAATTATTACAGCTATAAAACATGGGGAGCTGCAGAAACCTACCACCTGTGCATTGACTCATCGGTATTGGGAATAGACGGAACTGTGCAGTTTATCAAAGAGTTTGTCAAGCTGAAACTGGGAATCCCAAAATAACACTCAAAAAGACCTTGGAAAATATGTCCAGACCAAACCAACGGTCACGGCCTTGGAAGTAATGCACAAAGCAAACTGTTTTCGGGCGAGGTTTGCTCGCCCGAAAACAGCAAAATATTGGAGATTCATGCCATCCACCGCAAATGAAGAACTCACCGGACTACAGCCGATTACGGTCATTCTTCTCTTTCAGATACTCATAAAATGCATATTGAGCGCGTACCGGTTCTTCATTCGGATTCTTTTTCAGCACATTCTTTAAGTTCTCATCCACCCATCCTGCCTTTTGGTTATCCCTCAACTGGATATGAAGCATATCAATCATCTCCTGTTTCAACTCTTCGTCCATGACAGGAGTCACCGCCTCTATCCGCCGATACAGATTACGCCTCATCCAGTCCGGCGACCCCATGAAAAGAAGCGGTTTCCCACCGTTCAGGAAGTACCAGATACGGGCATGCTCCAAGAAGCTGTCCACTATACGGGTGATACGGATATTCTTGCTGTATGCCTGGCCGGGTATCAAACAGCAGATACCACGGACTATCAAATCAATCTTCACCCCCGCTTCACTCGCCTTATAGAGTTCATCAATCATAGCCGGGTCTTGCAGTGCATTCATTTTCAAAATGATATGTGCCTCTTTTCCGGCTTTCGCCATATTTATTTCATAACCAATCCGCCTGCGCAACTCCGGCAACAGATTGAACCGTGCCACCAGCAGACGTTTGAATTTCGGTTCAGCCACCTCCTTACGCAACACACGGAAAAGCATATGCAAGTCATTGACAATTACTTCATTCGAAGTAAACAAACCCGAATCGGCATATACCGTTGCCGTTTTCTCATTAAAATTCCCCGTACTGATATAAGCATAGCTGCGCACTTGCTTTCCTTCCTTGTTGCGGCGAAGCACCAATGCCACCTTCGCATGCACTTTCAGTCCCGGAATACTATATATAATGTGTATTCCCGCTTTCTCCATCAGTTCGGCCGTCGCCAAATTATTTTCTTCATCAAAACGTGCCTTCAGCTCCACAAAGACAGTCACCTGCTTACCGTTTTGTGCAGCAGCTATCAGCGTATTGATAACCTCCGAGTTTTCTGCCACCCGATACTGGGTAATCATAATCTCTTTGCAAGAAGGGTCGTGCACCGCTTCATAAAGGAAATGGATAAAATGGTCAAACGAATGATAGGGGAAGTGCAACAGCAAATCACGCTTATTGACATATCGGAAGATGGATTCTTTTTCATCCAGATAATTCAGTTTCATAGGTACCGGCTTGACCGGTGCTTCATTACCACGATTAGGATTGGGCAAATGCGACAAGTCTTCAAGGTTGAGATGCTTGTCACCCGGAACCAGCTCATCACGATTGATGTCAAAGGCATCCACAAGGAATTCCAGATAGTCCACAGGCATCTTGCGGTCATACACAAAACGACATACCGCCCCTATCTTGCGCTTCTTCACCTTCTTTTTCAGTTGCTCTACCATCTTTTCAGAACTTTCGGCATCATCGACAAAAATATCGGCATCACGCGATATCTTGCAACAATAGCTGCAATCCAACTCATAGCCGGGAAACATACGGTCAATATTTGCCTTGATGATATCCTCCATATACATCAGATAGAAATACTCACCCACCCGGGGAAGCTCGATGAAACGGGGCACTTTGCTATATGGCAGTTTGATGATATAATATTCCTTCTCACCGGTGTCACGACGGATGACACGCACCGAAAGATAAAGACGGTTGTCACGCAAAAAAGTCTTGATGCGATTCTTACATACAGGCACGGGCTGCAAATAAGGAAAAATCTCCTCTTTGAAGAAGTTCCTGATGAACTCCGTATGCACGGGCTCCACCTCCTGCTTGCTTTGGTAAAACACCACATGCTGCTGTTCACGCAAAGCAGGAATCAGCTTGCGTTCATAAATGCGAATACGGTCTTCCATCTGCTCATTCACCACCTCGGTTATCTGATGAATAAGATGTTTTGCCTCTTCCTGAGTAATATCATCACTGTGACCGCCCGAAGCAATCGCTTTATGTTCTGCCACACGTATCTTATAGAACTCTTCGAGATTGGAAGAATATATTGAAACAAAATTTATTCGCTCATATAGCGGAAGGGAGTCATCATCGGCCTCCAGTAATACCCGATGATTAAATGACAACCAACTGATATCACGTTTAAAATAATGATATTTGCTCTCCATAATATGCTAAGATTTGTGTCAAATATAGTACCTTTGTTGGAAATAAACAAACAAACAATGACTAGAATTGGATTATTATCGGATACTCATTCATATTGGGACGATAAATATTTAAAATACTTTGAGGAATGTGACGAGATTTGGCATGCAGGCGACATCGGCTCGGTGGAAGTTGCCGAACGGTTAGCTGCCTTCCGACCCTTTCGTGCCGTATACGGAAATATCGACGGACAGGAAATCCGTAAACTTTATCCACAGATAAACCGTTTTACCGTCGACGGTGCAGAAGTACTGATGAAGCACATCGGCGGTTATCCGGGCAATTACGACCCGTCCATCCGCGGCAGCCTGTTTGTAAAGCCGCCCAAATTATTCATCAGCGGGCATTCTCACATCCTGAAAGTGAAATATGACAAGACTCTCGGCCTGCTGCACATCAATCCGGGAGCAGCAGGCAAATCAGGTTTCCACACCGTTCGCACACTGGTGCGTTTTGTAATAGACCAAGGAGAATTTAAAGATTTAGAAGTAATAGAATTGGCAGAATAAGTTGGATAGTAAGAAAATCTTTCCGAACTTTGCGCCACAAAAACAGTAATAACTAAAAATATGAAGACTTATCTCGTTACAGGAGCTGCCGGATTTATCGGCGCCAACTATTTAAAGTACATTTTGGCCAAGCATGACGATATCAAGGTCGTTGTCCTTGACGCCCTGACCTACGCCGGAAATCTGGGAACCATCGCATCTGACATTGATAATGAACGCTGCTTCTTTGTAAAAGGAGATATCTGTGACCAAGCACTTGCAGACCAGCTCTTTGCTGAATATAAGTTTGATTATGTGGTGAACTTTGCTGCCGAGAGCCACGTAGACCGCAGCATTGAGAATCCGCAACTGTTTTTACAGACCAACATCCTCGGCACACAAAACCTGCTGGATGCTGCCCGCCGTGCATGGGTCACCGGTAAGGACGAACACGGATATCCCACTTGGCGCAAAGACGTGCGCTATCATCAGGTGTCTACCGATGAAGTATATGGCAGTCTGGGAGCCGAAGGTTTCTTTACAGAAGAGACACCGCTTTGCCCTCACAGCCCTTACAGCGCCTCAAAGACAAGTGCCGACATGATTGTAATGGCATATCGTGATACATACAAGATGCCTGTCACCATCACCCGTTGTTCCAACAACTACGGTCCTTATCATTTTCCCGAGAAACTGATTCCGCTTATCATCAAGAACATTCTGGAAGGCAAGAAGCTTCCTGTCTACGGCGACGGAAGCAATGTGCGCGACTGGCTGTATGTGGAAGACCATTGCAAAGCCATCGATTTAGTGGTACGCCGGGGACGCAACGGAGAAGTTTACAATGTAGGCGGACATAATGAAAAGCAAAATATAGAAATAGTCAAGCTTACCATTGCCACCATCCATCAGATGATGACCGAAAATCCCGAATATCGCAAGGTATTAAAGAAGAAGGAACGGAAAGAGAACGGCGAAATCAGCATTGACTGGATTAACGAGTCACTGATTACGTTCGTCAAAGACCGTTTGGGACATGACCAGCGTTATGCCATCGATCCCGAAAAGATTACAAAGGAACTGGGCTGGTATCCTGAAACAAAATTTGAAGTGGGCATCGTGAAAACAATACAATGGTATCTGGAGAATCAAGCTTGGGTGGAAAATGTAACCAGCGGTGATTATCAGAAGTATTACGAAAGTATGTATAAGAACAGATAATACACCAATAGACCGGAAGCGGTGGCAGCAGGTAATCAATGTATCGTGAATCTGCTGTCACCGCTTCCGATTATTTTAACTTCAGCTTGACCAACACCGGAACAGTTCTATCCTAACCGAGGACTTGCATACAAGAATAAAGAAACGGCTAATGAAGTATGTCCTTTCATCAGCCGTAACAAGCATTCTCATCCGTTAGATTACCCCCTTTTATCAGTCGAAGTATTATAGTCTTCGGCAATGGACTGTACAGTCTATTACCGTAGACTGTACGGTCTACTACGGTGGACTGTACAGTCCGCTGCCGGAGACTGTAGTAATCTTCCGTTTAAAAGCCCTTGACCGACAGCAGGAAACGACTTAATCTTCCCTTTGGCCGCGGTTAAGCAGCAGGAGGCGATACAATGTGACTTTTACATTATTTCTTTTCAAGCTCTTGCAAGCTTTCCATCTTCTTCGTTTCCAGGAATTCATAGATGCCGCAAAGATGCTCTTTCACTTTTTTGTTGCCGAATTCATACACCTTGCTCACCAGCCCGTCAAGGAAATCACGGTCATGGGATACCACGATAAGCGTACCGTCAAAGTCAAGCAAAGCCTGTTTCAAGATATCTTTTGTCTTCATGTCGAGGTGATTGGTAGGCTCATCGAGAATCAGCAGATTGACCGGTTCAAGAAGTAACTTTATCATCGCCAGACGGGTGCGTTCACCTCCCGAAAGTACCTTAACCTTCTTCATCGAAGCCTCGGGACTGCCAAACATGAAAGCCCCCAGCAAGTCACGAATCTTATTACGGATTTCACCTTTAGCCACATCATCGATAGTTTGAAAGACCGTCAGGTTTTCATCCAGCAGCGAAGCCTGATTCTGTGCAAAGTAGCCGATCTGAACATTATGTCCCAGTGTGAGTGTTCCTTCGTGCTCTATCTCCTTCATGATACATTTCACCAGCGTAGACTTACCCTCACCGTTCTTTCCCACAAAAGCCACTTTATCACCGCGCTCGATAGTGAGAGACGCATTGCTGAACACTACGTGGTCGCCATACGTCTTGCCTACCCCGTCCATAATAACCGGATAATTGCCACTTCGGGGTGATGGGGGAAACTTAAGGCGAAGCGCCGAAGTATCTTCCTCATCCACTTCCACCAGCTCCAGCTTTTCGAGCATCTTGACACGGCTTTGCACTTGCAATGTCTTGCTATAAGTTCCTTTGAAGCGTTCGATAAAGTCTTTTGTCTCCTGAATCATTTTCTGCTGCTCTTCGTATTGTTTCATCTGTTGCTCGCGGCGTTCTTTACGAAGGACAAGATATTGCGAATAATTCACTTTATAGTCATAGATGCGTCCCATGGTTACTTCGATGGTGCGCGTAGTGATGTTATCCACAAACTTACGGTCGTGGCTGATGACAATGACAGCCTTTGCACTTGTTATCAGAAAATCTTCCAACCATTGTATGGACTCGATATCAAGATGATTGGTCGGCTCGTCAAGAAGAAGGACGTCAGGATTCTGCAGGAGCAGTTTCGCCAACTCGATGCGCATACGCCATCCGCCGCTGAAATCACTGGTCTGCCGGTTGAAATCTTCGCGCGTGAATCCCAGCCCGAGCAACGCTTTTTCCACATCTTCCTCAAAATGGGTAAGATCGATGGCATAAAACTTCTCGCTCATGGTAGAAACTTTCTCGATAAGTTCCATATAAGAATCGCTCTCGTAATCGGTACGCGTAGCCAACTCATTGTTAATGGCCTCAATCTCCGCTTCCATGGCATGAAGATGGGCAAAAGCCTGAGAAGCCTCCTCAAAAACCGTACGACCGTCCTCCGTCATCAAATGCTGTGGAAGATAAGCGACTACACAATCCTTGGGAGCAGTCACTTTTCCGCGGGAAGGCTGACGGACACCCGCCAAAATCTTCAACAAGGTAGACTTGCCTGCACCGTTTTTTCCCATCAGGGCAATACGGTCTTTCTCGTTTATCTGGAAAGAAATGTCACTAAACAAGGTGGTTCCGCCAAACTCGACGGTCAATCCATCTACTGAAATCATATTTATTCTTTTTCTTTGTTATTATAATAAAGCAAATCAGGCACGGATGACACGGAGCCCACAGTCTGTCCGTAAAAAGAAAGAACCGTGTTTTCCGCGTAATCCGTGCCTGACTATATTTTCACTCACTAAAAGTTATGAAGCCAATATCAATATCAGCAATTGGGCTGTCAGGATGCGAAGGAACATGGACACCGGATAAACGGTAGAATATCCTACTGCCGGCGCATTGTTTCCCGCTGTCTGATTGGAGTAAGCCAATGCAGGGGGGTCGGTGTTACTACCTGCAATAAGACCCATCAGCATAAAATAGTTCATCTTATAATGGAAACGGGCTACGGCACCCATTATCAATAAAGGTATAACCGTTATCAAGAATCCGCAACCTACATATAATAATCCGTCACCGTCTACCACCGTGCTCACAAAATTGGCTCCCGCCTTGATGCCCACACTGGCAAGGAACAGGGCGATACCGATTTCACGCAACATCAGGTTGGCACTCATCGTGGTGTAAGTGACCAGCTTCATCTTATAACCGAAACGTCCGATCAAAATAGATACAATCAACGGACCACCGGCAAGACCTAATTTCACCGGAGTAGGAATGCCGGGGAATGCAATGGGCAGACTGCCGAACAGGATTCCAAGGAAGATACCTACGAATATAGTTACGATATTAGGATGGTCAAGGCGTTTCAACGAGTTACCCATCAAACCGGCAACACGCTCTACTGCATCCTGTGCACCTACCACCATGACACGGTCACCTACCTGAAGAGTCAGGTTTCGTGAAGCAAAGATATCCATACCCGAACGATTCACACGGGTCACATTTACTCCATACATACTGCTGAAATGAAACTCACCCAGTTGCTTACCGTTCATTTTGGGCTGCGTAATCAAGATACGGCGCGATACCATCGGAGTATCCTGCTTCTCCCAGTCTACTTCAATCTTCGGACCAATGAAAGCGATGATAGCTTCGGCATCATCTTCGGCACAAACCACAAACAACTGGTCACCGATATGAAAAACAGTATCACGGTTCGGAATACTCACATGTCCGTTCTGAAGAATGCGGGAACATACAAAATCACGTCCCATAAAGTCTTTTACCTGGAGTAATGTCTTCCCTTCCAACGCCTCATTATGCACTTCAAGATGCATCATTCTGGGAGTAAGATGAGGGTTAGCCGCCTCTTCCCGGGCAATAGCTTCTTCTTCTTTTTTCAGATTAACACGGCAAATGTAACGAATGGCAATGATAGAACCGATAATACCCAACACACCAAGCGGATAAGCACAAGCATACCCCATGGCTATCTGCGGGCCGTTATAGCTCAGTTGCGACAAAGCTTCGTTGGCAGCACCAAGTCCGGGCGTATTCGTAACCGCACCGCAAAGAATACCCACCATCATGGGCAATTCGATACGTCCGTTCAACCCATAATACAATCCGAGGGCAACTGCAACGTTCAGACAAACAATGCCAATCGCTATCAGGTTCATGGCAACACCACCCTTCTTGAAAGAAGAGAAAAAAGACGGTCCCACCTGAAGACCAATGCAAAAGACGAACAAAATAAGTCCGAAATCTTGCAAGAATGTCAAAATCTGCGTGTTTCCCGTAAAACCGAAATGCCCACAGACAATACCGGTAAACAAGACGAAGGTTACACCCAGTGACACCCCGAAAATCTTAATCTTTCCGAGTAACACACCCACTGCTATCACAAAAGAATATAGCAGCACTATGTGTGCAATCGAGTTTTCATCAGTAAATAGATTTTGTAACCAATCCATAATATTTAATGTGTTTTAAAAATTGCCGCAAAATTAGCAAATTCATTCCACTCAGCCCAATAATCCGAGCATAATTATTTCACCTACATGATTTATTTTGCAATATCCACATAGCAAACCCCGCAGTTATCTACTTCTTTCCTTAACAAAATGACAGAAATCAGCAGTTGCTTGCTGCGAAAATAAGTAAAAAAGGGAATCTATTTAAAAGGAATTACTATATTTGCCCGAACACTTGAACAAGATACAAGATATTACTAACTTAAATATTAATACCAAATAAACTATGGCAGATAGTAAAGAGAAACTCTTTTCAGATTTTCCCGGCGTTTCTACGGAAGCGTGGATGGAAAAGATTACAGCAGACCTGAAAGGTGCTGACTTTGAAAAGAAACTGGTTTGGAAAACCAATGAAGGCTTTAAAGTGAAACCTTTCTACCGTCAGGAAGACTTGGAAGGTTTAAAAACAACAGAAGGGCTGCCCGGACAGTTCCCTTATGTGAGAGGTATAAAAAAGGATGACAACACCTGGCTGGTGCGTCAAGATATCCAAGTGGAATGCCCGAAAGAAGCAAATGCAAAAGCACTCGACATTCTGAATAAAGGTATAGACTCCCTTGGTTTCAAGGTCAATGCAAAAGACTTGAATGCCGAATACATTGAAACATTGCTGAACGGTATTTGTGCCGAATGCGTAGAGCTGAACTTCTCTACTTGTCAGGGACATACCGTGGAACTGGCTAAATTATTGGTGGAATATTTCCAAAAGAAAGGTTATGACTTGGCTCAACTGCAAGGTTCTGTCAACTATGACCCGATGGGCAAGATGATGGCAAAAGGCAAAGATCTGAGCAATTTCGCTGCTACTGCCAAGGAATTGGTAGACGTTCTGGCTCCATTGCCCAAGTATCGTTGCATCTGCGTAAACGCAGTAGAGTTAAACAATGCAGGGTCTTATATTTCACAAGAGTTGGGATACGCATTGGCATGGGGTAATGAATATCTGAACAAACTGATAGAGGCGGGAGTTCCGGCTACATCGGCTGCAAAAAGAATCAAATTCAACTTCGGTATCAGCTCCAACTACTTCCTCGAAATCGCCAAATTCCGCGCAGGACGCATGTTATGGGCCAACATCGTGAACGAATATAAACCCGAATGTGAATGTGCTTGCAAAATGATTGCCCATGCAGAAACGTCTACTTTTAACCTGACTCTGTTTGACGCTCACGTAAACTTGCTCCGCACCCAGACAGAAACAATGAGTGCAGCCTTGGCCGGTGTAAACTCTATTACCGTCACTCCGTTTGACAAGACTTACAAGACTCCGGATGATTTCTCGGAACGCATTGCACGCAATCAACAATTACTGTTGAAAGAAGAATGTCATTTTAATAAGGTAGTCGACCCGGCTGCCGGTTCATATTTTATCGAAAACCTGACTGTCTCCATCGCCAAACAAGCATGGGACTTGTTCCTCAATGTGGAAGAAGAAGGCGGTATGCTAGAAGCTGTCAAAGCCGGCAAGGTGCAGGAAGCCGTCAATGCAAGCAACAAGGCCCGCCATGATGCTGTTTCCAAACGCAAGGAAGTATTGCTCGGCACCAACCAATTCCCTAACTTCAACGAAAAAGCAGGCGAAAAGAATCCGGTCGAAGCACAATGCTGCTGCTCCGGCAACAGTTGCGAGAAACCTATCGCAACACTGAACTTCAACCGTGCCGCCAGCGAATTTGAAACACTTCGCCTGCAAACCGAACGCTCTGGCAAACGTCCGAAAGCATTTATGCTCACCATAGGCAATCTGGCTATGCGTCAGGCACGTGCACAGTTCTCTTGTAACTTCCTGGCTTGTGCAGGTTATGAAGTGATTGACAACTTGGGCTTCCCCACTGTAGAAGAGGGTGTAGAAGCTGCAATGAAAGCAGGTGCCGACATCGTAGTGATTTGCTCGAGCGATGATGAATATGCCGAATATGCTGTTCCGGCATTCAAAGCGCTCAACGGACGCGCCATGTTTATCGTAGCAGGTGCTCCGGCTTGCATGGAAGACCTGAAAGCCGCAGGCATCGAAAACTTTATCCATGTACGTGTAAACGTATTGGAAACTTTGAAAGAATACAACGCTAAGTTAGGAATTAAGTAAGGAAGACAATGAAACCGAATTTTAAAAACATAGATATTTATGCCGGATTCCAGCCGCAGAACGGTATGGAATGGCAAAAAGCCAACGGCATTACCGCCGACTGGAAAACACCGGAACACATCAGTGTGAAGCCTGTTTATACGAAAGAAGACCTGGAAGGTATGGAACATTTGAACTATACCGCAGGTATTCCTCCCTATCTCCGTGGCCCATACTCCATGATGTATACATTCCGCCCTTGGACAATCCGCCAATACGCCGGCTTCTCTACCGCAGAAGAAAGTAACGCATTCTATCGCCGTAATCTGGCCTCAGGTCAGAAAGGTCTGTCTGTTGCATTCGACCTTCCGACCCACCGTGGCTATGACCCCGACCATCAGCGTGTAGTAGGCGACGTAGGTAAAGCAGGTGTATCTATCTGTTCACTGGAAAACATGAAAGTATTGTTCGATGGCATCCCCTTGAACAAGATGTCCGTTTCCATGACCATGAACGGAGCCGTACTTCCTATCATGGCATTCTATATCAATGCAGGACTGGAACAGGGAGCGAAACTTGAAGAAATGGCAGGAACCATCCAGAATGATATTTTGAAAGAGTTCATGGTGCGTAACACCTATATTTATCCGCCTGCCTTCTCTATGAAGATTATCTCCGACATCTTTGAATACACCTCTCAAAAGATGCCTAAGTTCAATTCAATCTCTATCTCCGGCTATCACATGCAGGAAGCAGGTGCTACGGCAGATATCGAATTGGCTTATACCTTGGCCGACGGTTTGGAATATCTCCGTGCAGGTGTTGCAGCAGGTATCGATATCGATGCCTTTGCTCCGCGCTTGTCGTTCTTCTGGGCTATCGGTATGAATCACTTTATGGAGATTGCCAAAATGCGTGCCGCACGTATGTTATGGGCAAAACTCGTGAAACAGTTCAACCCGAAAAACCCGAAGTCACTGGCTTTGCGTACTCACTCGCAGACTTCAGGCTGGTCACTGACCGAACAAGATCCGTTCAATAACGTAGGCCGTACCTGTATCGAAGCAATGGCTGCCGCACTGGGACACACCCAGTCACTGCACACCAATGCATTGGACGAAGCAATTGCTCTTCCGCCAGACTTTTCTGCCCGTATTGCACGTAATACTCAGATTTA
>ENA-OROE01000117-OROE01000117.1-human-gut-metagenome-genome-assembly--contig:-NODE-117-length-81115-cov-42.161979_pt1 | contig 81115 bp, 77 predicted proteins | sample MGYA00242126_ERZ509044 | MGnify/ENA primary metagenome ERZ509044 (study PRJEB26280, sample SAMEA2338716) | human gut metagenome | biome: human gut; feature: human-associated habitat; material: faeces... | reverse complement strand
AAGCACCTGAATTGTTCGCCAAGTCGGCCCATGTATATGTAAACTATGCAGAAGCCGAAGTAGAAAAACACTTCAACTTCATCCGCAAGTTTAAAGCAGATGATTTGGCTGACTATCGCCAGTAAACACGCCACTCCGACACCATAACGGTGAAGCGAAAAATAAGGATTAAAAGGGAAGAAGTATCAGTTTCGATACTTTCTCCCTTTTTTCGCATCCCTTTCACAAATTTTGCCGTTCTTTTATAATCTTTTCCGGCTTCCAACGTGTTGGTAGTAAGAAAAAACAAATAAAAGAACCTTGACTTATGAAAGAATTAGAATTAACCAGCAATGCCGCACTGACAGATGTGGTATACGAAGCTGCTTTAAACGGTAGTTTACTGAATGTCAAACTAGTAACCGGAGCTGTTGGCGATGACGAAATCAGAGGACTGATACCCGAAGCAAACCATTATCATGTCACTCACCCGAAAACGAGTGAAGAAATTTTGTTTGAACAGCCATTGGATGCATCTGATAACAAGGTCCCGGTATATGGATTGGGGGCATTGATTCAATCACCCGCAGGTGGTTGTCACGGCACACTGGCAAAAGGAGAAAGTCGCACAGCCACAGCACGTAAAGTGGTTGCTCACGGACCAATGTGGATATATGTTGCCATAGCTGTCGGCATGGATAAAGAAGGTACGGAATCACCTTTCATGGTAGTACAAAGTGCCGGCACGTATGGCTCGGAAAAAACGAACGAAAGTGAAATGATCGGTTATGTAGACGGTCGCATACATGAAATGACTGCCTTGCTGGTACGCCGTGCGCGTCTCGAAGCATTAAATCTGACCGCTATCCGTGTAGGATATAAATATTTATTCGTCGAACCCGGACAGATTGGAAAAGCGAAAGTAAAAGAAGGATAATAAATACCTGAATACAAATGTGTCAAAACTTCCTTCTTATCGAAATCGCCCTCGCTACAACTACCTGTGACGAGGGTGATTTTTAGTTTATGAGCGTTTCGACACGCCCTCTTCTTGCTGTATATTATTCCAAATCCTCCACCGGCAACTCCGTTTCTTTTCTATAGCCCGATGAGGTAAATATAGCAATCAATTCGCCTTTCTCATTCGTTATCTTCACTTCTACAAAAGGAATGCGATGGTGATTAAACACCTCAGCAGCATCTGCATACACATATCCTGATTTTGCAGGACGCAAGAAAGTAATATTAGCTGTCACAGACAGTGTAAGCCGGCGATGACTATTTGCCACGGCAGCAAATGCCAGATCAGCCAGTGTAAACAAGGCTCCTCCCTGGCACACCCCTCCACCGTTGAGATGTCGTTCCGTAACCAACATACGTGCACGCGCATACCCCGGTTTTATTTCCAGCAGCTCCACGCCGGTGCATGAAGCGAACCGGTCTGTCCTCAGAAATTCTTTTAATGTCTGCATATTAACGAATCGTTACCATAGTCGCTCCAAAGCCATATTCGCGGAAAGAAGCATCCTGACTCTGATAATTCTTATACTTATATTTTAATTCTTGCAAGATGGCTTTGCGCAAAACGCCATCGCCCTTGCCATGAATGAAAACAATCTTCTGTCCTTTCTTGCTCTTGTATTCCTCCAGAGTCTTACGGAACACATCAAGCTGATAGTTCAGAATTTCACCATTACTCATGCCGGCAGTAGAGTCGAGCAACTCATGGGCGTGAAGGTCTATCTCTACGATATCGCTCTGCGGAACTTTCGCCTCAGGCTTACGTGCCGGAATAACATCAACAGCTTTCTTTGCCAAAAGCGCATCTTTAATATCGTCCGCGTTTAAAAAAGTCTGTCGGGCAGGCATATCATCTTTCACAATATCATAAATTAATGATGGTTCTTCAAAGAATATGCTTTCGCGGAACGTATGGAGTTTATAAAACTTAACCGTATCTATACGAAGCTCCACCGACACGGCAGGCTTTATCATAAAGCTCTTATTATCTTTAAAAGCAAGCACTTGCACTGCCACATGCTCCAGTTCATTTAAAATGCTCTTGTCAAACTCTTCGATATAGAATTTAGTATTCGGCTGCACAGTTCCCCAACTCCGCACACGCCAATTATGACCTTCGGCACAAAGATAAGCAAATGAAAGCGTATAGTTACTGTCATTGATAATATAAGCATCAAAACCGGTGCTCGAAATTGCTTTGATATCTTGTGGAACAAAGGCCAACATTACATTAAGCACATCTCCTCCTTTACGCTCGGCAGCACGATAAGTGATGGGACGTTCGTCTTCCTCTTCTTCCATTGACTTTTTCACGGTCTGCACAGCCCCTTTGGATTTGGCTGCATCAGGCACATCCTTCTGCGCAACAGGTTTGCGCTTTATATTATAATCATCAGCATCTATTACTACACATTCTCTAACAGGCATCGGAATATCAAACCCATCGGCATCTTCCACCAATGCAATGTCTTTTCCCTGAAATCCTGTTACAATACCGCCTCCCACTTCACTGAGAAAACGAACTTTATCTCCTATTTTCATATTGTTTGCTTTTTAGTTTGCACAAATATCGGTACTTTTGCGCAAACTACAAAAGGTTTATTCTAATATACTGTAGACAGCTTTTAAATTAACATGATCCGCACTTATCTTCTCTTTTACCCTCCCCCATTACATGACAACCTTATGAAAAACATTACGGAATACAGCACAATCAATGGTTATCTACCGCATCCATAGAAAGCTTCCTGACAGTTACTTCCCGAACCGCATCCCAATATTTACAATCCAATTCAAAAAAGATAGATGTGTAAGGCAATGTCAAAGCTGTTTTAATGACAACCACCTGATAGAGCTTGCTGACACTATCCAACTTTGAAATCAGTTCTTCGTGAGGAAGAAAAGTCACTTTCTCACTCCCATCCAATACTTTACTTAACGAATTTCTGTATGCCGTCACACCGGGACACAGTTCTTCTGTCAAGGCCAACTGCTCACGATCCTGATATATATGCGCAAAGACATGCTCCGACCGACGAATCCGGTCCATGACAAAAGCGGCAACATTCCCAAAAGTTTCAGGAGCATATAAAGTGATGATACCCGGATCAGCCTGCAAGGGATATGCCATATCTGTAACAACAATCCAATTACGATGCCCCAACAAAGGCAGTTTTTCTTGCAAGCTTTCCTTCCAATCAGCCACCGACGTCTTTTCCGGATGTAGGACATTGCCAGCCTGTTCATGACAGGCCGGCAATATAAGACTGATACAAACCAATAAAAAATACCAATAACGCATTAATTTACCATTTTATAGTTTCGGACTCTCCTGCCGTAAGTTGCTTTTTCTTCGTTTTCACAGTCACATCCCCAATACGAAGGCGTTCAATGCCCAAAGTTCCTCTCAGCACCTCCAATGTGGCTTCACCGTCAGAAATCCGACACATTCCCCATGCGTACCCATTGCTCCAAAAATAGGTTCCGGGAGCAGACGTAAACTGCATTTGTTTATCTACTGCCGAGTAGTGAAATCCACTCAGCGCGATCACACTCGCCCAACTAGCCATTGAACGGGCATAATGATGTCCGCATTCCGGCTCACTGAACGGATTACGCTTGGCACCATCAAAACGGTCACGGATAGAACGGATACAAGTCAATGCCTCATCCGTCATTCCTTCATATATCATACCCACAGCAGCACAATATTCAAATCCGGTCATTACCTCTGCAAAATAGGGGAAGGGCACTTCCAAACGTCCTTTAGGCCACGAAGCCATCAGAAGTCCTGCTTCCTCACCCATTACGTAAGAACGCATATTGTTAAAATGACGGCTGAAATCGGATACATAGTTATATTTCATAATGCTTTCCATAGTTGTATGAATATGCTTTTTGTCTCCCAAATATCCCAACCCGCAAATATGTGCCATATACTGCCCCACTAATTGGTCAACCAGACACCCTTTGCCCAACTGGAAAGCCGGAATTTTATCATCTGCACCTTCCATATTGATGAATTCAAAAGTTTCAGGATCAGTAATGTGATGTTCATAATATTCACCGTTAAACAAATGTTCATCCATCCACCGACTACCCTGTTCAAATAGCCTCCGACACTTCTTGGCAAAAGATTTATCTTTCATAGCCCATGCCATTTCCTCGGCTGCCCGCAATGCCCCCATATACCAAAATCCCATTTGAGGATTAGGGCCAAAATAATTCACATCCATCGTGTTATGCTGCGACCCTTCCATTACTCCATCTTGATTTCCATCCCATCCCTTCTCTGTCCAAGCATAAGAGAGTACTTTTTTAACCTGTCCCCAGTTTTTCCGGAGAAAAGCATAGTCACCCGACAGTTGCCACTCCCGATACATCTTCATGATACATCCCATCTGCCCATCAGCCGCAGCCGAATTTCCTTTTGCAGCTTCCGACAAAGGCAAATCAGCCCGAAAGTTCATCAACCCATTCTCTTTCGTGGCATAGTTAAACTCCACATCGCGCATTGTCTGTGCCAAACCACCGAACAAAAAGGGAGTAGCCATTTCATAATTCCAGACATGAGTACATGACCCTTGACAAGAACCAAAACGATCCATTATTCCTTCCCAACCCATCAAATGACCGCTAGGCAAACGAAATACTGTCTGCGAGCGCAAAGTAGCCAAGTTAAACAGAGCTGCCTCTTTCACTGTTTCAGGATAAGAACTATTCAAAAATGAACGAACAAACAAGAGAGTCTCTTCTTCCAATTGCTTCATGCGGGGAATCACCTTCTCGGCCACTTCCCATGCATCAGCAAACTGTCGGCTATAATAATTGCCTACTATGGTAGATGACCATCCTTTACGGTTCGGGAAATTCCAAGTCAGATAAAAAACAAAAGTTTCCGTAGCCTGAGGAGCAATTGTTTTTTTTACTGCCAGAGAAGCCATCGGATCTTCATCTGACGGCTGTTCCCTTTCTACCATAACCCCATCTTCGCTAAAATCGTCCCAAAAGTTCAAAATGGCATTATTCCATGAATCAGCTTTTGAAGAAGTCCGATAACTTACTTGTCCTGTTGAAGAAGTCACCAAAGCGATTGTCCCCCATGCCGGATCCTGTTTGTCAACTCCTTCGGAGTATAAATAAATACCTTTCCGATTTCCACTTTCCCTGTACTCATTCCTGTTCTTCTCAGCACCTACCGGAATATAATCTCCTTTCCAGTCTGTCCGAAACTTACTGCCGTCTTTCCCAATAAAATTCCTCATAGAGCCACACACGGAAACCTCCAAAGGACTATCCCCGGTATTTGTAACCTCATAGGCAAGCACCGCCACCGGCAACCCGCTGTCATCAGCATTCCCCGGGAGCAATGGGTTGAATCCCTTTATCTTTACAGTAACCGGTAATTCGGCATCCGAAAGATTCACTTGCCCGAACGGGTAAGCCCCATCGAAAGAGGCCTCGGCAAAACGGGGAAAGCCGTGATGGTTAACCGGACGACCTTCATAGTGCAAATATTCATGGCTGTAAAGAGGACCTTCCAACAAAGTCGTCACAGGAATATTATCCTGTGACTTAACATAAATAGAAAAGAAAGGAGCATTATTACCGGTAGTTACCGTGCTATATTTCTTCCCCGGAACATTCATTATTTCCCAATCACGCAACTCTCCTCTTCCGCCAAGAGATACGGTGCCTGTTCCTATTCCGCCTAAAGGAAGAGCTATCTGAAACAAATGCTCCTTATCATAATGCTTCAACACAGGCCAATCAGACGGTTTCCATTCCTGAGCAGACAATGAGCCCGCTGCCCAAAGAGCCAACAAGCTCCATTTCTGTAAATGTGTAATCATATATATTTAATTTTATCTATTACCAATTAGGATTTTGAGTTAAATTAGGATTTTTATCTCTTGCTGACTGAGGAATCGGCCACAGATAATGTTTTTGCGGATCGAATGTGCGTTCCTGCCCAAGGAATTTTTCCTGAGTATAGTCTCCGATAGCAGTATGCTCATCCTTATTGATACCATATCCGGGTTGATTCAATACCACTTCTGCTGTTTTCCAGCGCAAAATATCAAAATAACGCTTATGTTCACCAACAAATTCATGCCTTCTTTCTTCCCTGATAATAGTACGCATCCGTTCCTGATTTCCAAGTTGACTGTCGACTCCGGGCAAACCGGCACGTTTCCTGACCTGATTGACCGCCCATACTATTTCTGCATTATACGGCTCATATTCGTTCAAAGCCTCTGCATAAATCAACAATGTTTCCGCATAACGATACAAGCTGAAATTCGTCCATGAAGCATCAACTTTATTCAATTCCAAATCATTATATTTCAAATACATATATCCCGTTATTCCACCACCCTCATTATTAATGCGTTCCGGATTATTATAAGCCGGATGAGGCATATACGGAGTATAACTTCCATCCGGTCTGAGAATATCCACCCCCGGTAACATAAATGTTTTCTTCAAGCGCGCATCCCGGTTCTCCCATGGGTGATCCATATCATACAAAGAGGATTCATAAATAGTCTTTCCATCAGTCATCTCATACGAATCAACCAAATCTCGTGTCGGGCAAAAACTAGCCCATCCTTGACCTGTCACCCCAACTCCCGATGGTGAACATAACACAGGCAACATATGCGTCAATTCATCCTCCATATACTGATGGGCAAGAATAACTTCTTTATTATTATTGTTGGCGGCAGCTTTGAACAAAAAGGCAAAATCATTTTCCAAACCATATAAATTAAGGTCAATCACCTTCTTTGCCAACGAAGCAGCTTCCTTCCAAAGTTCTTTTGCCTCCTCTCCCTTATGAAACTTTTTATAACTTGCCATATCCAAATACATATCAGCTTTCAACATCAAAGCGGCTCCCTTAGTTATACGGCCCACATCATCTCCCGAATAGGTTTCCGGCAAATATTCTATCGCCTTATCCACATTTTCAATGGCATAGTCCAACACCTCCTGCTTAGGAGAACGAGGCAATGCAGCCTCTTCCAAAGAAACAGGTTTTTCCTTAATGAGAGGAATATCCCCAAAATGCCGCGCCATCCTGTAATATTTCAACGCTAAAATAAAACGTATCTCTCCTTCAAAACGCTGTTTTTTTTCTTCTTTTATTTCCATTCCTTGCAGTTTGTCCAAACAATAAAGAATGCGATAAATATGGTCGTATTTCCATTCTTCAGACAAATAGCCTGTAGCCGCATTATGTATTCCCTGGCAAATATATCCCAAACCATTCTCTCCCCACGAATTCGTCATCAAAGAGTTGTCACTCTCACAATCTCTCCAAAAATCCCTTTCACCCGGCAATAACGGATACAGGGCATTTACTCCTTTCTCTACATCTGCTTCTGTTTTCCAAAAAGTATTTTCAGAAGCTTGTTCCAACGGATCACGGTCTAAAAAATCTGCACAACCAGACAATGTAAGCACAGCAACAAATAAAATATAAAAACGATAATGTCTCATACTGTTATTAGAATTGAAGATTTATACCAAATGAAAATGTTCTGGACAAAGGATACCATCCGCCCTCCGGATCAAAGCCATCGTAGCCGGTAATGGTCGCTAAATTCTGTCCTGACAAATAAAGTCTCAGATATTTAATATTCACCTTTTCCAATAATGCTTTTGAGAAAGTATAACCAATCTGCACATTTTGGATTTTCAGGTAATCGGCATTACGCAACCAATAGCTATTATATTGAGTATCATTAGCCGTATTCGTTAAAGTAAGCCGGGGATAAGTGGCATCCGGGTTATTTTCACTCCATGCATCCAAATGCATAGGGCGTGCATTCTGAGATAAATAGAAAGCCCATCCTTCATAACCGGATATGTATTTCTTCACATTCAATTTACCATACATATTCATGGAAAAATCAAAGTTCTTATACCCAAAATGCAAGTTCAACCCATAATTAATCGGTAATTTATCATTCAAGATAACACGGTCATTACCGTCAATAACTCCATTGTCATCTTGATCTTTAAATTTTATGTTACCGGGAAGAACATTTCCTTGCTCAGCATGATTCTTTATGTCTTCTTCACTCTGAAACAATCCCTCGGCTTCATAACCGAAAGGTAACTGATACTGCCCGTTTAAATAGGTCACTGCATTTCCCTCAATCCATTTATCCGAATTTCCCATTTCCAGCACTTTATTTTTTGAGAAGCTCGCATTCATATCTACTCCCCATGAGAAATCTCCTTTACTGTCATTATAAGACGTCAGAATATCCATCCCTTGATTTCTCATTCTCAACAAATTTGAAATCGGAGCAGAAAGTCCGAATTCAGAGGGAACAGGAGGAGTATATAATATATTACGACGAAGATTATTAAAATAATCAACAGACAGTTTGATACGTTGATCCCACATTCCAAAATCAATTCCAATATTGGCCAATTCTGAAACTTCCCAAGTAATATCAGGATTTATAGCGACATTATTATATGCACCACCAACCAATTTCCCATTAAACGAATAAATTTTAGGATCATAACTTAAGACTTGTGCAGTCGGATAATAGCCTACTTTTTCCGCATCTCCTAATGTTCCCCAAGATCCCCTGATCTTTAATTCGGACAACCAGGAAGATGCTCCTTCCATAAATTTCTCACGATGAATATTCCATCCGGCAGAAAATGAAGGGAATACCCCCCATCTATGTCCCTCTGCAAAGCGAGAAGAACCATCCGCCCTTAAACTTGCTTCAAATAAGTAACGTCCCTGATAGTCGTAATTAACACGTCCAAACCAAGACTGTATAGCCACATCACGAGTTGTCGAACTTCCATTCTGCTTATTATCACTACCTACCCCCAATACATCAATATCATCAAACGGCATATTATCTCTGGAAGCCCAAAATCCTTCCTGCTTGAAATATTCTTGGGAATAACCAGCCAAAAATTTGAAATGATGTGAGTCTGCCAACGTAAGCGCATAATCAGAAGTAAACTGCAATTGTGTACGGTATTGATAAGCATTAGAATCTTTCAAAGAAGAAACAAGATTTTCCGTCTTTGCCACATTTCCCTCGGCATCATATAAATAATAAGTCTTTACCCGGTCTTTTGTCGTCTGGTCATGCGTATAAGCAGATATGTTTGCTTTTATATTCCAATCTTTCAAAGGAGTATAAGTAGCACTAAATATAGCAAGCATCTCTTTGTGACGTTCTTTTGAATAACCGGCCTCATTGACACCGGCAATAGGGTTTCCTCCCATCGAAGAACCAACCCCATATAGTCCGTTAGCCTCATAAATAGGAGTAACAGGTGATATTCTCGCTGCCTGAGTTTGCCAAATTGTTGTTCCTCCCTGCGGATTCTTTATATTTGTCTGTGTATATTGTAAATTAACCTGCGCAGACAAGTTCTTTAACAGTTGGAAGTGTAAATCTGGTTTGAATATCAAACGGTTATAATCATTGTTAGGTAAAGTACCCTCCTGATAGTCGTTCGAAAGAGAAAAACGATAAGTAATGGATTTCTCTTTACCCGAAACAGCCACATGAGTATTATTAATCAATGTATTTTTACGATATATTTCTTTATACCACTTATTATCTGCATATTTCCCGTTCTTCAAATCCTGTATGCCTTGTTCACCAAAAAAGGCAGCTTTACCGTCATTAACCATTGCCTCATCATACAAACGCATATAATCTTCGGCACCGACAAAATCCAATTTGAACTGTGGATTCTGAATTCCTATATTGGTAGAAAAGTCAACAACCGGCCGTTCTGAGGTTTGCCCCTTCTTTGTTGTTACCAACATAACCCCATTTGCCGCACGTGACCCATAAATAGAGGCAGAAGCAGCATCCTTCAAAATAGAGATACTTTCTATGTCATTAGGATTCAATGTATAAAGATTACCGGGCACACCATCTATCAGAATAAGAACACCGGAGCTTCCTCCAATCGTGGAAGTACCGTGGATATTTATAGTAGCTCCGGAGCCAACGGCACCACTACCTTTGGTTACTGTCATACCGGGAACCGAACCTGCCAACAACTCCTGAACGTTGGTAACAGAACGCGCCTTCAATGCCTTATCTGCTTTAATAGTTCCGATAGAACCTGTCAAGTTAACCTTTCTTTGTGTACCATATCCTACTACAACAACCTCCTCCAATGCTTGTGTATCCTCCTTTAAAGTCACAACCAGCATCTTGCCGTTTTGCGGTTTCAACTGTCGGGTCTCATAACCAATATAAGAGATTTCCAAAACAGCATTATTCATTGCATTCAGAGTAAAATTACCATCAAAATCAGTTATTGTACCATTGGAAGTACCTTGCACTATCACTGTTGCGCCAATTACCGGCTCACCATTTACATCAATCACCCTTCCTGTCACCTCACCTTGTTGCTCACGCTTCAACGGTTGCCGGGCTCTTTTAATAATTACTTTTTTATCCTGAATTTCATAACTCAAACCGGACTGTCCTTTCAAAAGTTGTTTTACAACTTCTTCTATTACCGCATCTTTTACAGAAATGGAAACACGCTTTTTCGTATCCAAATCAAGGGATGAAAAGACAAATGAATATCCTGATGATTTTTTTATTTGTTCGATAGCTTCCTTTACTGTTATATTACTGGCTTTCAATGTAATATCCTGAGAGAAAGCCGATAAATTAAAGCAAAGTGCTACTGAGGCTACTAAAATAGCCTTATCAAAACATCTCATAATTCTTCTGATTTTTAAAATAAATAAATTAGAATAAGGTTATAAGAATTAAAGATTTACTATATTTGCTACTTCTTTAACTCAACAAGTGTTTTTGAAAAGAATACTTGACTTGATTTAATCGGGAGGGTGTGGCCGCATCCTCCTTTTTTATATCAAGCATCTTCTACTTTACACATCAACCGGTAGAAATTATTTGCTTCATAAATTTAGATTTTTAGGTTCTACAATATATTAATAAAGTATATACTTTCCATTTTCGTATCGGTAATTCATCCTGCTGGTAGAAGCTATGGTTTCAAGCACCTCTTCAATGGTATTTTTATTTATCATAAAATCACCATAAAAACGTCTATCCCGCAGTGAGTCCGCAACTTCGATACGCACATCATAACTTCGCATCAGTTTTTTTGCAATATCCTCTAACAACTCTTCATCAAAAAACAGTTTATTATCTCTCCAAATATTTGCATACTCTACATTCGCTTTCGATTTAACCATTTCGCCAGTCAATTTATTCAGCACCATCCGTTCATTCGGTTCCAAATAAAGTTCCTCCATCGCTTTTATCCCATTCTGCAGTGCTACCTTTCCTTCTACCAAACTAATCATCACCTCCTCGTCATTGGAATAGTTCTTAAAATTGAATTTTGTTCCCAATACACGGAGATTCACCTCTTTGGTACAAACCTCAAAGGGTACTTTCTCATTGTGGGCAACCTCAAAATAGCCTTCTCCTTCTAATGTCAACTTACGGTCATCTACACCAAATCCCTGAGAATAAGTAACTTTAGAACCGGCATTTAACCAAACCAAACTTCCATCAGGCAAATTTAATTTTGTATGTGTACCCAATGAAGCTTCCACCACTATATCCGAAAAGTTCTGTTTTACAGTATGTTTTCCCTGATAATAAGTGGCAAAAGGAACTAATAATACCAAAAGCACAGCAGCCACACGATATAACATTTTCCAAGAGAAAGAACGTCTTGCCTGCTTTTCTTTTTTCGGGAATATAGCTGCCCGCTGCTGAAACAAAGTAAAAGCCGCATCTTCATCAAATGGTTCAACACTTCCCGATACTCCCGAAGAAAACCAAAGTTCTAACTTATTCCGAACATAAATACGGTTAGCTTCCGATTCCATAGTCCATTTCTGCAACTCGGAAAAAGAGGCTTTATCCAAATTCCCTGATAAATAAGATGTAATCAATCCGTCTATATCGTTATATTCTTCTTTCATCTGCATATATTAAGTGCTGTTATTATATAAGGCAAAAAATAAGTTTTAAAGGGTAGTCAAAATGAAGTTTTTTTTCAATTTCCTAAAAAAACATAGAGAACAAGTAGTTTCAGGTACTTTTCCATCCGTTGCTGAAGACAGGATAATGCTTTCTTCATGTGGTATTTAACCGTGTTTACCGAGATATTAAGTTCTATTGCTATTTCTTCGTATTTTTTCTGTTCAAAACGATTCTTTTTGAACACCGTTCGACATTCTAAAGGAAGTTCTTCAATATTCCGAATCAGTTCACTTTCCAATTCCTGCTCCAATAAATAACCCAAAGGATGCTCATCTTCGACAAAAACCCGATCCAGAAATTCCATATTTTCCGGAAGAAAAAATGAAGAAACCAAAAGTTCCTCCCGCCTCCTTAACGAATTCAGCTCATTCAAACAACGATTACGGACGGCACGCATAAGGTATGCACGAATTGAATATTCAATTTCAATATCGTCCCGGTGCTCCCACAAATAAAAAATCACATCATCCACTATTTCCTCAGCCAGAGCAGCATCAGCCAACATTTGGTTCGCAAAACGGCAAAGCAATACATAATGCTGTTTATATATGTATTTAAAAGCATCTTCGTTTCCTTGCTTCAACTGCTCTATAATAAGTTTTTCCATAGCCATCATTAAAGTTATAAACAATAAAAATCAGTAACTCTAATACGGTGTTTCATCAGAAATATAAATTACATGTTCCATCGTAGTAGATTATAGCATTTAACTTAAAAATCCGTATTGAACTTGTGAAGTTCATTCCACGGGTATGGGAAAATTCATGCAACAATACATAGCCCGGTAAATGAAATGGTTACATCATCTGATAACATGATAAATGACATGCCAAACGGTGTGTACGCATAATGACGCGGCCAAAATTCCTATCTACAAGCACTCTTTTTGTTGCCATATCAGGCGCAAAGATACATTTTTAGACGAAAAAAAATAGGATTTTACGACTTTTCCCGATTTTGCACCGCCCAACAAACAACCGTTCGGTGAATACCATCAGTGCCGATTACATCCACCACTATAATTACTTCCGATTTCATCACCTTCGAATAAATATCCCACCCATCATCTGAAACAGGGTTACCCCGGTAGATCCTCTTTTCTCATAATATAAGGATTTGAGAAGAATTGAAAAGGATAAAAAATGAAAGGAGGATGAATCAGATAAAAAATAATTGTTACCTTTGTCAGGTTCGATGAGAAACATGCACGTACGAGTTTGGTTACATTAAAAAAATAAAAAACTGATATACAATGTGCAGAGCAAACATCGGTACTTTTGCGCAAATTATGAAACGAAATCAAATGGAAGATACAAAACATATCAAAATAAGCGAATACAATTACCCGCTGCCCGATGAACGGATTGCGAAGTTTCCGCTGGCAGTACGTGACCAATCCAAGCTGTTGGTATACCGCCACGGCGAAGTAAGCGAAGATACATTCACTGCGCTGCCTGAATATCTGGAGCAGGGCGAACTGATGATATTCAACAATACAAAGGTGATTCAGGCACGCCTGCACTTTCGCAAGGAAACGGGAGCTCTGATTGAAGTGTTCTGTCTGGAGCCGATACAGCCGAACGATTATGTACTGTCCTTCCAGCAAACGAAAAAATGCAGCTGGCTCTGCATGATTGGCAATCTGAAGAAATGGAAAGAAGGAGCACTGAGCCGCATGGTAGACGTGAAAGGGAAACAGGTGACACTGACTGCCACACGCGGTGAATGTCGCGGCACAAGCCATTGGGTAGATTTTGAATGGAATGATGACAGCATCACCTTTGCCGACCTGCTGGAAGTGGTGGGCGAACTGCCTATTCCTCCCTACCTCAACCGGGACACACAAGAAAGCGATAAAGAAACTTATCAGACGGTCTATTCCAAAATAAAAGGGTCGGTAGCCGCCCCCACCGCCGGACTGCACTTCACCGAACGCGTATTGCAAGCATTGGATGCCCACGGTATCGACCGCGAAGAACTGACCTTGCACGTAGGTGCAGGCACCTTCAAGCCCGTGAAAAGTGAAGAAATAGAAGGACACGAAATGCATACGGAATACATCTCCGTCAACAAACGGACCATTGAGAAACTGATTGCACACGGAGGGCATGCCATTGCCGTAGGAACCACTTCGGTGAGAACCTTGGAAAGCCTGTATTATATAGGAGTAGCTATCAGCCGCAATCCCGATGCCAACCAGGAAGAACTGCACGTGCAGCAATGGATGCCTTACGAAGAGAAAAATGGCATCGGCACTATACAGGCTTTACAGCATATACTCGATTATCTGAACCGTCACCACATGGAAACATTGCACACCAGTACGCAAATCATCATTGCTCCGGGCTACGAATACAAGATAGTGAAAAAGATGGTTACCAATTTCCACCAACCGCAAAGCACATTACTGCTATTGGTTTCTGCTTTTGTGAAAGGAGACTGGCGAAAGATTTATGATTATGCCTTGGAGCATGATTTCAGGTTCCTAAGCTATGGCGACAGTTCGTTGCTGATACCCTGAAGCCCTATCACAGGCATACCATCTTCCTTCCGCAGCATTAAGCGTTTTCTTCCCTACCATTAAGGCGTTTTTTACAGACATTTACTACGTCCCACTACGGCAGGACGTACGTTCCACCGTAGCAGGACGTACATCCTATTGCAGTGGGACGTATATCCTGCTATAGTGGGACGTAGTAGTATTCAGTATAGAAAGGCATAATCATCCGTATGAAAAGCCTTAGCTATATCCAAGAAGCGGCTTGGAATAAGACACTAGTAAACGGAAACAGATTTTTAGTCAACAAGAAAAGAATTTGAGAATAATCCACTATTTTTGCATTTAAGTAAAAGACTATACGCAATATGACTAAGAAACGAACAATGAAAAAAACAATATGACAGCAGAAGAATTAGGCCAGATGATATGGAACGTGAAGGAACTCCTTCGCAATGTATATGACAATAAGGACGTGGAGGATGTAATTCTTCCGTTCACTCTCCTCCGCCGTCTGGACTGCGTACTTGTAGGTTCAGAAAGCCGTGTGGCAGCTAACATGAAGCAACTGGAAGAACTTGGTCAGACCTCACAAGAGGATATCGACAATATGATGCCGATGCTCATGGATGCTGCCGGCTACAAATTCTACAATACGAGCGGTCTGTCACTCTCTAAGTTGATAACAGTTCCCGCCGACCTGACGAATAACTTCAAGACCTATCTTGAAGGCTTCAGTCCGAACATCCGTGAAATTCTGAAAAACTTCACCGGTAAAGGTGAAAATGCGAGCCTGAGCGATATCTTCTTAAACCTTGCCCGAAAGAATCTTCTGCTTCAAGTGACTAAAGCTTTTGTGCTGAACATCGACCTCAGTCCCGACAAAGTAGACAACCACATGATGGGTACTGTCTTCGAAATTGTCATTCGTTATGCAAAAGAGTCTGTAGGTATCGGCGCCGGTCAATTCTATACTCCTCGCGACATCGTTCGCTTGATGACAGAGATTACTCTGCTCGGTCAAGAAGATAAGATTTACCAAGATGGTAAGATAATCTCTGTGTATGACCCCTGCTGTGGTACGGGCGGCATCCTGACGTTGACCAAAGATACTATAGAGGAAACGGCGAAGGAGCGTAGAGTGGATGTAACCGTCAACCTGTTTGGTCAGGAATTAAACGACAAAACATACGCACTCTGCAAGAGTGATATTATCATGAAGGGTGACGAGGCAAAGGGTATCGCTGTAGGTGATATCCTTCTCATCGATGAATTCCGCGATCAAAAGTTCAACTTTATGCTGGCGAACCCTCCGTACGGCGTGGACTGGAAACGTGAATACGATTCTGTTTCTGCCGAAGCGGAAGATAAAAACAGTCGTTTCGCTCCGGGACTGCCCGACAAGAGCGACGGTCAGTTACTATTCACCTTGCACATGCTTCATAAGATGGATCCCAAAGGCAGTCGCGTAGGCATCCTCTCTAATGGCTCACCACTGTTTAACGGTGGTGCAGGTTCCGGTTGGAGCAATATTCGCAAGCACATGCTTGACAATGATTTACTTGACGCTATCATTGCTTTGCCCGGCGGTTTGTTCTATGGCACAGGTATCGCTACCTATCTTTGGATATTTGATAACAAGAAGCCCGAAAGCCACAAGAATAAAGTGTTACTGATAAATGCAGCAAAAGACGAGTACGTCCAGCCTATGCGCAAGAACCTCGGTATGAAGAATATCTTGGTCAGCGATTATGGTCGAAATGAAATATGTCGTATCTACCATGCTTTTGAGACTTGCGACAATGCAAAACTTATGGATAAGGATGATTTCTTCTACACTTACATTACTGTTGAACGCCCTCTTCGTCTTATATATAAGGATGTGAAGACAAAGTATGCTGCGCTCGATGAAAAGAAGCGGAGCGAAGCTTTGGCAAACATCGTTGCGTTGAACGATATTGATACAGAACGCACCGATGCTGAGTTCTTTGCTTACTTGGAGTCGAAGAAGATAAAGACTACCGCAAAACTTATCAAAGATTGTCGCACCTTCTTTGGTGAAGTGTCTGAAACAGCTCCCGAGGTTCATGTCATACCACTTGATGATAGCAGCGACTTGGTAGCTGACACTAATTTGCGTGACTATGAATCGATTCCATTCAAGACGGATATTCAAGAGTATTTTCAAAACGAGGTGCTTCGCTTTGCTCCTGATGCATGGATGGATAGAGAGAAAGACAAGATAGGTTGCGAGTTCCCCATTTCAAAACTGTTTTATGAATATCAGCCGCTGCGTTCAGTAGAGGATATCCTTGCGGATATTCGGGCTCTCGAAGAAGATGAGGAACAGAGCATACAATCACTGATTAATGATTAAAAGCTATCATGAAAACTTACGAAGAATATAAAGTCAGCGGAGTAAAGTGGCTGGGTAAGGTGCCAAAACACTGGGAAATATGCCGTTTCAAAGATTTTATAAGCCTACAGACACAGACTTCACTCTCAGAAAATAAAATAGGCTTAGAAAATATTGAATGTGCGACAGGAAAATTCATCGAAACGAATTCAGAATTTGAAGGAAATGGCATTGCTTTTGACGTAGGGGATGTTATCTATGGGAAATTACGCCCCTATTTAAAAAAAGTGTGGTTATCTACTTTTAATGGCAATGCTGTTGGAGATTTTTTTGTATTTAGAGCAAAGAATACAAACTCTGCTTCTTATATAAGATATGTTATGCTTTCTGATGGTTTCACAAAAGAAGCCGATGGCTCTACATTTGGCACAAAAATGCCTCGCGTTTCTTCAAACTTCATAATGTCAATGCGGTATTTTCTTCCCCCTCCTTTCGAACAACAAGCCATTGCAGACTACTTGGATGCCAAGACGGAGAAGATGGACCAAATGATTGCTAAGGCAGAAAAGAAAATAGAATATCTTGGTGAACTTAAACAATCACTTATTACTCGTGCCGTGACACGAGGACTGAATCCCAATGCACCACTCAAAGATAGTGGGGTGAAATGGATTGGCGATATTCCAAGAGATTGGGAAATTCCTCGTCTTAATTTTGTTACATCAAAAATCGGCAGTGGCAGTACTCCCAAAGGTGGTAGTGAAGTGTATGTGGACGAAGGAGTTGTATTTTTAAGGAGTCAAAATGTGTATAATGATGGACTACGCCTAAATGATGTCGTACACATTGTACCTTCCATTCATGAACAAATGAAAGGTACAAAAGTGCAAGTTGATGATATTTTGTTCAACATAACAGGAGCCTCTATTGGTAGATGTTGCCGCTTCACTAAAGGCATTGGAGAAGCTAACGTTAATCAACATGTATGTATCGTTCGTCCAAAGAATATTTTACCAACATTCTTAATGTATTGTCTTCAATCATTTGTAGGGCAAACGCAATTAAGACAATTGCTTAAAGGTGGTAATCGCGAAGGACTCTCCGGAGAATCATTCAAAAATTTCTATGTTCTACTGCCCAGTCCGAACGAGCAACAACAAATCGCCACCTACCTTGACATAAAATGTTCAAAGATAGACCACATTGTCGCTACCCAAAAGAAAAAAATTGCTTACCTTCAAGAACTGAAACAAAGCCTTATCACCAATGTAGTGACAGGCAAGATTAAAGTAAGCTGATACATTATAGAATATAAGACCATGAAAGCAAGCAATAACAAGGAAGAAAAACCTCATTTCGTAAAGCGAGATAAATTTGCCATAACCGCAGAATATAAGCAATGGTTTGCCGATATCAAATCTCGTTTGCGAAACAGTCAGATAAAAGCAGCCATCAAAGTAAACGGTACACTGCTGGAATTCTATTGGAGCTTAGGTCGTGACATTGTAAAGATGAAAGCGGAACAAGCATGGGGAAGTGGTGTTTTGCAACAGCTCAGCTTTGATTTGCGAGATGAGTTTCCTGATATGAAAGGATTGTCATACACCAACTTGCGATATGCGGCACAGTGGTTCAGATTCTATACAAGTGATGATGAGTCAATTTGCCAACAACTTGTTGGCGAATTATCCATGCCACAAAAATTCGCTCTTGTGCCTTGGGGACATCACATTGAAATCATGGCCAAGAGTAAGAGCGTGGACGAAGCATTGTTCTATATAAACGAAGTGATTGCCGGCAACTGGAGTCGCGCCACCCTGATGAATATGCAGAAAGCAGGCCTTTATGAAAGACGAGGAAGAGCGCAAACCAATTTCAACAACAAGTTGCCACAACCGCAAGATGAACTGGCACAAGAAATATTGAAAGACCCTTATAACTTTGATTTCCTTACGTTGCGAGAACCATATAATGAACACATGCTTGAAGAAGCCTTAGAACACAATATCCGTCGGTTTCTGCTAGAATTAGGTACAGGTTTTGCATACGTTGGGAGCCAGATGGAACTCCGTATGCCTGGTGGAACCAGCTACTTTCCGGATATGGTATTCTATCATACAAAACTGAAATGCTATGTCGTGCTTGAGCTTAAAGTCGTGGAATTTGAACCTGAGTTTGCCGGTAAACTCAACTTCTATGTATCGGCGGCAGACCATCTTTTAAAAGATGACAATGACAACCCCAGTATAGGATTGCTGGTATGCAAGTCGAAAAACGAGACCGTGGTAAAGTGGGCTTTTGAAGGCATTGACCGCCCGTTGGGAGTAGCAACCTATGAACTTGATGAAGTACTGAAAAAGACACTGGCAGAGAAACTGCCAAGTATTGAAGACATAGAAAATGCAATAGAAGAGTAAATTGTGCGGAAACACTGCACGGTTATACACGAGCTTTGCAATCATAAAACGAAAAATATGAACCGATATGTTTGAACTACTAAACGAAACTCTCTTTGAGAAACATATGGCAGAATACCTTGCAGGAAGCAAGATGTACAATCAACGCACACCAAAGGATTTCAATATTCAAAAGTTGGTGGACTCAGATATGCTTTTACAATTCTTACGCGAGCAACCTATATGGCAGAAACTTATTAATCAAGGTTTTGCAGACGAACAAGATGCGCTCAACATTGTGATTGAAACCATCAATACGAAAATTAATCGTGGTGAGAGTTTGCTGTCACTGTTGAAAAACGGCTTCATGCTGCAAGGTCGACGCATCCGATTGGCGGCTTTCAAACCGGAGATGACTCTCGATGATGATGCCGACCACCTCTACCAGAAAAATATCTTCAGCGTGGTTCGTCAGATGAAGTACAGCACCCTGGGCTTCGATAAGGAGAATGAACTCGACCTCTGCATCCTGTTAAACGGTCTGCCTATCATTACTCTGGAGTTGAAGAACGAAGCTACCGGTCAGACTGTGGTGAACGCCATGCACCAATATCAGACCAACCGTCACCCACAAAACCGTATGCTTCGCACCTGTCTGGTTCACTTCGCCATGGATAACAACCGGGTGATGATGACCACCAAGCTGGCCGGCAATAATACACAGTTCCTCCCATTCAACAAGGAAACAGTGAATCCACAAGTAGAGGGAGATTATCCGACCTGCTATATGTGGAAAGAAGTGTTACAAGCTGATTCTTTACTAAATCTCATTCAGCATTTCATTAAACGCATTACACCTAAGAAAGGTGAACCGTTCTATATATTCCCCCGCTATCACCAATTGCGTTGCGTTCGTAATATCATTAGCGACGTGCGAGAGAAAGGCGTAGGTCAAACCTATCTTGTGCAGCACTCAGCAGGTTCAGGCAAAACAAAGAGCATGTCATGGCTGGCCTTCCAACTGGCAAACCTTCAGAATGCAGATAACACCCCGGTGTTCGATTCGGTTATCATGATAACCGACCGTATTGTACTCGACCGGAACATTGCCGATGAAATAAAGGGAATGGAAGAAGTAGCCGGTACTGTAAAAGACATCCGCAAAGGTTCACGTAATCTGGCAAAAGCATTAGCAGAAGGCGGCCACCGCATCATCATCTCCACTGAACAAAAGTTCAGCTTTGCATTACCTAAGTTGAAGGAGGCTGCCGGTTCACACTTTGCTGTCATCATAGACGAGGCGCATACAGCCTTTGGCAAGCAAGCGTCGCACGATGTGCGTCAAGTTCTCACCGACAAGAGTGAGCTTCGCGAAACGGTAGAAGAGTTCGGTATTGAGAGTCGTGAAGCCGAGAACAATATGCAAGACCAAATGTTGGCCGAACTGCAAGCTGCCCGCAGCATCAATAGCGGTCATATCAGTTACTTTGCTTTCACAGCCACGCCAAAGTCACAGACTTTTGCACTCTATGGCCGTAACGGAAAGGCATTCGACACCTATTCCATGAAACAAGCCATTGAGGAAGGCTTTATCCTTGACGTGCTGAAAAACTATACCACCTTCCAAACCATGTTTGAGCTGGTAAGTAAGGTAGATCTTCCTGAAGACACACCTGAATACGAAAAGCAGAATGCACTCCGCTTGATGATGCAATATGTGAACCAGCACCCATACGTCATCAACTACAAAGCCAATATGATGGTAGACTACTTCATGCAGTACTCTGCCCAAAAGATGAAAGGGCAGGCAAAAGCCATTGTAGTGACTTCCAGCCGCGCCAACGCCATATTGTTCCACCAAGCCATCACACGCCGGTTGAAAGAGAAGTACAATGGCGAGGTAAAAGCCCTTGTAGCATTCAGCGGTGAAGTAGAAATCAATGGTAACAAATATACCGAGGAAAAAATAAACGGCTTCGGAATCAAAGACAATGGCATTGCCGTTGAATTCAAACAGCCTAATCAAAGATTCTTGGTCGTAGCCGATAAGTTCCAGACCGGATTCGACCAGCCTTTACTCCATACCATGTTTGTAGACAGGAAGTTAGGCGGTGTGCAGTGCATCCAAACACTAAGTCGTTTGAACCGCTGTCATCCCGACAAGCAAGATACCCTGATTATCGACTTCGTAAACAAACACGAGGACATAAAGGCAGCGTTCGAAGACTATTACGATGCCACATGGTTACAAGGAAACTACAACCCATCAAACATCTATGAATATAAGAATGACATTGAGCGCAGGAAACTCTTTACACAGAGCGATGTAGATAAGGTTGTAACCTTATTGCTATGCGGAGATGAACAACAGATAGTCGGCATTCCATCTATCTTAGGACAACTGGTAAACGAATATGTGAAGCCTTTACCTGAAGAAGAACAGGAACTCATCCGCAAAGAGGTGAACCGTTACATCCGCCAGTACGGATTGCTTGCTCAGCTAATGAAATTCCTTGACCCTGACTTGGAACGTTTCTACATGTTCTGCAAGCTCTACTACAAATATCTGCCTTATACCAAGGAGACTTTGCCACTGGACATCTTGGAAATAATATTACATAGCTAAATTTTACATATTTAAACGGCTGATATATAATATCTTACAAAACTACATGATTGAATTAAGAAACAAATCAGAAACAAAAAGTGAATTTTATCCATTTTCCTGTTTTTTCTTTTGCACTCTGTTTCTTTGCTTGCAGTTGCTTGCCTTTGGAGTGAAAATTCAAGCTGCTCTATTTGATTTTTGTTCCCTGGGTTTACAAATCAGATTAAGGCTTGCACTGATGTTTTTGCAGCCAAAAGAGAAAAGTGCAAGCCCATCATCCTCTAAAGTTGCATCACTTCTCCAAATGTAATTCTTTTTATGCAGGCAGCCAAATATGACTGCCTATATTTAGTTTAATTTAGTTTAGCATATATATAAGGCTAACAAACCAAACTAAACTGGATTTACAGCTCACTTCCCGACCATCCATCCTTTTCCCATTTTACTCTCTGGAAGGTCTCCCTTGTCTTTCTCTTTTGGCTGCAACCCCTTTTTACATTCCCATCACACCCTTTGCACGCAATTATCTTAATTTCTCCCGGCATTTCGCATACCAACTTCCGGTCTGACTGATGAAAATTGTGTCGCAAAGGTACTTGCCATGCCTTTCTTGTATGCAAGGTCATTGCCTGATGGTTTCCGACAAAATCTCCACACTCGGCTTCGCTGAGGTAGTATTTGGTCTGAAAACCTTGCATAAAGAGCCATGCCACCTTTTGTGGCGACATAATTTATCAAGCCCGAAAGTAGATGAAATGCTACAGGAGGGAATATAAGAACTTAAAATTTAGGATTATGGCGAACTATGCAACAAACATCTTCTACGCAAGAACAGAGTGTTCAAAAGACCTTGATACGATAGAAGCGTTTCTGGACAGAACATTCAACGGCTATATCAATCGTCAGAACGATTGCATTGATGCGGAATTTTCCTCACGTTGGGAATACCCCGAAGAAGAAATCAGCAAATTGATAGCATCCCTGGCAAATAAGGACAAAGTCTATATCAAGATTCTGACCTATGAGTTTGATAGTGATTATGTCAGCTTCAGGATATTCTCACAAGGCAAGTGGAACGTTAAGTTATAACCCTCAAATCATACGATTATGTTTTACGAGGAAGACAGCGAAATTATCGGGTTGCCCTGCACGTTGCTTACTCCCTACAGAGGGTACACAGAAAGCACCATTGTCGGAGATTACGGCAACACAGTCATTGTCCGTCTCACCAGCGGCAAAGAAATAGAAGAATACAGAGATGAAGTGATTATCAATGATTAAACAAGACAACAGCAATGAAACAGATAGCAAGTAAATTCGTACAGTGGGATGTCCCCGAATTGGAGAAGCTGAAAGACAGCAAGGTTTACAAGTTACGGGAACGTCTTGATAATGGCGGCAAATTGAGCCGTTCCGAAAAGAACTGGCTTACACGAAGCCTGCAAGAGTGCTGCCACTTCAAATGTGGCATAGCCTTGATGGGGTATTGTTTTGACTTTTCGGATGTCCTCAAACGCTATTTCGTAAAGCAATACGGACATGTCGCCGAATACTATGCAGTTGACAAGACTTCATTGCGTTCCGTTCTGTATGGGCGCATTGAGGACATTATAGAAGTACCATAAATATCGAAAACATGAAAGTGACGATTGAACACAGCTTTTGCCCTTATTCCGAGGAGGTGACCGACCTCTATTTCCGAATCATCAATATGATTCTCTTTTCTACCGATGAAGCGGAGCTGCGTGAAAGCATGAGAAAGTTGGAAGAGCAGACTCCTCTTCATGAGTATTTTACCTATGGATATGGTGCCCATCACATTTGGGTTTGTCAAAGACGTCCGAGTGACAAAGCCCTGGTCTTCAAGCACCGTATCATGTTGGTTGAGTTTTAATCAGCCAACAGATATTGGCTACCGGCTGGAATGTCACTACCCATTTCAGCCTTGCCGCCCTTCCTTTTATAATTTCTCTTTTGGCTGCGCCGTTTCCTTTTTTACAGCCGTCCATTCATGTGAAAAGCATCCCGCTTTTCTGTCTGATCCGGTTTCTGCCTTTCCCTATGGCCATTTTTTCACTCCCTCTTTTTCTGGTGCGGATACAGCAGCCACCCTCAGCTGTGTGTTCTGTCCTTGCTCCATTCGGATTGAAACGACCCTCTTCGACAGTACACTTTGAATGAATGCCGTTCTGTTTTTGCTGCCTCGACAAGCGACATTGGAAAAGTACGGTCTCTCCGTTTTTCGTGGCTGTCCGGGAAGATGCTTCAATTCCTGCACCGGAGAGTGGACACGAACTTTTGCCTGCTGTTCCCTCCATTTGGTTCTCATTTTCATCATTGCTTTTCCAACGAAGCCATCATCATTTTCCCGTTGCAAAGATAGTGTGCAGTCAGGAACGCCTTGGCAGTCTTGACCAATGGTGTAGCCGCTTCAATCTTCCTTTATCAGGCCTTTGGTTTTGTCTTCGCCAAAAATAAAGCGTATTGATGCGCTATCCTTGGTGCATCCTTTATCTGCATCTACTTTTTACCGCAGCGTAAAAATAATTTAATAACTTCTAAAAGCAATTCGATATGAAAAAGATTGAGAACACTTTCGCAGTAACAGGATTCATTGGCAAAGACGCAGAAATCCATCAGTTCACCAGTGCCAGCGTAGCACGTTTCCCTTTGGCTGTAAGCCGATTGGAGAAAAACGGAGAAGAATCCAACCGCATTTCCGCCTTCATGAATATCGAGGCATGGCGTAAGAACGAGAACACCGATTCCTTCGACATGCTGACCAAAGGTACCATGCTTACCGTCGAGGGTTATTTCAAACCAGAAGAATGGATTGACAAGGACGGTACGAGACACAACCGCATCGTGACCGTGGCTGTCAAGTTTTATCCGCCTGTTGAAAAAGAAGAGGAAGCTCCTAAAAAACAGGCAAAACCTGTGAAGAAAGGCAAGAAATGATTCCGGCCTTACAGACAAAGCGACCTTCGGGTCGCTTTATTTTTGTTCATGGACGGCTTCAGCCATTCCGCCCTTTTATAGCTTTTCCCCTGCATGTACTTCCGTACCATTATAATGTCATGTCGCTCCTTTGTATTTTTACTGCTTTTCGGGGTTCCATTCCGCAAGCCTGTTATTTTTCTCTGCAAAGTTTGATTGCCGTTTTTCGGTCCTGTCAAGGAACCGCTTTGCTGGCTGTCGGAAAATCTTCCTCTCCGTGCCGGCGAGCGTATTTTCCACATCCTCCTTGCCCGGACCGAACGCCAATTTCGTGGGCAGAAAAAATAATCAACCTTCCGGTACAGAAACTACCGGAGGGAAAACAAACGAAATTCATCAACTTTAAAATTGTAGTGATATGACATTCAGAGAATTTATGGTAGAAAACGGCTACACGTTACAGACAACCTTTTGGAGTGATTTTTCGATAGCAGACCGCTTCGGACTTCCAGCAGTCCAAGACACTTTCAACCGCGCATTTGCAGAGTGGAAAAAGAACTACAAGTACCTCACGGAACTTATTTTAGTGCTCAACCACAAAATCTGGCAGCACTACAAGGCAGACCCAGAAATGGCAAAGCTCTACAACACCCTTTGGATGCAAGCCGACCAATACGCCATCGAGAATCTGAAAGGCAGCGAGCTGGAATATTATTATGAGGTGACGGACTGATGCCGTCATACAGATAAAGCAGATAGTTCAATCAGTTAAACTCAATAAAATAGATATGGATATTACATTTGCAATCGTCCGTGCAGAAAATGCGGACTATCTTTGCCACCATGCCAACGGCATCTATGTGGATGTCAGCAATCCAATGAGAACTTTTGTTGCCGGAGAAGATAAGTTCCGGCTTATTGAACCGGACCGCTCGTTGGAACGGAAGGAGTACAGGTTCAGAGGACAGAACTGCTATCTTGTACCTCGTTTTTATGCCAACGGGTGGCTGGCTCTTCTGTTGCAGAGCGTGGAGGATGAAAGTGAGTATATCGTCCTTTCTGTCAATTTGGAGGAAATGGATGCCCTTGGATTGCCCGACCGGACATTTATTGATGTGAACCATTATCCGGATGCCATGGAATTTTTGAGTGCGAACGGGCTGGCAACGGATTCCGGTTACAAACGCAGGAGCGGATTTGTGGAGTATCCGATGGTAATGCTGAATCTTGCATTGATTTACCAGCATTTCCCGAAGACATTCCAGGAAGCCGACATTGATTGTTTCTGAACAGCTGTTCCAGGCATGGATTGCTGATTGGTTTTAACGATACCGTACCGCCTTTTTCGGCACGGTATCGTTTTTCACGCCCGATTTTCCAGCGACACCAGACTTTTATATATTGTCCTTTTCTCTCTTTTAGTTATTCCTTTTTCCCTCTTATAGCGGCAAGATTACCAGTCCCTTTTTATCATTTGCAATGGCGGGCAGGCTCTGATTGCATCCCGACATTTCGCTCGGGAATGTTTTCTTGTGCAAAGGTACGTCGAAAGAATGCTCTGCAAGTACCACTGTCGCTACCCGAAGTGAAATTTGACGTAACCTTCCGCAATCAAAGATTTCGGTATTCATAAAATTTCATTCCGGGTTTCTTGCTTTGCATTCCTGCTTCGCCGTATGATGGGCACCAAAAAGCGACCCTTGCGATGAAGTCGGTAAATTTCAAAGCAGGGCAAATGAAACACTTTAAAAAAATAGAATAAAATGACAGTAGATGAAGTATTACAGCACGATTTGAAGTTTCGGTACATGCTACTCGGACGTCTACAGGCAGATTGCGAATATTATCTTGGTTTCGGCAACAGAAATCCCAACCGTTTGTGGGCTGGTGATGAAGAAAGGCAACTGGAGTACATGACCAGGCTCTATGACAGTTTCACCGAGGAGGAAAAACCACAATGGCTGACAAGGGAACAGATTCTGAAGTATGATACCGCCATGAGGAATATACCGGAATAAAAACAAATGCCGCACCTGCTCCAAAGACAGAGCGATGCGGCAATCATCTTTCTAATCAATTATATCAGTTATCAGTTATGAAGATTCAGTGCTATTTAGCCTCGATGCCCCCTTTTACCATGTCACGAAAAGTCTTGGCAGGCTTGAAGGCAGGAACCGAATGGGCAGGGATGATGACAGTCGTATTGCTTGAAATGTTACGTCCCGTTTTCTGTGCTTTGCGTTTGATAATAAAACTGCCGAACCCTCGCAGAAAAACCTCTTCTCCTGCAATCATCGAATTTTTCACGCTTTCCATAAAAGTCTCTACTACGGCTATCACCGTGTTCTTTTCTATACCGGTCTGCTTTGCTATCCGGTCAACAATCTCTGCCTTTGTCATGGTCTGATTAAAATGAATGATAAAATTATACACTTACCTTCCGGCTTAACGGTCACGCCGGTAGTCGCTCTGGCTGAATCCGCCGAATATACCCTTCAGGATCTTGCCGACTACCCAAAAAACTACGAATAATACAATCAGTTCTCCCATAAGTCTTCTATTTTATATAGTTATAATTGAATCTAAAGATATAAAATAATCTCTGAACTACAAAATAATACGGAGTGAAATTTATCCGGATTTACATCATGCGTTTTCTTCTCCGCCACCATCCTCTTCCGTCTTTTTCCTGACACGCGGACCGCTGGTCTGGCCTCGGTCGAGCTTTACACCATATTTGTTGAGTATGCGCCATATTGAGCTTTTGCTGCTAAAGCCGCTGGCAGCCCAGATGTCATCGAACGAATGGCCGTTGGTGTACATGTCCACGATTTTCTTATCCCGTTCGGCTTTAGGCAGTACTTTCGGGGCTGCCGGTGCCTTGATGCTTTGGCGCAGCCTTTCCACATGGGCAGAGTACCTGCGCAATGCCGCAATCTCCTCCAGAAACGCACCGATTATCCACAGCACGTCAGCGGCTGTCGTGGAAGGAAACAGTTCACCTCGGGTATCCACCTTGTCGTGGATGGATATGATACGTACTATCTTGATCCGGCACAGTTCAATGAATGCGGACAGTTCTCTCAGTCCGCGTGTGGCATTGCTGAACTTGACCACGACAAGTTCGTCACCTCTTTCAAGATTTGCCATAAGCTGTTTCCACATCGGACGCAGTGTTTCGTGTTCGACCGTTTCTTCTACAATCTGTACACATCCGTATTGCTGCATCCATTCTCTTTCCGTGTCAAAACTTTCATTGTTTTCCCTGAATATGTAACCGACTTTTGCCATTTGATTATACATTGTTTTGATAACAAGTGCAAATATAATACTTTCCTTTAAATCTAAAATTATATTGTGGAAAAATAATCGTTTAAACGGATGGAAATCCTGTTTTTCTTTCACTTGTTTTCATTGATAATCATATTGTTAATATGATTATGAAAAAATGGCTAATTATGACATCAAAAGAATATTATCACGATTTTTATATATAGATTTGCACTGTTTTAATATGAAATAACAAATATGAAAAGTGTAAAATCATACTGTAAAAAAGTCTGGCTGTTGACCGGAGTATGTGCCGCTTCACTGACCATTTGCGGATTGTCATCATGCGGTGACGGAAGCGGCAAGCCTTTGTCGGAAGTGGCAGAAGACCCTGCCGGAACCTACCGGAAGTATCTGTCCGATATACGAAGCCAAAAAAGTGCTTCTTTCAAGGAACTGACCCTTTACGTCCGCCAATGGCAGGAACTGAAGGATTCCGTCTTTTTTCATCTCCGCAAGGACTCGCTCATACGGGAACATCCCGACACACGTTCGGCATGTGTCCGCCTGCACGATTCAATCCGCAACGAGTTCTCACGGCTGGTTCTTTCGAAGCCGCGTACCTATCAGGAACTCCTGTCCTTCAAAAATCAGTTTTCCTCCTATGCCCGTGATACGGAACTGCTGGATGACGTACAGAAAATCCGCCCTTTCTTCCGTTCGTTGGATGACCAGCCGGCACATAAAGGAAACCGGACCCAGGTCCTTTCCGCTTACCGTTCGCTGTTGGCACGCACCAACCGTGACGGCATACATAGCACCAAAGACCTGAGAGCCTTTATCACAAAGGAGGATGCCGTATTCCGTGCCTTCCTTGTACACCAGCATGAACTGGACGGTGAAGGTCTGACAGATGTCACCCGCAACACCGAGCAATGCTGCTCTCAGATACTCCTTGCTGCCGAGCGAAAGGAAATCACCTACCGGGAGGCCATGCTTTATCTGGCCCTTCGTACTAACCGCCGGCAGATACAGAACATGCAGACCTGTATGGATGACGTCCGCAACAAGAGGGTCAAGACACCCGTACAGGCACATGCCTATATATGGATGCTCGTGCAGCCCTATTCTTCACTGGATGCTTTTTCCATGGCGTTGCTTTCCGAGGATGAGCGGAAACAGCTTGACAGGATGGCGGCCCAGACCCCTGCGGTATTCAAAAGCCTGAGCCGGATCCTGCAATCGGAAGGCACACGCCTGTCTGAACTTCCCGGAATGCTGATGGAAATTTTCATACACACGCTATAACAATACCATGAATATGTTACGACATTTTTTTGACGACTTTATGACGTTCGTCCCGCTTCAGCTGCCACAGCTGCTGGATGTGACCACCATGGAAGAGCCGCAGTTCTACGGCGACTATGCTCTGCTGACCTTTCCATTGCGAGATTCCTATGACCTGGAAGAGGTCATGGATATGTTTGAGGACGACATGGAGCTGATAACGCTCTACCACCATATTCCATCGCATACGGTCAAACTCGGTCACAGTACCTGTGCATATTCCAATCCTGCTTTCGGCCAGATGTTCAAGATGAACTGCCAGACCGGTGCAGATGGCAAGGTTGACACCATCCTTGTCACCATCTATGATTCGCTGGAGCAGATGTATGGCGAATTGTGTCTTGACCTGGATCTACATTCCAAGGGAGGTGTGTTCAAATACAAGAAGGACAAGGAAGATGTCCTGCTGAATTTCCTATGACCATAGCCTCATGAGGAATACGTTATATCGACAGATGGTCTATTGGATCAAGGAGTATCGTACATGGATAGAGGTCGTTGATGACAATACCTATAAGGAGTACGCACTGCCAAGGAACGACCATATCGACTACATCGTTTCCCGGACATTGGTACTGCGGGCTTACAAGGACAAAGGCTCGTACACCAAGGGCATGACCTGGACAATCCCGGAGTATGCACTGGACAAGGCATTGGCCACCTACCGCAAGCAGGAACATACGTTCAGGCAGCGCATCAAGAAGGCTGCGATGTATCTCTCACCACGGGATGCCGAGGCCATCATCCTGCTGGCTTCCCACAACATTGTCCGTCTGGAACTGGTGATACTACCCATTCAAGCACGCGAAAAACCCTATTACTTATGATTTGGAACATCTTACAACTCATTTTCTGTACCATGCTGTTTGCAGTGCCCATGGCATTGTACAAGAGCAACCGCCCTTTTATGGCAAGGTTCTATAACGCCATGGTATACCGTGAAAAGGCCCGTAGGCTCTATGTGCAGATTCTTTTGATCCTGCTTTTGCTTTTTCACTATGTCTATGCCTGCGGACATGTCGGCGAGTTCGGTATCCTGTTATCGACCGCAGTCTGTGCCGCTATCTATTCGTTCAGGCGGACGGACCGTTGGCTGAGACGTTTGCCCGGCAGGGCATCCTCGTTTGTTGCTCTGGCTACGGCTGTACTGGTCCTCGGCTTTGTACCGCATCTGTACACGCTGGCAGTCACCGTCGCCTTTCTTCTTTTGGCTGCTCTGTTCTATCCCTCTGATCGGGTAATGACCGAATCCGGGGATTTAGACCGGATTACCGGATGGGTGCAACATTCCGGACTGCTGGCCGAAAGCTATCATGATTATCATCACGCAAGGTTGCCGCAGGATGCGGACAGCGGCAACACTGATATATCCGCACAATAATAACCATTCAAAAACAGATTGAAAATGAAAACCAGACAAAGAATAACTGTCCCGATACTGGCAGACAGAGAGGTATTTGACTACCTCAAGGAGAAAGTGGGTGAACGGAAAACGAAGACGGAAGCCTATTGTGATTTGCTGGACAAGGCCCTGGCCGGTTTTGTTTCCCCCTTTTTAAGAAATCAGGAGTTTGAACTCCATCCCAACCAGTGTCATGTGACGGTTTCAGACCTTTCAGTGGAATGGCATTGGCACAGGGCTACCGTCCGTTCTTTCCTCGATGCACTGGAGGGGTTCGGCCTGCTGAGCCGTATCCGTCTGTCCAAAAGCGTCATCATTACCATGAACGTACAGAACGGCAGTTCCGTGGAGTCTTGTTCCGGACAGCAGGTGCCGGAGTTTGCCGACCTGATGCATGAGGTGTTGTCCGATTGGATAACTGGCAAAACCGATACGGATGAAACCGGTATCCGATGTGGACAACTCATCCGCCAGGCTATGGACGGGACTGCCATGCAGGACAACCTTTCGTATCCGGACAGTGTCACCCGTATAGGTTCAGATACTAGAAGTAATAGTCAGGCGGTGGAAATCAGCCTGGCTGCTCAGGAGTGCATCGCATTGGCCGCCCTGCAACGCGCTCTGCGGAAATCGAGGTTCGATGACGTCTCAGGAGCCATGGACTACTTCCATCTCGAACTCTACGGTGACTGGTCTGGGCTGCTCGCTACTGCCAACGAACTTTCAGGACTTCTCTTTGACGAAAGCAGGGCAAATGATGTCGGGCATGAGGAAGACCGCATAGAAGGCTTAAAAGCCCTTATAAAGCCTTTTCTTGCGCTTGCAGCAAAGGCTCAGGAGAAGTCGTACCAGACCGGAGATTAGAAACCGAATGTATAACTGCGAACAATCCGTTTCCTTTCCCGTTCTGGAGTGCTGCCGGTTATAGGAGGCATCCGGGCTTGCCCGTCTGCCACGAACTAAGGGACGGGGGAGCCTAATACCCCTGACGACTGACGTCACAGGGAGGGTGTCCGTACAAGCAGCAAGCTGGGACACGAAGGACTGTTCAGATAAACCAAAAAACAATATGATGAATCCCAAACAGGTGCTGGATGTGCAGGTATCAAAAGGCATTACTGCCGCCCAGAGCAACGAGCATCTGCGCGACCGCAGCGAACGGGCGGAAAAATATGCCATGACCAAAGGCAACTACGACCCCACACGCAAACACCTGAATTTTGAAGTCGTGTCCGGCGGGAAAATACGTCCCGTTGACACGAGCCGCAATATTCCGGAACGGATGGCGGACATATTGAGATTCCGCGGAATCAAAGATCCCAATGAGGGATTGCCCGAACCGAAATATCGTACGGTGGTGAACATCATTTTCGGCGGATCCAGAGAGCGCATGCAGGAACTTGCCTTTGGCAGTCAGAAGGTGGATTACGAAAAAGATGCGGACAATAGCCATATCCAGCGGAAGGCTGATATTGAACGCTGGGCAAAGGATGTCTATTCATTTGTAAGTGGCAGATACGGTGAACAGAATATCGCTGCCTTCATTGTACATCTGGACGAAATCAATCCCCATGTACATTGCACGCTTCTGCCAATCAAGGACGGCCGCTTTGCGTACAAGGAGATATTTGCCGGAAAGGATAAGTTTGAATACAGTGCGCGAATGAAACAGCTCCATTCGGACTTTTTCTCGGAGGTCAATACCAAGTGGGGCATGTCGAGGGGAACAAGCATATCCGAGACAGGTGCCCGGCACAGGAGTACCGAGGAATATCGCCGCATGCTGTCCGAAGAGTGTACGTCGATTGAGGAGAATATCAAACGCCATCAACAGGTGCTGGGAGAACTCCAAACGGACATCCGCCTGGCAGAACGCCGGGTAAAGGGACTTACAACCATGGTCGCTAACCTGGAGGTGCAGAAAGCAGAAAAGGAATCCCTGTTATCGGCAGCCGAGCTCGACTTGAAGGAGAACAAGGGCAATGCGGCAGAATTGGCTTACCGGATAAAGATGCTGGAGAAAGAGCTGCAGGGCATTTCCAGACAACTGGCAGATAAACAGGAGAAATTGCAGACGGCTGACCGACAACTCATCAGTCTGAAGGAGAATATGGATGCCATTGCAGAGCGTACAGAAACGCTCAAAGAGGAAGCCTACCATTATTCACAGGATGTTCACTCCAAGGTGGACACCCTGCTCAAAGATGTTCTTCTGGAGGACATGGTCAGTGAATACCGCAGCGCATCGGTACAGATGGGTGAATCGGAACGGCAACTGTTGGACGGTTCACTGATGCAATCCATTGCCGAACGTGGCACGGAGGTCATGCACTGTGCAACGATGCTGTTTCTCGGTATGGTGGACGATGCCACTACGTTTGCCGAATCACATGGTGGCGGCGGTGGCGGAAGTGATCTCAAATGGGGTCGTGACGAAGACGAGGACAACCGTGCCTGGGCTCTGCGCTGTATGAGAATGGCGAGCCGCATGATGCGCCCTGCCATCGGCAAGAAACCCAAACGCTGAGTGGCACCGGTCTGAAATCAATCAAATGTATAATGAATTAAATTATTGGAATATGACGAAACATCTTATTTTCATCTTCACCTTGCTCTGCTCGTTGCGATTGCATGCTGGTGTACAACCCATACAGAAAGACACTGTACAATACGCTGTCCGGTACGAATCCATGGAACTGCTTCAACCGCTCAGTCCTGTCTATCTTGACGGAGTCGTGCTTCCGATGTCGCGGAGCGGCAACTGGTTTGTCAGCATCGCAGGTGGAGCAACCGCTTTCCTCGGTACACCACTTGGTTGCGAAGACATTTTCGGAAGATTGAAACCGTCCTACAGTTTTGCTGCCGGCAAGTGGTTTACACCTTCGGTAGGTGCAAGGATAAACTACAGCGGATTGCAATTCAAGGACGGAGCATTGTCCACTCAAAAGTATCATCACATCCATGCAGACTTGTTGTGGAATGTCCTTGGTCACAGATATGCCCGGCAGGAACAAGTACGTTGGGGGCTTGTTCCTTTTGTTGGTGCCGGCCTGCTGCATCATGCTGCCAACAGGCATAATCCGTTTGCAATTTCTTATGGTGTGCAGGGGCAATACCGCATTTCAAAAAAAGTGAGTGCAGTTTTGGAGTTGTCCAATACGACCACCTTTCAGGACTTCGACGGGTATGGAAGAGCGAACCGTTTAGGCGATCACATGCTTTCATTGACCGCTGGATTCACATTTCATCTTGGCAAAGTGGGCTGGAAACGGGCCGTCGATGCGATGCCTTATATCCGTCGCAACGAACAACTGATAGGCTATGCCAATTACCTGACGGAGGAAAACAGACGATATGCCGGACTTCATGACCGGGACAGACGGACACTTGCCGAGTTGAAGAAAATTCTGGAAATCGAAGGACTGCTTGATACATATAGTCATCTTTTCGAGGATGACGTGAACGGAACCAAATTCCCTGTGAACAATTACAGCGGACTGAACTCGTTGCGTGCAAGGCTGAAGCACAGACATTGGGACGGTACGTCACCTCTTGATTCCGTAGCCATCCTATCCGGAAGTGGAAATCAAATTCAACAAAGCACATCGACAGGAAACCGGAATGACTTTGCCGTGGATTCTACATTTTGTGATTATGACGACGGCAAGTGTATCGGAGCACCCATCTATTTCTTTTTTGCGCTCAATTCCGCACGACTGACAGATGCGTCGCAAGCTCTCAATCTGGACGAACTGGCTCGTGTGGCAAAGAAATACAATTTGTCTGTAAGAGTGACCGGAGCTGCTGACAACATCACCGGCACATCCGACATCAACCAATCTTTGAGTGTATCAAGAGCCGGCTTTATCGTCTCGGAACTGGAAAAGCGTGGAATATCGGCCCAGCGAATTGTTCAGATTTACCGGGGTGGGATTTCAGATCATACACCTGTAGAAGCCAACAGACATACGAAAGTTGAGCTGTACATTTCCGAAGAGAAAGAGCTGCACGAATAACGCGATGAACTGACTCGATCAGACAAAAGTGCCAAGTCGAAAGAATGGCACTCTTGTTATCAGGAAGAAAGTTTTCCAATGTCTACATAGACTCCTGTGCACGGTCACACAGTTGAAGAAAAAACAAATGGTAACTGCCGGATGCTTATCCCCATTTTTAATACGGATTATTATTGGTTGAAGTAAAATATGTTATTATTATGGCAACTGTAAAGATAAAATTCCGTGCATCCTCTTCCTGTACTAAAGAGGGCACATTGTTCTACCAAGTGATTCACAAACGTGTGGCAAGACAAATCCACACCGGTTACAAACTTTATCCACAGGAATGGGATGCAGGCAACAAGGAAATCGTGCTGCCGCCTGGAACAGATGGAAACCGCCGGAGCTATCTGCTCTATTTGGAAGAGGCAGTGCGAAAAGATGTAAAACGACTGAGAAGCATCATTGCACATCTCGAACGGGTGGAAGCAGCTTATTCAGCAGAAGAGGTGGTGTCCAGATACCAATCTCCGAAGGACATGCACGGTTTCATGGCTTTCGGACACACGCTTGTCGGACAGCTGAAACAGATTGGAAAACCACACACGGCGTATGCGACGGCAATCAACAGTTTTGCCAGATTCCGAAAAGATCAGGATATCCCGTTGGATGAAGTGGATTCTGATCTGATGATGGCATACGAGGCGTATCTCAAATCGAATGACATCTGTCCCAATAGCAGCTCGTTTTACATGCGCAATCTCAGGGCCATATACAACAGGGCCGTGGACAAGGAACTGACAGAGCAGCGTAATCCCTTCAAGCATGTCTATACCGGCATAGACAAGACGGTCAAACGTGCGGTTCCGCTGAACGTGATCCGACAAATTCGGGATCTAGACCTGAGCCTGTATCCGGCGATGGATTATGCAAGGAACATCTTCATGTTTTCATTCTATACGCGCGGGATGTCATTCATTGATATGGCATTCCTGAAGAAAAAAGACTTGCAGAACGGCGTTTTGTCCTACCGTCGTCACAAGACAAACCAGTTACTGTTCATCAAATGGGAGAAGCCCATGCAGGAGTTGATTGATAAGTTCTACACGACTGATACTTCCTATTTGCTGCCCATCATCAGAAGCAGCGATAAGGATGCACGAAAACAGTATAAGAATGAAGCTCATCAGGTGAATCATAATTTGAAGAAAATCGGCAATATGTTGGGGCTGACCATATCATTGACAAGCTATGTGGCTCGTCACAGTTGGGCAAGCATTGCCAAAAGCAAGAATATACCGATTTCCATCATCAGCGAAGCGATGGGACATGATTCTGAAAACACTACACGCATCTATCTTGCGTCTCTTGACACTACGGTGGTGGACAAAGCAAACAGCTTGATACTGAAATCTCTGAAATAGGCAGAAGAGCAATTCCCTGTTGATATGACCATATCCCCATTACTTTTTCCCTAAGTTCGGGTTACGGCATATTGATATCCACAGGCATTGCTGAGCCGAAACCTGCCTTTGTTTCAACATAAAGCCTTTCCGCTATGTAAAACGGAAAGGCTTTATACCATAGGATTGTAATCAACATTTACGATGCTGAAACCGAAATCACTTCGATGCTTCAAGCGAATCTTTTCTGAACTGTTTCAAAAGTTTTTCAAGTTCCAGCGATGCTTTGCGGGCGCGGGTTCCTGCCGCCTTGTTTCCTTTTTCTATCTGAAGAACGGCATCTTTGGAGAATTGAGCGAACAATTCACTGATCTGTGCAATAGTATTTTCCATTGTTATCTGTTTTATGTTATACGATATTTTTCGCAAAGATAGTGAATTAAGTTTCCAATCACAGATAATGTCGGGATTTATCCGCTCATACTGGATAAACTTTATTTTCCTTATTTCAGATTACTGTAATCTTTCTCATCTACAGGCTGAAGCCACTCGTTCGATGTGTTTTCTCCCTCTATTTCAACCGCAAGATGTGAGAAGCAGCTGTCTGCTGCTGCCCCATGCCAATGCTTTACGTTGGCAGGAATATGGATAACCGTACCGGGTAGAATCTCTACTGCCGCCTTGCCTTCTTCCTGATACCAACCCCGTCCGGCAACACCTATGAGCATCTGACCGCCACCTTTGGTAGCACGGTGGATATGCCAATTGTTACGGCATCCCGGCTCGAATGTAACATTGAATACTGTGACTTGCTTGTCAGAAACGGTGGCGAGATAACTGTTGCCGCTGAAATATTTTGCAAATGCCGCATTCGGTTCTCCGATAGGAAAAAACATTTCCCGCTGGAAAGCGGCTTTGGCATCTTTGCCTGAAACATCTTCAACCCAAACCTCTTTGGCAAGACGGAACGCAGCCCAGGCTTTCGGCCAACCAGCATAAAAACCGATATGTGTGATGATTTCTGCAATTTCCGATTGGGTTATGCCGTTCTGTTTGGCTGTCTGAAGATGATAAGTCAGCGATGAATCGGTTATGCCCTGGCTGATGAGTGAAGTAATGGTTATCAGGCTGCGGTCTCGCAATCCGAGTTTGTCCGTACGGCTCCACACTTCCCCAAAAAGTACGTCATCGTTTAATTCTGCAAATTTGGGGGCAAACTCCCCAAGCTGGTCACGGCCAGCTGTCTGCTTGATTGTCTCTTGTCCCATAACATTTAATGTAAAAAGAGTAACTACTGAAATTAGAATGCCTCTACTCATAACTGTTTAATTCAAAGTATAGGTTGTAATATGAACACCGGCCAAAGAAACCGGTGCCTTTATTCAATTCTATTTCGAATCATCTTTATTTAAATATTTATAAAAGAACTGTTCCAGTTTGTCAAACGGAATGACATCTGTTCGGTCATACAGATCCGTATGCACAGCCCCGGGTATAATCATCAGTTCCTTGTTCTTGCCGTTCAGCTTCTTATAGGCATCTTCACTGAAATAGCGGGAGTGCGCCTTTTCTCCATGGATAAGCAACACCGCACTGCGGACCTCACCGGCATAGGCAAGAATGGGAGCATTGAGGAATGCAAGCGATGAAGTGGCGTTCCACCCCTGACCAGAATTGATGGAACGCTTGTGATAGCCACGTTCCGTCTTATAGTAATCATAATAATCCTTCATGAACTGCGGTGCATCATCAGCGGGTTCGGGATTCATAACCGTACGCTTATATGTACCATTTACGGCATCCGATGTGCGTTGTTCATTGAGCTGCCGGCGCTTTTCATGACGGGCATCCGCATTGTCTTCTTCATCATAATAACCGTTGGCTTTCACCCGGCTTATATCATACATTGTGGATGTTGCAGTAGCCTTGATGCGCGTATCATTGGCTGCAGCATTGATGGCAAACCCTCCCCATCCGCAAATGCCGATGATACCTATTCTTTCAGGATCAACCATGCCGAGGGTAGAAAGATAATCCACAGCTGCGGAAAAGTCTTCTGTATTGATATCCGGAGATGCTACATTCCGGGGTTCACCACTGCTTTCTCCTGTAAACGATGGATCAAAAGCAACGGTAAGGAAACCGCGTTCAGCAAGTGTCTGGGCATACAGTCCTGACGACTGCTCCTTTACGGCGCCGAACGGTCCGCTGACGGCAATGGCAGGCAGTTTGCCGGAAGCATGTAGCGGTATGTAAAGATCTGCTGCCAGCGTGATCCCATACCGATTGCGAAAGGTTATCTTACGATGGTTTACCTTGTCACTTTTCGGGAAGGTCTTATCCCAGCCAACAGCCAGTGCAAGTGTATCCGGCATACGGGAAGAATCTGTTCCTTTGTCAGTCTTGCCCTGACATCCTGCAAGCATGCAGAGTGCCGTGGACAAAGCCATGAAACCCCATTTTACAGTTTTGATATTCATTGTTCTTTTTGCTTAATGTCATTTATATACTTGATTACTTTGGCCGGCACACCACCCACCACGGCTCCTGCCGGTACATTCTTGTTTACCACTGCACCTGCGGCAATGACGGCATCATCACCGATGGTCACACCTGCCAAAATGGTAGCATGTGCACCAATCCAAACGCCTTTACCAATGCGGATAGGCGCATGATACAGATTCTGTCTGTCTTCGGGAGTCAGACCGTGATTTAATGTAGCCAGCACCACACTATGACCTATCAATGCACCGTCACCGATAAAGATGCCACCCTGGTCCTGAAACTGGCAGCAGGAATTGATAAAGACATTTTTCCCCACGTGGATATTCTTCCCGAAATCAGTATAAAACGGAGGAAACATACGGAATGAATCATGCACCTCACTGTCAGTAATCCGACTGAAGAGGGTGACAATCTCTTCAGGGGTATGGTATGAATGGTTCAGGTCGAACAACAAGCGACGGGTATTGTCGCTCTGCTCGCGCATGAAAGCAATCATTTCATCTCCTCTCAAAGGTTCGCCTGCGGCTATCATCTGTTGGAAATACTGTAAGTCCATAACGCTCAGCAGTTTTCACCCATTTCGTAGGCTTCGTTTAACTTCGGGTTGCCCTTGATTTCTCCCACATGCCATACTCCACCGCAAAACAGCGTCCCCTTCACCGTCGGATTTTCCAGACAGTCCAGAAATCCCATGAAGTTGGCAACAATGCGGTCCATGATGGTGTCATCGTCTTCGGCCGCCGTGGCTATAAAGTAGAAATCCTTGTCCCTCATCTCGGTATAAGGACCGCAGCAACGGTCTATCAATGTCTTCATCTGCGCACTCATCGCATAGAAATAAACCGGAGTTGCCATTACAATGACATCGGCAGCGAGCATTTTTTCGACAACACCTGCCGCATCATCTTTCTGCGGACAAGGTTTCTTGTCCCTGCTGCATACACTGCATCCCAAACAAGGATGTATGGTCTTGTCACGCAGGAATATTTTTTCCACTTCATTTCCGGCTTCTGCAGCTCCACGCATAAACTCATCGCAAAGCGTGTCCGAATTTCCTCCCCGGCGAGGGCTGGAGGAAAGAATCAATACTTTTTTCATGCTGTTTCGTTTTAAATCATCATATCAATTTTTATTTCAATATCTCCATACAATCTTCTACAATCTGCTCTACGGTGAGACGGTTATCCAGCAGCAGTTCCTTCAAGTCAAACCTGTCCACAAACTCCTTGCGAGCACCTTTGCAAAGCACTTTCATGTCGGATGTACCGTAATAACGGGCTATTTTTTCACCGAAACCGCCGTCCAGCACTCCATCCTCAAGGGTGATGACCAGTTCATGTCCTTGTTTCAATTCTTCCAGCAATGTTCCGTCCACACCGGAAATGAAGCGTGGATTTATCAAGGTAGCCTCTATGCCGAACAGTTCACCAAGTCTGTCAGCTACTTCTTCACCCAACTGATAGAATGATCCTAAAGCCACCAGGGCAATTCGGCTTCCCCGTCGGGTTACTTCATATTGATTCATCACCTGTGCATAATCTGCAACTGGAGCAATGTCCCGGTGCTGTATCCCGTTACTCGGCACACGGATGGCCACTGGACAGGTGGTCTGCCGGATGGCCCACGACATCATCGATGAATATTCCTCTATACAGGTAGGTGCGAGATAGACGAGATTTGGGATATTGCAAAGCAAAGGAATATCGAAAAAGCCGAGGTGAGTGACATCGTTCATCGTTCCTAATCCTCCCCAGAAAACGAGCATCAAGGCGGGATTCCTGTTGATACACAGGTCTTGCGACACTTGGTCGTATGCACGTTGAACAAAGGTGCTGTATACCCCGAATACCGGTTTGCCACCGCCCTTGGCAATGCCGGAAGCCATAGCTACAGCCTGCTCTTCAGCGATACCCATATCGATGAACTGGCTGCCCGCTTCTTTCCGTCGGTCAGGGGTAAAGCCGAATACGGCTGGAGTGCCTGCAGTCAGAGCCACCAGTTCCGGCCGGTGCTTCATCTCGTCAATCAGATAACGGGCGGTGAAGTCGCCGTAATCAGGAATATGACTGAGGTCCGCCTTATCCTTACCGCTTTCCACGTCAAAAGGCATACTCCAGTGGAAACGCTCTTTCTGTTCCTCTGCATGGCGATAACCTTTGCCTTTCAGAGTATTGATATGCAGCACCACAGGATGGTAAATGTCTTTGATGCGCTGCATTGCTTCAATCAACTCGGCCACATTGTTCCCATCAGCAACATACAGGTAATCATAGCCCATGGCACGAAAGAAGTTACATTCCGCCTTGCCTTCCGTTTCGCGCAATAACTGAAGATTCTGGTAAAGACCGCCGTGGTTTTCAGCGATAGACATCTGATTGTCATTTACAATGACGATGAAGTTGGTACGCAATTCCGCACCGACATTCAACCCTTCAAAAGCTTCTCCTCCGCTGAGGGATCCGTCACCGATTACCGCAATCACATTCTCATGCCCACCATGCAGGTCTCTTGCCTTGGCCAGACCGGAAGCCAGGCTGATCGATGTGGAGGTGTGCCCAATCACAAAATGGTCATGTTCGCTTTCCGACGGTTCACTGTATCCGGATACCCTGTCATAGGCATCTGGCTTCATGAAAGCCTCACAACGTCCTGTCAGCATTTTATGCGCATAACTCTGGTGAGATACATCAAACACTATTTTATCCGCAGGAGAATTGAATACATAGTGAATAGCAATGGTAGTTTCCACCATACCTAGATTAGGACCCACATGTCCACCATGATTGCTCAGTTTACGGATCAACAATCCACGCATTTCATCCGCCAGCTGCTCCAACTGTCCGATGCTCAGCTTCTTCACATCGGCAGGCGAGTTTACATTTTCTATATACATAGCGATTCTTTTGGTTTTACACATGCAAAGGTAGGGTGATTCTATGAAAGTCATGGTAGACAGATTACGGATGTTATGACCACAATTACATATTTTGACGATTGCCTATCACAAGCAAAGACGGCAGGCAACATTTTGTCCTGCATAGATAGGAATCTGTAGGAATGGTAACATTTTCTGTAATTCAGGTTACATCATAATCCTTGGATTTCCGTATTTTTGCAGAAAAACAGCTATCAAGGATATGGATAAGGTACTCAATTTAGACCAGGTGGACCAGTATAACCGGTTGTACGGTCTCGAAACATTGCATCCGCTGGTCGGTGTCGTGGATCTCAACCAGGCTACGCGTGGCGTGGATGTCGTTAAGATAAACTACGGCTTGTATGCCGTGTTTCTGAAACTAGAAAAAGCATGTGAAATCAAATATGGCCGGCAGAAGTATGACTATGAAAAAGGCACTATTGTCTGTTTTGCTCCGGGACAGGTTGCAGAAACCACAGCTACCATAGATCATGTACAGATTAATGCGTACGGACTCATCTTCCATCCCGATATGCTCCGAGGAACCTCACTGGGCAGAACCATCAAGAAGTACACCTATTTTTCCTATGACATTCACGAAGCGTTGCATGTGTCCGAGGAAGAACAAGGTATCCTGTTGGACTGTCTGAGAATCATTCGAAAAGAGCTGGAACACAACATAGACAAACACAGCAAGACACTTATCGCCAACCATATCGAGTTGTTGCTGAATTATTGCATGCGGTTTTACGAACGCCAGTTTATCACACGCAGCCAGTCAAACAGGGATGTACTGACCCGGTTTGAGCATCTGCTGGATGATTATTTCGATGGTTCAGTAGCCGAGAGCAACGGCTTGCCTTCTGTAAAATATTTCGCTGACAAGCTATGTCTATCATCCAATTATTTCGGAGATATGCTGAAAAAGGAAACAGGAAAGACACCTCAGGAATATATCCAAAACAAGGTAATCGAACTGGCCAAGGAGCACATGTTAGGTACCGAAGATACGGTAAGCGAGATTGCCTTTTCGCTGGGATTTCAGTATCCCCAGCATTTTTGCCGTTTATTCAAGAAACGTGTCGGATGTACGCCCAACGAATACCGGATGCAAATGAACAGTTGACTATGGCAAAGGATACATTGGATCTACAGACCGTAACGGAATGCAACCGCTGTCTCGGTTGCAGAACCCTGCATCCCCAGGTGAGCATCATCAATCTGGAAAAGCCGGACTTGGAGCAGGATGCTGTAAAATTCGAGTTCTATGCTATCCTCCTGATAGAGGAGTGTACTGACGGATGCTGTTGTTGCGGACGTAAGTATTACGACTATTCAAACGCAACCATGGTTTTCCTACAGCCGGGCGAAATCTTCAAGATGAGTGAAACCGATGCATTGCCAGACAAGGGTTGGCTGCTGGCTTTCCATCCGGCCTTGCTGCACCATACCTTGCTGAAAAGCCATATCAGGCGATATACCTTCTTTTCCTACAGTCAGGAAGAAGCATTGCACCTGTCGCAGCGAGAAACGGCCACCATTGCCTGCTGCTTGGAGAATATCGAGGCTGAGCTGCACCAGCCTATAGATACGCATACGGCTACCATTCTCTCGCGGCACATTGAACTGATGCTTGATTATTGCAGCCGTTTTTACGAACGTCAATTTATCACGCGTGAAAATCGCAATACGGACTTGCTCGAAGCATTAGAAGCATTACTTGATGACTATATCAATTCAGGTAAACTGCGTAACGGAATCTTGCCCACATCTCAATACTGTGCAACGGAAACAGGACTTTCGGTAGCTTATTTCGATGATCTTTTGAAATTTGAAACCGGCAGAACTTTGGATGAACATTTCCAATTCAAACGGCTTGAGGCAGCTAAGAAGATGTTGCTCAAGACGGATAATATGCCGGCAACAGTTGCCAGTCAGTTGGGCTATCCCAATGTGCAGCAGTTCAGTTTCCTGTTCACGAAGATTACGGGCTTCACTCCCGATGAATACAAGTGTTATCAGAACTGAAGGCTTTACATCCAACGGTTTATTATATCGGTTACCATTCCGTTTATAAGGACTTGTACCATTTTTCGCAATGACTTTTGGTGCTCATCGATAATATCCTTATTTTTTTCTATGGCTAAGGAGAACTGTATTCTTTGTTTGTCAACATGGGATATAGTGACAACTTTTAGGTTGTCTATCTCTTTGGTCTTGTTTTATTTATACCGTCTTATTCTTTTGTAAAAATAAAAAATAGAGATAGGTTTACTTACAATCTATAAGCTACAACATAAAAATCTCCTGCTTTTAGTCCTATTATTGCAATAAACAAGGGCTAAAGCAGGAGATTTTTTACTTCTAAGTTTCAGTCTATAAGATCTTTACTTTTGCAATTCTATTTTGAGACAGCCTCGTTTTCTTTCGACGAAGCTCTATTAAAACATTTTACATCACATCCTCTCTTTTATGTCGTATCATTCCTTCCGCTTCCGTTTCTTCCTGTCGGTGAGATTTTCCCATGCAAAGGTACAGCAGCCGCTCAGTTATCAAGTACCGCCATGCTAACGGATGCTTGAATTGAAACGGCAGCCTTCCGCAAATCAAAGATTTGGGTATTCCGTTAAATTCCAGCCTGTTTACTTGCTTTTCCTATCCCTGCCTGCTGTTGGAACCGCATGTAAAATCCATCCCGAAAGGAAGTCGGTAAGACTTCAAGAAAAGGGAAATATAAAACAGTGTCTAACAACAATAAAATCTTAGAATTATGCCAAATTGGTGCAGCACAGCGTATGTTATAGAAGGCAACGCAAAAGAAGTCAAAAGCCTCTATGAGTTGATGAAAGGATTGCAGGAACGGAAAGAACCGTCCGTTGAAAACGGCTTCGGAACCTCATGGTTGGGATGCCTTGTAGATGGATTGGGCGGTGATTGGAACAAGACCTACTGCCGTGGTGACTGGAGCAATCTTGAAATGAACGGAGACAATCTTCAGTTTACAACGGAAACGGCATGGTCTCCTTGCAACGAAGTCTTTGACCTTGTTTGTGAGAAATTCCCGTCACTCCATTATTATTATCAGGCAGAAGAGCAGGGATGTGTTTTCTATCAGACCAACGACAGCGAAGGAACATATTTTCCCGACAGATACCTCGTTGACTTGTGTACCGCTGATGACAAGTATTATTTCGAGTACTTTCAAGACACAATGACCCTGTTCGACTGGCTTGGAGAGATAGCAGGCAAACCCATCCAGTCCATGGAGGATGCCGAAACGCTGGGTGAGGAATGGGAAAAGGAAAATTCGGATGCCTATTGCTATATCAATGAATTTACGGTAGTGAATTGAAAATGCTTATAGGATACAATCCTATTGAAACCCCATGGCTGGTACTGAACCATGTTCAATGCCGGCTACGTTTTTTTTTAGTTAAAAGCAGGCTGACTATGACTACATGTATGAATGAGTACAACCCGAGAAATGCTGTTTTATGCCAGTAAGCCCCTTTATACCTATTCTTCCAGCCAGCTTTTAGAAAGACTTCCTTTTTTACTTTCCGTTTTCTTTCCCTTTTATCGGCTACGCTACGTTTTCCACGTTTCTCGCTTCGGTGCTCCTTGTCGGTGTGATTTTCCCATGCAAAGGTACAGCGTCTGTCCGGTCGTCAAGTACCGCTGTGTGCTAAGCTGTTCAAGAATTGAACGGCACCCTTCCGCAAATCACAGATTTGGGTATTCCGCTAAATTCCTGACCGTTTACTTGCCTTTTACCGTCCTGTCCTTGCTGTTGGACCGCATGTAAAATCTATCCCGAAAAGGAAGCCGAAAGGCTCTATCAGAGGGAAGAAAAAAGTTTAACATTAAAATTTATCGTTATGCACAGCAGTATTTTTCAGATTTCAACCAAGCCAATCAGCAAGGAAAATTACATCACCGAAGAAACATTCATTGGCGGAGATTTCAGTTTTTATGACTATTGCGCAAATATGGGCGAGGAAGAGCGCAAGGAGGCAATATCTAATTGGGTGACATGCTTACTGCCCAAAGAAATGTTTGAGCAGACATCCGAAGATACTATCCTCTATAAAGGCGGTGTGGAGCAGTGGAAAGCCGAATTTGTTGCCAATGTACGCAAGAAAGCGGAAGCCATTACCATCGAGAACATGCTGGAATGGGGACCGGTCTATGCCATTGAAAAGGTTTTGACAAATCCATTGGACACCGATTATCATTTCTATCTAAACGATGATTGCACCAACACCTATGCCGAGACATCCCTTTCCTTTGTGAAGTTTGTTTGCGGACTCGAACCCGGAACGACGTTCTATGTCGGAGGAGTGGTAGATTACCATTATTGACGTATTCGCAGGTTTTGATTGTCCACCCGTCTCACCAGCGGGTGGATTCCTTGTTGGACAGCCTGTTCCTTTTATACTGATACGCTCTACCGCTTGCCTTCCTTTTCTATTCGTATTTCTTCCGGTTCTAAGGAAATTATCCATTTCTGCAGACCGACCACGCCGTGAGGATTGTTTCGGGTGCAAAGGTACGGCGGATGAACATCGGTCAAGCACCGCTGACGCTTCCTGAAAGGAAATTTGACAAAACTTTCCGCAATCAAAGATTACGGCATTTCATAAAATTTCATTCCCGGCTGCTTGCCCATAGTTCTTGTATCCACCGTTTGGACCGCACATGAAACAACCCCTTGGGCGAAGTCGGAAGGCTTCAAGAAGAGGGAAATAAATAAACTACCGATATGACAGCAATTCAACAGATTACCGTAGTAGCCGCCAGTCTGGGCTGGGAAGTGAAGACCGACATCCAAAAGAAAAAACGGGTGGAGTTTGAGTTTCAGCGTTATACGAAGATGGGGCAGGATTTCTTTTTCACGGTCGGCATGAAAGACAACGATACCGGCAGCCTTATCAGCGAAATAGAGGATTATTACGAGAGCTTTGACCCTGACTACGAAGCCTATCTGTGGATAGGTACGGACGGCCACGGCAGAAGCGGTGCACCTTACCATATCAAGGACATTGTCAGCGATATGGAGGATGCCGAAGCTAAGATAAAGACCTTGTATGAAACATTAAAAACCACCTTCCAATGAAAACCAAGACACTCTATAAGCGAGATGCGCAAAGAATAGACATCAGCCGTTTTCCGAACTTCCACCGCACGGGAAGCATATCCGGAATGAAAAAGCTTTATTACGGCAAGAATGCCCTGCTGGTACGTTGCGGCAGTTGGATTTACAACGTGTCAAGTGAACCCGAAATTTATTATAACATAGCACATTGACAGATGAAAAAAGTTAAGACAAAAGATTATCAGAGCTGGAAAGGCATCATAACACTAAAGATGCTTTGCTGCAATATCATTGCAGGTCGTTTCAACTGGCGGAAATACTGTACGCCAAAGTCTTATTTCGGTCAGGAAATATGCGTCACGCCGTTGCATTGCTCCTACGGACAGATAGGTTACACCGTCTATTTTCCCTATTCCAATATGCCGGAAGTGGAATACGACTGGGAAATGAATCAGTTGACCATTGACCATGAGAATTGGGAAAGCTATTTACACAATTAAAACAGCAAAGAATATGACACAGAAATTTTACACCAGGTGGCAGGCTGCGACCCTTGCGGATGCTGGCTGCTCCGTTTCCCGGGAATACCGCCGGTTTCAGACGGCTCTTATCCATGAACTCACCAGGTACGCAACCGCTTCCGAGGCTAAAGTGGTTTCCAGTTTGAAAGGTCATTATGATACCTCCTGTTTCATCGAACGTAACGGCAGGTTTGTATATATCAGTCATTCATCCACATTCTCCCGAACGGGCAGCGGCGTGAAAATCGAGCTGAACAACTTTCTGATACGCACAGCTTCACATGCCAAAGACTACACCGGCGGCAGTAACCGATATTGCAGACTGGAGGAGCTGCCGGTCATGATAGACCGGCTTCTGGACCGGTAAGATACAAACAAGCGGAGCCGACTGACTCCGCTTGTCCATTTCTGTTTCTACCGGCGCATTCCGCCCTGATACTCCACTTTCTGCTCTTCCTCCTGGTATTCCTCCATTTCGTTCAGATTCTCGTTTATGTTCTGGAGGTTGGCATCCAGTGTCTCGTTGTGGTCATAAGGGAACGTATGCCGGGCAGCCAGTCCCGCATTGGTGACATGTCCGACATCGAGGCTGTCGGATTCCCTGTTGTATTCGAGATACAGCATCTCTCCGTTTGGCATCTCGAATGCTGGAATCTTCTGCTGTGCCATGGCTGCAAACCGTTCGGCTGTCATATCCTTGGCCACTTCCCTGACGTCGTTGCTGGCACGGTCAATGCCGTAGCGCGTGATGTGGTTCCGTACTTCCTGTTCCGAACATTTCAGCATCACCTCATAGGTTCCGCCCACACTTCCGTTATACACTACAGCAAAGTTCTTGTCCTCAATGAGCAGGTCGTCACCCCGGTTCTGGAGAGGCGACGCATAGGTATCTTTCTCATCCATGCCGTTGCCGTCGTAATACTCCTTGGCAAGTGTCAGCAGCCCCTCATAATCCCCTTTGTTCCTGAAGGCATCCAGCCGTGCCGTATCATAGCCGGACTGGAGATAGGCCACGGAAGAGTAGAACATCTTCTCTTTCGGTGCGGTTTTCTGTTCTTCACCGACCTGTTGTTCCAGTTCCTGCGCAATCTTGTCCACTTTTTGCGTAATCAGTGAGGTAGCCTTTTTCACATCCAGCAGTGTCGTCTTGATGAACTGCGGTGATTCCTTCAGCGCGTCAAGCCAGCTTTTCAGGTAGGCACAGCTGTCTTCCTTGATATGTTTGGCCATTCCGTAACGTTGGGCTGTCAAGGCACTTCCCAGTTCGGCCACCAGTTCCTCGCGGGCGTATTCCTCCGAACCGAAAGAAGTCGGCTTTATCCGGTCGAGTACGCCTTCCGCACCGGTCGAATGTGTCATTTCATGGAACAGCGTTCCGTAGAATGCCTCTCCGGTTTCGAACTGACGCTTTTCCGGCACGACGATTTCATTCTTCGAAATGGAATAGTAGGCACTGTCCTGGTACTGCGGACTGATAGGACATATCCAAAGGTTATCCTTAATCATCGCATCGACCGGGGCAAAGCTGAACTGTTCTCCCGTTTCCTGCTTCGGCTGCATATATTCCGTTTCGAGTTTTTGCCACAGCTCCGGCCTTGCTTCCTGCAGGTTGGTCTGTGCCACGTTGAAGACGCGGAACACCTGCATCTTCGGATAGACATTGTATTCCTTCTTCTCATTTTCGGACAGTTTCTTGTAGTCGTCATACTTGATTTTTTCCTTCGTCTCCTTGTGAATGCAGGTGAAGGTGGTCAGCATGACCGGAAACGATTTTTCTCCGCGCAAGACGGAAACCCGTGGCAGTTCCTGACCGTCTTTGCCGGGCTTGTTGAGCCGTTGCACGCAGTCGAACGTGCAGAAGCGCGGAATCTTGTAACCCTCTTTCTCACAGTGCATCAGCAGCATGAAGGCATTCATGCCGTTGTATTCGCGTCCCGAAAGGTTACGGGGCCATGGCAGCGTGCCTTCGGTAAACCAGGGCTTCTTCCAGTCCTGACGGATGCTCTCGATTTTTTCAATCATCATTTCAGCGAACAGGTCCAGAGCCTTGTCCTCGCTGTTCGGCCCGTCGCTATGCTGTTTTCTGTATCCGGCCATATCGCTTACTGATTGAGGTTAGACGATTCCACTACATACTGGGCCAGTTCTTCCGCCTTGCACGACACGTTCACTTTCCCATTGTATGCAGAAAGGCTCATTTCTCCTTTGGCTTCCACTTTCACGCCCGGCTGCAACCAGGCTTCGCGTTCCTTTCCGAAACAGAAGAAGCGCACCCATTGGTACTCGAACCCGTCTTCCACCTTCTCCGTGCTGAAGGCCGAAAACATCGTATAGGGCTGTTCTTTCTTGTCCCTCTTTTCCTCGATCTGCTGACCGACCTTGCCGCGGAACTCCATGACTCCCCTGACTGCATCCGCCGCATGGACATCAGCCGTTCCAATCTCACTGGCGAAGAGATTGAAGTAGATCCGGTCGCCCCGGTGTTTGAGGAACATTGTCCCTTGCACTTCGACCCGGGTGCCGTTCCGGTAGCTTCCGGTCTCCTCGCCGGCAGTTTCCTTGCTGACATCCACTTCGATGGGAGCAGTCTTCCCTTCGGTAGCAGAAATCATCACCCGAAGCGGGAACACCAGGAACGATTTTCCTTCCTTGTTCGTGCGTATCGACGTATCACGTCCGATTACGCCGCATACTGTAACATTGCATTTGATCATCTTGATTGTCTTTTAATGTGAAACATGATTTCCCGACAAGCAGGATGTGGTTGATTGATTGTTGAGTTGAGAATGTACCGCCTCTAATCGGGTGCGCGTATCATGGCCCAGACCAGCCATCCGGCGAGAAGCAGCTGCACGCCCACGATGATGAGCGTGGCCGTCAAGCCGAAAATCAGGTAGCAGGCCCTAACATGCAGAACAAGGTAGGACAGTCCGAACAGACCTCTGCATAGCTGTATCATCACGCATTTTATCATATCGCCTTGCATCTATCTTTTCAGATTCTCTGTCTGTCCCTGCTGTTGGGACATCCCTTGCTCAAAATTACGGGAAGCCGCTTCCGAAAGGATGACCGTATTCAGCATACCGGCTACATGCATCCGTTTGGACTCTTCCGATAGCGATCCGTTGTTCAGCGTTACGGACAACCGGTTCAATTCGGCAGCAGTCAGTTCTCGTGACATCTTCAGCGAACCGTTGTCCGCCTTCAGGACGGCTTTCCCGTTCTCACAGACGGTCAGCTCGCAGCTCTTCATCTCCGGTACAAGCGGTTTCAAGTCGATTCGCCGTTTGTCCGCCGCTTCCGAAATGGCTTCCAGCTGCTCCTGTTCATTCTTCCTGTCAATCTGTACGGCCAGGAGCATGAGTGAGCTGAAGGCAGTCATTGCCATCTCCACGACAGGGTCGTTGCATCCCGACACACCTACACCGCTATCCTCGGAGGAAAGCAGTTTCTTCATCCATCCGTCGGGTGAAATGCTTTTGTCTGCGGCAGGCTCCTCCAATCCCTTATATCGGGCCAGCAGGTCGTTTCCGTTATGCAGCACTTGCTGCCTGATATGCCCTTTCCGGGCAATTTCGGTCAGATACGCTGCCGGGTCAATCTCTCTCCGAGTACCGTCTGCATAGAAGTTTGTTACCTCGAAATGCAGGTGTTCGCCCGTTGTCCGTGTACCCGTATTTCCTGATAGACCGAGCCTTTGACCGGTCTGGACAGTATCACCGGTCTTGACGGATATTTCCCCGAGGTGCATGTAGGTACACTGTACCTTGCTGCCGTCCTCACGGGCATATTCTACCGTCAGCGACTTGCCGCCGGGTGTATTCTTGTTCAGGTTCACTGCCACCACCTTGCCACCGTTCTCCGTTGCCAGCACCGCATCACCGTTACAGCGTATGTCGATGCCCTTGTGCATCCGTTGCCGGGTTCCATCCGTCGGGTCCTGGCGCATACCGAAAGGCGAGGTTACGAAAAGGAACTCCTTGCGTTCCACTGGAAACGAATAGTTTGTGCCTTGCGGTGCGTTTCCGGTAGTTCGGAGCGGATTGTTCTCCACCCCGAACTCCCGGCCTTGCCGGGTCATCTCCTGCATCACCTGCCGGTCATATTTCTGCAGGCCGTTCTGTTCGATGATTTTCTGCAGGTTCTCGGCATATTGTCCGCCCGAGGCATAACCCGCCTGTGCGATGCCTTCCGTCCATCCCTTGTAGTCATCCGGGGCAAGCGTGAAGCAGCGGGCATAGCGGCTGTTCTCTTTCAGGAAACGTGAATGGTGCTCGTAGGAATCACCGACGCTGTCATAGCTGCAGAACTTTTCGTTCGGACAGTCATCGGTATAAATCCCGTACCGGCCCCCTCCGGCAATCCATGCGGAAGTAGCCTTGATACCGAAATGGTTGTTTTCGTTCTTTGCCAGCCGGCTCTGCCCGTTGGAACTTTCCAGTATGCCCTGTGCCAGTGTCACCGAAGCTGGTATTCCGTATCGGCGCATCTGCTCCATGGCAAATTCTGCGTAGTTTGCTGCATATTCTTGATTCTTGTTCATATCCATATAGTTATCTGTGAATGCCTCTGTAGGATTCCTGTTCTGCATTCCGGTTTTCTTTCGCAATCATGTCCGTAATGACTACACGCTCGTCGGCACGGATGAACTCCGGCAGGTAGCTGTCAAGCAGGTTTGCCCGAAATTCCGCTGACTCCGTAAATCCGTACGGGACTCCGTCCCCTTTATTCAATGTCAGCCCCAGCAGCTCTGCACTGCGCACGGCATCTTCGTTGAAAAGCAGGTATTTGTTACCGCTCCGTACCAACTGCATGGCATCGGGATGCTTCTCCTTCAGCTCGTTCCATGCTTCTTGTTGTGGGGAAAGGTTTTCTCTCTTGCTTTCCGGTCTTTCCAGTACTGTCGCTTCATTCTGTCGCTGTTCGGCCTCCTGTTCCTGTTTCTCCCCGGTATGTTTATCCTCAGACCGGCCCTTTTGCAGCACATCGGCAAACAGGGCGGCTGCCAGATGGCGTTTGTAGCCGTCCCGGTCTTCCGCTATCCACATCCGCTGCCACTGTTGCGGTGTAACGCTTCTGGCCGGTGACTTTCTCCCGTCGATGGTGGCAACGCACTGGATGCCGTCCTGCTTGGTCTTGAATATCGAAACACGCTGGATACGGTTCAAGTCTATTTCCGGTGCTTCGCTGCCGAACAGGTCCACCTTCAGGTCAGGTTTGACTTCCGCCAGCGCATAATACTTGTGCGCCAGCTCCATCCGTACCTTGCCGATATTATCCATCGACTGCTTGAGCGTAGAGAAAAAACGGTTTACATCCTCCTTGTCAGGATAGATGCTGTACCCCGGTTTGTTTTCGGGTTTCAGATAGAGTGCCCAGCGTCTTTTGTCGTCCTGAATCATTTCCACCTGGTCAAACCCGATTTCGTTCGCCCGTTTGACAGCCGAGGACACATCAAGTGTGGACAGTTTCTCCATGGCCCAGTTTTTCAGCCTCGCCAGCGTGATCTTCTTTTCGGCAAAATAGCTATCATCGGGATGGTAGCCCAGGGCACCGTCCGTATTGAAGAAGCGTACCTGTTCGATGCCTTCCTTCTGTAGGGCCCGTGCGATGCGTCCCTTGTTCATACCCGGTATCTCGTTGTCCACTTCCGTGGAAGCTCCGGCAGGAAGGATTACATCGGCCGTTTTCGCCTGCGGGTCGATGACCAGGACTATCTTTTTCGATTCCCTGTCCGGGTGCTGCCGGATTTCATTCGCCACAAAATAGTGTTTGGGCATCTGTTCCTGCATGGTCGAGGTGTCACGCCGGTTGCGCAGCGTGGCATATTCGATTTTCTCGCCGCGTTCCGCCTTGTTGATGACTTCGATGGCATTGTTTACGTCGCTTTCGATGGCAGCCACCAGATTGGGATTCTCCTTCAGTTCCCGGCACCAGTATTCCACTGTTTTCAGGCTTTCTTCCGACAATCGCGCCGGCAGACCCAACTCCAGCATCTTGATACCCGAGGCCAGCTCCACGACCAGCCGTTCCTGTCGGATGGCATCCTCTGATGGGGCCACGCCTTTCTTCATCACCATGCCTTCACGTGCCAGCCGCTGTTGGTGGCCGGTAGCACTCACTATCTGCCGCAAGGCTTCCTGCACATAGTCATGGTAGTGTCCGAACTCCCTCTGCCGCGGCATATAGACCGCATCCTTGTCCGTTTCGTAGTGGGGCACACCGCTTCCGTCCGAACGTACCGGAACAAGGTTGTCACGCATCTTCAGCAGGAAGTCGTTGAAACGGATGCGCAACTGACGGTTGTCGCTCTCCGTATATCCTCTCTCCACGGCACTGCCGTAGCGTTTCAGGGCCGCTTCATAGCGTTCCTTGTCCACATAGGGCAATGTAGTCTGGTCAATGTTGAACAGCATGCGGATTTCACGGTTATGCACACCTTTGTACAGTTTCTGTTCTTCCTCGCTCAGTTTCAGGTAGTCGCCCCGGCTGATGATGAGTTCCGGATTGTTGCGATGGACATACCTGTTCCAGTTGTAGAACAGGAATGGAACGCCTTGCTCATGCTCACGTACCGATACGCCTTGCGCCTTGGCATCGCTGAAGAGTGTGAACAGGTTGGTCTTGCAACCGTTCCTGTCCGAGTGCAATGCCATGAACAGGGCGTTGAACGCACTGACCGAAACGCCCTTGGGATAAAAGAGCGGATATCCCTTTCCCGTTGCGTTGAGCCAGTGGCCTCCGGCATTCGAAGCTCCGCCCAAAGCCGCAGAAAGCAGGTCTATCTGTTTTTCTTCGGCTTTCTTTTCGATTTGCGATTTCTCTTTCATATCGTCTTTCTTTTGATGATTAGGATTATTGGATTCCCCTTGTCCGCACGATTGTCTCCTGCTGTCCGTCTTCATAGTGTCGTGAGGCTGTCTGCCGGAGCTGGTCGCTCTTGGCAAGGACGGCATTTGCCAGGGTATTCAGCGGCAATGCTCCGGCATGGTAGGCTTCCACCACCGTCGATGACAACTGGATGGTACAGGGTATCCGGTCTATCGTAGCTATCAGCGTCGATCCTTGCAGGACCGGATTTTCGATACGGGGATTCAACGGTTCGTCCGCATAGCGGCGGTACAGCGCAGCGTTTCGGCCTGTTACATTCAGTTTCCCTTCGCTCCGTTCCTGCAGGGCTTCGTTTCCAGCCTTGTTCAGCAGGTTTACACCTCCCAGACCGATCAGAAGCATCTTCAGCAGCGGATTACGCACGAACATGCCCGCTACGATACTTGCTATTGGCAGCAGGTTGTCACCGATACGAAGTGAGGGTGACTTGCCGGTGAAGATGCCCAGCAGTACATCGGGAAGCATGGCCATCACATAACCGAGGTTGCCGATGACATGTTCCATGCCGTCCAGCCCCAATGTGCCGAGAAGTCCGTCCCAACCGTTCCCGTTCTGCGGTGTTGTCCGGGTGTCTTGTCCCGGCTGTTCCTGTGTTGCCGCTCTGTCGTCCGGATTGGTATTTTTCCGATTCTTGTCTTTCTCTTCTTCCATGGTTTCCTGCTGTTCTGCCACATAGGTTTCTGTTCCTTTTTGTGATTTCAAATCCCGCAGATAGGCTTCCTCCTGTCCGGGAGCAACGACCATCGGCACGTCCTTGTACCGTTGCGGACGTTGTTTCCCCTGGTGCAGTACATCTGCCCAGGGTATGCCTGCGCCGGGGTTCTGCACCCATTCCGTGAAACTGAACTCCATGACAGGAACGGGTTGCTTCAACTGTCCGTTGGCTTCGCGGATAGCCTTGTTGTCTTTCGCCGGCAACCGGTTTGCTTCCTTCCGAAAATCCTCGAAAACATTCCTCCCGCTTCCGAACACCCCTTTGCTGATGCACTGTTCCACCGAAAGGGATTCCGGTCTGTCAGGTTCAAGGCTGTCGGCTACCGTGGAGATGGCTATGTCCGCACCGACAAACTTAGCCAGTGTCGTCCATGAACCGGTACCGCCCATCATCAGGGTGTCGGCTGCCGCACCCAATACCTGACCGGCTCCTTTTTCCCATCCGTTCGGGCGGTAGGCTGCCTCGCTCCGTGCCTCGATTTCCTCGGCCAGCGGCGAACGGTTCAGTGTCTGTGACAGTCCCAGCAGACTGGACTCTCCGGCCTTGCGGAGGATGTAGGCGGCTGACGATTGGGGTATCCGTTCCTTCACCAGCCGGTCAATCATCATGTCATTTACCCGGTGGTCCATATAGGCATAGGCCAGGTCGCAGCCGAGCTGTGCCGACAATTCATCGTAACGTGCCCGGCCCACTTCCTTTACGACCGCATCACGCCACTGTCCGGCCATGTATGCCAGGTCGTGCTGCATCTTTTCCGAACCGGCTATCTCCGTGCGGCACATCTCCACATAATCTTCTGTCGTTTTCGAGTTCCACTCACCGGTCACTTTGAGCTGCTGATACGGATCATGGAACGGTTGTGCCGATGATGCCATCATGCTCAGGATGCCGCTTGCCGAAGAAGAATATTCCTTCATTTCTTCCACCTGCCGCTGATGAAGGACTTCCCGCGTCTTTGACATGACCGGAGCGATATGGCAGTTGAAATAGTCGCTCACGAGGCGTTCCAACTCCGCAAACTCTCTGCTATGCTTGATTCCGTCCATTGTGTATCATATATTTATCCTGTTCATCAATAATTGTTCTTTCGTCTGTTCGATGGCCTGGTGGTAAACCTCCATCTGCTTGGGATAAAAGGCTTCCAGCCATGCGTCCTTTTCGATGTTGCCGTGGATGAACCGTATGGCTTGTTCCCGTTCGATCTCCACGGCTGTTTCTCCCTCTTCACGGTTGTTGAACCAGGCTTTCGTCCACCACCTGATGCCGGCCCGGTCCGGATAGACCGTTACTGCCCGGGGAATGTCGAAGCTCTGGATGTCAATGTCCAGTTCCGCCAGCGGGTCGATGACATCTCCGCTTTTCAGGGCTTCGTCATTGAGTTTTTTTTTATGTCAACGCCCATGGTGGATAGGTACACATCGTGCCGCAGGGCAAGGTAATGCAGGAAGTCGGCGATGAGCAGATTCTGTACCTTGCAGGCAAGCGGCATGGCTTTCTGTCCCAGTCCGAGCGGATTGGCCATGCTCGGCATATTCTCGTAGAAGTACTCTTTGGCTGCACCCATCGTAAAGATGTGACGGAGCGATTGTTCCGTATGTGCTGGAAGCCGGTAGGCACCCCGCTGCAGGTCCTCCATGTAGTGGGGCAGGAAGCGCAACATCAGCTCCTCGATTTCCCGCCTGTCCGATTCATAGTCGGTAGACAGACTTATCTCCATGCCGGTGAAGCCCGGCTGCTGCATGGCCCGTATGTTACCGTAGAGCATGGTCAGAAATTCCAGCGGATTCAACTCTTCACCTTTGAATTTCACGCCGATATGCAGCTTGTCACCGCTCAATGCGACCGGCTGCCCGGCTTTTACTCGCTGTCCGAACTGGGCGAACACATTCGACAGATGTCCGTAGGTCACTTCATACTCTCCATAGCGGATGCTCTGGCAGATGCCGAGCATCGGGTCGTTTCCCACTCCCGAAACGATACCGCTGGCAACGGCTGCCAGCGTGTAGCACCGCACGTCGAAGTCGATGCCGTGGTGGAAATATTCCTTACCCGTCACCGGGTCGGTCTGCTCGCCGTAACCCAGCGACAGCTCCACATCCTTGCCCTGCCGTTCCTCGAAAGGCATACAGTATCCGCTTTCTGAGGAAAGGATCATTTCTTCTGTATATTTCATTGTCAATGTTTGTTGAATTGTCTTTTTTATCTTCTCATTCCTCCGTTGTGCCTCTGTTCTTCCGCCGGAGGGTCGGGTGTCTGTACCCGTTGTGCATTACCTGCGTCAGGTGTGCGGAGTACACCGGCATTGTTGCCGATGAGCATCATTCCCAGGAATGCACCGGCAATCTTGCCCAGCCAACCGAAACGGCCGAATATCAGGAACGCTGCCGCTACCAGTCCTGCCATATTCAGCCCCGACACTTTTCCTTGTCCAAGGTTGCGGAGAAAGTTGCCGAGCATATCGGAGGCTCCTCCGTTGGCGGTCTGTTGCAGGAAGTTCGTTACGCCGTCCAGTTTTGAATGGATGCCTGTCATGGCATCACCGATGGCTCCTACAGTTTCTCCGGCCTTGTCTGTCAGTGCCTGCACGCCCTCTGCCGTGGTCGAAAGGGAGTCTGTTGCTTGTTCCCCGATGACTGCATCACTCACGATGCGCACCACGCTCTTGTCCGTCGTCAGCTTTTCCCAACCCACGTAGCCGACTGCTCCGCCGACGGTGGCCGTCTTGATGGCCTGTCCTGCGCCCCGCAAGGTCTGCGAGGGGTGAAGGGCTGCATTGCCCACACTCTTGCCGGTGGTGACCGTTGCTTTTCCCATACCTTTTACGGCCTTGCCGCCGTATCTCAATAATGAATCCCAAAATCCCATACTGTCATTCTTTTTTTAAGGTCTAACATTCTTTCCTATCTGCCGCCAGCGTCGTTTGGCTGCATCCACGATACCGCGTTTGTCTGCTGCCGGGCGTGCCCCTTCATCGATCTCATGCCAGACATCGCCCAGGGTGGTGTATTTCACCGCCTTGGTCAGCCGTTGAAGTTTCGTGTTCATGGTCTTGAGTTTCGGACGGATGCCGAAGACGATCTCCATCCGTTCCTTTTCTGTCATCTTGTTGTCCGAGAGACAAGCCGTCCGGATGTCGTTCACGATCTCCACGCTGTTCATGATCAACTCCCGGTATATCCGGTTGCGCTGTGCGGAGAGGGCGACGGCAAGCGCGTTGGCCGGACTGCGTTCCAGCTGTTTCGTAAAGTCCCCCATATTGTCCGTCAGTCTCGATACTTCGTAGTAGAATCCGTAGGTCTGTGCCGCATAGCAGACTATGGATCGGAAAGAGTCCAGGTAGTTGTTGACCTCCCGCTGCAGGTCGGTCGTGGCTTCCACTTCTTCCTTTGTCCACACGTGGCCGGTGGTCTGCATCAGCATGACCTTTTCCTGGTTCTTCAGTTCCTTCTCTGCCTTTTCCGTGTAGAGCAGAATCATGCCGGCAAGCACCGGGTCGTTCTGTGCCCGTACCTTGCCGATTCCAAAGCATAGCAGCAGTAGGCTTATCCAGATAGTTCTTTTCATATCCGTTCATTTTTATCGTGCGAGAGCAGCCGCCCTGCGCCAGTGTGACAGGGCCATGCGTGCCACTTCGCCGTTGTTCCGGTCGAGCATGCCTGCCGTCACGTTGTTCCACATATCGTTCAGGGTATAGTAGCGTATGCTCAGGTAAAGCAGGTGCAGCTTCCGGCTGAAAGCCGCCAGCTGGTCATTCAGTGCCCAGAGGGTCTTGCTGCGCTCTGCTCCGGTCAGCATGTTTTCCGTGCCGCCTTTGGCCACCGCATCGTTGAGAAGCGTGAACACGGAAACCAGTTCCGTTGCCGTTTCAATATACAGGTTGTTCATCCCGATGCTTGCCACAATGCCTTGCGGATTGTTCCGGACCGCCTTGCATAGCTTGCCCAGCGTCAGAAATATCCGTACACCGTCGTTGTAGAGGTGTGTACAGGCTTTCAGTGACGAAGCATAGCCGCTGGCCGTCTTGAGATAGCTGTTGTACTGCTTTTCCCATTTGTGGATCCGGTTGAACTCGGCGGCGATGGTATTCTGCAGCAGGGCTGTCTGTGTCTGTCCTTTGATCTGCTTCTCAACCTGCTTGTTTATCAGGTCATTCCCTTCCGCCAGGGCTGTCCACTCCAGCGGATTGGAGGCTGCAACCTGGGCTTTAGCCGCCTGTGGAAGCAGACACACCGACAAGGCGAGTACAGTCAGGCTAATGATTCGTGATTTCATATATTCCCTTGTTTCGTTTATTGATTTCCACCCGTTCACGGATGACCGATACGATGTCCTCCCTGCGGCGGATGCCGATGAGATCCAGACGGGGTGTATTCCTGTCCATGGAGAGGATGCGCACCGTCTTCAGTCCGCAAAGCTGCTGCAGCAGGCTCTGGTGCTCCTGAAAGTCCACGATGCGGTACAGCTCCATATAGTCCACTTTACGGTAGAGAATGCCGTGTTCACTGACAATCTGTTCCGTACCGATGCAGTAGCGGATTCTCCGCAGATAGATGTAGCGGTAGAGCAACAGCAGCGTCAGTGTGGCGGCGGCAGATACGGCAGCGACGGTCAGCGGGAGTCCCTCCATGCCGCCGTACACCCATGCTGCCGTACACAGCAGCAGTGTGGGCAGCTCGTCAATAATGAACTGCCCGGTGTGCGGCGTATAGACCAGGGAACGGTTTGAAGAACGGTTTGTCTGCATGGTCTGATGTGTTTAGCGGTGAAAATGAGGTTGATAGTCATCTTTCATACCGGAAAGCGAGTTTGTAATGTCTAATTCCAGCCGGGCAAGATTTTCTCGGATTTTATACATTTCCTGAAAGCCTTTGTCTGACATTCCTTGATCATTGACTTCAAAGGAAAATATCACTTTGTCCGCACGTTCAAGTCGTTTCTGTATGGCTTTGTAATCGGTTTCGTCATACAGCCCGCTTCGGATATGTTCGGGATTGACATCCGGCAAATCGGATAAGGCCCGATTGAGTGTTGCTTTGCCGCTGATTTCCCAGTCATCAGCATTCTTTTCCTCTGTTTGAATGCGTTTGCCAAGTAGCTGATCGTTCCAGTCCTTATAGCCTTCCGCTGCAGATTCATAAATAATGTATTCTTTAGATCCTGGAGGGGGAACGGAAGGTTCCTGAAGGGCCTTTTGGATAGCTTCCAGGTTGTTTCTCATCTGCTCTAATTCTTCTTTGCTTGCCGAACCGTTGGCACAGGCCATTTTGTACTCATCCATACAGACCATCTTCTGTTCCTGCAAATAACCGTCATCGATATCCATTCTGTCATTCAGATTCGGAGTCTTTGTATTGAGACCCAAAGTGGATATGATTTTATTGAAATCAAACGTCTTAAGGGACAGTTCATATTGTATTTTCTTGTTGGTGTAATCCTGAACTATCAGCTTGTTGTCATTCGACAGGTTGGTGGTAAAGTTCCTGCCGGAATGAGCGAACGCAAAATGAATGGCATAAATCTGCCCGGCACGGTCACGGTCGAAACAAAGGTGATGGCAGGCATGAGGATTGGCCTTTATCATCCCCTTGAATTGAAGTTGGCTTGGTGTTCCGCCGGTAGAAATGAATACCGCTTTTCTCAACTCCTTGTTCTGTGCCTGATGAAGCTGGTAATAGGCCATGGCATCATAGGCACTCTCAAACCAATAGATATGTTTTGCAGAAGCCGGAGGGATTTGGGCTGGACTGGCTATCCACAGCCCCTCGCTCGAATTGCTTCCTTCGGCCTTGCCCTTGTAGCTGCCGCTTCCGTCCATACGCGGACGACCGCGCTCTTCCAGACCGACAATCTGCTCCGGATTCCTGGGCAGGGACAGCGGGAAGGCAAGGTTGGTGAATTGCAGGCCGTCTGCCCGGTGCCTGGTTGCCAGGAAGAAATCCCGGTGAAAGGCATACTGCGTATACAGGTCGATGCCGCGGTGCTTGAAGAAAGGATAGAACTTCTTCTGCGTTTCCCGGTCCTGCGGATTGAACCTGTGTATGTCGTAGTCCGTCATCTGGAACGGTTTCACATCCCGTTTGGGCTGGACTATCCGGGTTTCCCGCTCCGTGACGGGTATGTGCAGCAGTCTGTTGCAAACGAGGTTCACCAGCCTGTCCGGAGACATGCCGGCATGATACTCCGCAAAGAAGTGCGGATGCTCCTTGATGAAGGAGATGATGTTATACACTTTCTGCTGTTGTGCGTGGAAACAGCATTTCCCCTGTTGTGTCACGATGAACTTGTCTCCACGGATGCGTCTGCCTTCGTTGTCCAGACGGACATACGCAGGATAGCGCAAACCGTCCCGGCGGTTCAGGTGGTACCCCGCATCAATCAGCACGTCCTGTATGTTCAGGCGTTGCAGGAAGTCGTCGTAGGTAAGGTCTCCGTTTCTCATAGGCTTATCTTCCTCTTCTCATTTCGTTGATATCCTGGTTCATTTGCGCCTCAAAGTAACGGATGGCCACATCCCTCGGAGTGTCCACACCGGGTTTGAAGTACGGTCTCGGACCACCGAAACATTCTCCGTGGAAATGCGGGCTGTGGTGACGATGATGGTGATGAAGGTCATGGGCGACCTCTGAGGCGACCACTGCACCGGCTGTAAGGGCGGCAAAGATTTTCACACCCAGTCCCTTGCTTGCTTCCGGGTGGGTTTTCATGTCCACTTCGCTGAAAATTTTCGAGAACATCTTCATGCGGTGATAGTCGTCCACGGCAAGGAACTTGTCGTAGTCCTTCTGGCTGATCTCATGACTGATGACCTTTCCGTCTATAACGGCGGATATCTTGTATTTCCCTTCTGTCTCTGCCGGCTGTACGGCGATCTCGCTCACCTCGACCTCCCGACCGTGTTTCTCCTCCCGGTACCATCCCTTGTTCTCGTTGAGGTACTGGAGGTCACGTCCGTCCACGGCGGCACCGACCGTACCTTGTATGGAGGCTTGCTGCAGCGTAGCTTCTTCCGGCTGAAACAGATCCTGTTCCTGCCGTTGCCGCTCTTCCAGTTCCTGCTGCACTTCGGGATGCAGTCTGATGGCGATGCGGTCGCTGCTGTTGAGCTGCTCCAGGGTCACTTTCTCGGCATAATCCGCCCGGATGATGTCGTTCAGCAGTTCCAGACGCTTTTCCACGGGCTGCTCCTTGATGGAGGCTTTGACCAGTGTATGCACTTCCGCTTCCGTCAGGTCATAGACCATGTCGGCCTGTACGTTTTCTGACTGTACGGTCAGCGTCCGTTGCTCCGCGTCCACGATCAGTCCGTGTGAGGCAAGACATTCCGACCATTTCTCGTTGGAGAAATAGACCGGAGAGGCTATCAGTTCCTTGTAGGGACGTGCCGGTTCCGTACTGCGCGGACGGCTGACAAGCGGTGTGATGGCCGCCTGCAGGTTCTGAAGCACGTCCTGCTCCCTGGCAGGAGGTTCCGCCTGACGGCCTTTGTAGTAGAATCCGTAGCCGCCCGATTGCAGCTCACCGGGTTTCATGCGTCCGTCGGGCCGTTCGGGTACGATGGAGGGACCCGGAAAGAACAGCTGTCCGCCGACCCTGCGCAGGTGGAAACCCCATTGGTGGCGCGGAGTCCAGCCGAGGAACGGCGGAGGCATGCCCAGCCGTCCCAGATGCCCGTACTCGCCGATGCCGATGCGGTAGCCGTGCAGCCCCATCGCCACACGTCCGTTGGCATTGCGGGCATGGACAAAGTTCTTGGGCATGTAGAAGTCTTTGCCGATGATGCTCGTAAGCACATTGTAGGCTTTCTTGTTGGCCGTATTGGTTCCCCAGTCCGTCAGGGCCAGCATCTGACGTTCGGTGATCGGATAGACCAGCAACGGCGAATCATGTCCCTGCACGATCAGCCGGTAGCCGCCTCCGTCAAACGCAACATGGGCCTGTAGCCCGTTGCGCAACAGTATGCTGTGCATTTCGGGCTGCAAGTCCATCTGCCGGGGGGTGGTATTTGTTCGTATCGCCATAGTCTGATGTTATGATGTTGGTTTGTCAAGCGTCGCCGCGTTCCAGGGCTTCCTCCAGCTGTCCGTCCTTGAAGCGGACGAAGACGGCTGCGGAGTCTTCGCCTACCGTGAGGCCTTTGTCTGCGCAGTAGTCCACATATTCCTCCTGCCACTCGGCGGAGTAATGGTTGACATAGTCGGGCCAGCCGTATTCACCGCTTTGCATTTTCTCGACAAGAATCTCTTCGGGGTAATATTTCTGTTGTGCCATACTTTTTTGATTGGTCAGGTTCTACTTGTGAAGGCCGGCTGCACGGTTACGTTCACCGCTCTTCTTCTGTTCGTTCCACAGTTCTTCGGTGTATTCCTCCTCGGGGACATAATCAAGGTTGCCGTCGTCGTCCATCACCCAGCAGCCGTAGCAGCCGAAGGTGTATTTGTCCCATTCCCTCTTGGGCTGTTCTTTCCATTTTTGCGCGTCGCCAGCACAGAAGCGGATGCCGGTCTTGTTATGCAGGTCGATACCTACCGTAACAGGTTCGCCTTCCACCGCTACTGTCAGCGGCTCACCATGCTGCATGCCGTTCACTTCCACCGTACCGAGGTGCATCATTCCGGCCAGCACTTTCAGGTTGCGGGCGATGATGGGGGTCGGGACATACATTACCTGTTTGGTCCTTTCGTCAATCTGTACGAATGACTTGCTGCGGCGTCCGTCTGCCATCTCCACGTCAGCGATGATGGTCTTGCCTTCCAGCAGCTGTTTCTGCTGGTTCCCGTCATAGCGTTCCAGCGGTGAGGACTTCAGTGCGGGATAGAAGACTACATCCACCGCTCCGCTATCCATGCGGATAAAGGCAAAGCGGCTGCGGCTCTCGATGGTTTCGCCGTTCTCGTCGGTCACACGTACGGGCAGTACCGGTGAATAGCCGCCTCTTCCGATTTCTTCGAGTACACGCATGGGCAGGTCTTCGATCATCTCTTGTGTGAGACCGAAACGGGCCAGTGTCTGATAAGGCAGTTCGTTGAACTCAAAATGCTCTTGTTTCATATTCCAAATAATATTATAAAGTTATATTACGCAAATATAGATTGATTCTATTCTGAGAGTTAATAAGTGGCTATATAAGTGATTAAAAAGCACGAAATTTAATGTTTGGAATATGATTTAAAGTAAATAATCATATTTCAAATGCTAAAAAGTACCATATTTAAAAGGAAATCTTCCGATAGCAGGAGATGGGTAAGACGAGCATGCTATCTTTGCCGTTATGAGAAAATTTTTATGGTTGGTGGCAGCGAATGTCTGGTTGTGTGCAGCTCCTGTCAAAGCACAATTCAATACCGTTGCCGCCGTTCCTGCACGCTACAAGGTAGAGGTGTCTGGTATGGGTACGGAACCTACATGGCCGGTTTGCGAAAATGGGATTTCCACAGAAGAAATCTCCAACGATACTCCGGCATCAGAAGATATGGATAAGAAGAAATGGATGGAACGTTATCTGAGCGTAAGCTATCCGCTGCGTCGTATCAGGGTCACTTCACCTTACGGCTACCGCAAGGACCCGTTTACCGGAAAAAGAAAGTTTCATGGCGGACTGGACTTGCATGCGCGGGGCGATGAAGTGATGGCCATGATGTCCGGTCGGGTCATCAAGGTCGGCCAGGACAATACTTCCGGCAAGTATGTGACCTTGCAGCATGGCAGGTATACCGTCAGTTACTGCCATTTGTCGAAGATTCTTGTTGTCAGGGGCACGCTGGTCCAGCCGCGCGATGTGGTCGGTATCACAGGTTCCACAGGGCGCAGTACCGGTGAACACCTGCACATCACCTGCAAGATGGATGGCAAGAGTGTCAATCCTTCCGTGATGCTCGATTACATCTGGTCCATCCGTCAGGAATGTGTGACAGCCTTGGCTGGAATGTAAAATCCGCTTTCAGGTATGATTTTCATTGCTAATGTATTTTCCCGTTTGGCAATGATACAGAATGTGCTTTTTTTATACATTTACAACATTTATCAAAGAAAGGCAAAGAAATGGAAATAGTTAATTTGTTGGAAGCCAAGTCAAGGATGGAATTGCGTGAATGGCTGATTAGAAATTATCGTACTGAAACCGAATGTTGGGTGGTTGTGAAGCGCGGCAGGCCCAAGGATGACGGGACATTTTGGTACATTGATGCAGTGGAGGAGGCCCTATGCTTTGGCTGGATTGATAGCACGACCAAAAGAATGGACGATGGCAGGACGATACAGAAACTTTGTCCACGAAGAGCAAAAAAGCAATTGGTCGGAACTAAACAAGGAAAGGTGCCGAAGAATGGAACGGCTCGGATTAATGACAGATGCAGGAAGAGCCGTACTACCGGATATGTCAGACAACGGTTTTCAGATTGACACCGAAATCTTGCAAGCCTTGCAGTCTGATTCCGTAGTATGGGATAACTTTTGCCGATTACCGGAGCTGTATAAACGAATAAGAATAGATACGATTCAGATTAACAGGAAACATCGTCCGGAGGTTTTCAAAAGCCGACTCAAAAAATTCATACAAAACACTCGCGCTGGGATTCTGTACGGTGAATGGAATGACAACGGACGTTTATTGAGATGATATAACGTCAATATTTTAACCTCCGGTAACTATCACTAAACCATTCTTTAGACATGCTTTTTAGACAAAAAGAGGCTGGGTCAAAAGGAATTTTTCCTCTTTGAGAATTGAATATTCGGAACAGGGCTCCATCAGAAGTACTAATAAAAAGAGGGTGACTAACCCCTAGCTTTTTTGAAAACTGCAATGGTCTTAAAATATAGCTGTCTACAAAACAAAGAGTACACTTTACGTTTTCTGCCATGCGGATGCCATTCCGTTTCCAATCTTAAAATGCCCTAACTCAACAGCCAAAATCCCTGGTTCATAATCTTTGAATTCCGGCAGCGTGGTCTTTTTTGTAATTTTGCAATAGTGATTAAGCTATGATTTTAAATTCTGCATATAAAAATGAATCACTCTATTTATAACAAACGCTGGACAGGTGTTACGGTTGTGTTGATATTCTTCTTGCGACTTGGCTTTTGCATGTATGAACTTGGCAAACATAAGCAAGGAATATGGAATGAAATCGGCATACAGAGATTTAATTGGGTATATATGGATTACAAGCGATAAATTAAAAAGGCTCATTTTTATGATACTACTTCTATTGCGGCTGCTGTTTGCTGCCTTGTTTGCATTTATAGTAGGCAAACTTGTTTCCGGATTCAAATTGCCGGCTATTTTAGGATGGCTGATAGCCGGCATGTTTGTGGGACCTTATGCTTTTGCACTGATTGATCAGGAAATGTTAGATGCTGAATGGTATCAGATAATCATGCATATATTAGAGTGTGCAGTCGGTTTTATGATAGGTACGGAACTGGTCTGGAAGCAGCTGAAGAAGTCCGGCGCGTCTATTGTGGCTATGACCTTGTTTCAATCTTTAGGCACATTCTTTTCAGTTTCATCATTTTTTTGTGTAGTCTTTTATATTTTGGGAGTTCCTTTGTACCTGGCTTTTATATTTGGCAGTATAGCCCTCGCTACAGCTCCGGCTCCCGTACTTTCCTTAGTGCAAGAGTTTAACACAGACGGTCCTGTAACCCGGACACTTATCCCTATGGCTGTGTTGGATGATATTGTGGGATGTCTTGTGTTCTTTACGACAATTGCCATCGTGGCCGGTAGTATGTCAGCAGACAGTATGTCGGCTTACACGATGGTGTGGATAGTGCTTTTACCTTTACTGCTGGGTGTGGCAACGGGTGCATTGACAGGGCTTATGCTGAATCACTCGATGAATCGGCAGGTGGCTTTTGGCAACTTGTGCTTGGGCATATTGTTCACTTCAGGTGTAGGTCTGTTTTTCAACCATTATCTGTTTCCGAAATCCCTATTGAATTTTTTGTTGTTGGGCATGGCATTTTCCGCCACATTCACAAACATAATCAGTCAGTCTCAACTGCTCCTGTTAAAATCTGATTTCAAGCCTGTTTTAGTGACATCAATGATTATTGTGATTCTTAATTTAGGGGTGCCGTTGGATTACCATTTGATAATGGGGGCAGGTTTGTTCACCGTGGTTTATATGGTCAGCCGGACATTGGGAAAATATTACGGAGCTTACTTGGGTGCCGTTATTACCCATGCTCCGCAGAGTGTCAGAAAATATTTGGGATTTACAATCCTGCCACATTCCGGTGTATCTCTAGTGTTTACCGGCATTGTCGTTTCGGTTTTGAGCAAGACTGATCCAGAGTCTTCACAAATTGTTCAGGGAACCATTGCTGCCGCTGCCGTTATTAATGAAATCGTTGCTGTAATTGTCGCTAAGAAAGGATTTGAAAAAGCTGGAGAAATTCAAAAGTAAAGCTAAAATCCACTGTTTATCGCATAAAAAGGGGCTGCCATACAAAATCTATGACAGCCCCCCAACCATATATCAGAAAACAGCCCAGTTAATAATTGAGCCATAGCTTAAAAGCCGAAGTCTTCCCTTCACTTATTACGATGTCCGACTTGAATGGCGGTTGAACCATCACTTTGATCCTTCCCTTGAACGAGGATACTGCCCGGTCAATGGCATCTACATTGAGAATCATCTGCCTGTTAACCCGGAAAAACTGTTCCGGGTCCAACTCTTCCTCCAGCTTGTTTAAGGACAGATCCAGCACATACTCCTTTCCACCGGGAGTAACAGCGAATGTAGTCCTGTTTTCCGAGTAGAAATAGGCAACGTCCTCCACGTTCAGCGGCCAGTATTTATCGGTACTGGAAATGAGGAAACGGGACCTGTATTTCTTTTCCGGATGCTTCAGTGCATCAAGCAGCATTTCTATATAATGCTCCGAGTCCGTCCAGTACTGATGCCGCAGGCTCTCGAATTTCGAAACGGCTTCTGCCAATCGTTTTTCTTCCACCGGTTTCAGGATATAATCTATGCTGTTCACCGAAAAAGCCCGGATGGCATACTGGTCATAGGCCGTAGTAAAAATGACAGCACATTTAGGTTTGATGGCGGAAAGGAAATCAAAGGCATCCCCGTCAGCAAGATGGATGTCCAGGAAAATCAGGTCTGGATGGTCATGGGAAGTAAACCATGCCACAGCATCATCCACACTTCCAGGCACTATTTCAACATTCCATTGCGGCCGCAAGGATGAAACCATGGAGTGCAGCAGTCTGGCTGCCGGGATCTCATCTTCTATAATAACAGCTTTCAATTGATTCTTCATTGTATAATGGGAATTTTAACTGTAAAAACATCATTTTCATTTTGTATCAGCATCTCTTTGTCTGTCATCAACCTGCAACGGTTGGACAAGTTTTTCAGCCCTATTCCGGAAGCGGTATTCTCTTTCTTTCTCTTGGGAGAAATCCTGTTGCTTACTGTCAGATATTCTTCCTTGTCCACTTCAATATGAATGGTCATAGGCTTGCTGGAAGAGATGGAGTTGTGCTTGATTACATTCTCTACCAGTAATTGAAGAGTAAGAGGCGGTATCTGTCTTTCCATATATTCAGAAGGAATCTGACAGTAGCAATGAATACAGTCCCCCAAGCGTACCCGATGCAGAAACAGGTAGGAATTCATGAAATCCAGCTCCTCCTTCAAGGATACCATATTCCTGCCTTGGCACTGTAGGACGTATCTGTACACAGATGAGAGGTTTCGTGTGAAATGTATGGCATTATCCGGATTGTAATCAATCTCTGCCAGCAGCGTATTCAGGCTGTTGAACAGGAAGTGAGGATTCAGCTGATTCTGGAGTGCCATGTATTTGGCCTGGGCATTTTCCATCTGCAACCTGGTAGCCTCCTGCCTTAGCTGCCAGTTGGCTTGCATGGTGCGGTTGGAAAGGAGCAGTCCGATAACGACCATCTCGACAAGCCAAACCACCAGCAGCAGATGCCAGCCGCTTCCGGAAAAATTCAACACGGGCCTTACATCCGCCAGGACCTTGGCGGAAACGAACAGCCCGTAGTTCAGAAGAAGGAACAGGATCATCACCGATATATAGAGCATAAGGATCCTGCGCTTCCAGGATGCATGGACGGCGTATTGTCTGTTCACCCAACCTGCTATCCAAAGCGTGAAATAGCCCACCAGGTTGAAGGCAAAGACCGTGAAGGCAATCGACTGCCAGGTATATAGCAATTCAGCAGCCTGCGGAGGGAAGTCCGTATAGCTGACAATCAGGAAGTAGGAAAACAATCCCAATCCGGAAAACAACAGCGAATATGTAAGCGATGTCCATTTCATTGCGATAAAGATACTACAAAATCCAAAAAATCAATACTTGTTCAATGCCTTAAGTAATTCTGAATAATAATTTTGTGCCGATACCTTAGCCTGCACATGGTTCATTTGTGCTGCCTGCCGGTAAGTCTGTGCATCAATGACCTCGATGACAGATGATTTTCCTTCGTGGTAACGTTCCAGAGCCATCGTTTCATTTTCACGGGCCTTGTCCAGGGAACTGCGGGTGAGATTGACCTGTTCCATAGCCTGTCGGAGAGAGTTCCGTGTCGTCTGAATCTCCAGGTTTACACCGTCTGTCACTTTGTTCAGATTCTCGGCAGCCATATCCACCTTGAAGGAGGAAGCCCGTTTTTCATTCCGGCGCTTTCCCCATTCGAATATGGGTACAGACACTTTCGCATAGACGGCATAGTTCGGGTCCATGTCGGTGCGGAAGTTATAGCCCGGAGAAGAATAGCTTCCGTCAACTCCCACAAAGAACTGGGGCTTGTATTTGGAGAGCGTCAGTTTCTTGTCACTTTCGGCCATCCTGATCTGTTCCATGGCGATTTTCAGTTCCGGACGGGCAGTACCGTTCTCGCTCCAGAGGGATGTGTCATCCACCACGACGACGGCTACACTGTCTTCCACTTCAGTCGGTGTCTGAAGATCCACACCGATGAGTGAATTGAAAGCCATCAGTCCGTTTTCCAGATTCTTCCTGGCCTGTTGCAGCTGAAACTCCGCTTCGTTCAGCTTGACTTCCATCATCAGCAGATCTTGCCGGTCAGTCAGCCCGGCTTCCACCCGCTCGCGGATGGTCTGTGTCAGGGATGCAACCGAATTCCGGTAATCGTCAGAGATGCGTACGATCTCCGTGCGTGCCACCGTGTTCCAATACTGCATGTCTGTCTGCAGGAATATGCCGGAACGTATGGCTTCCTGCTGGAATCCGCTCACATTGTGGCGGTATTTAGCCATCCGTATGGTTTCCAGCAGGCGTCCTCCCGTATAGACCGGTTGTATCAATGAAACCGATGCTCCGTATTTCAGGTCTTTCCCTTCAAAAGACACCGGACTACCTATGGAAGGCAGGTCCAGTGTCAGTTGCAGCGGGTTACCTGTGTACTGGAAATTGGCCTCACCGGACAGTTTGGGATACAAGTCCTTTTGTGCCGCTTTTTCCAGTTCCAGGCTGGCGGCAATGTTTTTGTCCGCAGCCTTCAGGTCATGGCTGTATTCGACAGCCATGGACCTGTATTTGGCCAGCAGTGGATTCTGCTGTGCTGCAACTACGGAACTTACACACAATGAAATGAATAATAGTATATAGCTTTTCTTCCACATAATCATGATGCTTTTACTTTATAAAACAGCGAATACAAGGCGGGCGTGACAAACAGGGTCAACAGAGTGGCAAAGGTCAGACCGAAGATAATCGTGGCTGCCATACCGCCAAAGGCTATGTCGAACAGCAGCGGAACCATACCCAGTATCGTGGTAGTCGCTGCCATCAGTACCGGGCGTGTGCGCGATACGGTAGCTTCAACAATTGCAGTATAGGGCGGCACTCCCTCTTTGCGCTGCACATTAATCTCATCCAGCAGAACAATAACATTCTTGATAATCATTCCCAGCAGTCCCAGCCAGCCGGCAATCGGGAAAAAGCCGAAATCGAAACCGGTAATCAGCATACCGATAGCCACACCAATGAGCGAGAGGGGCAGTACGCAGAGGATAATGCCCGGTTCCCGGAAATTTCCGAAGAGCGCGACAAGAATGACTATCAGCATCAGAAAAGCCAGCGGAAAGAACTTGGCCAACGCCTGCAGGCCTTCATTCTGGTCTTTGTACTGGGAATCCCAGAAGAAAGTGTAACCCTCAGGCAATTTCATGGCTTCAATCTCCTTGCGTATTTCACCGTGTACTTCAGCCATGGTATGCCCCGGCTGGACTCCACACATGGCTGCCATGGAGAGCTGCCGGTTATAGGTACGCACCTGCGGCCACTCCCAAACGGTTTCCACTCCTTTGGTTACCTGGGACAGCGGAGCCGAATGCTGCCCGTTCCAGACCGAAAAATTCCCCAGTGAACGAGCATCGGTCACGGCGGCATTTTCGGATTTCAGCAATACGGGAACCTTCCGTTCATCGTCCCGGTAAATACCCACAGGCAGCCCGTCGCTGATGGATTTCACCGACTGCATCATCTGTGCTTTGGTAATGCCCAACGCCCCGGCTTTTACCGGATCATATACCGGCCGCATCACCATCGTCATGTTTCCCCATTCGTTGCGCACATCGGCAGTCTTAGGATTACGGCGCATAATGCCGGTCGCCACATTCACTAGTGAGTCCAGAATCGCGGCATCCGGTCCCAGGAAACGTGCCTCGATCATCGCTTCCGTCAGCGGGCTCAGTTCGAACTTGTTTACCTTAACAAGCGGTTCGGGAAATTTCAGGCGGATAGAATCCTGCAGCAGGGCATGCATCGCTCTGGCTTTTTCGGACGAATGGCATTTGATGAGCAGCTGCGCATAGTTGGACTGAGGTCCGAAAGCGATATTGGAGAGGTAATACCGGGGCGGTGTGCGGCCAATGTAGCTGGAAACCATTTCTACTTCCTTGTGGCTGCGCACATAGTCGACCATTTCTCCCGCAATACGGTCTGTCTCACCGATGTTGGTTCCTTCCGGCAGCCACATGTCCATCGTAAAATACTGCTTGTCCAGAGCCGGTACAAAGACTTTGGGTATGAACTTGAAACTCCATGCCGAAAGAACCAGCATCACGACCAATGAAACAATAGCCATCAGACGGTGGCGCAACACCCAGCGGAGGGAACCACGGAACATATTGTAGTACTTTCCGTCAAAAAGACCCGGCTTCAGTTCTTCCGGACGCGGACGGCGTACAAACTCTTGGATGAAGAAAGGGGTCTGTGTCAAGGCAAACACCCAACTGAACATCAAAGAGACACCGATGACAATCACCAGTGATGAAAGCAGCTCACCGGTAATGTGCGGAGAATAGTAAATCGGCAAAAAGGTAAGAATGGCAATGACCGTAGCCGCCAATAAAGGGAGCGCGGTGGACGAGCAGGCCCGCATAATGGCGATGCGTTTACGCATCCCCCGTTCCATATTGACCAATGCCGAATCGGATACCACGATGGCGTTATCCACCAGCATCCCCATGGCAATGATGATAGCGGCTAATGACATACGCTGCAGGGCAATACCGGAGGACATCATGACAATCAGCGTGGCGAAAATGGAAAACACCAGTCCGCTGCCAATCAGAATGCCGTTCTTGAATCCGATAAAGAACAGCAGGATGGCCACTACCGTCACCACCGAGATAATCAGGTTCAGGATAAATCCCTGATTGGCCACGTCCGACTCGTATCCCTGGTCGTAAATGGAAGTCAGCGTAAAACCTTCGGGCATCGTTTCCCGGAACTTGTCCAATGTTACCTGTACAGCTTTAGCCATATCCACTACATTGCCGGTTGGCACAGTGGAAATGGCAATGCCTACTGCCGGTTTTCCGTCTATTCTCATGATGTTGCCCGGCGGAGTCTGGTAACTCTCTTCGATACGGGCAATGTCGGCCAAACGGAAGTGTTCTCCGGTACGTGATACGATGGTCAGTTCGCGAATGTCATCCAACGAATAGAAGTTTCCGGTCGACTCGATGCGGATCCGTCCGCTGCCGGCATCCACACCACCGGCATCCACTACCTTGTTCTGGGCCTCGAAGGCACGGGCAATATCGGCAGTCGTCACCCCACTTTGTGCCATGACCGCCGGACTGACTGTGACATCGATTGTAGGTGTCTGCACACCGTAGATTTCCACCTTGGCTACATCCTTTACTTTCAGCAGTTCGTTCTTTATCAGTTTGGCCTCGTCTTCCAATTCACGGAATGAATAGCTGTCTCCGGTAAGCCCGTAGAATACGCCCAATACATCCCCGAAGTCATCATTCACGATGGAAGGACCGGCTCCGGCAGGCAACTTGCTTTGAACGTCGTTCACCTTACGACGCAACTTGTCCCAAAGCTGTTGCATCTCGTCGGCACGGATTTCCTTTTTTACATAAACAGTTATCTTTGAGAGACCGGCCCGGTTTTCCGTCTTCAGGTAATACAGTTCACCCATTGACTGTATGGCTTCTTCTAAAATATCCGTCACCTGAGTCTGCACTTCAGAAGAAGATGCTCCCGGATATGGAGTCAGCACCAGTGCCTGCTTGATGGTAAAAGGAGCATCTTCCAGTTTTCCCATCTTTATGTATGAAAACAGTCCGCCGGCCAATACAAGCACCAGCAACAGAATGGTGACGGATTTCTTTTGCAGGAAATATTTTACAAATTTCATACGGCTCAATTCTTTTTAGAGGATAATGTAACTTTCATGCCGTCCGACAGGAAGCGGAGTCCGCTTGTAGCGATGGTCTCGTTGCTGTCTAACCCTTCTGTAATGAGTATTTTCCCGTCGGGAAGCAGACCTTCTTTCGTTACTTTTCGCATGTGCACCTCGGCGGTGGCTTCATTGACTACCCAGACAAAATCGCCTTCCGTGGGGCGGTGACACAAGGCATACTGCGGAATCACAACCCCAATCTGCCGGTGGTTGGCAGACGGACGGATAAACAGCTTGCCCGACATACCGGCCGGCAGCTCCCGTTCCGGATTGGGCAACAACGCGGTTAGCAGGTATGAAAGGTTATTGCGGGTGGTTCCTTTCGAGACTTCCACCACCTTCGCCATGTAGATTCTGTCAGGAAACATGTCAAAACGCACTTCTACAGAATCAAGCGTGCGGGCAGTAGCGGCCACCTCCTGCGTGACATACACTTCTAAGCGAAGCTGGTCAATGTCTATCAGTGACAGGACCGGCTGTGCTGCTCTTACATCCTGGAATTTCTCCATATAAACCTCGCCTACATATCCGTTGAAGGGGGCAGTGAGCCGCGAATCTTCCAGATTGTTGGAAGCCATGTCAAAAGCGGTCTTGGCCAATGTGTAGTCAGCCCGGGTCTTCTCATACTGGCTGGCAGAGATGTTGTTTTTCTCATACAGCTTCTGTATTCTTTCAAACTCTGTCTTCATCTGGATATAGACAGCCTCCGTGCGTTCTTTCTGCAAGCGGAAGTCACGCGGATCGATTTCGGCAATGATGCTCCCTTTCGGGTAATAGTTACCGGCATACACATCAAAGCGGTCTATCGGTCCTCCTACCCGGAATGACAATTCCGAGGTACGATAAGGTCGGGAGATAAATGTGTATTCCTGCCCGTTTCCACCGGAATACCGGACTGTCTTTTCTGTCTTGACTATGGTTTGTGTACCGGTCTGTTCTTTGTTACCGGCACAGGAAGCCAGCAGTAGAAGCAGAGCTGACATCCGTAAAAATAAATTTATTCTCATGCGTATATTCTTGATTAAACAACGGCCAAATTAGAGAATAAACCGCATGCCATGAAATCGGATTTACCCAGTCCCCGAAACCGGGAACTGAAACAGACTTAATGGAAGATGAAATATTTTCGCATGGAAACGGAATGGTTTGAAAAAGAAAACCGGCTGTCCCCATACAGCATCTATCTGCTATAGGAAGACAGCCGGTAAAAAATCGTATCAGCTGGCTATTTTTCTATTTTAATCACTTTATGTACCTTAAACACACCCGGGTAATCAGCTGCAAAACCTTCCTTGGATTTGCCCATGTCTTCCACCTGCAATTCTGCATATACACTGGTTCCGTTTTTCACGCCTCCGGTTGTCTTGTCATATTTCTGATAAAGTTCTCCGGTTGCATCCACAATCCAATAGGCTTCATCAGACCCTTCCGGAATAAACGAGCGTACCTCCGGGCCGATGCGCAGTCTGCCTTTCATCACCTTCATTTGCTTGGCCGGGACTATTTTGCTGGCCGGAATGCTTTCTGAGGCCTTTGCGGTATTCCCGCTCTGTTCCCTTGCGTATCGCAGAGTGAGACGTCCCTTGGTTAGAATCAGACTGTCCGGAGTGAGTCTTTCGATGTTCAATGTATCAGAAAAAGGAATGGTCTGGCGGTTTCCGATACTTTTCCCGGTAAGAATGAGGCGATTTCCCGTCTGCTGCCAGGTTTCGTACCGGAGTGTTGCCATGTTGACAGAAGAAGCCTTTCCGCCTTCTTCCAGTTCAAAGCCCTGCTGAAGACCGGGTAATCCCGGAACCGGTTGAACCCATTTCCCGACGAGGGAATCCGCATTTCCGCATGCTGTGATTGATACAGTCAGAAGACCGAGAAGCAAGCCCTTGTGGTAATTCTTTCTTTTCATTTTTTTTCTATTGTAAAAATTTGTACTACAGGCATCCGTCAGACACCTTGTATGCTCACTGGTATATTTAATATTGTATGGTTGCAAAAATACGAAAAAAAACAAATGAACATTCTGTCTTATTTTACTCAAATTTACCCAAAGCGGGAAATAGCTGCCCGAACGGGGTATATTTGATGATGAATGTCCGGTTATGCTGACTGAACGGTTCCCCAAAAAGCTTCAGACGGACAAAGTGATTTTGTTTTCTGAAATCAATGAGCTAATTTTGAGAGTCTTTGATGAACAGCCCTGCTTGCTTCAGAGGCAGGAGCAAACCTCAACTTAAACGATTTTATAGAATGATGATCCGTTTTTATTTAATTCTAATGGCAGTTTGCCTGATTCTGGCACTGTGCAGCCAGCAGTGTGAAAACAAACCCGAAAAGATCTGCATGTTGTCTGTTGAGCATAGGTCAGATACGCTTTACATGACCTTCAGCCCGGATTCGATGGAAATCCGTCTGTCTCGGTTTCATGATTCGGATTCTTTGGTACTAACAAGGCATACGCTGCCTTCAGGAGACTATGTATGGAACAGGGAGGATGATGACACCCCGAATGTGCGTCGCGTCAACGGACGCTGGACGATTTACCATCGGGGAAGAATCAGCTATAAGGAAGAATGACAGAACGAGGATGTGTCATTTAGAATTTACCCCTGCTACATACAGTAACTGTGTAACAGGGGTAAATCATTATATAGAGGCATTATGACATACTCGCCAATTCTCCTCTCTGCATTTAAGAGATTCTAATAACCGGTATTTATGCTTGATCTTCCCGGATGACGGAGTTAAAATGATTGAATATTTTTATTGTTCCATTCTTTGCAAAACCAATACCTGCGTTCCACCGGATGTATAGAGGGCTATCTTGTTCTTGTCCAGTTTGCCATAGGATCTTACACTGCTGATGGCTGTCAGGAGGTTATCTTCTAATAGGGAATCCGGACAGGACGGCTTACCGGACAGGTCCTTGGAAAGAGACAGGGATATTTTGCCATCCGCACTCTTTTTCAGGGCTCCGGTTATCCGCTTGCACCCGGTATCTGCCATGATTGTTTTTTCCTCCGTATCAAAGATGATAAAAGAGGACTTTCTTTTGGGAAGAGGTTGGCTGAATACCGACAGCACATGCCATCTTCCTTGAAGTTCTGCAAATGCCATAGGTGAAAACCTCTTTTCAAGTACAACAACCGGATGGTCTGATGAATCGCGTAGGGTTAGTCTTTTCTTGCCGGTCTTCTGATAGCTTTTGATTTCAGACAGGGCGCCGAGCACCTGTTTTTCCAGATCCATAGCCGGACATGCCATCATTGTACTGGCCGCTTGCTTAAATTCAATAGTACCTGGTCGGGCATGAATATCCAGTGGGGCCATTATTCGGTTGCACCCGCTGTTTCCGTAGATTCTGCCGGATTCTGTGTCAAACCCAATAAAGGGAAGTTCCGTATCCGATTTGGCAGAAAGGGATGTTCCGTTGACTTTCACGATATTCCATTCGCCGTCTATTTCGGAAATTTCTGTTACATTCTTTACTGTACTGCATGAAGACAGAAACACAATTCCACCGAGCAGTCCAATCTGTATTTTATCCATTTTATTTTAAGGGCTATTCAAAGAATGCCTGTAACACGTACAGGCATTCTCCATGATTAATAATTTATTCTAAAAGCCGGTAAAATCCGCTTTGTGCTGATCCATATTAAAATTGCAAGTAATTGGCTTGAAGTCTGGCAATTCCTGCTGGTTTTCTCCTTCGCCTAACAGCACTTTTGCTGCGACAAAGCTAAAATTCATATTTGCATTTTCCACCGAATAACCACCGTCTTTCTCCGCTTCAACCTTCACTTCAATGATGAGCGGTTTAGCTTCTTCTTCGGTCTCTGACGGTAAAGTAACAGCCAGTTTCAACGGTTCCGGGTCAAGTGTAAACTCGATACTGTCCCGGTTCGCTGTCAAAGTGGGTTCATATCCGATTTTGTAGTTGACTTTTCCTACGGCTGCTACAATTTTGTCAGCCATCTCTTCATCAGGGATGATAGACAATACAATGTCCTTTATAGGAAAATCCTCAAAACAGATGGTGTCATTTTTCACTTTGGCTGCGATTTCCACTCCCGAAGGCTTCCCTTCTCCGCCATCTTCACCCTCATGCGGATTTATGCTGGCGACATTCATCAGACCGGAATACGCGCCATACATTGTGGCCGTAGAAACATTGTCCGGCATTGGCGGAACATTGTCATCATCGTCATCACATGCAGTAAAACAGAACGAACCGCTGACAAGCAGCAATGAGAGAAATAATCTCATAAAATAAAAATTCTTCATACTTTTAATTTTTTAAGTTGATACTGTTTTAGCCAGTCAAAGATTGGCTTTTGCGACCTAAATGCAAGTCTCCCTTAAATTGCTGCATGACTAAAATGTTAATAAACACTATACTATTGTTATGCAATGGTTTACACTCCGATATTTCGAAATAAAACCCTATTTTAAATATGGGTTTTGACAGTTTCAATCGTCTTTTGAGCTGATACAGAACAAACTTTGTCAAAGGCTGCAAGTTGGATGCAAAATATACTGTTGGATAGTGAATCTATTTCATACACGGAATCAGACGATTCAACGGCGTTTTTCCGAATTGGGAAAGTTTTATTTGTCTTTACTCAAGAACAGCCGTATTTTTAAACCAGAATTAATTGACAGACGTTGTAAATGAATGGTATGAATGAAGACATTGGCAAAAGAATAATCGCTTTTACTTCGCAGTCCTTGAAGGAATATGGAATCCATGCGGTACGTATGAATGACATAGCACGAAACATGAGTATGTCCAAGCGGACTATTTATGAAATTTATGCAAGTAAGGAAAACTTGATATATCTCTGTTTTGCAGCATACCAAGACAGGACAGTGAACAGATTCCAAATTATCAGATGCGGTACTACTGACGATATAGAATATTTATGGAGTATTATCAGATTGTATATTGAGAATCTGTATAAAGCTAAAACAATTTTTTGGCTTGACATTGCCCGCTCTTCAAACTATCAATATATTTATAGTTCCTATAATTCAATATGGACTGATGAATTGAAAAGAATTGTATCATCCTGCCGGGAAGAAAATACAGTTATCCGAAACATTAACATAGATACTTATGTGGATAATTTTATCAAATTGCTCTATAATGCAAGAGTTACCGAACATACGTCTGCGATGCTTGAAGAATCGGCATACTTCATGACAAGAGGCATTTTGACACTGTCTGGTATGAAACGGTTTGATTACATGTTTGAAAAGCAGGCTCTTAATCTGATTTTTCAGTGATTTTCCGGCAAAGACCGGAGTGACAATGATAGCTACTCCGTATGCTCATTTCTGGTCCTTTTGGTGAGATATTCCCACCATACCGACATTCTGAGGATGAACAACGGAGGCATGGAAAAGGTCTTGCCATAGAAGATGGCCGCTACTACCTTGCCACCGCACCGTTCTATCTCTTCCTTGTAGTCTGCTACACTTTTTCCTGTCGTCAGTACATCATCAACGATGATTATCTCTTTCCCTCTGATATTCCCGGTAATCTCGTAACTGCGTTCAAGAACGCGGTTTTCTGTTCCTTTGGCTTCGTGAAGGCTTTCCCGAGCATCACAGATTTCGGTATCATAGAGTCCCGAAGTAAGATCCGGACGATGCTTGCCGATATACCAGTCAAGTATTTTGAAGCGTTGTCCGTATTTTATCCAGTTGCTGCACGGCATGAACATGATATGATAAGGCTTCTTCTCTAGTTGCAAGGCATCCATGCACGCCTTGAAGAATTCAATACCGTGTACTTCTCCTTGTTTGAACTGGTAGATGGAACGGCAGAAAGCTTTCTGTTCATTATTGAGCAGTGCATGGTATCGTGATGGATAATAATATCCGAAAAAGGCCATTCGGATACCATGCAACTTAAATTTTTTGTTAGGAACATGCTCCTCAAAGCGGTCGGGATGCAGGATGCTGAACATCCGGCAGGCTTCCCGATGGCCGGCCATTACGGCCAGACGGCAATATCGGTCACGCTCTTTATCTGCATTGCTCATCCGGGCGGCATCAAATGCCACTTTACCGGCTTTCCGTCGCCAGTAACCGATGATACGCAGCAATCCCATAATCAGGAAAAGCAGGAGCGTAAACAATAACCTTTCATTCATGGTATTTCTCTTTGACTGTACTTGTAAATCAATCTTTTGCTTTTATCGATCCTTTTATCTTGGTTTCCATGCAAAAATACGAAATATAAAGCTCAGTTTCTAAAAAGAAGACCTTTTCCCATATAACATAAAAAGTAAGGAAAAAAACAACGAATGTATTCTTCCTTACTTTCAACATCGGCCGATAGAACCGATTTCTGTATTCTTTCTATCGACGTTTGATCTATTCCATTTTATTTCTCTGGCAAAGTAACCGAGAAATGCGGATTCGGTGCATGCTTCGCAATGGTAATAGAAATAGTAATCATTCGGATATCAAGCCGAAGTCGGAACAATATTCCATTTGTCACATTGCTCCGACTTTGCTATAAGCTATTCACTGACCGTAGGCCATCCCGGGTTTTGAGTTAGATTCTTGTTCAGCAGAAGCTGTTCGGTAGGTACACAATACAGGTAGTATTTGTCAATCCATCCCTTGCCTTCCACTTTCGGACTGGGCTGTATGTAGATGTAACCTTCTCTCAATGTCTCATCCTTCAAGCCGGTGCTGGTGTTCAGAATGCCGTTGGTATTCTTGTCATAAAGAGGATCATCCATGCTCCACCACATACCTTTTTCCTGACGGTTGATGAAATAAGGAGCTTTGGCCCACCGGCGTACATCATAGAAGCCGAAACCTTCACCCATCAATTCAACTATACGTTCGCGGCGGATTTCCCACAAAAGTGGTTCTACTTCATAGTCTGGCATTTCACCGGACCAGTGTGGATTGTTCCCCTTGTCGCGGTTCGGGTCGAACGAAGCATCAATCTTGGCTACTTCCATATTTTCTACACCGGCACGTTTACGGAGACGGTTAATAGAGATGTCGGCTGCTGCCTGATCAAACTGCCCGAGTTCGCAAGCTGCTTCCGCATAGTTCAGAATAGCTTCTTCCACCTTGAAAATAGGCTTGTCTGAATCACAGAATGCCGCGTTGTTGTTGCTCAGTTCCCAGCAGTTGTAATTTTTCCACAGATAATACCCCGAGGCCGTACTACAAGGACCGTTGTCACCCCGCAGGTTCGGCATTTTCTTGATAAGGTTACCGGCATTCCAGTTACTGATAGGCAGACGTTTCATTTGTCCGGCTTTACCGGGGTTAGCTATCGTTGCATCCGCTCCCATAATATCAATGAACTTGCGGTATTTGGGATTACTGGTATCATATCCCCATTTGCAGTTGGGATTATCTGCGGGCTTGTCTGCACCGCCTTCAATCACGGAATAAGGAGGAGTCACCGTATGATACATGCGTGGGTCTCGGTCGGTAAAGATGTCGTAGATGTCCTTGCTGGCTCCCTTGTACTGTG